>Ga0073934_10011084_pt1 | contig 11012 bp, 10 predicted proteins | sample LarsenN4metaG_FD_76834 | JGI IMG/M metagenome (GOLD analysis project Ga0073934, IMG submission 76834) | Hot spring sediment bacterial and archeal communities from British Columbia, Canada, to study Microbial Dark Matter (Phase II) - Larsen... ...
CGAGCCGAATCCTCCGCCGGCGACGCCCGAGCCGGCGCTGCCTCCGTCGCTCAGGCGCTCGAGCGCACGGTCGGCGGACGGGGCCGTGGCAGGAGTCCCGCGCATGAGGCCGCCCGAATGAGCGTGGTGGGCTGGACGCTCGGCTTCCTGCGCCCGTACCGGCGCCAGTCGGCGGCGATCGTGGCGCTGTCGATCCTGGAGATCGGGCTCGTGGCGCTCGCGCCGTGGCCGCTCGCGCTCGTCGTGGACCACGTGCTCGGCGGCGAGCCGCTGCCGGAGTCGCTCTCGGCTCTCACGCCCGGCTGGCTCGCGGCCAGCGCGGTCGGCCTGCTGGTCGCGATCGTGATCCTGGGTCTTCTCGTGCAGCTCGCCGCGGAGGCGGTCCGCATGATCCACACGCAGCTGCAGACGCGCGTCGCCCAGCGCGTGGTCTACACGCTGAGGGGTCGGCTGCTCGATCACCTGCAGGCTCTGCCTCTGCGTCATCACCTCGTCACGCCGACGGCCGATTCCGTCTACCGCCTCGACGCCGACGCGCACTGCGCGGACGACCTCATCCTCGGCGGCGTGTTCCCGCTGCTCGTGGCGGGGCTCAAGCTCACGGTCATGTTCGCCGTGCTGCTCTGGGTCGACTGGCAGCTGGCGCTGCTCTCGCTCGTCGTGGCGCCGATGCTCTACGTCTGCCTCCGCTTCTACTCGCGCACGATGGTCGAGCGAGCCGAGCGCGTGAAGGCGCTCGAGTCGACTCTGATCGAGCGGGCGTTCGAGATCCTCTCGTCGATCGCGGCCGTGAAGAGCTTCACGCGCGAGCGCCATGAGCTCACGCGTTTCGCGCGATCCGGCGACGAGACGATGCGCGCCCGGCTGAGCCTCACGTGGCAGGAGTCGGCATTCTCGCTCGTGGTGACGGCGATCACGCTGGTCGGCACGGCGCTCGTCCTGATCGTGGGCGGCCTGCACGTCCTCGCGGGCACGCTCACGCTGGGCAGCCTTCTCGTGGTGATCGCGTACCTGGGCTCCGTGTACGACCCGCTCTCCGCGATCGCGCACTCGACCGGCTCGCTCCAGCAGGCGGTCGCCAGCGCGCGACGCGTGCGGGCCATCTTCGACCTCACGCCGGAGGCGCTCGAGGACCCGCAGGGCCTCGACGCGTCGAACACCGCGGGACGGATCCGCTTCGAGAACGTGAGCTTCGCCTACGACGAGCGCGGTGTTCTCGACTCCATCAGCTTCGAGGCGCGGCGCGGAGAGCTCGTGGCGCTGGTGGGGCTCACGGGGGCGGGCAAGACGACGATCGCCAGCTTGATCCCGCGCTTCTTCGAGCCCACCTCGGGCCGGGTGCTGCTCGACGACGTCGAGATCGGGCGGTATTCGCTCAAGTCGCTGCGCGAGCAGGTGGCGTTGGTGCCCCAGCAGCCCGTGCTGTTCGCCGGCACGATCGCCGACAACATCCGCTACGGGCGGCTCGACGCCTCCGACGCCGAGGTGGAGGCCGCCGCGCGCGCGGCCCACGTGCACGACTTCGTGGCGCGGCTGCCCGAAGGCTACGCGACGCCCGTGCGCGAGGGCGGCGGCAACTTCTCCGGTGGGGAGCGGCAGCGCATCGGGATCGCGCGCGCGCTGCTCAAGGCCTCGCCGATCTTGATCCTGGACGAGCCCACGTCCGCGGTCGACGCGATCTCGGAGAGCGCGATCTTCGACACGCTTCGGAGCCTGCGCCCGACTCACACGACGCTGGTGATCGCGCATCGTCTCTCCACCATCCGGGACGCGACGCGCATCCTGGTCCTCGACGGGGGCCGGCTCGTGGCTCAGGGCACGCACGACGAGCTCACGAGGAGCTCCAGCCTCTACCGTCGCATGTGCGCGCGCCTGTCCATGGGACAATCGCTCGACGACGAGGCCACGGTCGATCAGCTGCTCAGAGTCAGTCCATGAAGATCAGCCCGTGAAGATCGTCTTCGCGGGGATCGTGGCCCGCTATCCGTTCGGGGGCGTCACGTGGTGCTCGCTGATGTACCTCCTCGGCCTGCGCGCGCTCGGGCACGACGTCCTCTACATCGAGGACACGGGCGAGTGCGTCTACGACCCCGAGAAGGACGAGATCTCCACCGATCCTTCCTACGGGACGCGCTACATCCAGCGGGCGCTCGAGTCGTTCGGCCTGGGCGACCGCTGGAGCTTCGTCAACTACGACGGCAGCTATCACGGGCTGTCCAGGGATCGAGTGCGCCGGTTCTGCGCCGACGCCGATCTCTTCGTGAACCTCTCCGGCGGAACGTGGTTCTGGCGCGAGGAGTACGCGTCCATCCCCCGCCGCATCTTCATCGACTCCGATCCCGTCTTCACGCAGCTCGCCATCGCCAAGGGCGAGCCCTGGTACATGGAGTTCTTCGAGGGGTTCGACCGGCTCTTCACGTTCGGCGCCAACATCGGCACACCGGCGTGCGACGTGCCCACGGGCGGCTTCACGTGGCGACCCACGAGACAGCCGGTCGTGACCGAGCTCTGGCGCACGGACTGCCCGCCCGCGCACGACCGCTTCACCACCGTCATGACGTGGAAGAACCAGAGCTTCCCCGACGTCGACGGCGGCAAAGACCGCGAGTTCACGGCGTTCCTCGGGCTGCCGGCGCGCACGGGCTCGCGCTTCCGCATCGCGGTCAACGGGCCGCTCGAGCTGCTCGCCGGACACGGCTGGTCGCCCGTCGAGGCGATGAGCGTATCCCGCTCGCTGTGGGACTACCGGGACTTCATCCGGGACTCGAAGGCCGAGTTCGGCGTGGCCAAGCACGCGTACGTGTCCACGCGCTCGGGCTGGTTCAGCGACCGGACCGAGTGCTATCTGGCCGCCGGCCGCCCGGCGATCGTGCAGGACACCGGCTGGAGCGCCCACCTGCCGTCGGGGACCGGGCTGCTCGGCTTCTCCTGCGTGGAAGAGGCGATCGAGGGGCTGGCGCGTGTGGAGCACGACTACGATCTGCACGCGAGGCATGCTGCCGAGATCGCCTGCGAGCACTTCGACGCAGGCCGCGTGCTGAGCGATCTCCTGGAGGTGGCGTGCGCGTGACGACCACTGCAAGCGTGCGGCGCGCCGCGCGCTCGGGCGAAGCGAGCCGGCGCCTCCGCATCGCGCTGGTCGGACCCGTCGCGCAGTCGATTCCGCCGCGCCGGTCGGGCTCGGTGGAGAGCGTGACCGCGCTGCTCGCCGACGGGCTGGTCGAGCGCCGCCACGAGGTCACGCTGTTCGCGACGGGCACGTCTGCGACCCGGGCGAAGGTGCACGCGACGTTCCCGCGCGGCTATCACGAAGATCCCGATCTCTGGCCGTGGGAGCTCTGCGAGCTGCTCAACCTCTCCGCCGCCGTCGAGCGGGCAGCCGAGTACGACGTCGTGCACTATCAGGCCGAGTACGCGCCAATCTCGATCGCCTTCGCGGCCCTCTGCGCGACTCCGCTCGTGACCACGCTGCACCATGCGCCGAGCGCGACCGAGGTCGCGCTCTGGTCGCGGTCGGGCTCGGGCGCCCGCTTCGTCGCCGTCTCGGACCATCAGCGTAGGCTTCTCGGCCCGCTCGACGTGGTCGCCACGATTCACCACGCCGTGGACACCGGCGCGTTCGCCCCGCGCGGAGAACCGCGGGATCAGCTGGTCTTCCTGGGCCGGTTCACGGAGGGCAAGGGCGTGCTGGACGCGATCGAGATCGCGCGGCGCGCGGACATGCGCCTCGTGCTCGCGGCCGCCGCCAACGACTACTACACGCAGGCGGTGGCTCCGCACGTCGACGGCGACCGGATCGTGTATGCAGGCGAGCTGGGAATGAAGGAGAAGGCGGAGCTGCTCGCCGCCTCCCGCGCGCTGCTCTACCCCGTCCAGTCCGCGGAGCCGTTCGGGCTGGTGATGGCCGAGGCGATGGCGTGCGGGACTCCCGTGGCCGCTCTGCGTCGTGGCGCCGTCGAGGAGCTCGTGGACCACGGTGTGACCGGCGGCGTCTTCGCGACGACGGACGAGCTGCTCGAGGGCCTGCCCAGCGTGCTCGCGATCGACAGGGAGGCGGTCCGTGCTCGGGCCGTGGAGCGGTTCGGTCCGGACCGCATGGTCGATGCCCACTGCGCCGCGTACGCGCGGCTGCTCGCCGCCCACGCACGCGGCGTCTGATGCCTTCGCTGCTCGCGATCTTCGCCCATCCCGACGACGAGTCGCTCGCGTGCGGGGGCCTGCTGGCGCGGTGCTCGGACGAGGGCGTGCGCGTGTCGCTCGTCTGCATGACCCGCGGCGAGCACGGCCCGGGAGGCGATCCCGACGTCCTCGGCGCAGTGCGCGCGCGCGAGCTGCGAGCGGCGGCGGGTGTGCTCGGCATTCAGGACGTCGTGATCCTCGAGCACGAGGACGGGATGCTCCCCTGGATCGAGCCCGCCACGCTGGAGGGCGACATCATCGCGGCGGTTCGGCGCTTTCGGCCCGACGTCGTCGTGACGTTCGACGAGGACGGCCTGTACGGGCACCCGGACCACGTCGCCGTGCACGCGCGGACGACCGCCGTGGTGGAACGGCTGGGCGCGGCGGCACCGGTCCTCGTGTACGTGAGCATGCCGCGGGGAGCGATGCGTGAGCTGATCGAGGCCACGTCGGAGGCGAGGGCGCCGGGCGCCGGCGCTTCCGTGCTCGGCGTGCCGGACCCGGATGCGTTCGGCGGGTTCGCGCCGGCTCCTACGTTCCTCCTGGACGCCGGCGACCTCGCGGCCAGGAAGCTCGCGGCGCTGCGTTGTCACAGAACGCAGGTGGCGGGCGGCCCCTTCGACGCCTTGAAGGACCGCGAGGCACTCCGGCTGCTGGGAACCGAATGCTACCGTCGCGCCAGCGTCGGCGGTACGGCGCCCGCGTTCATCGATGCGCTGCGGACCACCACGGGCGCCGCCTCGCGCTGAACGCCGTGCACCCGCGCCTGCTCGAGATCCTGCGCTGCCCGTACTGCGGCACTGCGCTCTCCATCGTGGAGAACGACGCGCTGGTGATGGACGCGACGCACGTGGAGCAGGGAACGCTGGGCTGCGAGTGTTGCGCCTATCCTGTCGTGGCCGGCATCCCCGTTCTGATCGCGGACGAGCCCACGCGCAGCGCGCTCCACACGCTCGAGGCGGGACGCTCCGAGGAGGCGCTCTTCTCGCTGCTCGGCTTGCCGGAGGACGGTGGTCGGCGCGCGGCGTTCCGCGCTTGGTTGGGGAGCGCCCGGCCGACGTACCGCGAAGCGGTCGGGCTCCTGTGCGACGACGCCGAGGGGACGTGGTGCCTGTACCGCTTCACCGATCCCACGTTCGTGACGGCGGAGGCGCTGCTGCGCGCGCTCGGCAGGGCCGGATGGCCGTTCGCGGGCCGGGTGCTCGACCTGTGCGGCGGCACCGGCCACATGACGAGGGTGCTCGAGTCCGAGCTCCCGGCGAGGGCGGCGGCCGATGCGCCCGTCGTGGTCGCCGACGTGCATTTCTGGAAGCTGTGGCTCGCCAGCCGGTTCACGGCGCCTGGCTCGGCGGCCGTCTGCTGCGACGCCAACAGCCCGCTTCCCTTCGCGCGCGGCACGTTCTCGACGGTGCTGCTCGCCGATGCGTTCCCCTACATCTGGCACAAACGGATGCTCGCCGAGGAGATGATGCGGCTGGTGGGCTCGGACGGCCTCGTGGTGATGCCCCACCTGCACAGCGCGCTCGGGGAGAACTTTTCGGCCGGAGACACGCTCAGCCCGGCGGCGTATCGCGACCTCTTCGCGCCGCTCGCTCCGCGCCTGTTCAGCGACGAGCGCCTCTTCGACGACGTGGTCGAGCGCGGGATCGTCGATCTGGGTCGTAGCGTGACACCGGACGAGCTCGGCACCGAGCCGTCGCTCACGTTGCTGGCGACACCGCGGCAGGACTTGTTCAGGCGCCACGAAATCCCGCGCGCGACGGGGGTCGTGGGCGCGCTCGCGGTGAATCCGCTCTACGAGATCGCGCGGAACGGGCGCTCGACGACGCTCACCCTGCGCTTTCCGACACCCGAGTACGAGGAGGAGTTCGCGGCGTGCCGGCGCTACCTCCCCGAGAGGGTAGTGGTCGACACGGACCTCTCCGCACCCATCACCGAGCAGTCGGTCGGGCCGAGGTACGCAGAGCTGCGCGAGCGTCGCGTGCTCATCGACGCGCCGGTCGGATTCTGACCCATGGGCGATACGATGCGAGAGGTGTCGCTTCCGACCGCCGCCGAGGTGGCGGAGTACTACGACCGCAACACGCGGCGTTTCCTCCTGATGGGCCGGGGCGCGCCCTCGGTGCACCGAGAGCTATGGGCGCCGGGGGTGGACTCCGTGCGCGGCGCCGTCGAGCACGTGGACACGCTGATCGGCGATCGGATCGCCGAGATGGTGGACGATCCCGCGCCGCACATCGTGGACTTCGGGTGCGGGGTGGGCGGCACGCTCTTCCACCTCGCCCGCCGTCTTCCGCAGGCGCGGCTCACGGGACTCACCGTCAGCCGCCGCCAGGTGCAGGTGGCGGAGCGCATGGCCGCTCGTCTGGGGCTGGCGGCGCGCTGCTCGTTCCGCCTAGCGGACTTCCAGGTCGCCGATCTGCCCGAAAGAGCCGCCGCGATCGTCGCCGTCGAGTCCTTCGCGCACAGCGCGAGCGCCGAGGCGTTCCTCGCGAACGCCGCGCGGCACCTCGGCGAGGGAGCCCCGCTGGTCGTCGTGGACGACTTCCTCGCGGCCCCCGAGCCCACGTTGAGCCCGGTCCAGAAGGCGCGCGTGGAAGAGATGCGCTCGGGCTGGCGCATCCCGTCACTGTGCACCGTCGAGAGCTTCGTGGCCGCCGCGGAGCGGCACGGCTTCGAGGCTCTCGTGACCCGTGATCTCACGCCGCTCACGCGTCCCGGCAGCCGCCTGCGCGACCGCCTGACGGCGGTGTTGAGCCCCCTTCTGGTCGGCTTGGGCCTCGGCCGTATGCCTTTGTATGGCAACATGATCGGCGGGAACGCCCTCCAGATCGGTCTGCGCGAGGGGTTCGTGCGCTACCACCTGCTCGTCCTCCGAAGACGCGCGGGATAGTGTCGTGGCACCGCGCGCGAGCGTACCATGGGGTGCGCGTCCCACCAACGAGATGACCCCTTCATGAGCTTCCTACGCACGCTCGTCGTGGCTTGCTCGGTCGCCTGCGCGGCCGTCGCGTCGCTCGTGCCGGCGGTGTCGGCGCAGCCCGCCGACGAGCGGCCGCGCGGTGCGGTCGATCTCGATGTCATGACCTTCAACATTCGCACGTCGGAGATCGATGACGGCGCCGACGCATGGGAGTTCCGCAAGGAGATGGTCGCCGAGATGATCGGACGAGCCAGCCCTCACGTGCTCGGCATGCAGGAGGTGATGGGCGAGCAGATCGCGTATCTCGAGGCCATGCTTCCCCAGTATCGGTGGGTGGGCGTCGACCGAGGGCTGAACGGCGGTACCGGGCTCAGCGAGGCCACGCCGATCTTCTACCGTTACGACGCGCTCGTCCCGATCGAGTCCGGCACGTTCTGGGTGGGTAACGCGCCGAACGGTCCGTTCCGGGGGCGGGAGGGCGGACGCGGCGGCTCGCGCATCGTGACGTGGGCGCGCTTCCATCACATCGAGACGGCCGAGCAGGTCTGGGTCTTCAACACGCATCTGTCTCCGCGGCCCGGCCAGCAGCACCTCGATGCGCTCGAGCGCATCAGCGAGCGCATCGCCGCGATCCCGCCGGGAGCCGCCGTGCTCCTGCTGGGTGATTTCAATGCGGCCGCGGGAGCGTCGGACACGTGGACCTCCGCGACGAGCCGCGGCCTGCGGGATGCCTGGGACCTCGCGACGGAACGGCACGGGCCGGCCCAGACCTTCGGTGGCTTCCGCGCGCCGGACGACGAAGGCATGGGGCGCATCGACTGGATCCTGGTGGGCGGATCCATCGACGTGTCGCGTGTCGAGACGGTCCTGCACAACTCCGGCGGGAGATATCCGTCGGACCACTATCCGGTCCTGGCCACGCTCAGGGTCCGGCCGGAGGCTGACCTGGCAGGTCGCTGAAGCCCCGTGTCCGAGTGGATCGGTCTCGTCCGCTCCTTCCTCGTCTACTGGCGGCCGGGTCGTCAGCGTGCGCTGCGCGAGCTCTACGCGCCGTTCGTCCGGGAGGGCGACCTCGTGTTCGACGTCGGAGCGCATCTCGGCGACCGTGCGGTTGCGTTCGCGGCGCTCGGCGCGCGGGTGATCGCGCTCGAGCCGCAGCCCCGCATCGCGCGTTGGTTGCGCCGAATCGTCGCCGGCAAGGACCGCATCGTCGTGCGTGGTGAGGCGGTGGGCGCCGCACCCGGACGGGGACGCCTCGCGGTGAGCCGAGCGCATCCCACGGTCTCCTCGATGTCCGAGTCCTGGCGCGACGCCGTGACGCGCGCGAACCCCGGCTTCCGCGGCGTTCGCTGGGAGGACTCGGTGGAGGTCACCGTCGTGACGCTCGACGAGCTCATCGCCTCCTACGGGACGCCACGATTCTGCAAGATCGACGTGGAGGGGTACGAGGCCGAGGTGCTGGCCGGGCTGAGCCATCCCCTCGCCGCGCTCTCCGTGGAGTTCGTCGCAGGTCAGCTCGACGTCGTCGCGGCGTGCGTGCGACGCCTGCAGGCGCTCGGGCCCTACAGCTTCAACGCGGTGCTCGGAGAGCGGCGGCGCTTCGAGCACGCCGAATGGAAGAGCGCGAGCGCGATGCTCGAGTGGCTGGCCTCGGGCGCCGTCGGCGGATCGTCGGGAGACGTGTACGCCCGTCTCGATCCGGCGGGGAATTCGACATGAGGCGAGCATGAGCGTCGCGCCTCGCGCGAATCGCCGCGACTGGGCGACCCTGTCATCCGTGGACGCCTCTGCGGTCGCCGCACGCGATCCGGCCCTCGTCTTGCCGCTCGCCGCGACGGAGCAGCACGGACCTCATCTGCCGCCGTCGACCGACGTGGATATCGGCCGCGGGATCCTCGACGCCGCGCTGGGGATGCTGCCGCCGGACGTCGAGGCGTGGACGCTTCCTGCGGTGAGCGTCGGGGCGAGCCTCGAGCACGAGCGCTTCGCGGGCACGGAGAGCGTTTCGACGGAAGCGATGATCGCCTCGATCGTGGAGCGGGGCAGCGCGCTCGCGCGCTCAGGCGTCCGTCGCCTCGTGCTCTTCAACAGCCATGGCGGCAACCGTCACGCGCTGGATGCGGCTGCGCTCCGGCTCAGGGCCGACCACGACATGCTCGTCGTGAAGGCGAGCTGGTTCCGCTTCTCGCGGCCTCTCGACGTGACGCTGCCGGAGCGAGAGTGGAGGCACGGCCTGCACGGGGGCGCTCTGGAGACCGCGATGATGCTCCACCTGCACCCGGGCCTCGTACGCAGGGAAGCGATCGACGACTTCCCCTCGCTCGGGGAGCGGCTCGAGCGGTCGCTGCGGCGGCTCGGGCCGGAGGGCGAGGCCTCCTTCGCGTGGCTCGCCGGCGATCTGAATCCCGCGGGTGTCGTCGGCGATGCCCGCCTCGCCACTGCGGAGATCGGCGAGCGGCTCGTCCGGCACTACGCTCGCGTTCTCGCCGACGTGATCTTGGACGCCCTCGACTTTCCGATCGACGAGCTGAAGTGAGCGCCATCGACGAACGTACCGCCTGGGAGCTCGTACGGGGCGTGGTGCCCGGCTCCGCCGCGCGCGGGCTGCCCGCGCGCAGCCGCGCAGCGCTGAACGAGGACGTGTGGGTGGACGTGGAGGTGGACGGCTCGTGGCGTGCGTCGCGCGAGGTGAGCGACGCGGCGCGCGACGTCTTCGACATCTACCTGCCGGTCCGCGTCGCGCGCGAGGTCGTCGTCGGCCAGCTCGGCCAGAGCCTCGACGGCCGCATCGCCACCGATACGGGGGCGTCGCACTTCGTGACTGGGCGCAAAGACATCGAGCGGCTGCACAGGCTACGCGCCCTCGTCGACGCCGTCGTCGTGGGCGCGAGCACCGTGGCCCAAGACGACCCGATGCTCACGGTCAGGCTGGTCGACGGCCCGAGCCCCGTGCGCGTCGTGCTCGACCCGTCGGGCCGGCTCGAGGGGAGCCACAAGGTCTTCACCGAGCCCACCGCCCGCCCGCTGGTCGCCGTGCGCGCGGGCGGCGAGGGCTTCGCGGCCGACGCATCGCGCGAGGAGCTGCCGATACCGTGGTCGGACGAGGAGGGCTTCGATCTAGCGGCGCTCGTGAAACGCCTGCACGCGCTCGGGCTGGCGCGCATCCTCGTCGAGGGCGGCGGGGTGACCGTTTCCGGGTTCCTCCGAGCCGGGCTCCTCGACCGGCTGCACATCACGGTCGCGCCGATGCTCATCGGATCCGGCCGCCCGTCGATCACGCTCGATTCGATCGCCAGCCTCGACGAGGCGCTGCGGCCGTCGTGCCGGCGGTTCATCCTCGGCGAAGACGTGCTCTTCGACCTCGATCTGCGAGCAGGGCGCGGATGAGGACGAAGAGCCCGGGCGCGCTCGAGACCAGCACGAGCAGGCCGTAGGTCACGGAGACGGCCACGCCCTCCTCGGGCGAGAGGCCCGAGAGGCTCCAGAGCGCCGTGGCTGCGGCCTCGCGCACGCCCCACCCCGCGACGGTGACCGGGATCAGCATCGTCATCAGCACCGGAGCGACGAGCGGCAGGAGGGTCGTCAGCGGCGTGACCACGCCGATCGCGCGAGCGGCCACGACGAAGACCGCCACGTACGATCCGACGACGACCGAGGCGCTGAGCGCTTGGAGCGCGAGGGCGTCCGCAGACAGGAGCGCGCGCTGCAGGTCGGACCGGAGCCGGCCAGCCGCCGTATCCGAGGGAGGCAGGCGGGCGAGCGCCACGAGAGTCAGGCCGCCCACGGCCGCGGCGATCCCCGCCAGAGAGAGCCGCAGGCCCGGGCCGGCCCAGGGCAGCGCCAGCACCGATACGATCGCGACGAGGACCATCACGGCCTGGGCCGACAAACGCTCGATGATGACGGCCCG
>Ga0073934_10011086_pt1 | contig 11011 bp, 11 predicted proteins | sample LarsenN4metaG_FD_76834 | JGI IMG/M metagenome (GOLD analysis project Ga0073934, IMG submission 76834) | Hot spring sediment bacterial and archeal communities from British Columbia, Canada, to study Microbial Dark Matter (Phase II) - Larsen... ...
AATTGACACCAAAAACAATGCTGATTCGGTTGCTTATCAAGCCGAGAAGCAACTCAAAGACTTGGGCGATAAAGTCCCCGCCGCAGACAAAACTCGCCTGGAAGAGATGATTCAAGACTTGCGAACCGCGATCGAGCAAGAAAACTACGATCGGATGAAATCCCTCACCAACGACATTCAGCAGGCACTCATGCAAATTGGCAGCGCGGTCTATTCTCAGCAGACAGGTGGCAGCACGAGCAGCGGCGGTGAAGATGTTATCGACGCTGACTTTATAGACCAAAAGTGATGGATGAGATTTGCCGTCAGGTTGGTAGTAAGTGCTGAAGCGCTTACTACAAGCCAAACATTCCCAACCACCAATTTGAAGACATTGAATTAAGGAGCAGCAACCATGACTTCAGCCTTTGCCAAAACCCCAGAAAAGTGCGTTTCCGCCACCTTCAAAGATGAGAAAAAGCTACAGGATGCTGTCCAACGCCTGCTCGATCGCGGTGTGCCCAAAGAGCGGATTTCCATCATTGGACGTAACTTCCAATCGGAAGCCCGCATTACTGGGTTTTTGACTAAAAAAGACGTGATTTTGGATGGTTTGGCCAGCGGTGCGCTCTATGGTTCGCTCTTTGGGTCTGTCCTGAGCCTGCTGACTGGGGTAGGTGTGCTGTTTATTCCCTTTTTGGGAGCAGTGGTGGCAGCCGGACCGCTGGCAGCGGCTCTGCTAGGGGCAACTAGCGGTGCGTTGTATGGGGCGCTGGGTGCAGGGCTTGGTTCGGTGCTGATGTCATTAGGAATGCCTCAAGAAAAGGCTGCTATTTATCAAACACGGGTGCAAGCGGGTGAATTTTTGCTGGTTGTGGAAGTTCCCGAAGAAAAATCGGGTGAAACCTTTTTGCTCCTACAAAGTGCTGGGGGTGAGGAAGTTGCCACTACAGATATGCAAATTCCCCATGAACCCGAAGGTAAATTGACAGGCAGTGACCAACTCTCACCTGAAATGAAGGCAGATTTGTCGGAAGAAGCGCAACAAGCCTTTGTGGAAACCTATAATCAGTCCCTCAACGAATCTCCAGAGAAAGCCAATGCGCTGATGAAAGCCTGGGAGCGCATCAAGCAATTGTTTGATCGCGATGACAAGGGCATCTTTTCAAAACGCAAAGCCAATTAAGGCTTGGTATTGACTCTCACTGCCCGATACACCACTAGTTTTCCTGCCGTGGAGTTGCCGATGGCTACAACCGATTTCAAAGACTATTACGAAATCCTGGGAGTGAGTAAAACCGCCACACCAGAAGAAATCAAAAAGGCCTACCGGAAACTGGCGCGCAAATATCATCCAGATCTAAATCCAGGTGATCAAGAGGCAGAAGCTCGCTTCAAAGAGATCAACGAAGCCCACGAAGTGCTGTCTGACCCAGAAAAGCGCCAGAAATACGACCAGTTTGGGCAATATTGGAAGCAAGCCGCTGCGGGTACACCCCCGCCGGGTGGAGCTGGCTTTGAAGGAATGGATTTTGGACAGTACAGCAGTTTTGATGACTTTATTAACGAACTGCTGGGACGCTTTGGGCGCGGCGGTGGTGCTGGGCGACGGGTATATACCTATCGGACAACAACGGGTCCAGAGGGATTCCGAGAATACGTGGACTTTGGGGACGATCCCTTCAGCCGTTTTGTGGAAATGCCTGCCCAAGATACAGAAGCGGCGATCGCCCTCACCCTTTCCGAAGCCTTTCACGGCACCCAAAAACGGTTGCAAATCGGGGATGAAACGGTTACTGTTCGCATTCCAGCCGGGGCAAAATCCGGCAGCCGGATTCGGGTAAAGGGCAAAGGGCAGATCAGCCCCTTTAGCCAGCAGCGGGGAGATTTATATCTTACTATTGAGTTACTGCCTCATTCTTTCTACAGATTTGAAGGAAATAATTTAATTTGTGAAATCCCGATTAGTCCGGCAGAAGCTGTACTTGGTGCCCAAATAAAAGTTCCAACGCCGGACGGAAAGGTAACGATGAGCATCCCCCCTGGCGTGGATTCTGGACAAACCTTGAGGTTACGCGGTAAAGGCTGGCGCGATCCCAAAGGCAACCGGACGGATTTGCTAGTGCGGCTGAAAATTGTCACCCCGAAAGAACTGAGTGTGCAGGAAAGAGAATGCTATGAAAAGTTGCAGCAGGTCAGCAGTTTTGATCCTCGAGGTGCGATCGCGGAGGTGCATCTATGACCACTAGCATGGGACTTTCACGAGTGGTTTGGTCTAATGGGGGCGATCGCCTCTACAGCTTTGAGCAAGCCGCTTACTTTACCCAAACCTCAGTGCCACTCATTGAGCAATTTGTGACGTTAGGTCTGGTGGAACCAACAGGCACCATGCTGCGCCGCCAGGATCTCGTCCGCGTGGTGCAGATTCAGCGCTTGCGTCGCGATTTGGGACTGAATTTAGTAGGGGCTGCGATGGTGCTGGATATGGCAGCGGAGATTGCCCAACTCAAGGCACAACTGCGTGTTTATCAAACAGAGTTGAGAACCAGGAATTAACGTGCTGACTTGAAACAACAGGATACTGACATCAATCAAGGAAGTGAACCATGCAACTCAATCGCAACATTGTTCAACAAGTATTGGAAATCGCTGCTGAACAGGGTGAAGCAGGGTTTGAAGAAAAAGATATTGCTCACTTATTCGGAGATGAATATGACCTGGTGTTTCACCTGGATTATCTGCATGAAAAGGGATTTATTACCGGAGAATTTACTCCAGGAGCCTACGCCGCCTTTGCGATTTTACCTGAACCAATTCACTTCATTCGCGGCAAAATCACAGCTAAAGGACAGCAATATTTGCAGGGGCTGCAACAATCGGATGAAGTTGTTACAAAAGGCTAAGAAGGCTTTTAGGCATGATTTTGTCGCCGTCTGGAGGATTCAAATATGCAACCGACTAACCCCAACCAATTTACTGAAAAAGCCTGGGAAGCGATCGTTCGGACGCCAGAAATCGCCAAACAATTTCAACATCAGCAAATTGAAAGCGAACATTTAATGCGGAGTCTTCTGGAACAGGAAGGACTAGCTAGTTCTATTTTTAATAAAGCAGGGGTGAATGTTCAGAACCTGCGCGATCGCACCCATGACTTCATCAACCGTCAGCCCAAAGTATCGGGTGGCAGTAGCGGCTCTGTTTATTTGGGGCGCAGCTTGGACACATTACTGGATCGGGCAGAACAGTATCGTAAAAACTTTGGGGATGAATATATTTCCATTGAACATTTAGTGCTGGCGTTTGCCAAGGACGATCGCTTTGGTAAAACGTTATTTCAAGAATTGGGACTCAACGAACAGAAACTCCGTACCACGATTGAACAAATTCGAGGCAGTCAAAAAGTGACCGATCAAAATCCGGAAGGCAAGTATGAATCCCTGGAAAAATATGGACGGGATTTAACCAAATTAGCACGAGAAGGGAAACTCGATCCGGTGATTGGACGGGATGACGAGATTCGTCGCACGATTCAAATCTTGTCTCGCCGCACTAAGAATAATCCTGTGCTGATTGGTGAACCAGGTGTGGGTAAAACAGCGATTGTGGAAGGACTCGCCCAGCGCATTGTCAGTGGGGATGTACCAGAATCATTGCGCGATCGCACCTTGATCGCTCTGGATATGGGCGCTTTAATTGCCGGAGCCAAGTATCGAGGAGAGTTTGAAGAACGACTGAAAGCCGTACTGAAGGAAGTCCAGGAAGCACAGGGACACATCATTCTGTTTATCGACGAAATTCACACTGTAGTGGGAGCTGGAGCCACCCAAGGGGCAATGGATGCGGGGAATTTGCTCAAGCCTCTACTGGCGCGGGGGGAACTGCGCTGCATTGGTGCTACTACCTTGGATGAATATCGTAAATACATTGAAAAAGATGCAGCCTTAGAGCGTCGTTTCCAGCAAGTCTATGTTGATCAACCCAGCATTGAAGATACTATTTCCATTCTCCGGGGACTGAAAGAGCGCTATGAATTACACCACGGTGTGAAAATTTCTGATAACGCCCTGGTAGCAGCAGCTGTATTGTCTACTCGCTATATTAGCGATCGCTTTCTGCCAGACAAAGCGATTGATTTGGTCGATGAAGCGGCTGCCAAACTGAAGATGGAAATTACCTCGAAGCCAGAGGAACTAGACGAAATTGATCGCAAAATTTTACAGTTAGAAATGGAGCGTTTATCCTTGCAGAAGGAAACCGATAGTGCTTCTAAGGAGCGCTTGGAACGATTGGAAAAAGAACTATCAGATCTCAAGGAACAACAATCCGCGCTGAATGCCCAATGGCAGGCAGAAAAAGAAATCATCGATCAAATTCAAAAACTCAAAGAAGAAATCGATCGCGTTAATATTGAAATTCAACAGGCGGAACGAGATTATGATCTCAATCGAGCTGCAGAATTAAAATATGGTAAGCTCACCGATTTACAGCGACAGCTAGAAACTGCCGAAACCCGCCTCAGCGAAACTCAAACTAGCGGCAAATCTATGCTGCGGGAAGAAGTCACCGAAGCGGATATTGCCGAAATAATTTCCAAATGGACGGGTATTCCAGTTAGTAAACTGGTGGAATCCGAGATGCAGAAACTCCTGCATCTGGAAGAGGAATTACACAAGCGCGTGGTTGGGCAAGATGAAGCCGTCACAGCGGTTGCTGACGCGATTCAGCGTTCCCGTGCTGGGCTTGCCGATCCCAATCGCCCGATTGCTAGCTTTATCTTCTTGGGCCCAACTGGGGTGGGTAAAACAGAGTTGGCAAAGGCGCTAGCTGCTTACTTATTCGACACCGAAGAGGCGATGGTACGGATCGATATGTCCGAGTACATGGAGAAACATACGGTTTCTCGGTTGATTGGTGCGCCTCCGGGTTATGTAGGGTATGACGAAGGTGGACAGCTAACCGAAGCGATTCGCCGTCGTCCCTACGCGGTGATTCTTTTTGATGAAATCGAAAAGGCGCATCCGGATGTGTTTAACGTCATGCTGCAAATTCTGGATGATGGTCGTCTAACCGATGCTCAAGGACACACGGTGGATTTCAAAAATACGGTCGTGATCATGACCAGCAATATTGGCTCACAATACATTTTGGATCTGGCGGGTGATGATAGTAAGTATGAAGAAATGCGCGATCGCGTGATGGAAGCGATGCGAGCGAATTTCCGTCCGGAATTTCTCAATCGGATTGACGAAATTATTATCTTCCACAGTCTGCAATCGCAACAATTGCGCGAAATTGAGAAACTGCAAGTTCAGCGATTAGAACAGCGACTGGTTGAACGCAAACTAGCGCTGAAACTTTCTGAGGAAGCCCTCGATTGGTTGGCTCAGGTTGGCTACGATCCAGTGTATGGTGCACGTCCCCTAAAACGAGCCATACAAACAGAGCTGGAAACACCCATTGCCAAGGCAATTTTACGTGGAGAATTCCACGAAGGCGACACCATTTACGTTGGTATGGAAAATGAGCGACTAGTCTTTAAGCGTTTATCTTCTGAACTCGTTAGTACTTCCTAGCATACTCAAGCCGGTACAAACACAGGAGGAACCCGACCATGACGAACAACTTTGAATCATCCGCTCCCATCACAATTAGTCCAGAAACTGATGCTCTGGTTGAACAAGAAATGGCAGGGCAAAATGCAGACATCAAGCAAGAAACCAAGGCGCTGATCGAAGCCATCAAAAAACGCGCTCAGTCTGAAATTCATACGGCACAAGACCTGACTCGCGAAGCCTATCTAACGGCTGTGCGGCGTGCCAGAGAAACAATTGAAGAAACAAAATTGATTGATCCTGATCGCCTAGAACAATCAGTGCAACTAATCCAGCAAGAAGCTCAGAAAAATTGGCAGTCTATTGCTGATGAAATTCAGCGTTTGGGCGATCGCCTGACCGAAGCAGCCAAAGCCGCGTGGAATGTTCTAACCCAACCCAAGTCTTCTGATTCCTAGGTACGACTATGATTGCGGAAATTGGAAAAACACTAGTCTTTCTTGGTGCTGGCATCTTGTTGCTAGGAGGTTTGCTCTGGCTCAGTGGTGGAACATTGAAGCACATCCCCCTTGGTCGTTTACCAGGAGATATTTTGGTGCAAAATGAGCATTTTACCTTCTACTTCCCCTTGACCACTGGCCTTCTCTTGAGCCTTGGCTTAAGTGCTTTCCTCTGGCTAGGAAAATTTATGACCAGTCGCTAATTTTCGCACCTTCCTACGGCTATGAAATATCCATCCTCGCCGAACCAAGGCTGGAAATTATGGTTTGAAAGAGACACCATCGTGCATAATCTGGAATTTTTCCAGAATTTTATTGTGGTATCTCTATGTATTGGTTTGTTTTGCGTCATGTTGATTCGGTTGGGTGAAATGTTTCTTTCTCTGTTGCAACCGATTAACTTTCAAGCCATCACGTCTGATATTTTGTTTGTTCTCATCCTGGTAGAAATCTTTCGCCTGTTAATTATCTACCTCCAAGAACAGCGGATTTCCATTGGAGCAGCCGTGGAAGTTTCCCTAGTGTCGGCATTGCGGGAAGTGATTTTACAGGGAGTAGTGGATATTCCTATTGATCGCCTATTAGGAGTCTGTGCTTTTTTAGTAGTTTTAGGTGGATTATTATATTTGCGAGTCTGGATGTTTCAGCGATTTGAGGCAATTGCAACTACCAGAAATGAACATCTCTCGCAACCAAGCACTCAAGATATATCCGACAATCAGCACTTTCAATTGCGCCGTCGTCCGCCATCTATCGAGCAATATCCCTTTTAGTGAACCTAATTGAGATGATCTATCTTCCGGTTACACTGTTACTATTTTTACTTTTCTTACTTATTTTTCCCTTTATCCGGCTGGCGATCACTACAGACGTTGAAGTGGCTGTTGCCAAACTGGGCTTTTCTCCTGGTTTTGCCCTGTGCGGATTATTTGCCCTGTTGTTAACCTGATTATGGATTTTGAAGAGGAATTAAAGATGTTTAACGTCATTCGTCGGAGTCAAATTGTTGGTTTAATGGCAATGGATAGTAGCACGGCCACCCGCTATGGCAGCGTGGAAGAAGTGTGGGTCGATGATAGCGGTCGAGTCGTCTACTTTGCTAGCGATGCAGGCTATACGCCCTTTGAGCAAGTGGCTATGATCGGCCCTGATGCCTTACTGACCTACTCAGAATTAGCGCTTACGCCACCGCCATCCCTACGCCGTCTCCATCAGATGGCTATCCGCACGCCCTCGTTGAGTACTCCCTTGGGTTGGGTAGAAGATTTTCTCTTTGATTGGGAAACGGGCGATATTGCGGCTTACATTTTAGGCGGTGAGATTGCAGCACCCTTTGGTGGTCGGGCAGTTTTATTTCCTGAGGACGTAGAAGCGATTGATGCAGAGGTTGTCGTTATCAAAGAGGATGCTAAAAATCGGCTCAAGAGTGAATCCGAAGGACTGAAAGGGTTTCTGAGTGAGAAATCGCAACAGGTGAAGAATCTGGTGAAGAAAATGGGCGATCGCTTGGCAAAACTCCTTTCACCCCAGGATAAACCCGAAGTTGTCCGCGTCAAAATCAAAGAAGTACGGGATGAACTAGGTCAATCGGGACGACATGACAAAAATGCCTTAGAAGAAGCCAGTGAATTTTTGCAAGATAAATGGGAGGACTTCCAGCATAGCCTCAGCCATACTGGAAAACGGATGAAACAAGCGATCGATTCGGCTTGGAGGCGATTAACTCATTCATCTTGAGGTAAGTATTATCCGCAGCAGGCTCACCAGAATGCAGAATCAAATCACTCTATCGAACGCGGCGGAATATTTTCGGGTTGCGTCGTAGGGCGACGACGGAACTGAATAAGGGAAAATTAAAACATTCTTTGTCCAGAGCGATGTTCTTTCACCGTTTGGGCGAAGTGTGTGATCGTTCCTTTGAGGAGCAATGTCTACGAGCCAGTGGGTTAAATAAGCGTGATCGCAGTTTCCCGTTTTGGCACGATGACCCCAATTTTTGTCCCCGGTGCTGGACTCCTGAGACGGCGGCTGACCCTCTCTGGAGTCAAGTTAGGGCTAAATTTTGTTATCTGTGCGGTATGCAGTTGCAGACGAGTTGCACTCACTGTAGGGAGTTAGTTGTGTCACTCAAGTGGACAGCCTTATAAAAAGAAGAGTCAAAATCGCTAAAACCTTGGCATAGCAATCGTTTATAGACCCGGAGTGTAGCTTTTTACACCTATGTTGGCTTCACGTCGTATTCACAACATCTTAGCCCTTGCCCCGATGCTACACATAGGCTCGTATGATGAAGATATAGAAAAAAGTAGCCAAATTTTAACGGCATCACATGGGCAGTATTTGGGAACTTGATTTTTACTCCCGTCCAATTTTGGACGAAAATCAGAAAAAAGTTTGGGAAGTTCTGGTGTGCGAAAGCCCTTTGGATACGCGCACAAAAGTTGATTCTTTGTTTCGTTATGCTCAGTATTGTCCCAGTACCCAAGTAAACTCCGTATGGCTGCGGACAGCTTTACAAGAGGCAATAGACAAAGCAGGAGAAGCGCCGATTAAAATTCGCTTTTTCCGTCGCCAGATGAATAATATGATTACCAAGGCGTGTGGTGATATTGGTATTCCAGCACAGCCAAGCCGTCGGACTTTGGTATTGAATCAATGGTTGCAGCAGCGGATAGAACAAGTGTATCCACAAGAACCAGGGTATCAGGGTGGGGTAAATCCCTCGGTACGTTTGGAAGCACCTTTACCTCAACGCTTACCAGATGCTTTGGAATGGCAACAGTGGGGATTTGTTACTTTGCTAGGTTCGGAATTTGCGGATATGCCTGACTGGGAAATTGATTTTGGAGAAGGATTTCCCTTGGAATTAGCACAAGTTTCTCCGGAAACTAGCATTCCTGGTATTTTAATTTTCTCACCCAGAGCCTTACCTCTAGCAGGTTGGATGTCTGGGTTAGATTTAGCTTGGTTAAGATTTGACGACAGTCCACAGGGAGGAAGATTGCTTCTAGAAACAGGTGCTACAGAAAGTTGGATTTTAGCCAATCTCAAAAACCCGCAAATTTTGGCAGAAGCCAGAAACTTTGAACAAGCCAAGCAACAAGCAAACGGAGTACATTTTATCGGGGTACAGTCTGATCCCCAATCACAATCTTTTGCAGGGTTTTGGCTGTTGTGTGAGATCAATCTGTCTTAAAGTGAATTGGGGAATGATTAATGTTGGTGGTTGGTGGTTAGTGGTTAGTGGTTAGTTGTTTAATACTTACTCCCCCACTCTCCCCACTACCCCTAATCCCCACCAGGGGGCGCCGAGTTCCCCACCTCCCACTCCTAACTCACTGCCAGTACAAATCATGGTGTCTAAAAAGTTACCAAAAGATACACTAGCAGAACAGCTGCTGGAATTAGCCTTAAAATCTGGAGCAGAGACTGCTGAAGTGTATCAGTCGCGATCGCTGTCTCGCCCAGTGTTTTTTCAGGCCAACCGTCTCAAGCAGCTAGAAACTAGCCAAGCTGAAGGTACAGCGTTGAGGCTGTGGCACAATGGGCGTCCGGGACTGGCAGTAGCCTATGGGATTGTGGAACCCCAAGCTTTAGTAGAACGTGCCTTGTCTCTGAGTCGGCTAAATAAACCCGAAGCCTTGGAATTAAACAGTAACTTCCAGCCCTTTTACCCAGACTTAGGGCAAGATGTACCAGTAGAAAAGCTAGTCGAGTGGGGCAAAGAAACGATCGCCCTTATTCGTGACGTTTATCCAGAAGTTATTTGCAATGGCGACTGGGAATGTGATGTGGAAACTACTAGGCTTGTGAATACCACAGGTCTAGATTGCTACTACACCGACACTACTCTCAGTTGCTATATCTCAGCTGAATGGGTACGGGGAGATGATATTTTAAGTGTTTCTGATGGTGAAACCGAACGCGGCAACCTGCAACCGCAAAAACTTGCTCAACAAATTTTACAGCGTCTGGCTTGGGCAAAAGAAAATGTTCCACCACCATCAGGTCGTGTTCCAGTTCTATTTACTTCTAAAGCCGCTGATATGCTTTGGGGTACTGTGCAAGCTGCCTTGAATGCCAAACGTGTCTTGGAAGGGGCTTCCCCTTGGACAGAACGCATTGGTAAGTTAGTAGTTTCTCCCTTCCTTACTCTTTATCAAGATCCCCAAGCGGGACCCTACAGTTGCCCTTTTGACGATGAAGGCACTCCGACTCAACCTATGGTGTTTATCCAAAACGGAGAATTACAAAATTTTTACTGCGATCGCGCCACTGCTAGTCAGCTTGGTACTTTTTCCACAGGTAATGGTTTTCGTCCTGGTTTGGGTAGTTACCCCACCCCTGGTTTATTTAATTTTCTCATTCAACCCGGTTCGGGATCACTCCCAGAATTGATTGAATTACTCGATGATGGCTTAATTGTGGATCAAATGTTGGGTGGTAGTGGCATTTCTGGTGATTTTTCGATCAACGTAGACTTAGGCTACCGTGTCCAAAATGGCCAGGTAATAGGACGCGTAAAGGATACGATGGTTGCAGGTAATGTTTATACTGCACTCAAACAATTAGCGAAACTAGGCAGTGATACTGATTGGAACGGTTCCTGTTATACTCCTTCTTTAATTGTGGAAGGATTATCTACAACTGGTAGAAATAATTGAATTTTTTAAGTCCAAGCGTAGACATTCATGCTAATAGTGATACATTTAAACTTTTAGACTATCAGTCCTTTCCTGTACCAAATCCTCTGATTAGTATATATTCAGAATCATAATTCTTATTTATTCCTACCTTTGTGGTGCTTTCGCACAATATATATTAATGGGCGTTGCTGAATCAAAATATGAATTTACAATTTACGGGTGTGACCAGACGTAGCAATGCCTAGAGACGTAGCATTGCCTAGAGACGTAGCATTGCCTAGAGACGTAGCATTGCCTAGAGACGTAGCATTGCCTAGAGACGTAGCATTGCCTA
>Ga0073934_10011087_pt1 | contig 11010 bp, 9 predicted proteins | sample LarsenN4metaG_FD_76834 | JGI IMG/M metagenome (GOLD analysis project Ga0073934, IMG submission 76834) | Hot spring sediment bacterial and archeal communities from British Columbia, Canada, to study Microbial Dark Matter (Phase II) - Larsen... ...
GACGAGAGCGATCTCCTCGCGCACGAGGAGGTTCAGCGCTGCCTCGGGCCGCTCCGCCCGCAGGACGCGGTATTCGCCGGCGAGGAGGGCCTCCAGGGAGTCGAGGACCCGCACCTCGTCGTCGACGATCAGCAGCGTGGACTCGTCACTCACGGCGGGCCGCCCTCGCGACGGGGATGCGCACCGTGAAGCAGGCGCCCCCGCCAGCCGGGCTCTCGGCCTGGATCTCGCCTCCGTGCTTCTTGACGATCTCGTAGCTGATGGAGAGCCCGAGCCCCGTGCCCTCGCCCACGGGCTTGGTCGTGAAGAAGGGGTCGAAGATGCGCCCGATGATGTCGGGCCGAATCCCGGGACCGGTGTCGCTGATCCGGATGACGGCGAACGCGTCCTCCTGGCTCGTTTCGACGGTGATGATCCCCGGGCCGGTGATGGCCTGGGCCGCGTTGGCCAGGAGGTTGAGGAACACCTGGTCGATCTGGGAGCGGATGCACTCCACCGGCGGCAGCTCTCCGAGCTTCCGGTGGACGGTGATCCGGTCCTTCAGGATGTGGTTCAGCAGCGTGAGGCTCGACTCGAGCTCCTCCGACAGGTCCACGCACTGCCAGACGTCGTCCTGGCTGCGCGCGAACACGCGCAGGTCGCGCACGATCTTCCGCGCCCGCTCGGCGCCTTCCTTGATGCCCTGGGTCATGGGGTCGAGATACTTGAGCGCGTAGTCGATCTTCCGGGCGTCCCACTCGGCCTGGACCCGCTCCCGCTCCCCGTCCGCGAGGGGGACGGCGCGGTACACCTCGAGGATGCCGCGGAGCCGGCGAATGAAGTCCTGGAGGGTCGTCACGTTGGAGTAGACGAAGCCGATCGGGTTGTTCAGCTCGTGGGCGACGCCGGCCACGAGCTGGCCCACCGAGGCCATTTTCTCCCGCTGGATGAGCTGCATCTGGGCGGCCTGGAGCTCCCGGTAGGCCGCCTGGAGCTCCTCGTGCGCCGTGCGGAGCTGCTCGGTGCGTACCCGCACCTTGTCCTCGAGCCCGCGCGACAGCTCCTCGATGGTCTCGAAGCTCTCCGCGCGGTCGACGGCCAGTGCAGCGTGGTTGGCCACGGCGGTGAGCAGATCGAGATCGGCCTCGCCGACCCGCCCCGGCTCCCGGGAGGTGACGGCGAGGACCCCGAAGATCCGTTCCTTGACCCGGAGCGGGACCATCACCAGGGACCGCACCTCCAACGAGCGGGCGGTCGGCAGATCCAGTGGCACGGACGTCGCTTCCACATCGCCGACCACGATCGGGAGACCGGTGGTCGCGACCCGCGACGAGGCGGCGTGCGGATCGTCCAGGCGAAACTCGACGCTCTCGAACGCGAGGCGCCCGCTCGTGACGCCCGCCATCGTGTGGCCCCGCACGACCTGCCGGGTCGGGTCCACGAGCATCAGGTAGGCACTCTCATAGCCCATGCCGTGGACCAGGCGCTGGACGGCCTGTTCGTAGATCTTCTCCGGGTCGAGGGTGGCGTTGACGGCCGCGGCCAGGTCGATCAGCAGCGAGAGCTGCTCGATCTTGCTCTCGAGGTCGCGGAACTTCCGCTCGAGCTGCTGGTTCGAGTGCAGGATCTCCTCGGCCTGGATGTCCAGGAGGCGCTGGGCGTCGCGGCGGCGGTGGCGTTCGAGGAGGGCGTAGCCGGCGGCGGTCCCCGCCAGGGCGGGGGGCAGCCCGAGGCCGAGCACCTCGGCCCAGAGGAGATGGTGCCCCAGACCCAGGCCCAGCCAGAGCAGCACCGTGGCCGCGGCGCCCGCGAGCGCCGGGGCCCAGAAGCGTCGGCCCAGCGGTGGGTTCTTCCAGCGGAGCTCCCACACGCAGGCCGCGTCGCCCCTGGCCGCGCACGCGTGCTCCGTGACCCTGGCCCGCGGGAGCCCCCAGTTGGTGGGAAAGCGCGCCACCGTCACCCGCTGGAAGACGCACGACCAGCGCGGCATGTCGAAGCCCGGCAACGGGGTCACGCGCCACACGGCGCGCCTCCGTTGCATCGCCACGACCTCGCAGGCGCACCAACGGTACGTCGCGTCGTAGATGGCTGGATAGCGCGCGTAGACGGCGCGCGGGCTGCCCAGCCCCATCGTGTAGGCACCCATGTAGGAGCGCTCCTCGTGGGAGGGCTTCCAGTCCATGTGGTGCTCGCCCCACCGCCGCGCCCAGGCCTCCTCGTCGGTGGCGCCCATCAGCTCCATGGCGAGGCGTGCCAGCTCCTTCATCAGGGCGTGCGACACCCAGTTGTGGTCGGCGATCAGCCAGTCGCGGGGCTTGCCGGCGGCGCGGACGATGGCGTCCACCCCCGCCGGCCCCACTGCCTGCTCCACCAGGGGGATCAGCGATTTCAGGCTGATGCAGTTCTGCTCGCCCGACATCGGCGCGCGCGCCGGCGTTCAGCTCGGCTTGTAGACGAACTTCGACGTGATGTTCACGGGATTCGCGAGGGTGTCCCGCACGGCCGACTTCCGGTCGATGGTCTCCTTGCACTTCCTGACCTGGTCCTCGGGCGCCGGGCTCTGGATCGTGATGGTGTAGTGGATGTCGGTGATCCCGTTGCGCACGGACTTGTCGTGCCCCAGGAAGCCGCGGGCGTCCAGGTGCGCCTCCAGCTCCATCTCGATCCCGTCGAGGGGCACGCCGAACAGGGCTGCGTTGGTCGCCGTGGCGTTGGTGACGCAGCCGGCGAGGGCCGCCAGGACCACCTCGGGGGGGAAAGGCCCTCCGTCGAGTCCGCCGAGCAGATCCGGCTCGTCCACCAGGATGGTGAAGCGCCGGGGCGGCGAGGTCATCCTCTGGCCGCCCGCGTACCACTCGCTGAGCGTGACCTCGGTCTTGGTGCCGCGGCACCAGCGGGACCGGGCCTTGACCACGACCTTGGCGAGGGCGGGGTTCTCGCGGATCAGCGCGTCGGTAGCCTTGAGCTTCTCCAGGTCGACGTCGTTCAGTCCGAGAGCCATGTCGAATCCTCCTCTCGGTCAAAGCAGCTCGGCGATCATCCGGGCGGCCCGCTCGGTGCCGCCCCGGGGCACCTCCCGGTACTGGACGGGCTTGTCCAGATGCTCCAGGATGGCGGCGCCCAGCTCCTCGGGCGTGGTCCGGTCGTAGTCCATCCGGACGCCGGCGCCCAGGCGGTCCAGCCGGCGGGCGACGTGGAAGTGCTGCTCGAAGTGGTTGCGCAGCGGGAAGTAGAGGAACGGCGTCTGGAACGCGGCCAGCTCCAGCGTCGTGGTGAGCCCGCCCTGGACGATGGCGAGGTGGGCAGCGGCGTGGTGGCGGAAGAGGTGGGGCACGAAGGGCCGCACGTCGAGCCGGGGGCCCGGCGGCAGCTCCGCGGGGTCGAGCCGGGGGCCCGCGACGAGGATCATCCGGGCCTCGGGGACCCCGTGGGCGACGAGCGTAAAGGCCTAGGCGCACTTGCGGAGCAGGTGCCGCCCCACCGCCGTGCCGCCCACCGAGACCAGGATCACGCGCTCGTCGTCGCGAAAGCCCAGCGCTCGACGGAGAGCGGCCTTGTCCCGGTAGTCGCCCGGGTCGAAGTGGTAGGTGTAGCCCGGGAACCGGAAGTGCTCGCGCGCCCACCGGCGCATGTTGGGCAGGCCGGGGCCGAACTCGCGGTCCAGCACGTCCTCCTCGTCGCCCACCAGGAGCGAGAGGTCACGGACGTCGGGATGCTCGCGCAGGTGATCGATGTTCTGGGCGTTCCACTCCCAGGCGCGCTTGAACTCCACCGAGGCGGGGTCGTCGCGCATGGGAAGCACGCCGATGAAGTCGGTGATGAAGACGTAGGGGGCCCGTTTGAGCTCGGGATTCTCGTGGAGGAAGTAGTCGAGGTCCCAGCCCTCATCCCCCACCCAGAGGTCGTACTCCTCGCGCTCGACGACATCGGCGAACGTCATGAAGTTGGCGGCCATGATCTCGTCCATGTCCCAGAGCGCGTTCTGGGCGTGCAATTCGTGATCCCGCGCCCAGCCCTCCACGTGGGCGCTCTCGTTCAGGAGCAGCCGGGTGGCCGGATGCAACCGCTCGCCCATGGCCTCCACGACGCGGTCGGCGGGGTCGACGGCGAGGAAGTCCACCGTCGCGTCCGGGTGGATCTCGCGGAGCTTCTGGGCGACGGCGAGGTCGCGCTGGATGTGGCCGAGCCCGATAGGGCTCGAGAGCCACAGGACGCGGCGCCGGGCGCTCCGGGGTGGCCGGGACGGTGTCCGTCGCTCGGCGATCGGCGGGATGGCCTGGACCTCGACGGGCCGGTCCAGGACGAAGTCGCGGATCAGGCGGTTGACCTTCACGGCATGCCGCCCGTGCAGGCCGTGGCCGGCCCCCTCGAGGGTCACCAGGCGGGCCCCCGGGATGGCGGCCACCAGCTTTTGAGCGTGGGAGTACGGGACGATCCGATCCTGGGTGCCGTGGATGGCCAGGGTCGGCACCCGAAGGCGCGGGAGCAGGTCGTAGACGTTCGAGCCGTCGATGGCGCGGAGCGATTCGACCAGGACGTCGGGTGTGGTCTCGGCGCCCCACCCGACGCCGTCCTCGACCCCTTTCAGCGAGTGCGGCTCAGGCAGCGAGCGCGTGAAGAGCCGCTGGCGCCAGCCATCGAAATCGTTCCGGATCACCGGGGCGATGCGCTCGTCGAAGGGCTGGGGAACCGACTCCGAGTACTGGCCGCTCAGGAGGACCAGATGCGACACCCGCTCCGGGTGCTCGACCGCGTAGCGGAAGGCGAGCATCGCCCCGCACGAGTAGGCCACGACGGCGAAGGGCGCCCGGACGGTCTCGTCGAGGACGGCGACGAGATCGGCGTACCGCGAGTTGAGCTCGTAGCCGCCGGCTGGCCGGTCGGAGCGACCGTTGCCGCGCTGGTCCATGGTGGCAACGCGGAAGTAGCGCGACAGGTAGGGGACCTGGTACTTCCACTGCCGGCTGTAGGTGACCGGCTGGCACTGCGGGAGGAGGAAGAGGTCCCGGCCACCGCTGCCCGTCACCTGATAGAAGAGCCTCACGCCGCCCCGTGACACGTACATGCCGTCACCCCCGGTGTCCGCTCCCTCCGGACGGGAGCCTCATGCTGCACGTCCCTCGCAAGCTGCGTGCCGCCGGCGCCCCGTCGCGATCTGGCGGGCTTGTGGCTGGGGAGCGCCAGGGGGCCTTGCAACAGCCAGCCGCCCGAGCCCACCAGAGCGTATCCATCTCGCGGGCTTGGGCGGTGCAAGGCCAGCTTGCGGTCACCGCCGGGCTCGACCTCGCGCGCGCTCGTAGAGCACCAGCGCCGCCCCGCCCCGCCCCGTCCGGCTCTTGTGGCCCGGGACCAGGTGGATCCGGGTTCCGGTGAGCGCCGGCGCGAGGGCGTATTCGCTGACGCAGTCGAGGATCTCGTTCCGTAGGGAGACCAGGGATTTCACGATCCCGCCGGTCACCACGACCACCTCGGGGTTGAGGCCGTTGACGAGACCTCCGATCGCCGCCCCGAGGGCGTGGCACGCCTCCTGGACCACCGAGCGGGCGACGGCATCCCCTCGGGCCGCCGACCGGAACACGGCCTCGGCGTCGTGCTCGAGCTGGCGGTCGCGGGTCGTCTGCTCCGGTCCGGCGCCGGGCTGACGGCCCCCTCGCCGGCGCGCCTCCATCGCGATCGCGTAGCCCGCCGCGTAGGCGCCGAGACAGCCCCGCGCCCCGCACACGCAAGGCCTGCCGTCGAAGTCGACCGGCACGTGGCCGAATTCCCCGCCGTAGCCGTCCTTGCCCCGCACGAGCTGGCCGTCCAGGATCAGCGCCCCGCCCAGCCCGGTGCCGAGCGCCAGCATGACGAGCGACCCCGCGCCGCGGCCAAGCCCCCAGGTCCATTCACCCAGCGCGAGCGCGTTCACGTCGTTGTCGACGTAGGAGATGACGCCCGTCTTGGCCTGGATCCGCTCCGCCAGAGGGATCCCTGCCAGCTCCGGCATCCGATCGATGCCCTTCTTGAGCATGCCGGCGCCGGCGTCCACGATCCCGGGAAGCCCGACGCCGATGCCCTCGACCGGTAGGCGGCGCTCGCCGGCCTGGACCACAAGCTGGCCGATGGCGCCGAGGATCGCGTCGAGCGCGGTGCCGGGGCCGTCCCGGTGCGTCGGGGTCTGGACGACGGAGAGGACGGCGCCGTCGGGCGTCACGAGGGCGCCGGACGTGGTGGTGCCCCCGACGTCCACTCCGATGAGCACGCCTGCCGGAGAGGTCATATCCAGGCCCTCCCCCACCCGAGCAATCGCCATGCCACGATCGTCGTCCATCGCAACGGGAGCTTACGAAGCTGGAGTGCAAGGCTGCCTGGCAGGGTCTGGAGCCGTGGTGGGGTCGGCGCACGGTGTTCAGGCTACTTGAGCGTGCAACGGGACACGGCAGGGATCACTGTTGACGGGCCCTCTCCGCGTCTGGCGCAAGAACGATCCTGGCGGCTGATCGCTCGGCCTTCGACGCCGGCGTTACGTCGAGCGGGCCTTCCGGAGGGCGTCGAGGCGGGCGGGGTTGTTGATGCGGAGCTTCTCCTCCACGACGGCCTCGAGGTGGGCCAGGACCCGCTCCCGGAAGGGACCGTCGTCGGCCTGCCCCTGGCGGATGCGCAGGGCGAGCTCCCGGTTGGCGGCCAAGACCTCGCCCCGCAGCGCGTCCAGCGTCTCGGGCGGCGGCGCGGGCCGGCGCCGGCCGAGGAGCCCGTCGAGGGCCGCGAGCTCGGCCCGCAGGCGCGCGTCCTCGCCGGGCAGCTCGCGCTCGAGGATCCCGAGCGCGTGGGCGGCGATCAGGGCCTGGTAGCGCACGCGGGGATCGCCGAGGGCGGGGATGATCTCGGTCTCGAGGCACTCCCGGATGGCCTGGAGTAGCTCCGCGGCGGTCGGACGGTCCTGCATGCCAGGTCAGAGCGTCCGGAGGAGCTGGAGGAGCTCCCGCTCCACCTCGGCGCAATGACGCCCGATGCTCGCGAGCTCGAGGCCGCGCTCCTCCCGACGGAGGTGCCGCTCGGCCTGGCGGAGCGTGATCAGGGCCCAGCGGAGGTTGCCCATCACCTCCCAGTAGCGCACGCCCTCCGGATCCACGCGATGCCCCCCGACCGCCGCGTACGCGGCGAGGAGGCGGGCGCGGGGCCCGAGCCCGCGGTCTCCCGGGTGGTCGACGCCGCGCCAGTAGCGCATGGCGACCCACCCCAGATCCTCCCCCGGATCGCCCCAGTGGGCGAGCTCCCAGTCGAGCACGGCCGTGAGCCCGCGCTCGGGGTCCACCACGAAGTTCCCCAGCCGGTAGTCCCCGTGGACGAGCACGACACGCTCTGCCCGCGGGGGGCGGCGCCCGAGCCAGCGGAGCGCCAGGTCGAGCGCCGGGTGGGGCTCACCGAGCTCGCCGAGCAGGCGGTCGAGCTGGCCCAGCAGAGACTCGGCTGGGCTCGCGCCGTCGGGCAGCCACGGCAGGCACGGCGCCGCGGCGGCGGGCAGCGCGTGGATCCGGGCCAGCTCCCCCCCGAGCTCGCCCAGGAGCCCCTCGCGGACCGGTCCGAGCGCCGGGTCTTCCAGGATGCGCCGGGGGAGCGTCTCGCCCGGGACGCGCTCGACGACGAGCCCCGCGGCCACGCCCGAGGGATCACCCGGATCGACGCGCCAGTAGGGCTTCGGCACCCGCACGCCGGCCCGGTGCATCGCCCGGAGCAGCTCGAACTCCTGCCGGCCGTCGAGCCGGCCGGGGAACGGCGAGCCCCCGCGCTCCTCGAGGTAGACGAGGCGGTGGCGGCCCGCCAGGAGGCCGACGGCGACCTCGACGTCGAGGGCCCAGGCATGGCGCATGGTACCGCCCCGCAGTCGATCGAGAGCGGCCACGAGGACGGGCGAGCCGGTCTCGCGGCCGATGAGGGCCTCGAGGCCGGCACGGAGCTCAGGGGTCACGCGAGGGAGGGAGCGGCCGGGACCGGGTCGCGGTCCTTGGCGATGTGGAGCGTGCACGAGCCGTCGGGGCGCGACGGGTCCTCGAAGAGGACTTGGGCTCGGCCGAACCACTCGAGGGGGGCTAGCATGTTCCAGACCGGGCAGTGGGTGCAGTAGACCGGCAGCCGCGCCTGGCCCGCGGTGAGCGGCCCCGATCCCTCGACGAACGGGAGCGCGGTGGCACCGGCGTACGCGCCCGCGAGACGCAGGCGCCCGCCGCTCCCGCACGGTCGCTGCACGATGGTGAACCGCCGCGGGTCCTCGGAGACCTCGACCTCGCCCATGTGCTGCTTGAGAAGAAAGGCCGTGGCGCGGGCGAACGCGGCGGCCGAGAGCCGCTCCCACTTCTCGAAGCCCGGTCGCTGGCGCTCGGCGGTCTCGCGGTGGAACCGGAGGAGCGCCTCGGGGCCCCCGTGGGTGAGCACCCAGGCGAAGGCTTCTGCCATGAAGCGGATCAGCCGGTCGTGGAGCGGGAGGTACTCGCCGCGCTCCTTCTGGTCCAGGACGGCGAGCGCGCCCGCCGGATCGCAGGCCTCGATGGCCCGGAGCGCCTGCTCCGCCCGGCGCGCCTGCTGGCGGAGGAACGCCTCCTCGGTCGCCGCCAGCACGCGCGCAGCAGAGGCGAGCGCACCGCTCACCGACGGCTCGACCTCGGGGGCCCCCGGTCTCTCCGGGGGCACCGGGGTCACGTGGACATTGCCGACGGCTTCGGCAAGCACGGCGAGGTCGCGGTCGAATCCGTCGACCACCCGGAGCAGGGCGTCGCGGGCGTGTCCCCGGGCGGCCGCCGGGGCCTGCGCCAGCGTCTCGCCCAGGAGGTCCAGCAGGATCCGGATGGTGAGGCCGAGGCCGCGCGTCATCAGCGCGTACTCCCTGGCGAGGTCCCGGGCGTCGCCGTCGCCCTCCCGGGCGAGTCGGGCTGCCGCCGCGAAGTCGCCGGCCCCGAGGGCCGCGCGGACCCGGTCCGAGAGGCGCCGGCCCCACTCCCCTGGCGCGCTGGGTTCCATGGACACCCGTCAGTCAGAGCCTGCGAAGAAAACGACCCCGACCGGTCTTCGCTCGCGCTTCCGAATTTCCAAACTCATCCCGATCAGCCCAGTGCCCGCGAGAAAATCCGCCGAATTCGACTTTCGCCCTCCGCCACGTCCCGGGTTTCTGCACCCCCCTTGCCTCGTGCCCTCACGGCGCCGTGGTGTTCCGCTCCGGGCCGCGGCTTCGCCGCGGCCTCCTTCCCGGGGGGAGGTCCGGAAGGGGGGCGAAGCCCCCCTCCGGGCTAGTCCCAGCGCCGGAGCTCGTGCTGGGCGAGCTTCACCTTGTGGACCTCGTCTGCCCCGTCCCCGAGGCGCAGGATGCGCGCGTACCGCCACATGGCCGCGAGCGGCACGTCGTCGGTCACCCCGAGCGCCCCGTGCACCTGGATCGCTCGGTCGAGCACCCGGCACGCCGTCTGGGCGCAGAGCACCTTGGCCATGGAGATCTCCGGCCACGCCGTCTTCTTGCCCGCCGTGTCCATGCGCCACGCGGCGTGGAGGACCATGAGGCGCGCCGCCTCGACCTCGATGCGCGAACACGCGATGAAGTCCTGGACCATCTGGCGCTCGGCCAGCGGGCTCCCCTCCACCATCCGCGTCTGGGCGCGGCGGCACATGAGCTCCACCGCCCGGTCGGCCATCCCCACCGCGCGCATGCAGTGGTGGATGCGTCCGGGGCCGAGCCGCGCCTGGATGACCGCGAAGCCCTGCCCCTCCCCGCCGAGGAGCGAATCCCCCGGCAGGCGCACCCCGTCGAAGGCCACCTCGCACTCGCCGGAGCTCGAGACCTGGCCGTACACGGGGACGGCGCGGAGGACCCGGACCCCCGGGGTGTCGGTCGGCACGAGGAACAGGCTGAGACGCCGGTGCCGGGGGGCCGCGGGATCGCTCACGGCCCCGACGATGAGGACACGCGCGTGCATGGCGCCGGTGGTGAACCACTTGCGGCCGGTCAGGGTCCAGCCTTCGCCGTCGCGCCCCGCGCGCGTCTCGAGCTCCGTGGGATCGGAGCCGGCCGTGCCGGGCTCGGTGAGGGAAAACCCGCTCCGGATCCGGCCCTCGAGGAGCGGCTCGAGCCACCGCTTCTTCTGCTCGGGCGTCCCGTGCTGGACCAGGATCTCCATGTTTCCGGTGTCGGGCGCCGAGCAGTTGAAGACCTCCGAGGCCCAGAGGACGCGTCCCATGACCTCGGCGAGCGGCGCGTACTCGAGGTTGGTGAGCCCCGGGCCGTACGCGGGATCGGGGAGGAAGAGGTTCCAGAGCCCCTCGGCCCGGGCCCGCGCCTTCAGCTCCTCGACGACGGCCGGGCGATGATGGGGGGTGCCGGAGGCCGCGATCTGGTCCTGGTAGGTCCGCTCGTTCGGGTAGACGAACCGCGCCATGAACGCCGTGAGGCGCTCCCGGAGCGCGACAACTCGCGGGCTCGGCATGAAGTCCATGAAGCCTCTCCCGACCCTCCCGCCCATCTTAGCCCAGGCCCCCTCCCGCGTGCTACGATCGGGACGTTCCGGCGTCCCAGGCGTCCCAAGGCGTCCCAGTGTCCCGGAGACACGGACGCGCCCGTGAAGTATCTGGCGATCGTGACCAACCGCGAGGGGCCGGGCGCCGCCCTGGTCCGCTGGCACTGGCAGAAGGCGGGGACGATCGAGTTGGTGCACGACGTGACGAAGAACGAGTTGAAGGCGGCGGTGCCGCCGTGTGGGCGGTTCGGGGCGAACGCGGCGTGGGATCGGCTGAGCCGGCTGAGTTGCCCATAGGCGGCCCGGGAGGTGAAGCGATCAGAGCCGACGAGCTGGCGGACGACCGCGCCGTTTTTCTGCTCCACATGGGCGCTGTCGTTCTTCTTCCAGGCACGGCTGCGGGTGAAGGTGACGCCGTGGCGGCGACAGTAGTCCACCAGGGAGCGGATTGATGAACTCGGAGCCGTTGGCACTGTCCAGGCCGACCAGGGGCATGGGCAGGCGGGTCCGGACGTGGTCGACGGCGCCGCCGACGCGCACCTGGCCCTTGCCC
>Ga0073934_10011088_pt1 | contig 11010 bp, 7 predicted proteins | sample LarsenN4metaG_FD_76834 | JGI IMG/M metagenome (GOLD analysis project Ga0073934, IMG submission 76834) | Hot spring sediment bacterial and archeal communities from British Columbia, Canada, to study Microbial Dark Matter (Phase II) - Larsen... ...
GAACTTCTTGCGGTTGATGGTCGGTTCCTCGTCCGCGAGGATGAAGAACCCGACCTGATGATCACGGACCAGCGTCTCGATCTCGTCGACCACCTTCTTGGGATCGCGAATGCGGTAGTCGCGCCAGAATTTCCACTGTGAACAGAATGAGCAGGTGAACGGGCAGCCGCGTGCCATGTTCGGGATCGCGACGCGCACGCCGAGCGGTACGTAGATGTATTTCTGCCATTCGAGCAGCGACCAGTCCGGGTTGATCGCGTCGAGGTTTTTGACGGTCGGCGCGGCCGGCGTGGCGATGATCTGCTCGCCATCGAGATAGGCGAGGCCCTTGATGCTGGCCCGGTTGGCGGGCCACCGGCCATCGGCAATCGAGCTGACCAGTTCGGCGAAGATTTCTTCGCCCTCACCGCGGACGATGACGTCGATCCACGGAGCTTCCGACAGCACCTGCTTGTACATGAAGGTGGCGTGGATGCCGCCGAGGACGCGGACGGCCTTGGGGCAGACCTCCTTGGCGATCTCAAGCACGCGCTCGGCCGTGTAGATCGAGGGCGTGATGGCGGTGCAGCCGATGACGTCCGGCTGGAGTTCCGCAAGGCGATCGCGCAGCTGCTCTTCTGTGAGGTCGTTCGTCATGGCGTCCACGAATTGGATGTCCGTGAACCCGATCGCCTTCAGCGAGCCTGCGAGGTAGGCGACCCAGGCAGGTGGCCAATTGCCCGCGATCTCGGCACCGCCGGAATGGTAATTGGGATGGACGAGTACGACCCGCATGCGATGCCTCCCATTCTGTCAGGCAAAGCATACAGCGAGATCGTCCAGTGCAATTGACACTGGTCAAGGCGGCCGACGGCGATGTCAGGCCCCGACTGGCCGCGCCGGAAGCGCGCTCGCCGGCCGCCATCTGGCTCGGAGCCTCTGCAACGGTCGATCAAGAACGACGACGAACGTGCCGGCGACAAACAGCGTCACGGCGAAGGTGACGACGAGGAATTCGGTCGAGCCGAACGCGAGACCTCCATTCGAAACCGCGGCGATGAACGCGACGACGAGGAAGTGAGCGAGATACATCGGGTAGCAAAGGTCGCCGAGCCACTTGTCCAGCCCGGGCGGTAAGCCATCACTGCGGTCTGCCGAGACGAGCACCACCGTGAATAGGATGGCAGCCGCATAGAAGCCCCACGTGAGGTGGCTCACTCCCAAGGCTTCGGATACCAGCGGCGTGATCGAGAACACGATCAGCATCGACGCGAAGCCGATGACGCCGAACCGGATCGCGGCGAACCGGTGGCGCTGGACATAACAGAGTGCGCCCAGGCTGAAGAACAGCGAGGCGGCATAGGCCGGATAGTACCGGTATCCGAAGTCGAGACCGTTGATCAGCAGTGCTGCCGTAATGGCGAGACTGACGGCGAACCAGACATGAACCGCGGCGGCGGTGCGGGCGAGCATCAGCGGCATCAGGACGTAGAAGAGGAGTTCGATGCCGAGTGACCAAGCCGGCGGAATGACGATCGTCTCGGCCCACACGAGATCAATCAGCGTCAAGTTCGCGAACCAGTCGTGGTCGGTTTGCGGCCACGCGACCAGCCGGCCGAAGCCGAACCCCGCCGGCATCAGCAGAATGAGCAGGAGCGTGAGCGCCAGGAAGACGTAGTAGGCGGGGAGGATGCGCAGTGCGCGGTTGACCAGGAAGCGGCCGATGCCCTCCGCATTCGTTCCGTATACTTCATGAATAATGCGGGTCATCACGTACCCGCTCGTCATGTAGAACGCGGCGACGGCGTGGAAGCCCAATATGTTGGCCGCCGGCTGCCAGACGTGATTGACGATGACCAGCGCGCAGAGCGTGAACCGCGTAAGACCGAGCATGCCGCGTCCCGAACCGACGACCCTGTGTGCGCAGTATGTTGCAGCGCACTGACAAGACAACGGCACGTTGGTCGAACAAGTCGGCGGAGATCAGCTGGCGCCCATCACTTCGCCGTGATCGTCTTCACCTCTCGCTGAATGCGACTTCGACGGTATCGAACACGGGACGCAGCAGGTAACGCAGCAACGTCTTGGCGCCCGTGACGATTTCCGCGCGGACGACCATGCCGGGCACGAGGTGTGGCATCTGTGGCGATGCCGATCGCATGTCGAGGGAGACCTCGGCGCGGAAATAGGGTTCGCCCTGCTCGCTCTTGAAACTCGTGGCGGAGATCCCTGAGATGCGACCGGTCAAAGTGCCGGCGACGCGCGGATCGGTTCCTGCGAGCGTGAGGCGAACGGAGTCGCCGGCCCGGACGTGGGCGATATCGTTCGGCTTCAAACGCAGGTCGGCGATCAGAGGTTCGGTCGAGGGAACGAAGCGGGCGATCGTATCTCCGGGCTTGACGACTTCGCCGGCCGAGCGGGGCAACATCTGGAGGACCGTCCCGCGCACGGGCGCGCGGACGACGAGCCGTTCGAAGCGATCCTGATGTTTGCGCAGTCCTTCTTCCACCTCGCCGAGCTCGGCGGCGATCTTCGCTCTCTCCTCCGACCATTGACGGCGTGCATCGGCGTCGCCGGCGGCGAGCTGCTGTTCGGCTTCGGCGAGCGCCTCGCGGGCGGCAGACTGGCGACCGGAATTGGCTGCGAGGTTCTGACGTGCGAGTTCGAGCTGAGCTTCGGATTCGAGAACCTGCCGCCGGGACGCATACCCGGAAACGGCGAGGCGGTTGCGCATATCCACCTGTTCGCGATGGATGGCGACCAGACGCGCGAGGTGCGCGGCATCTGCTTCGAGAAGCTGGAGTTCGGCGCGACGCTGCTCCGCCCGCGCGGTGAGTGCACGGCGTTCCATGTCGCGGGACCGCGTGCGTGCCTCGAAGACGCTGCGGTTCGGGCCTTCGGCGGCGGGTGGTTCCTTGCCGTCGAGCAGGGCATCGACGAGCGCGAGCTGCTGCACCAGACTATCGCGTCGAACACGGAGCATCCCGAGGTCGCTCGCGGCGCCGGAGGCAGCCAGCATGGCGATTGCCTGGCCTGCTTCGACGAGGGTGCCGTCACGGGCCAGGATCTCGGCGATGACCCCGCCTTCGAGGTGCTGGATGGTCCGGGTCTGTCCGGCGGGTGCGAGTTCGCCTGGCGCGTAGGCGGTCTCCTGGATCGGGGTCAACGACGCCCACGCCACGGCGACGAGCACGGCGGCCGAGCCGGAGAACAAGATGTGACGTGCCCGCCGCTCGGTACGGCTCTCCTGCAGATCGAGCGGAAGCGTGAAGTCCTCCGGGACGGTGGTTGTAAGGGTTGGCGGCGATGTCTTTTCGGTCTCTGGACGCATGGTACGAGCCTCACGCCGCGCGCTGTTCGGCGGCGGGACGGTTGACGATCAAGGGGAGAACTTCGGCAGGTGTGCCCTGCGCTGCGATCGCGCCTTCGCTCATGAGCACGACGCGGTCGCAAATCTGCATGTGGCTCGGACGCTGCGTGACGAGGATCACCGTGCCACGCTGACGTTGTGTGGAGAGCGTCGCGATGAGGGCGCGGTCGCCTTCGGCGTCGAGATGCTGCGCCGGATTGTCGAGCAGGACGAGAGGCCGGGTGCGAATGAATGCAGCTGCGAGGGCGATCCGCTGGACGAGACTTGCGGCCGAAGGCTGACGCGCCCATCCCCCCACCCGGGTTTCGAAGCCGTCTGGAAGCAGAGGGTTCGAGGGGCTGACGCCGAACAGAGCGAGTGCGCGGGCAACGTCTTCGTCGGTGGCTTCGGGGGCCGCGAGGCGCACGTTCTGTGTGATCGTGCCGTAGAAGAGAACCGGGTTCTGCGGCAGGTAGTACGATGCTTGACGAAGTTCGCAAGCGTCGAGCTGGCGAAGATCGACGCCATCGATGGTGACGCGCCCCGTCTGTGCGGGGTAAAGACCGAGGATGGATTTGAGCAGCGTGGATTTGCCGGATCCGCCGCTGCCCGTAATCGCGACGAGCGATCCCGGTGCGATGGTCAGGTCGATCCCGCGAAGGCCGAAGTCGAGGCGACCCGGGTAGCGCATCGAAACTTCGCGCAGGCGCACACGGCCCTGGAAGGTGCGCGGCGCCACCATGGTCTTCGTTTCAGGCGCGTCGCCGCGCTGCTTCATCAGCTGGTCGATCTGACAGACCGTCGAAGCAAACTGCTGAAGCTTGTGCAGCGACATACAGACGGTCTGGATCGGATGCAGGACCCGCCAGACGACCGCCATCATGGCGATCAATGCGCCGGTGCTGAGGGAGCCCGTCATGACAGCGCGTGCGCCGAGACAAAGGACGCCGACCCCGGCGAGGCCGACGATGGCCTGCGATACGGCGAGCAGCGAAGCCTCGGAGTGCTGCGCGCGAAAGCGGGCGAGTAGATAGGCCTGGTAGGCTTCGCCCGCCCGTCGACGCATCGCGTCGGCGATGTCCGCTTCGCGAATGGTATCGTGCTTGGTCGCAATCTCGACGAGCAGCGTGTCCGACCTTGCTTTGCTCTCGGTTGCCTCACGGGCGAGGGCAGCCGTGCGCGGCGCGGCCGCGATGAAAACCATCGCGAGGACGGCGGCGAGTGCAACGGGCACGAAACCGATGCTGCCGCCGAGAATGAAGAGCAGTGCGAATGAGAGCAGCGTAAACGGAAGATCGAACATCGCGCCGGCGAGATTGCCAGTGAAGAGATTGCTCCCGAGGCGGAACTGGCGGAAGCGGGCGAGCTGAGATCCGAGGCCGGCGCCTGCGGTCAACGCCAGCGGCAGCGACAGCACTTTCGCGAAGGTGGCCGTTGCCGCGCGAGCGTCGAAACGGGCAGCAAGACGGGCGATCGAATCCGCCCGTCTGCGCCGGAACGCGTGTTCGCAGCCAAGGACTGCGACGGTGCCGACCAGCAGCATCGTGAGGGTCCCGTAGGTCTCGGCTGCGATCGCGAAGTCATAGACGGCTAGGCCGAAGAGTGCGCTCGCCAACCCGAGGAGATTGATCAGCAGGCTCACGCCGAGAATACGGCCGAGGTCGGGCGTACAAGTTGTCAGGAAGCGGTAGACCCAGCTGCCGCGGTGGACATCTCCGGCGTGTTCTGCCGGAAGATGGACATGCCAGGCGCATCCTCGGATGGTATCCAGTGGCAGTTCGAGGACGCGATCCTGCCGGTCGATGGCATGCGCGATCGTCGGTCCGACCGCGAGGATCAGAACGACGTCTCCGGTCTCCGCATGTTGTACGAAGCACGGGACGTGCGATGGCCTGAGGCCCGTAGAGAGTGCGACGGGCTTCGTCTCGACGCCGAGCCGATGCAATGTCGCACGCAGCTTGGTGAGATTATCGAGCTGCTCGAGATAGGGATGGGCTTCCGCGATCTGGCGCGTGGTGCCGACCCAACCGCTGGCATCGAGCGCCGCGACCAGGAGAGAGTCGAGGCCGCCGTTCGACGCCTGGCGCTCGTCCGGGCGCCCGAACGCGGCGGTGAGGCTCGCCATGATCTGGTGGACGGCATTGCCGGGGTCGAACGCGCGGGTCATGGGCGGTGCCCCCCCGGTCCCCGGCCGACGTCGCGGAAAAAGCCGGCATCGTAGCGCACGACTTGATCGGCGGCTGCGGCGAAGGACGGCCTGTTCGTCAGGATCAGGATAGACATGCGGCCACGCAGGCGGCTCAGGCCTTCCATGAGGCGGAGTTCTGCCGGCGTATCGAGCCCTTCGTTGGCGCAATCGAGGACGAGCAGCCCCGGTTCACTCGCGATGGCGCGGGCGATGGCCGCCCGACGCAGGACACCCTCGGGGACGTCGCTCGATGCGGTCAGGCCGACGCGGGTCGCATAGCCTGCGGACAGGAGATCGATGTCCTCTTCGAGGCCGATGAGGCGCGCCGCATCGCGTGCGGCTTCGACCGCACGTCCGCGCTGGAAGCCTGTCAGGTTGTCGAGCAGGGTGCCGTCGATCGGGCGATGGAGCGCGGATACGTAGCGAATCCGGCGCGCCGCCTGCAGGTCTTCCGCCTGCATCTGAATTCCGTCGATCTCGATGCGGCCCTCGATGATCGGTAGGCGGCCGGTCAAAATACCGATAACGGGCGAGGCTCCGGGGCCTCGATTGCCGATGATCGCACCGATCCCGCCGGCTGGCAGCCAGAGATCGGCGCTGTCGAGGGTGTCCTCGAAGTCGGGCGTCGCCACTGTCGTTACGGCTGCGAGGCGGACCGCCAGCGGTCCACCTGCTTCGTCGCAGCAGGGTTTCTGGCATGGCCTATGCCCCGGCGGTGGCAGAGATAGGATCGGCTCCGCGCGGGCGATGTCGACGGCGAGGCCCTGGATTTCGCTCCACATGGCGATGCAGCGCAGCAAAGGTTGGACTGCGCGGCCGGCGAGCAAGGTGCAGCAGGCGAGCGTTCCGATGCTCATGTAGCCTGCAACGACGGCGGCAGCCCCCGCAGTCATGGTCACGATCTGCGTGGCACCCGCGAGGAGATCAGCAAACGAACGGGTTTCCTCGGCGAGACGGATGTGGGTCGCGGTCGCGTGGGCGGCCGTATTCTGCAGGCGCTCGTGGCGTCGCCGCATCTGTTCTTCGAGCGCATTGCCCTTGATCGTGAGGATGCTGCTGAGGCACTCGGATAGGAAGTCGTGCAGTCGCATCTCCGACAGAGCACTGGTTTCACCCGCTCGTCTGAGGGCCAACCCGTGCCGCGCCACGACGGCGCCCATTGCGGCGAAGACGAGGGCAGGGACAAGGGCCAAGGGCCCTGCGACCAGAGCCATGAGCCCGAGGAAGAGCAGCACGAACGGGAGATCGAGCAGGACGAGGCGCGAGGGGCTCGCCTGCCACTCGCAGACGGCAGCGACCGACCTGAGGCGGTCGACGACTCGGCTCGGGCTTTCCTTCGCCCACCAGTGTCCCGGGGCAGCGAGCACACGCGCGACAGCGTCGTCCTGCTTGAGCCAGGCCGTACGGGTGGCTGACCAGAATACGACGTGGGCCCGGGCGGAACGCAGCACGGCTTCGATGACGAAGACGAGGACGGCGAGGCTCGCGAGCGCCAGCAGCGTGCTGCCGGATTGGTTCGGGATGACGCGATCGTAGACTTGCATGACGACGAGCGGCAGCAGCAGGCTCGAGACGTTCATGCAGATGGATGCTGCGAGGACTTCCCCCGGCAGGCGCGCGATGTCGCGCAGGAGGCGCGCAAACGACAAGTTCGCCGGTCCGGCGGCGTTGCGCGACGGCGTGTCAGCGGCAGGACTGCCCTCCGCACACTGTTCCACCGCACTCATACCAACTCCAGGACACCTACGAACTCCACGGTTACGATAATCGGCAACTGCTGCCGATCAGTTAACCTAGAAACCTAAACAGCGTTCGATTTTTTGTCCAACGTTATCAATAGCTTGTGCCGGCCCTCTGGTGGAGGTTGCGGGCCGTGCGCTGGCGTGATCTGCCGCGATGCATTCGGCTTTGTGCTGATGGTTGGCGTGTTCAGATGGGTGGCAATTGCTTGGGGGGTATGACCACGCCAATGGCGTCGCTTTCGTCCTTGAGCGCGACGCCGGTCAGGCGGCGGCTCCGGGCGGTCGCAATGAGCCAGGCAAGTTTTGCCGCTGCTGCCTCGTGCGGCAGTCCGGCTGGGCGGATGTTGGACAGACAGTTTCGCCCAGCGTCGGTCGTGGTCGGCTGCGGATCGTACGTCAGATAGACGCCGAGGCTGTCGGGTGACGACAGGCCGGGTCGCTCGCCGATCAAGACGGCGACCATCCGGGCACCGAGTGTCCGGGCGATGTCGTCGCCGAGTGCGACGCGGCCCTGGCTGGCGAGAACGAGCGGGGCGACGGTCAAGCCGAGGCGGTCGACGTGAGGGTGCAAGGCTCGGAGCAGGGGAGCGACCTGGTGATGAACCGCGGTAGCCGACAAGCCGTCGGCAACGACGATCGCCAGATCCCAGTTGCTCTGATGCGTCTTCAACTGGTCTCTCGACGCATCGTCGATCACGCGGCCGAGATCCGGGCGGCGCAGATATACCTCGCGGTCGCCGGCGCAACTTGAGACCGTGACGACCGGCCATCCCAGATCGCCGAGGTCGGCGGTCAAGCGCGCCGCATCGAGGGCGGCATGGACAGCGTCGCGCGCGCGCGTGCGCCATTGCGAAGGCCAGGACTTCCGTCGTCGGTAGAGAGCGGCCGGTGCGACCCAGGGCAATGCGCGCCGGTGTCAGGCGTGAAAGCTCGGCCCAGGAATCGCGCTGGCTTGCCATCTCACGCTCCCGCCGCAGCGATGAGCGGATGGCGAGGCGGCGCCGGTAGAAGCGTTCCGTCCTCAGCGGTGATCCGATGCGTCGCGAGCCACGCTTCGAATTCAGGCGCACGCTTCAGGCCGAAGGCTTCGCGGACATACAAGGCGTCGTGGAACGATGTCGACTGGTAATGGAGCATCACGTCGTCCGCGCCCGGAATACCCATGATGTACGTTACGCCGGCAGCGGCTAGCATTGTCAGCGCGACGTCCATATCGTCCTGGTCGGCCTCGGCGTGGTTCGTATAGCAAATGTCGACCCCCATCGGCAGGCCGAGGAGCTTGCCGCAGAAATGGTCCTCGAGGCTCGCCCGGATGATCTCCTTACCGTTATAGAGGTATTCGGGACCGATGAATCCGACGACGGAATTGACGAGCAGCGGCGCGAACGCGCGGGCGACACCATAGGCCCGCACTTCGCACGTCTGCTGGTCGACACTGTGGTGGGCCGCCGCCGAGAGGGCCGAACCCTGGCCGGTTTCGAAATACATGACGTTGTCGCCGCGGGTCCCCCGGCGGAGCGAAAGGGCCGCTTCGCGGGCCTCTCGCAGCAGTGCGAGCGAGACGCCGAACGAGGTGTTGACGGCCTCGGTCCCGCCGATCGACTGGAAGACCAGGTCGACCGGCGCGCCCTTGCCGATCAGGTCGAGTGTCGTCGTCACGTGCGTGAGGACGCAGGACTGCGTCGGGATCTCGAAGCGTTTGATGAGGTCGTCCAGCATCGCGAGGAGCGCCGAGATCACCGGCGGCGAGTCTGACGCGGGGTTGATGCCGATGACCGCGTCGCCGGCGCCATACATCAGGCCATCGACAATGGCCGCGGTGATACCGGCCCGGTCGTCGGTCGGGTGGTTCGGCTGCAGGCGGACGGACATCGTGCCCGGCAGGCCGATGGTGTTGCGGAAGCGCGTGAGGACCCGGCACTTTCGTGCTGCGAGCACGAGATCCTGATTGCGCATGATCTTCGAGACCGCCGCGACCATCTCGGGCGTCAAACCGGGCGCGATTTCGGCCAGCCGGTCCGGGGTCGCGGCATCCGACAAGAGGTAGTCGCGGAACTCGCCGACGGTGAGGGACGACACCGGAGCGAACGCGACCGCGTCGTGCGTGTCGAGGATGAGGCGGGTGACCTCGTCCTCCTCGTAGGGGATCAGGGGCTCGGCGAGGATGCGCTTCAGCGGCACGTCGGCGAGGGCCATGCGGGCGGCGACGCTTTCGGCGGCCGAGGCCGCGGAGATCCCGGCGAGCCGATCGCCGGCGCGTGGCGGGGTCGCCTTGGCCATCAAGTCCTTGAGCGTCGCGAAAACGTAGGTTTCGCCGCCGATGCTGGTCCGGTATGCCATCGCCGCCCTGTCGTCCGCGGTCCGTCTCTGTGATCTTACCGCCGATCGGTCGCGTGAGAAGGCGTCGTTCGAGGAACATACAAAATGACCATCCGCAGCGAACCCTATTGGTGGGACGCCACGCCGCCGGCGGCGGAGCCCGTGCAGCCGGTCGCGCCGTCGGTCGACGTGGCGATCATCGGCGCCGGCTACACCGGCCTCAGCGCCGCGATCACGCTGGCACGGGCCGGGCGATCGGTGCAGGTGTTCGACAAGATGCGACCGGGTGAGGGCGCCTCGACACGCAACGGCGGCATCGCGAGCGGCAACCTCCGCCTCTCGTTCGCCCAGATGATACGCCGCTTCGGCATGGAGCGCGCCCAGGCCATCCAGGCCGAGGCAAAGGCGGCGCGCGAAGACCTCGCACAGTTCATCATCGCCGAGGGGATCTCCTGCGATTTCCACCTCTCGGGCCGCTTCTCGGGTGCGTCGTCGCCGGGCCAATACGAGGGGCTCGCACGCGAGGCCGAACTGCTGGCCAAGCATCTCGGCGTCGAAGCGTATGCCGTGCCGCGGGACGCCCAGAAGAATGCGCTCGGCACGGACTACTACTGGGGCGGCATGGTGCGGATGGATATCGGCGGGCTCGACCCGGCAAAGCTCCATGCCGGCATGTGGCGCATCGCGCGGGCCGTCGGCGCGACGGTGCACAGCGACACGGCTGTTCTCGGGACGGAGCGGTTGGCCGCTGGAGGTTTTCGCGTCACGACCGCGCGCGGCCCTGTGCTGGCGCGGGAGGTCATCGTCGGCACCAATGGCTACACCGATAAGTCGAACCGGTGGCTGCAGCGGCGCCTGGTGCCAGTCGCGAGTTCGATCATCGCGACCGCGCCCCTGTCGGCCAACCTGATGGCGACGCTGATGCCGAAGCGCTTCATGTGCGTCGAGACGCGCAAGCTGCATTACTACTACCGTCCGTCACCTGATGGGACGCGCATCCTGTTCGGAGGCCGCGGCGCTTCCCTCACCGAAAGCCGGGATCGGGTGACGGCGCGGCTTCACCGGGCGCTGGCGGACGTCTTCCCGGAAATCGACAGTGTGGACGTCACCCATAGCTGGACCGGCAACGTCGCCATGAACCGCGATCTCATTCCCCGTATCTTCTCTCATGAGGGGATGCACTACGCGGCGGGCTACTGCGGCTCGGGCGTCGTCTGGGCGCGCTGGGCAGGCCAGAAGGTGGCGCTCAAGATCCTGGGCCTGCCCGAGGGCAGTTCAGCGCTCGACTTCCGTCCGCCGCGCGCCATCCCGCTCTATGACGGCCGCCCGTGGTTCATGCCGGCGGTGTTCGCCTGGTACGAAATGCAGGACCGGCTCTCGCGCCGGTCGTGAGGCGAGAGCTGGGGTTTCGACTGCCGCTCGTGCGTCATGGA
>Ga0073934_10011089_pt1 | contig 11010 bp, 7 predicted proteins | sample LarsenN4metaG_FD_76834 | JGI IMG/M metagenome (GOLD analysis project Ga0073934, IMG submission 76834) | Hot spring sediment bacterial and archeal communities from British Columbia, Canada, to study Microbial Dark Matter (Phase II) - Larsen... ...
TGCACGGCCGCCGCCGGCCTGGCCGCGCCGGAATACCGCGAGTTCCCCCCCGAACGGAAACAGATCGACATCGGCAGCTACCACACCGATTCCGCCCGCATCGGCCGCGAGTTGGGCTGGACGCCGAAGGTCCGCTTCGCCGACGGCCTCCGCGCCACGCTCGCCTACTACCGCCAGTGTCTCAATCACTATCTGCCGCCCGGCGTCACCGAACCGGAGTGCAAGCTGCGCCATGCCCATTCCCTGAAGGGCGCCTACAGGTTGACGCCCTCATGATGAATCCGGCGGAATTCGCCAACATCGCGCAATCCGAACAGGAGTTCTGGTGGTATCGCGGGATGCGCAAGATCACCTTCGCCCTGCTCGATCCCATCGCCCGCCAACGCAAGTTCGATACAGTCCTCGAAGCCGGCTGCGGCACCGGCCATTTCTCCGTCCAACTGGCCCGCCGCTACGGCTGGCGCATGCATTCGCTCGACCTGGGTTGGGAAGGCCTCGCCTTCGGCAAGCAGCTCGGCGCGCCGCGCATGGTGCAGGCCGACATCTGCCGCCTGCCCTACCGCGCGGACTCGTTTGACGCCGTCGTCTCGATGGATGTCATCGTCCACCTGCCGCGTGGCCGCGAAGCCGAACCGCTGGCCGAATTCGCCCGCGTGCTCAAGCCCGGCGGCCTGCTCGCGCTCCGCGTCTCGGCGCTCGATATTCTGCGCTCCCACCATTCCATCTGGGCCGAAGAGCGCCAGCGCTTCACACGAAGCCGCATCGTCGAGGCGGTGCGCACGCAAGGATTCCGCGTCCTGCGCGCCACCTATGCCAACTCGCTGCTCATGCCGGTGGCGTTGGCCAAGTTCCGTCTCTGGGAGCCGCTCTCTCAAGCGCCCCCCTCCAGTGGGGTCGAGCCCGTCCCCGCCTGGCTCGACTCGCTCCTCCACGCGCCGCTCGCTCTCGAGGCGGCCTGGCTCGGCTGGGGCGGCTCCTTCCCCATCGGCCAGTCGATCCTCCTGCTCGCCGAAAGGGCGTCCGCGGCGCCCCCATTGCCATCCTGAAGCGTCTGCCTCCTCCTCTGCGCTTTCACCCGCTATTCACTTCAACGTGGATACAGCGTGGAGTACCCTAGTAAAAGAGGTCTATCCACACATGAAGTCACTCAGTCTGCCTTTAGCCCTGGGGCTCCTGGCGCTGCCATTCTTCTACTCCCCTGTTGCTTCCGCTCAGGCCATTGCCGGCATGGGTGGTGTTTCCGGTGTGGTCCGCGACGCCTCCGGTGCGGTTGTGCCGGAAGCCGCGGTCATCGTCGCCAATGAGTCCAAGGGCATCCGCCGCGAACTGCGCACCAATGCCGCCGGTGTCTTCACCGCGCCGGCCCTCGTGCCCGCCTCCGGATACAAGGTGACGATCAATAAACAAGGCTTCCAGCCCTATGAAGTGAGCGGGTTTGAGGTCGCGGTCGGGCAGGTGGTCGATCTTCCTGTCACGCTCAACGTCGCCTCCGCCGCCACGCAGGTGGAAGTCGTCGACCTGGCCCCCATCATCGAGCAGACCCGCACCGGCAACAGCGCCGTCGTGAACAGCGCCCTCATCCAAAACCTTCCCATTAACGGCCGCCGCGTGGATAGCTTCGTCCTGCTCGCCCCAGGCGTCGTCTCCGACGGCACCTTTGGACTGGTCAGCTTCCGCGGCGTCGCCGGCGGCAACTCCTTCCTCACCGACGGCAACGACACGACCAACCAGTACTACAACGAAAACGCCGGCCGCACGCGCATCACCACGCAGATCTCACAGGACGCCGTGCAGGAGTTCGAAGTGCTTTCCAGCGGCTACTCGGCTGAGTACGGCCGCGCCACCGGCGGCGTCATCAACACCGTCACCCGCTCCGGCAGCAACGAGGTTCACGGCACCGGCTACTGGTTCTACCGCAACCAGGATTTCGGCGCGCGCGACCGCTATGCCTCCAGCGTCCCCAAGGAAACCCGCCACCAGATGGGCGGCTCCGTTGGCGGCCCCATCGCCAAGGACAAGCTCTTCTACTTCTTCAACGCCGAACTCGTCCGCCGCGACTTCCCCCTCGTGGCCTCGATGAACTCCTCGCCGCTGTTCAACGCCGCCGGCGCCTTCGTCGGCGCCTGCACCGCGACGCCAGCCCAGTGCGACGCCGCCGTGAACTTCATCACCAAACGCCACAACACCACCATCCCCCGCACCGCCGACTCCGACCTCGGCTTCGGCAAGATCGACTGGCGCCCCGCCGACCGCCATAGCTTCAGCTTCTCGTTCAACTACCTGAAGTGGATCTCCCCCATGGGCATCCAGACCGGCGCCGCGCTGAACAACGGCGCCGGCATCGGCGGCAACGGCGACTCCACCGTCCGCACCCGCTACGGCCGCATCAGCTACACCTCCATCCCCACCTCCACCATCGTCAACGAGGTCCGCTACGGCTGGTTCAAGGACCGTCTCTTTGACGACCTCAACCCCGAATACCTCCCCGCCGAAACCGGCCGTCTCGCCATCACCGTCCAGGGCGTCGCTAACCTCGGCGTGGCCAACTACATGCCCCGCCTCAATCCCAGCGAGAACCGCCACCAGTTCGCCGACAACCTCACCTGGACCGTCGGCCGCCACACCCTCAAGATGGGCGGCGACTTTGTGAACACGCAGGATTACTCCAACCAGCTCTTCAACGGCCGCGGATCCTACAACTACGCCAACTTCACCAACTTCGCCCTCGACTTCAGCGGCAATACCTCCGGCGCCAAGCGCTGGCAGACCTTCTCCCAGGCCTTCGGCAACCCCATCGTCGACGTCACCATCCGTGACTACTCGGCCTACATCCAGGACCAGTTCCGCGCCACCAAGAACCTCACCCTCAACTACGGCCTCCGCTACGAATACTCCAACTACACCCAACCCACCATCACCAACCCCGACTATCCGCAAACCGGCCGTATCCCCACCACCAAGACCAACTTCGCCCCGCGCTTCGGCTTCGCCTACGCCTTCAACGACAGCAAGACCGTCCTCCGCGGCGGCTACGGCATCTTCTACGGCCGCTACCCCGGCGGCGTCCTGAACACGTTCACGCAAAGCAACGGCGTCTACACGCGCAACATCAGCCTCCACGGCGCCGTCGCCACCGACCTCGCCGCCGGCCCTGTCTTCCCCTTCGTCCTCCCCAGCCTCGACCGCCAACCCCCCGCCGGCACCGTCGACGTTACCTTCGCAGCCGACGACTTCCGCAATCCCTATACACAGCAGGCTGACTTCGGCATCGAACGCGAAATCGTCCGCGACGTCTCCTTCACCGCCAGCTACCTCTGGTCCCGCGGCGTGCAACTCTGGACCGTGCGCGACCTCAACATCGGCGTCCTCGGTCCCGACGTCACCTATCGCATCTTCGACGACGCCGGAAACCAGACCGGCACCTACACCACGCCCGGCTACCTCATTGCCAACCGCGTCAACCCGCGCTGGCGCCGCGCCCAGCAGGTCGACAACGGCGGCCAGAGCTGGTACAACGGCCTCGTCACCCAGATCAAGGTGCGCCGCAAGTCCCACCAGGTTCAGTTCAGCTACACCTGGTCCCACGCCATCGATTACAACCAGGGCGGCGGCAGCGACAACATCTTCTTCAGCAGCGTCCGCTCCATCTTCAACGGCGACTTCAAGGCCGACAAGTCCACCAGCGCGCTCGACCAGCGCCACCGCGCGGCCTTCAGCTCCATTCACCAGCCGACCCTCAGCAAGAGCGACGGCGCGCTCGCCAAGTTCCTCATCAACAACTGGCAGCTCTCCCAGATCACCACCTACGGCTCGGCCCAATACTCCACGCCGACCATCTTCGTCTCCGGCACGCCCTACGTGGGCGCGCCCTTCACCACCAGCCTGAACGGCTTCGGCGGCAGCTCCCGCGTCCCCTTCATGGCCGCGTCCTCCCTGCCCGCCCAGGCCATCTTCCGCACCGACGCCCGCCTCACCAAGATCCTGCCCTTCAGCGAACGCATGAACCTGCAGGTCAACTTCGAGGTGTTCAACGTCTTCAACAACGTCTCCGACACCAGCGTCCGCAACCAGGCCTACCAGGCCACCGCCGGCGCCATCCGCCCCACGCCGCGCTTCGGCGAAGGCTCGGCCTCGGCCGGCTTCCCCGACGGCACCAACGCCCGCCGCGCCCAAATTAGCGCCCGCTTCGTCTTCTAGATCGGCGCGCCAGTCGCGCTTTTGAGAATCACGGCGCGCACAGGCCACTGCCTTGTGTGAGAACTCCCCGGTTCCTCCAAGGCCTATGCCTGTGCGCGCCGTTTCTATTGCAGGCCGCGGGCCACCCCTCGCTGCCCACCATCAACGTCCGTGACTTCGGCGCCACCGGCGATGGCGAAACCGACGACCGCGCCGCCCTCCAGCGCGCCTTCCACGCCGCCGCCGGCCGCTGTCTCCTCTTCCCGCCCGGCGAGTACCGCATCTCCGGCTACGTCGAACTGCTCGCCTCGGGCTCCTGCCTGCTCGGCGGTCCCGGCGTCGTCATCCGCAATACCACCCCGCTGCTCGGGGTCCCCAAGGACGGCTTCCGCATCGGCAATCCCTCCCCCCGCGACGGCGGCGCCGGCAAGGGCATCGCCCACTCCGACATCTACATCTCCGGCTTCCACTTCACCGGCACCCGCATGGGCATCTGGATCGTCTACTCCCGCCGCGTCACCGTCGAGAACATCTCCACCGACGGCTACGCCGCCGTCGCCGCCGGCAACGACACCGACGACGACTGCGAGGACATCATCTTCCGCAACATCACCCGCACCGGCCCCTCGCCCGCCGACTGGTACACCGCCGCCGTCTTTAAAACCCGCCGCTTCCTCATCGACGGCGTCCTCTCGCCCTATCCCAACGGCAACTCCATGCACGTCGCCGCCGCCAATTCCGAGGACGGCCTCATCTCGAACGTCATCGCCCACGGCGATTCCCGCGCACGCGGCAGCGGCATCGAACTCATCGACTCGCGCGCCGTCACCGTGACCGCCTTCCAGATCCGAAACGTGAAGAAGGGCGTCGTCGCTTACTGCGGCCGCCCCTATTGCACCGGCCCCGGCCGCCGCCTGGAAAGCCACCACGTCATCGGCCCCGGCTCCGTCCGCGATTCCACCGACGCCATCTTCCTCTATACAGCGAAGAACCTCGTGACCGGAGTCCTCACCACGGGCAACCAAACCAGCCTCCGCTTCGGTGCCGACGCCCGCGACAACCTCATCAGCGGCTGCTATTTCCAGGAGCGCGCCGTCGCCCCCAAAGAGGCCATCTCCAGGAACTCACTCACTCCCATCCCTGGGGCCGCCTCCGTGCGGTAGACTACACTGTTCATGCCCTTTCGACTCGACAACCGCGTCGCCCTCGTCACCGGAGGCGCCAGCGGCATCGGAGAAGCCACCTGCCGCGCTTTTGCCGCCGCCGGAGCCATCGTCCTCGTCGCCGACCTCAACGCCCAGGCCGCCGAAGCCCTCGCCGCGCAACTCCCCTCCGCGCGCGCCCTCCCCATCGACATCGCCGACGAAACCGCCGTCACTGCCGCCATCGGGCCCCTCGACCGCCTCGACATCCTCGTCAACAACGCCGGCATCGGCCTCGTCGGCGGCATCGAGGACACCTCGCTCGCCGACTTCGAGCGCCTCATGCGCGTCAACGTCACCGGCATGTTCCTGGTCACCCGCGCCGCCATGCCCAAACTGATTGCCACCCACGGCAACATCGTCAACATCGGCTCGGTCGCCGGCATCGTCGGCATCAAGAAGCGTTACGCCTACTGCGCCACCAAGGGCGCCGTCGTCGCCATGACCAGGCAACTGGCCGTGGAATACCCTCAGCAGGTGCGCGTCAACTGCATCTGTCCGGGTACCGTCGACTCCCCGTTTGTCGAGGGATATCTTGAGAAATATCATAAACATGAAAAGGAAAAGGTAAGACAGGAGTTGAATCTTCGCCAGCCAATCGGTAGACTGGGTAGGCCTGAAGAGATCGCCAACATGGCCCTCTATCTTGCTTCCGAGGAAGCGGCATTTATAACCGGGTCGATTATGACCATTGACGGCGGCTGGACTGCTGCTTAGTCGGGGAACCGCCGATACAGAATAGATGGATTCCAGGGCTTCCGGTCCAAGGGCTCCCAGGAGAGTAATCGAACGATGGTGCGTATTCTTTTCGTACTCTTACTGCTGATTTCAGTCCTCCCCAGCCTGTCCGCCGCGACGGCGTCCAAGAAAAAGGCTCCCGCCAAACCAACCGCATCGCGCACCACGGCGCGCAAGGCTCCGGCTAAAAGTACAGTCGCCCGGACCAGGGCCAAAACACCGGCCAAACCAGTTGCCCGCGGCCGCCGCGTCACGGCCACTCGCCGCGTGGCAGCCACCTCTACCCGCCGTGCCACCACCAAGCGCGCCCGCTCTTCCCGCTCACGCCGCGTATCGGCCAGCGTCTGGAAGGTCTCCAGTTTCGCCGACGCCACCGCGGGCGACAGAGTGGATGGCGAGGACCTCACCGTCCGCCGCGCCGCCGTCGAAGCCTTGAACGGACTCAATGGTTCGGTCGTCGTCGTGGACCCCAACACCGGCCGCATCCTCACGATGGTGAACCAGCAACTCGCCATGAAGAGCGGGTTCATCCCCTGCTCCACGATCAAGGTCATCGTCGGCATGGCCGCCCTCAGCGAAGGCCTCATTGACCGCACCACCCCGATGCGCCTCTCGCGCCGCCTTACGCTCGATCTCACCGAGGCGCTCGCCAAGTCCGACAATCAGTTCTTCGCCAACCTCGGCGTCAAGATGGGCTTCGAAAAGGTCTCCTACTACGCCCGCCTGTTCGGCCTCGGTGAGCGCGCCACGCTCGGCCTCGAAGGCGAACAGCCCGGCCGCCTGCCCACCGAACCGCCCAAGTTCGGCGGCATGGGCATGATGTGCAGCTTCGGCGAAGGCATCACCCTCACGCCCCTCCAACTGGCTGCCGTGATGAGCTCCATCGCCAATGGCGGAACGCTCTACTATCTGCAATACCCCGAAAACCAAGAGCAGGCCGCCAACCTCGTGCCACGCGTCAAGCGCCAACTCGACATCGCCCAGTACATCCCCGACATCAAGCCCGGCATGATGGGCGCCGTCGAATACGGCACCGCGCGCCGCGCCGCCTACGATCCCGACGAACCGATCCTCGGTAAGACCGGCACCTGCACGGACCGCAATTCGCCCACCCACATGGGCTGGTTCGGCTCATTCAACGATGTCGAAAAGAACAAGCTCGTCGTCGTCGTGATGCTCACCGGCGGCAAACACGTGAACGGCCCGGTCGCCTCCGGAGTCGCCGGCGAAATTTACCGCCGCCTCTCCGGCCAGCAATACTTCGCCCAGCAGCGCGAAATTTCGCCCACGCAACTCATCCAGTCCTCCTGCTGCCTACAATAGGCGCATGCGGACATTCCTTCTCGCCCTGAGCCTGGCCTGCGCCTTGCCCGCGGCGGAACCATTTCTGGAAAAGCGCGACATCTTCCCGCCCGAACACTGGCACAACCATTCCTCCAGCGTCGTCGAACTCCCCAACGGCGATCTCCTCGCCGTCTGGTACAACGGCTCCGGCGAGCGCTCCGCCGATGACGTCAAAATCGAAGGCGCCCGCCTGCGCAAAGGCCAGAAGACCTGGGACCCGCGCTTCCTCGTCGCCGACACCCCCGGCTTCCCCGACTGCAACCCCATCGTCTTCGTCGACTCCAAGCAGCGCCTCTGGCTCTTCTGGCCCGTCATCATCGCCAACCAGTGGCACACCGCCCTCCTCAAATACCGTGTCTCCACCAACTACTCCAAGCCCGGCCCGCCCGTCTGGCAGGAGAAGGAAGCCTGGCTCGCCATCCCGCGCGACTTCGCCGAAAGCGTCAAGCGCCAGGCCGAATCCGGCTTCGCCGCCGACCCCCACGTCATGGGCATGATTCCCAAAGCCGCCGACAAATACTTCGCCCGTATGGGCTGGATGCCCCGCGCCCGCCCCCTCGAACTCCCCTCCGGCCGCATCCTCGTCCCCCTCTACTCCGACGGCTTCGATTTCTCCCTCATCGCCATCACCGACGACGGCGGCGCTACCTGGTCCACCAGCGAACCCATCGTCGGCAACGGCCCCGTCCAGCCCACCCTCGCCCGCCGCCGCGACGGCACGCTCATCGCCTACTTCCGCGACAACGGCCCGCCCCCCAAGCGCATCCTCGCCAGCGAATCCCGCGACAACGGCATCACCTGGTCCAAACCCTACGACACCGGCTTCCCCAACCCCGGCGCCGGCATCGAAGTCCACGTCCTGTCCGACGGCGCCTGGGCCCTGCTCTACAACGACCTCGAGCGTGACCGCTGGTCCCTCGCCCTCTCCCTCAGCGACGACGAAGGCCGCACCTGGAAATGGACCCGCCACGTCGAGCGCGACGAGCAGAACCAGCCCCGCTCCAGCTTCCACTACCCGTCCATCCTCCAGGCCCGCGACGGCACCCTCCAACTCACATATAGTTACTTTCAAAACCACATCCCCGCCGGCGGCCCGCGAAAAACCATCCGCCACGCGCACCTGAACGTAGAGTGGGTGAAGGCCTCCGGCAACTGACCGCCCAGTCGAGTCTGCTTTCGCGTCGGTTCGCGCGTTCTTAGAGGAGTCGTCTCATGAAATACGCCGTTCTTCCGCTGCTCGCCCTGCTGCTCTCCTGCGCCCCCAAGCCGGTGCCCCCCGCCCCGCAGGGAAAAGCCATCGCGCCCGTGCTGAGCGGCATGGGCGACATCCACATCGCCGTCGCCTCCGCCAGCCCCACCGCCGTCCAGTTCGTCCGCCAGGGCCTTGCGCTCGTCTATGCCTTCAACCACGACGAAGCCGCCCGCTCCTTCCGCGAAGCCGCCCGCCACGACCCCAACTGCGCCATGGCCCACTGGGGCCTCGCCCTAGCCCTTGCCCCCAACATCAACGATCCCACCCCCTCTCCCGAGCGCGAACAGGAAGCCTTCGACGCCATTCGTAAAGCCCAGGCGCTCGCCTCCAACGCGCCAGCCTCCGAGCAAGCCTACATCGCCGCCCTCGCCAATCGTTTCTCCGCCGAAAAGGGCAAGGACCGCCTGAGGCTCAACAAGGCCTACGCCGCCGCCATGAAGGACGTCGCCCTCCGTTTCACCGACGATCCCGATGCCCAGGCCCTCTACGCAGACGCCGTCATGAACACCATGCCCTGGCAATACTGGGGCAAGGACGGCCGCGCCCGCCCCGAGATTCCTCCCGTCGTCGACCTCATCGAACGCACCCTCGCCCGCTGGCCCGATCACACCGGCGCCAACCACCTCTACATCCACCTCGTCGAAGCCTCGGCCACTCCTGACCGCGCCACCGCCGCCGCCGAACGCCTCGCCAAACTCGCCCCCGCCGCCGGCCACCTCGTCCACATGCCCTCTCACATCTACATCCGCACCGGCCGCTACGCCGATTCCGTGAAGGCCAACGCCGAAGCCGTCAAAGCCGACGACTCTTACCTCACCCAATGCCGCAACCAAGGCCTCTACCCGATGGCCTACCATCCCCACAACTGGCACTTCCTCGCCGTCTCCGCCATGATGCTCGGCGACGCGCAACAAGCCGTCGACGCCTCACGCAAGATGGCCGCCCGCCTCCATCACGACGTCATGGCGCAAAAGGAATGGGCCACCATCCAGTACTACTTCGCTTTCCCCATGTTCGCCATGGCCCGCTTCTCAGAGTGGGACAACATCCTCAAGGAACCGCAGCCCGACGCCAAGCTCCGTTGGGCCAATGCCGTCTACCGCTACACCCGCTCGCTCGCCTACATCGCCAAGAACCAGCCCGCCCAAGCGTCCGCCGAACTCGCCCAACTGAAGTCCATCGCCGCCGAGCCGCTGTTCCGCGAAATGGCCGTCGGCGGCATCAACGGCATGGCCGATCTGCTCGCCATCGCCATCGCCACGCTCGAAGGTGAGATGGCCGCCCGCCGCAAGGACTACACGCAAGCCATTGACCGCCTCGAATACGCCGTGCGCGTCGAAGACGGCCTCTCCTACAACGAACCCCCCGACTGGTATTACCCCGCCCGCCACTCTCTGGCCGCCGTCCTGCTCGAAGCCGGTCGCGCCGCCGAGGCCGAAACCGTGCTCTGGGAGGACTTGCGCCGCAACCCCGAAAACGGCTGGTCGCTCGCCGCCTTGATCGAATCTCTCCGCGCCCAGAACAAGACCGAACGCATCGCCGAACTCCAGAAACGCCTCGATGCCGCCTGGGCGAAGAACGTGCCCAAGCCCAAATCCTCGCGCCTGCTGTAGTTCCGTAGCAGCGGGTGCGGGCTCAGCAAAATCCGCCGCGCGGCATAGCCAAACGCCCCCAGCGCCGCCACAAGCAATGTGCCCAGCGCCGCCAGCCAAGGCCAGCGCGGCGCGTCCAGCCACCGCTCCGTTTCGGGCGGTGGCGGGGCAGGGTCGGAGTCAATCGGCGGTGTCCTGGTGAGCAGCACACGCTCGGAACGCTTCAGCTTCCGCTCCACCCTCTCCACCAGTTCGCGCGAATAAGCCGCTTCCAGCCGTCCGGATTGCGTCGAAATCAGAAACACACGCCCCGCGGCCACGGGCGAAACCCCATAATCACTCAGGCATCGTGGCACCGGCTGCCGCCCGGCGCCAAAGGCAAACGGATCACACATCAACGGTTCAAGACTGCGAGGCGTCGCCACGGCAAGACCCACGCTGACCACCAGCGCCAGGCCGCCTGGCACAATGCGCAACGGCATTCGCCCCCACCGGTCGGAGGAATACACGGCGGGCGTTTCCCTTACTCATGAGCATACGGGGAACACCTGATCCGGGCAACGGTTATTTTGGCCTGCCGTCCCCGGCCCGCCGCAGCGCCCGCGCATCCAGCATCCGCCCCGCCGCCACCCGCTCCACACGTTGCCTCGCCCCACCCGGCCAGCGGATCTCCAGCGTCGCCTCCTTCGCGCTCCCCAACCCGAAA
>Ga0073934_10011090_pt1 | contig 11009 bp, 10 predicted proteins | sample LarsenN4metaG_FD_76834 | JGI IMG/M metagenome (GOLD analysis project Ga0073934, IMG submission 76834) | Hot spring sediment bacterial and archeal communities from British Columbia, Canada, to study Microbial Dark Matter (Phase II) - Larsen... ...
ATGTCGACGGGCGCCAAGCCCGTGACGCGCGCCGAAGCGCCGGAGCTTTACAACCTCCTTGAAAATCTCTGCATCTCCCGCGGCGTGACGATGCCGAAACTTTCGATCATTGAAACGCCGGCGATGAACGCTTTTGCTAGCGGAATCAGCGACAAGACTTACTCGATCACGCTGACGCGCGGGCTCATCAACCATCTCAAGAAAAGCGAGATCGAGGCGGTGATGGCGCATGAGCTGACGCATATCCGCAACCGCGACGTCAGGCTGCTCATCATCGCCGTCATCTTCGTCGGCATTTTTTCGTTCTTCGGCGAGATGATCTTCCGCAACACCTTTCGCACCGGCGTGCGCGTCGGCGGCCACTCTTCGGGAAGGAAGGGCGACAGCCGCGGCGGCGGGATTTTGATCCTCATTGCCTTAGGGCTCATTCTCATCGCCTATCTCCTGGCGATCGTCATACGCTTCGCGCTGTCGCAGAAGCGCGAGTATCTCGCCGACGCCGGCGCGGTCGATCTCACCCGCAATCCCGATGCGATGATCTCGGCCCTCAAGAAGATTTCCGGCAAGTCGCAGCTCGACGCGCCAGCCGAGGTGCGTCAGATGATGCTCGACAACAAATCCGATTTCGCCGGCCTCTTCGCGACGCATCCCTCGATTGAAAAACGCATCGCGGCGCTGAAGGCCTATGCCGGCGGTCAATCGTAAAGAACGCCCGGCAGCCAGGTCGCGAGCGCGGGCGCGAGCGCGATGAGCGCCAGCGCCAGCAGCTGGATCGCAATGAACGGAACGGCGCCCCGGTAGATGTCGATCGTCCGAACCTCCTTCGGCGCGACTCCGCGCAGGTAGAAGAGCGCAAAGCCGAAGGGCGGGGTCAGGAACGAGGTCTGCAGGTTCATCGCCATCATCACGCCGAGCCAGATCGGATCGACGCCCATCTTCAAAAGCGCCGGCGCAACAAGCGGCACGACGACGAGCGTGATTTCGATGAAGTCGAGGAAAAAGCCGAGGATGAACATGATGACCATGACGCCGATCAACGCCCCGACGACGGCGCCCGGCAACGCGTCGAGAGCGCGGTGAACGGCGTCATCCCCGCCAAGGCCGCGGAAGACAAGCGAGAACATCGCCGCGCCGATGAGGATTGTGAACACCATCGTCGTCATGCGCGCGGTCTGATCGGCGATGGCGCCGAGCGCTTTCGCCTTCGCAAGATGCGCGCCGCTGACGACGATTCCCCACGGCAGCACGAGGCAGAGCGCGGCAGCGGCGATCATCGCGAGTTCCTCAAAGGAGCTCGCATTGGTGCGCCCGACGCGGAGATCGACGAAAGCGGCGAGGGTCAACAGCGCCACAATCGCGAAGGCCGAGGCGGCGACCGCGCCGCGTCCCGCAAGCAGGCTGTTCTTCGGCGCGGCGCGAGCGCCGGCGATCAGCAGCGCGCCGACCGCGCCGACGCTCGCCGCTTCGGTCGGAGTCGCGACGCCGGAGAGGATAGAGCCGAGGACGGCGAGGATGAGAAGGAGCGGGGCGGGCAGCGCCTTCAGCGCCGCGCGCCAGACATCGGCGCGACGCCCGAGCTCGCTTGCGGGGATCGCGGGCGCGCGTTTTCCATCGAACAGCGCGACGAGCGTCTGATAGACGAGATAGAGCCCGACGAGCATCAGCCCTGGAAGGAGCGCGCCGGCGAAAAGGTCGCCGACCGAGATCGCCTTCGGCGCGAAGACGCCCGATTCAAGCTGCGCCTTCTGATAGGCGTTGGAGATGACGTCGCCGAGGAGAATGAGCACGATCGACGGCGGAATGATCTGCCCGAGCGTGCCGGCGGCCGCGATCGAGCCAGCGGCGAAAGCGGGGTCATAGCCGCGCTTCAGCATCGTCGGCAGGCTGAGGAGACCCATGGTGACGACGGTCGCGCCGACGATGCCGGTTGAGGCGGCGAGGAGCGCGCCGACGATCGTCACCGACAGGCCGAGCCCGCCGCGCAGCGACCCGAAGAGCTTCGCCATCGAGTCGAGAAGGTCCTCGGCGATGCGGGCCTTTTCAAGGATCACGCCCATCAGCACGAACATCGGGATGGCGATCAGCGTCTGGTTGGTGATCGCGCCGAAGATGCGCTGCGGAAAAGGGCGCAAATAGCCGATGTCGAAGACGCCCATGGCGAGGCCGAGAAGCGCGAAGACGAGCGCGGTTCCCGCAAGGCTGAACGCGACCGGGTAGCCGGCGAGGATGAGAACGCAGAGCGCCGCAATCATCGCGACGTCGAGCCAGGGCGCCGCGGCGCAAAGGCAGAAGCCGTCGATCATGCAGGATCGTCCCGTTTCAGGATCGCCGCCGCGCGGCTCGCGAGGACGAGCCCCGCGAGCGCAAGAAGCGTGAGGTAGATCGGGATCAGGGTCTTCAGGAGATAGACGCCCTTGATCCCCGACTGTTCGACCGAACCTTCGCGCACCGCCCAGGAATTGGCGACGTAAGGCGCGGCGGCCCACAGTCCGACGAAGCAGAAGGGAAGAAGAAGGAGATAGGTTCCGGCGAGATCGACGAGCGCTTTTTTCCGCGGGCTCGCATCGCGATAAAATATGTCGACGCGAACATGGTCGTCGGTGAGGAGCGCATAGCCGCCGGCGAGCAGGAAAACGGCGCCATGAAGATAGGTGACGCTTTCCTGCACGGCGATGAAATTCAGGCCGAAGACGTAACGCAGGATTACGGCCGCAAACTGGATCGCCGCCATCGCGAGCACGAGGGCGATCGACAGGCGTCCGACAGCGCGCACGAACGCCTCAATCGGCGGCGACAGCCGCGCAAGAAGGGCCGCGGCGCCGCCGGCGGCGTAAGCGGCGGCGGTGATCAGCGCCACGCAGAGCGCCGCCGTCGTGATAAGTCCGGCCGAAAGCGGCGCAGGACCGATGTCGGCGGCAAGATGCGCAAAGAGGCGCGACCCGGCGACGATGAGAGCAACGAGGCCGACGAACATGGTCGCCGAGCGCACGCGCCCGCCCGCGAGCGCGGCGAGCGGCAGCATCGTCAGCGGGAAGAGGAGCCCCGCCGCCGCCCACATCAGGATATCGCCGGCGCCCGCCTGCATGGCCTAGAGCGAGAACACGGCGCGGCGCGCGGCGAGGAAGGCTTCATCCGAGATCCGGCTCCATTCCTTCACGCGGCCCAGCTCCGCCCGGTAGCTTTCAAAGACGCGGCTCGTGATGTCATCGCTCGCCGCCGCTTCCTCGAGAGCGTTCTTCGACTCGCGAGCGATCGCGGCGAGCACGTCGTCAGGAAATTGCCTGAGATCGACGCCGTGCTCCTTCACGAGCCGCTCGAGCGCGACGGCGTTGTAATGGGTGAATTCGGCGAGGCAGAGATAATTGGCGCGGTGGCAGGCGCTGGCGATGATCGACTGCTCCTGTAATGTCAGGCTCTTCCAGAGATCGAGATTGATCCCGGCCGCGCATTGCGCGCCGGGCTCCTGGAAGCCGGGCCAGTAATAATATTTCGCCTCGCGATAGAATCCGAAGGCGAGGTCGTTCCACGGCCCCACCCATTCGGCGCCGTCGATCAGGCCTGATTGCAGCCCCGCAAAGATCTCCCCGCCGGGAATCGTCACCGGCGACGCGCCCAGCCGGCGCAGCACTTCCCCGCCAAGGCCCGGCATCCTGATCTTGAGGCCGTTCAGGTCGTTGAGCGAATTGATCGGTTTCTTGAACCAGCCGCCGAGCTGATGGCCGGTGTTCGCAGCGGTGAAGGGCTTGATATTGAACTTCGCCGATAATTCGTCCCAGAGCGCCTGGCCGCCGCCGAATTCGAGCCAGCCGATGATTTCGGACGCGGTCATCCCGAACGGAACGGCGGTGAAGAAGGGATAGGCCTTCGATTTGCCCGCCCAGTAATATTCCGCGCCGTGATAAAGATCGGCCGAGCCGTTCGACACGGCGTCGAAGCTGTCGAAGGCGCCGACGAGCTCGCCGGCGGAAAAGATCCGCACCCGGATCGCGCCGCCCGACATTTCGGTGATGAATCGCCCGACGCGTTCGGCGGCGGCGCCGAGGCCCGGAAAATCTTTCGGCCAGGTCGTCACCATGCGCAATTCGCGCTCGCGAATTCCGCCGGAGGCCGACGGCGATCCTTCCGGCGTCGCGCAATCGCAGCCGGCTGCAAGGCCCGCCGCGCCCGCCGCAAGCAGATTTCGTCGATTGATCAAGGCGCTCCGTCCGTCCGTCATTTCGGGGCGGAGAATGGCCTGCGCCGCGGTGATTGAAAAGGCTAGCCGGGCAGACGCGACCAGCCTTCAGGGGTCAGCCGTTCAAGCGGGGCGTAGCGGCGCTTGTAATCCATCTTTGGCGAGCCATCGACCCAATAGCCGAGATAAACGTAGGGAAGGCCAAGATCGCGCGCGAGCGCGATATGGTCGAGGATCATGTAGGCGCCGAGGCTGCGCGCCTTCTCCTCAGGTTCGAAGAACGAGTAGACCATCGACAGGCCGTCGGCGAGCCGGTCAGAAAGCGCGCAGGCGAGCAAGGCGTCGCGGCCCGTCCCGTCGCGGCGACGATATTCGATCATCGCGGTGTCGACGGCGGTTTCCTCGACCATCGAGGCGTAATCAAGCACCGTCATCTCCGCCATGCCGCCGTCGGGATGGCGGGCGTCGAGATAGCCACGGAGAATCGAGAACTGCTCAGACGTCGCCTTCGCCGGACGGATATGGCGCGAAAGGTCGGCGTTCTTCCGCAGCGTGCGCCGGCGGGCGCGCGTCAGCGCGAATTCGCCGACAATGATGCGCACGGGCGTGCAGGCCGAGCAGGCGTCGCAGGCCGGGCGATAAATGATGTTCTGCGACCGCCGGAATCCGCGCCGGGACAACAGCGAGTTGAGCGCCGGCGCCTGCGGGCCGCCAAGATAGGCGAAGACTTTCCGCTCCACCCGCCCATCGAGATAGGGGCAGGGGGAGGGCGCCGTGATATAATACTCTCCTCCTTCGAGGCCGAGCTGGCGGGTGACGTCTTCCTTGCGCATCAAACCATCCTTGCGCGCGAATCTTAGCGGCAGCTTACCTGAGCGGCAATCGAAGAAAAATTGCGGCCGCGGGGCGCCTGTGGGGATGCGCCTTTCTCCCCATCCTTATTGATGCTAGGGCGCGCTGGTGGGCGCGCCGCCGCGCGCTTTTTTTGCGGACCAGCGCGCATGACCGATCCTTACCGGCCTTTGAAAGACGCTTTGGGGCGATTTGCGACCGGCGTCGCGATTGCGGCCTGCGCCAATCCGCGCGGCGGCTATACGGCGATCACGATCAATTCCTTCACCTCGGTCTCGCTGGAGCCGCCGCTTGTTTTGTGGTGCCTCGAAAACAAGGCGTCGACCTACGCAGATTTCATCGGCGCGCCGTCCTACGCCGTCAGCGTCCTGACCGCCGGGCAGCAGGCGATCTCCGAACGCTTCGCGCGGCATGAGCCCGAACCGTTGAAGGCGAATGAATATGAGCTCTGGCTCACCGGCGCGCCGGTGCTCGCCGAGCGCCTTGCGGGCTTTGATTGCCGGGTCGTCGATCGCCACCGCTCAGGCGATCATGTCATCCTCGTGGGCGAAGTGATGCAATACGCCTCGAGCGAAGGCGCGCCGCTGATATACTTCGCCAGCCGATACGCCAAAGGTCCGTCCACGGATGGGCGCGGAGGCGCGCAATGAAGGTTTCCTTCCTCGGGCTCGGGGTCATGGGCGCGCCGATGGCGGGCCATCTCGCCGCGCGCGGGTTCGACCTCATGGTCTGGAACCGCACGGCGGCGAAGATGGAAAGCTTCGCGCGTCAGCACGGCGCCGCCCATGCGCCGTCGCCTGCGGCCGCGGCGGCGGGAGCCGACGCCGTCATCACCTGCCTCGGCGATGATCCCGATATCGAAGCGGTGCTCAGCGAGGTCCTGCCTGCCGTGAAGACGGGCGCGCTTGTCATCGATCATTCGACCTCGAGCCCCGATCTCGCCCGCGGGCTCGCGGCGGCGTTCGCTGGAAAAGGGGCGGCCTTCATCGACGCGCCGGTCTCGGGCGGCGAGGCCGGGGCGAAGGCGGGCAAGCTCTCCGTCATGTGCGGCGGCGAGACGGCGGCGGTCGACCGCGCGCGTCCCGTTCTCGAGCCTTACGCGGCCCGCATCGTCCACATCGGGCCGTCCGGCCATGGCCAGCTTGCCAAGGCCGTCAACCAGATCTGCATCGCCGGGCTCCTTCAGGGCCTCGCCGAAGGCGTCCATTTCGCTGCGGCGGCGGGACTCGACATCGACCGCGTGCTCGAGGCCGTTTCGGGCGGGGCCGCCCGCTCCTGGCAGATGGAAAACCGGGCGAAGACCATGGCGGAGGGGTCTTTCGACTTCGGCTTTGCCGTCGACTGGATGCGAAAGGATCTCAGGATTGCGCTCGCCGAGGCGCGCCGGAACGGGGCGCAACTGCCGGTGACGGCGCTCATTGACCAATTTTACGCTGAAATTCAGGCGATGGGCGGCGGCCGGCAGGACACCTCGAGCCTCATCCGGCGGCTCAAGACGCCGGGGACCGCTGGTTAAAAAATCTTACCATCCTGTCAGATCCCACTCGACTAACGATGATTTGAATTGTAATTATATAACCTATCGAGGCGCTGGGGGGCGACGCGCTTCGGGGGTGGAGGCCGGGCTCACGCCAGTCTCCGGGTGGATAAAAAGGGCGCAAACACGCATGGTATCGATCGCTGCGACGGTCGGCTTGGTGAGCCTTGGGCTTCTCCTCGTCGCTGTCATCGGTCTGCTTCGCCAGCTTGGGGCGAGCGAGGCGGCCAAAGGTCTTCTTTACCTCACCGGCGCCGTTTTTCTGATCGTGATCGCGTCAACCTATGTGCCTGCGTTGATTACAGGGCTCTAGGGGCGTTCGCGGCCGGCAAGACGGGCAGACTTCAAAACGCCGCGGATGGAAATCATCCGCGGCGTTTTTGCACTGCGCGATTGCGTTGCCTGCTGGAGGGCCGCTCGGGGATAATCCCGCTCAGCGACAGCCAATCCCGGAGTCATGGAGGCCCTGATGCCCGCGCTGCAGACCGCGACGCCCGCCTGGAAGACCGACGAGCTTTTCCTGTTTGAGGAGGAGGCCGCGAAATTCTTCAGCCGCGAGCTCTATCCCCATGTCGAGAAATGGCGCGAGCAGGGCAAGGTTGACCGCTGGGCGTGGGAGAAGGCGGGCGAGGCCGGGTTCCTCTGCGCCTCGATGCCGGAGGAATGGGGCGGCGCCGGCGGCAGCTTCGCCCATGAGCAGATCCTCATCGAACAACAGGTGAAGGCCGGCGTCGAAGGCTTCGGCATGGGCCTCCATAACTGCATCGTCGCGCCCTACATCCTTCACTACGGCACTGAGGAGCAGAAGAAGCGCTGGCTGCCGCGCATGGCGACGGGCGAGCTTATCGGTGCGATCGCGATGACCGAGCCCGGCACCGGATCCGACCTCCAGGCGGTGAGGACGACGGCGCTCAAGGATGGCAACCACTATGTCGTCAACGGCTCGAAGACCTTCATCACCAACGGCCAGACGGCGAACCTCATCATCGTCGTCGCCAAGACCGACCCGAGCGAAAAAGCAAAGGGCGTCTCGCTGATGGTGGTCGAGACGGACGAGGCCGAGGGCTTCCGCCGCGGGCGCAACCTCAAGAAGCTTGGCAACAAGGCGCAGGACACCTCAGAGCTCTTTTTTGACGACGTGCGCATTCCGCGTTCGAACCTTCTCGGCACGGAGGAGGGCCAGGGTTTCTTCCAGCTGATGGAGCAATTGCCGCAGGAGCGGCATCAGATCGCCTGCCTCGCCATCGCCGCCATCGACCGCGCGCTTGAGCTGACGATCGCCTACACCAAGGAGCGCCACGCTTTCGGCCGGCCGATCATCAATTTCCAGAACACGCAGTTCAAGCTCGCCGAATGCAAGGCGAAGGCGACGATGGCGAAGGTCTTCGTCGACCATTGCACCGGCCTCCTGCTTGAGAAGAAGCTAGACGCCGCGACGGCGTCGATGGGCAAAATGCTGCTCACCGATCTTGAAAACGAGATCATCGATGAATGCCTGCAGCTCTTCGGCGGCTATGGCTATATGGACGAATACCCGATCAGCCGCATGTACGCCGACGCGCGGGTGCAGCGCATCTATGGCGGCACCAATGAGATCATGAAGCTGCTGATCGCCAGAACGCTCTGAACGAAAGACGAGAGCATGGATTTTTACGGCAAGGTCGTCTGGGTCACGGGCGCCTCCTCCGGCATCGGCGAGGCGCTGTCAAAGGGCCTTGCCAAGCGGGGCGCCCGGATCATCCTATCCGGAAGGCGTGTCGACGCGCTCGAGCGCCTTGCGCAATCGCTCAACGCCCAGACGCTGGTCCTTCCCTTCGAGGCGACGGACTATGACGCGCTCCCCGGCGTCGTTGCGAAGGCCGAAGGCTGGAAGGGCGGGATCGACCTTCTCATCAACAACGCCGGCGTCAGCCAGCGAAGCCTCGCGCTCGATACGAGTTTCGACGTCTACCGCACGCTGATGGAGGTCGATTTCTTCGCGCCGCTCCGCCTGACCCAGCTCGTGCTGCCGGGCATGGTCGAGCGCAAGGGGGGCGCGATTGCGGTCGTCTCGTCGGTCGCGGGCAAGGTCGGCGCGCCGATTCGCACCGGCTATTGCGCGGCCAAGCACGCCGTCGTCGGCTATTTCGAGGCGCTGCGCGCCGAGGTGGAAATCGCCTACGGAATTTCCGTGCATGTCATTCTTCCTGGTTCGGTGAAGACCGGCGTCTCCATCAATTCGCTGACCGGCGACGGATCGCGGCGCGGCAAGAACGACGTCAACATCGAGAACGGGATGGAGCCGGATCGCGCGGCCGCGATCATTCTCGACGGGATCGCGAGCGGCGCGCGGGACATTCCCGTCGCTGAAGGGATGGAGCTGATGGCGTTGCAATTGCGTGCGCAGAATCCCGAAGCGCTTTACAGCTTCACGGCGCAGGAAGGCGCAAGGCTCGCCGAGGCGCGCGCGAAGGGCGAAGCGGTCGATCCGGGGCGTGTCAACACCTGACCCTCAAAGCGACAGCGCGATTGCGAAAAGCGCGGCGTGATTGGCCGCGTCGGCGGCGTTGTTTCGGCGGACGTGGTTGAACATGTAGCCGCCTTCAAAGCGCAGGCGCTTGTTGGCATGAAGACCCGCTCCGGCGAAGGTTCGCGACTGGTCATAGCCGTCGACGGCGCCCCATCCGGTCGCATTGAAGCCGATGAAGGTTTCGTTCCATGCGATGGCGGAAAAGGGCGTCCCCTCAAGGCGACGGTCAAAGCGCACGAATTGGCGCAGTCGCCAGCCGGTTTCCCCGCCGGCATCCGGGAAGCGCTGCTCGAGCCGCGTGCGGCCGACAAAACGGCCGCCGAGCGCATTGAGAACGGGATAGGTCGCCTGCTGCCAAAGGCGGTGTTCTTCGAAGGCGGGCCCCGTCTCGCGCCGCGCCACGACGCGCGCATACCCCGCCCACAGCGAGAGATCGTCGGAAACCTTCCAGCCGACGCCGGGGCGCAGGATGGTGACGCCGAGATCGCTCGCCTCATCGCGGAAGCGCGCATGGCCGTCGAACCAGAGCAGAAAGCGGCCGCCCTCGCTTGCAGGGCCGTTGAGGAAAAGCGCGGTCCAGAGCTGGCCGTCGCTCTCCGCGCCCGCCGGGCCGGCGGCGAGACAGAGGGCGGCGGCCAGGATGCAAAGGCGCTTTCCTTTCACGGCGGGGAACTCCAAACTTTTAAAGAAACAGCGTCAGCCGTCCATTCGGTGCTCTTTGGGAGGGTTTCATCATGAAGGCAATATTTTTTGCGGTCATCGCCGCAGCCCTTTCCGGCGCAGCGCTTGCCGCATCACCCGCTTCCGAAGCGACGCGGGCGGCGAACGCAGCCGCCGCGCAGGCCCTGCCGGCGGACAATGAGGACGAGGACTTCGCCGCGCGCGGCTTTATCGCAACGTCGCAAGCGCCGACGATCAAGGACGACAAGGGCAGGGTCGTCTGGGATTTCACCGCCTATGATTTCCTCGCCGGCGCGGCGCCCGCGACCGTCAATCCGAGCCTCTGGCGCCATGCGCGGCTCATCACCCGCCACGGCCTCTTCAAGGTCGCCGAGCGGCTCTACCAGGTGCGCGGCTTCGACGTCTCCAACATGTCGATCATCGTCGGCGACAGGGGCCTCATCCTCGTCGATCCGCTGGCGAGCGTCGAGGCCGCGGGCGCCGCCCTGCAGCTCGCGCGCGCCCATCTCGGCGAGCGGCCGGTCGTCGCCGTCATCTACACCCACAGCCACATCGACCATTTCGGCGGCGTCAAAGGCGTCGTCAGCGCGGCCGATGTCGCTTCGGGGCGGGTGAGGATCATCGCTCCCGCCGGCTTTCTCGAGCACGCGGTTTCCGAGAACGTCATCGCCGGCAATGCGATGAGCCGGCGCGCCTCCTACCAGTTCGGCGCCGGCCTCGATGCAGGCCCGGAAGGGGCGATGACTTCAGGAATCGGGCCGCGCGTTTCGGCGGGCGCCCGCTCGATCATCCCGCCGACGCAGGAGATCAGGCGCACCGGCGAAACGCTTGTAATCGACGGCGTCAGGATCGTCTTCCAGCTGACGCCGGAGACCGAAGCGCCCGCGGAGATGAATTTCTTCCTGCCGCAGTTCGGCGCCCTTTGCCTTGCGGAGAACGCCAATCCGTCGATGCACAACGTGCTGACGCCGCGCGGCGCGCTCGTGCGCGACGCCAAGCGCTGGGCCGACTATCTCACCGAAGCGCAGCGGCTCTACGGGCCTGAGGCGGACATCCTCTTCACCTCGCATGGCTGGCCGCGCTTCGGGCGCGCGGCGGTCGGCGATTTCATCGGCCATCACCGCGACGCCTATAAATATCTGCACGACCAGACCGTCCGCCTGATGAATATGGGGCTGACGGGCGAGGAGATCGCCGAGCGCATCGCGCTTCCAGAAACGCTCGCGGCCAAATGGTACAATCGCGGCTATTACGGC
>Ga0073934_10011091_pt1 | contig 11009 bp, 9 predicted proteins | sample LarsenN4metaG_FD_76834 | JGI IMG/M metagenome (GOLD analysis project Ga0073934, IMG submission 76834) | Hot spring sediment bacterial and archeal communities from British Columbia, Canada, to study Microbial Dark Matter (Phase II) - Larsen... ...
ACCGCGATGGCCGTGGTGCTGACCTACTGGCTGAGCTACGAGTACGTGCGCGACCCGCGCCGCGCGCTCGAGCCCGAGAGCGCCAGCGCGGCGCTGCTGCGCGGCGCCTTCCACGTGCTGAGCCTGCTGATGCCCTACCTCGAGCCGGCGCAGCGCGAGCACCTGCACGCGCTGGCAGGCCGCTACGACAAGCCCTGAGACGACACCTTCAACGATTCCACCCAGGAGACAAGCCATGGCCAAGTGGACCGCGTTCCCGCACGACAACGCCGACTACGTCTACGACGCGGCGACGCTGAAGAAGAAGTGGCCGCGGCTGCACGCCGGCGATGCCGAGCCGCTGCCGAAGGACGACAAGGTGCTGGCGGCCTGGGCGCTGTTCCATGCCGGCGAGTTCCAGAAGGCCTACGACGCCGGACTCAAGGCGGGCGGCGCCGGCATCACGGCGGCCAACAAGGCGCAGGCCATCTACGCCAACTACCTCGAGAAGAGCGAGAAAAACAGGCTGGCGATGTTCCTCGAGGTGTCCGAGCGCGCCGAGGCGCAGCAGGCGGAGGACCCGAAGAACCCGAACGCCTACTACTGGCAGGCCTACGCGCTGGGCCGCTACAGCCAGGGCATCAGCGTCGCCAAGGCGCTGGCGCAGGGCCTGGGCGGCAAGGTGAAGTCGGCGCTCGAGACGGCCATCAAGCTGCAGCCGCGCCACGCCGACGCGCACATCGCGCTGGGCGCCTTCCACGCCGAGGTGATCGACAAGGTCGGCGCGCTGCTCGGACGCACCCAGGGGGCCAGCAAGGACCAGGGCCTGCTGATGTACAAGACCGCGCTCAAGCTCAATCCGGGCTCGGCCATCGCCATGGTGGAGTACGCCAACGGGCTCGTCATGCTCGAGGGCGACAAGAAGATGAAGGAGGCCGAGAAGCTCTATGCCGACGCGGCCGCCTGCGAGCCGATGGATGCGATGGAGCGGCTCGACGTCGAGATGGCCCGGGCCGAACTGGAGGACTGAGCTAGCGGGCGCGCGCCAGCACGACGCGCGCCGCCGCCGCCATCACGCCCGCGAACAGCGCCACCGCCCAGAGTGCCGCGGTGAGCGAGCTCCAGCGGGCGAGCGCGCCGATCAGCGGCGGGCCGACCATGAACCCGAGGTAGCCCACCGAGGACACCGCGGCCACGCCGTGGGCCGGCGAGATGCCGTCGATCTGCGCGGCCGCCGCGAACATCACCGGCACCACGTTCGCGAGGCCCAGACCCACCAGCATGAAGCCGGCCAGCGCCACCGCCGGCGACTCCGTGGTCAGGGCGAGCGCCATGCCGACCGCCGCGAGCACGCCCGACGCGCGCAACAGGGCGACCGGCGAGAAGCGCTCGCGCACGCGGTCGCCGAACAGGCGCCCGATCGCCATCGCCGCGCTGAACGCGGCGAAGCCGAGCGCGCCGGTGGCCGCGTCGGAGTTCAGTTCCTGGCGCACGAACAGCGCGCTCCAGTCGTACATCGAGCCCTCGGCCACCATGCACAGCGCCGTGAGCAGGCCCATCCACAGCAGGATGCCGCGCGGCCAGGCGATCGGGGCCGGCGACAGCTCGCTGTCGGTGCGCAGCGAGGTCAAGCGTGCGGTCGCCGGCAACAGCACGGTCGCCATGGCCAGCGCGGCGCCACCGAGCTGCAGGGCCGGGTCGACGCCGAGCCGGTGCAGCGCGAAGCACAGCAGCGCTCCGGCCATGCCGCCCAGGCTGAACATCGCGTGCAGGCCGCTCATCACCTTGCGTCGTGCGCGCAGCTCCAGACCGTTGCCTTCGGCGTTGATGGCCACGTCGAACAGCGCGCTGCCGGCGCCCAGCAACAGCATGAGCGCGAACAGGGCACCCAGCGCGTCGACCCGCAGCACGCCACCCAGCGCGCCGAGCATCAGCAGGCCTGCGCCCAGCACGCAGCGGCGCGCCCCGAAGCGCGCCACCAGGGCGCCGGCGGTGAGCAGGCACAGCACCGCCCCGCCCGCTGCAGCCAGCAGGGCGATCGACAGCATGCGTTCGTCGAGTCCGAAGTGCGCCTTGACCGCCGGCACCTGGGCCCCCCACACGCCCATGGCCGCGCCGAGCACGAAGAAGAGGACACGGATCGCACCGCGCCAGCCAGCCAGTGAAGGCTCGGCAGAAGGCGCAGCGAGGAGTGCGGAGCTTGCTTGCATTTGCCTGATTGTGCTTTAATTTGCACGTTTGTGCACATATCGGCAATCGATGACCGCCGCCGCTCAAGAGCCTCCACGTTTCGCCGCCGAACGCCAGCAGCGCATCGCTGCGGAATTGCGCGAGCGGGGCCGGGTGGAAGTGGCCGAACTGGCCAGTGCGTACGGCGTGTCCGAAGACACCGTGCGGCGCGACCTGCGCCAGCTCGCGGCGCGCGGGCTGGTGCAGAAGACGCACGGCGGCGCGGTCGCGCTGCAGGCCACGCTGCTGCCGACCGCACAGCGCGCCTCGGTGCTGACGGGCGCCAAGCGAGCCATTGCGCGCGCTGCCGCGCGGCTCGTCGAGCCGAACCAGACGCTGTTCGTCGACGGCGGGACGACGACCCTCGCGCTGGTGGACCGGCTGAAGGCGGCCGATGCGCCGCGCCCCCTGACCATCGTCACGCACGCGCTGGACGTGGCGCTGGCCGTCTCGGACGAGCCGCGCATCCGGCTGGTGCTGGCCGGCGGCGTGTGGCACAGCGCGGCGCGCATCTTCGTCGGCGATGGCGCGCTCGCCACGCTGCAGGCGTACCGGGCCGACATCGCCTTCCTGGGCGCTTGCGCCCTGCATCCGCGCGCCGGGCTGACGGCGCACGACCCGCAGGAGGCCTCGCTCAAGCGCGCGATGGTGGACGGCGCGGCACGCCGCATCCTGCTGAGCGACGCCACCAAGCTCGACGTGGTCGCCGCCAGCGCGGTCTGCCCGCTCGACGAGATCGACGCGGTGATCAGCTATGCTGCGCCGCAGTGGCTGTCCGGGCGGGTGAAAGTCCAGCAGATCTGACGTCGCTTCGCATCCCCGCCCCGCGCGGCCGGCGAGACCACTTGACATCATTAGCGTCATCTGTGGCCCCTCTGTCACGAATGATGCGTCACTTCTGGCTTTTCTGAGGTCTGATTCAGCCTCGAACGGCTCGGATCTTTCCCCCAAAGCCGGCGAATCGGCCGTGATCGCTCGCTAGAACTTTTTCGACTCCATCGTTGGGAAACCAGACATGACGAACGCCACGCCTTCGCCGCTGCCGCGCACCTTGGCACTGGTCGACGACGACCCCGAATACCGTGAGTACCTCGCGGCGCATCTGCGCGGCCTCGACATCGAGGTGCAGACCTTCGCCGACAGCAACGAACTGCTCGCCCACACGGCGCCGTTCTCGTTCAACTTCTACGTGCTCGACCTCATGCTGCCCGGCGTGGACGGCGTGGAACTGATCCGCATCCTGCGCCGGCGCACGCAGGCCGGGCTGCTGGTGGTGTCGGGTCGACTCGCGCCGGACGTGTTCTCGTCGGTGGTCGACGCCGGCGCCGACATGCACCTGGCCAAGCCGGCGAGCTTCGACCAGGTCGTGGTGGCGATCCGCGCCGTGCACCGGCGCGTGGCCTCGTACTCGGGAAGCTCGGGCGAGTGGCTGCTGGACCGCCAGTCCGGCCGCCTGATCGCGCCGGACGGCGTGCGCATCGACCTGAGCGACCTCGACCTGGCGGTGATGGAGCGCTTCGTGCAGGCCGAAGGGCAGCCGGTGACGCGCGAATCCTTGTGCCAGCACCTCGGTCGCCCGGTCACCGAGGAACCCGACAACACGCTCAGCGCCATCATCTACCGGCTGCGTCGCCGCATCGAGCGGGCCACCGCGAGCCCGGTGCCGTTGCAGGCGCTCTCGCGCGTCGGCTACGTGTTCCGCGGTTCGCTGCGGTCGGCCTGAGCGCCCTGAGCCGCTACTGCCCCTGCGGCAGCCACAGCCGGAACACGCTGCCGCGCGGCGTGTTGGCGCGCACGTCCACGCTGCCGCCATGCAGTTCCATCACGCGCCGGACGACGTGCAGGCCGATGCCGTGGCCCGGCATGCCGTGAGCGCCGCGGGCACCGCGCTCGAACAGCCGCGGCCGGAGCTCCGGCGCGATGCCGCTGCCGTGGTCGGCCACTTCGAACACCAGCGCGAGCGGATCGTCGCTGTCGACCACGCGCAGCACCACCTCGCTGTCCGCGGGTGAATAGGTCAGCGCATTGCCCAGCACGTTGCGCAGCGCCAGACGCATCAGGCCGATGTCCATGCTGGCCGTGCGCGTGGGCGAGTCGCGCTGCACGCGCACGCGCACGCGCTGCAGAGGGTGCAGGTCGCCGAGCCCGAGGTCGATGAGCGTGCCGACGTCCGCGTCGCGCGCGTCCAGCGGCGTGTGGCTGGCCAGCACCGTGGTGGCGGCCAGTGTGTTGTCGAGGCTGGCGACGATCTGGCCGATCACGGCCTGCGCGCGGGCGATGCACTCGGCCGCGCCGTCGGCATCGCCCAGGCCGGCGGTGGCGCTCTGCAGCGCCGCCGAGGCGTTGTTGAGCGGCTGCCGCACCTCGTGGGCGAGCACGCGGATGAACTCCTCGCGCTGATCGAGCAGTTCCCGCAGCGAACGCGCCTGCGCCTCCGCCGCGGCGCGCAGTCCGGTCTCGCGCGCCAGCGCCTCGGCGCGCTCGGCCTCGGCGCGCCGCTGCGCCGTCACGTCCAGCAGCAGGCCGATGGCCGCCGGGCCATCCGGGTCGTCGATCGGGCTGGCGTAGGTTTCCAGCGTCACGCGTCGCCCGTCACGCCGCAGGCCGGTGAACTCGAGCCGGGTCATCGGCTCGCCCCCCGTGATGACGCGCCGCGACACCTCGTTCACGCGCTCGCGCTCTTCCGGAGCGATCAGCGTGTGGGCGCGCAGCCTTCCGTCCGTCATGTCCTCCGGCCGCTCGTAGCCGAAGATGGCGGCGAAGGCCGCGTTGACGAAGCGGTACCGGTCGTTCACCTGCACATAGACGCCGACCAGCGACTGCTCGACCAGGGCACGGAAGCGCAGCTCGGAAGCTCGCCAGCGCTCGGTGCGCTCGGCCACGAGCAACTCGAGGTGGTCCCGGTAGCCCTCCAGCTCGCGGGCCTGCGCACGCCGCTCGGTGACGTCGCGCGACGAGCAGTAAAGCAGCTCTTCGCCGTCGATGCGCAGGCCCAGCGACATCACCTCGACGTCGATCAGGCGGCCGTCGGCGCAGCGGTGGCGCGACCCGAACCGCACCTCCTCGCCGACGCGGAACTCGCGCAGCCGTCGGTCGATCTCCTCGCGCGAGTTCAGCGCGTCCCAGAACGAGACGTGCTTCATCAGCAGGTCCTCGCGACGATGGCCGAGCATGGCGGCGAACGAGTCGCTCATCTCGACGAGCCGGCCCGCGCGATCGACCACGTGCATGCCATCGCTGGCCGAGCGCAGCAGCGCGCGGTGGCGCTGCCCCTCGCGGATCAGCGCGTGCGCACTGCGCGACTCCCGTTGCCAGGCCCGCTGCAGCAGCAGCGACGCGGCGGCGATCAGCAGCATGGCCAGCGCCGCCACGGCGATGCTCTGGCGCGTCTGCGTGCGCCACGGATCGAGGAAGTCGTCGGTCGCCAGGCCGACCAGCACCAGCAGCGGCGTCCCCTCGACGCGACGGTACGCATTGGCGCGCTCGATGCCGTCCAGCGCAGTGCGAGCCAGGAAGACACCCGCGTCCGGCTGCGAGGCGATGGCCTCGCGCAGCTGCGCCGAGACGTTGCTCGTCCCCACCGGGGAGGGCGTGGCCTCGCCCTCCACGCGCCGGGCCACCAGCGCGAGCCTGTCGCCGCGCACGGTCATGGCACCCTGGCGGCCGAGCGCGAAGCCGTCGATCAGCCTCAGGAAGCGCTCCACCTCGATGCTGGCGAACACCACGCCCTCGAAGTCGGCCTGCCCCGCGCCGCGCAGCGGCCGCGCCACCACCACCACCCAGCGCTCGGTGACCGGCGAGCGCAGCGGACCCGAGACGACCGGCAGCGCCTGCCCGGCCGAACGCGCGCGCACGAAGAAATCGCGATGCGCCACGCTCGCATCTTTCGGCTCTGCCGCCCGCAGGCCGTGACGAACCACCCCGTCGGCGCCGGCGATGCGGATGCTTTCCAGTTGCGGCAGCAGCGCCAGTTGCTCGCGCAGCAGCGAGTCCACCCGCGCCTCCGTGGGGTCGGGGCCGGCCTGTGCGATGTCGAGCGCCACGTTGCGCAGGCCCAGGTCGGTGCGCTGCAGTTCGGTCCGGATGGACACGGCCAGCGCCTCGGCCAGGTTTTCGGTGGCCACCTGCGCGCGCCCGACGAAGTTGCGCCGGCTCGAGGACTGCGTCCATGCCACCAGTGCCGCCACCAGTGCCAGCAAGAGCAGATTGAAGGCGAGCAGCCTGCGGCCGATGCGTGCCGGCGGCGCCGCGCCGTCCGCGGTCAGTTCCAAGGCAGCATCAGCGTCAGCAGCAGCAGCTTCTCGAACTCGGGCTCGAAGCGGTCGATGATCTTCTGCGGGTGCGGGCACAGCTTGCCGTCGGTGATGAGGCCGAACTGGACCCCGCCGTCGTAGGTGAGGATCGACACGCCCACGCCGATGTCTCCCGACGCGGGCACCCAGAACATCTGCTGGCGGATCGTCGAGCCGCACAGCTGCAGCGCCTTGGCGGGCCCTGGCACGTTGGTCATCACCGCGGTGGACTTCTTGGCAAACACGCCCAGCAGGGCGTCCTGCACCGGCTTGATCAGCAGCCCGGCGACCGCCAGCACCGCGAAGGCGAGCAGGGGCTGGTAGCTGCCCTTGAGTTCGCTCATGCGCTGGCGCACGGCGTACACCCGCTCGATCGGATTCTCGATGCCGATCGGCAGCACCAGCGGCGCCAGGCCGAAGCGGTTGCCCAGCTTCCAGGCTTCCTCCAGGGGCCGCAGGTTGACCGGCACCATGGCGCGGATCTCCTTGCCGGTCGGGTCCTCGCCGATCTCGCGCAGGTAGGCGCCGATCGCGCCGGCCACGCAGGCCAGCAGCACGTCGTTGATGGAGCAGCCCAGCCCCTTGCCGATGGTCTTGACCCGGTCGAGCGACATCGGCTCGCTCCACGCCACGACCTTCTTGCCCACCGGCTTGCCCTTCAGCGAGGTGGGCGAGTCGTCGGGCATCATCAGCAGGGCGCTCACGTCGTTGACGACCTGGTAGCCCACGCGCGCCACGTCCAGCGAGCCCAGCAGCGGCTGCTGCGGGTTGGCGAGCATCTCCATCGACTTGGCCACGCCGCTGCCGTACATGCCGATCGCCTTGACCGTGATGTCGGTCAAGGGCTTGAGCACCGCCTCCGAGAGCCAGTCCTCCTCGTGCGCCTCGTCGGGCTTCTCGCGCTCGCGGCGCTGCGGCGGCTCGCTGCCGCCGTCGGTGATGGAGATCACCACCGAGATCAGCGCGATGCCGTCGCCGATGCAGTGGTGCGCGCGCGAGATCAGCGCGCTGCCGCCGTCGTAGTGCTCGATCAGGTGAAACTGCCAGAGCGGATGGCGAGGGTCCAGCGGCACGGTGGACAGCTCGCCGACGCGCTCCTGCAGCGCCTCGCGCATGCCCTGGCCCGGCCGCGGCTCGAGCACCTCGCGCACCACGTGGCGATGGATGTCGAAGTGCTCGTCCTCCACCCAGGAGGCGCCCACCGCGTCCTGCACCACGCGCTGGCGGAAGCGGTCGTACTTGAGCAGCTTGTCCTGGATGCGCTCGCACAGCGCCTCGTGCGTGATGCCCGGCTGCAGCATCCAGACCCCGACGATCATCATGAGGTTGACGTCGTTGTCCATGCGCAGCCACGCGGTGTCCACGCGCGACATGCGCTCGGCGGATTGCGACATCGGGGGCTCCTCCAGGGGCAGGGTTCGAATCTTGCGGCCAAGATGCTGGGTAACATCCGCACCGTCAATGCCCATTTTCACCCACGGCATCGCCCCAAGGAGACACGCTCATGGCCGACCTGAAGAAGACGTTCGAGAAGGCGGTGGCCGACTCGAAGAACCTGCCCGAGAAGCCCGACAACGCCACGCTGCTGAAGATCTACTCGCTGTACAAGCAGGCGACGGTGGGCGACGTGGAGGGCAAGCGCCCCGGCTTCACCGACATGGTCGGCCGCGCCAAGTGGGACGCGTGGAACGAGCTGAAGGGCAAGGGCGCAGACGAGGCGATGCAGGAATACATCGACCTCATCGAGTCGCTGAAGGACTGAGCGGCGCCGGAGCCTACTTCTTCTTGCCGGCGGCCTTCTTCGCCGCCGGCCTGCTCTTGGCCAGCAGCTCGTCGAGGTTCCTCTCGATCTCGGCCTCGATGGTCTTGCTGAAGGCGCCGAGCAGGAAGCCCAGCTTGGCGTCGAGGTCGAAGTGGTCGGGCGCCACGATCAGCCGGCCGCTCACGCCCGAGCGCGTGAACTCGACGGTGTCGCTGGTCTCGCCCTCGATCACCGTGCACGCCATGTCGAACTTCTTCTCCACCTCCTCGGCCCACTGCCAGGCGACTTCGCGTGCCTTGGCCAGGCCCAGGGAATGCGTGCGGTGGATGCGGATGTCGGGCATGGGTCAGTCTCCTTTCGCGGACAGCGCGGCGCGGCGCTCGGCCTTGGGCAGGGCGGCGAGCCGCTTCACCTCGGCGTAGAAGCGCCCGAAGTCGCGGCCGCTGCGCTCGAACAGCCGCTCGAAATCGGGCACCAGCGCGTTGTACGCGGCCAGCACGCCGAAGGACGCATTGTTGGCGTGCGCGAACCAGGCGTCGTAGCCGGAGAACCCGCCCCAGCGCTCGCGCTTCATCGCCTCGTACTCGGCGCGCATCTGCGCCATCAGCTCGGCCTTGCGCGCGCGCGTGTCCGCCTCGCTCGCGCCGGAGCGGTACAGCGCCTCGAGCCGGTCGCGCCAGCCCATCGTGAAGACCCGGAAGTCCTGGCGGCGCGCGTCGAACGCGGCGTACTCCTCGCGCGCCTTCTGGCCCGCCTGCGTGGCCAGCCAGCGCGCGCCGCCGATGCGCTCCACCGCGGTGGCGAAGGACTCGTTGAACTCGGTGTCGTCGGCGGCGTAGGCCACCTGGTGCGACAGTTCGTGGAAAATCAGCCGCGCGAGCTCGCCCTCTGGCCAGTGGATGAAGGTGTTGAGCAGCGGGTCGGCCATCCAGTCGCCGGGCAGGCGCCCGAGCGTGGAGTAGGCCGGCACGCCGTAGACGCTGACCTCGTAGCGCTGCTCGCGCAGCGCAGTGGCGTAGCTGTCCGCCTCGCTGCGGTCGAAGTAGCCGCGGTAGCCGGCGCAGCCCATGATCGGATAGCACCAGGTCTTGAGCTGCAGGCTCAGCTCCGGCGCGGCCACCACGTTCCACACCGCCGCGCCGCGGCCGAGGTCGGCGAAGCGGCGGTAGCTGGCGTTGTCGGGCAGCTTGAGCTCCGTCACCGCGAAGTCGCGCATGCGCTGGCTGAGCGCGAGGCGCTCCTTCAGCGCGGCGTCCGGGGCGCCGTCGGCCAGCAGCTCGGGCACCGGCCGGGCTGCCCGCAGCATCGACAGGTGGCCGTTGATCGACTGCGCGTAGTAGCCCAGCGAGCTGCAGCCCGCCGTCAGGCATACCGCGCCGACGGCCAGCATTGCGGTGCCGATGAGTCCGAGCCCCGCCATGCGCAGCGTGCGCCGCTTCACGGGCCGACGGGCGCCACCTCGACCAGGCAGTCGTAGAACGACGGCGCCCGGCCGATGTCGGTCAGCCGCTGGTGCGTGACCTCGTTGACGTTGGTGCCGGCCAGACCGAGCTTGCGCCACCAGATGCCCAGCGCGTTGACCACGCCCGGCCGCGCGCGCGCCGAGAGCCTGGCCTTGCAGAGGTAGCTGCCGCGGTCGTTGAAGATGCGCACGGTGGCGCCGTCGGCGATGCCGCGCGGCTGCGCGTCCGCCTCGTGGATCTCGACCAGCGGCTCGCCCTCGATGTCGCGCAGGCTGGCCACGTTGACGAAGGTGGAGTTGAGAAAGTTGCGTGCCGGCGGCGAGATCATCGCGAGCGGGTAGCGCTGCGCCAGGGCGGGCGCGGCGAGCGCCGACTCGTGGTTGGGCACGAAGTCGGGCACGCCCAGCCCCGGCGCATCGATCAGGCAACGGCCGCTCGGCGTGGGGAATCCGCCTTCGGCGAACGGCGCCTCGGGCAGGGGCAGCTTCAGCCAGCCGTCGCGGCGCAGCGCCTCGACGTCGATCTCCTTCGTGAACGCGCTGCGTGCGAGCGCCTCGTCGTCGTCGCGGAAGCAGGCGTCGTCGAATCCCATCGCGGCCGCCAGCTCGCGGAAGATCTGGGTGTTCGGTTTCGCCTCGCCGAGCGGCGCCACCGCCGGCTGGTTCATCAGCACGTAGGTGTGGCCGTAGCTGGTGTGCACGTCGAGGTGCTCGAGCTGCGTGGTCGCCGGCAGCACGTAGTCGGCGTGGTCGGCGGTGTCGGTCATGAAGTGCTCGAGCACCACGGTGAACAGGTCCTCGCGCGCGAAGCCCCGCACCACCTTGGGCGACTCGGGCGCCACCGCGACGGGGTTGCTGTTGTAGACCACCAGCGCCTCGATCCTCGGCCCGAAGTCCGGCGACGACTCGCGCAGCAGGTCGTCGCCGATGGTGCTCATGTTGATGGTGCGCACCGCGCGGCCGGCGAGCAGGTCGGGGCGCTGCAGCGCCGCGTCGTTGCGGAAGCGCCGGAACCAGCCCGAGGCCGACAGCAGCATGCCGCCGGCCGCCTCGCGCCACGCGCCCACCAGGCAGGGCAGCACCGCCACCAGCCTCACGGCATTGCCGCCGCCGCGCACGCGCTGCATGCCGTAGTTGAGTCGGATCGCCGCCGGCCGGGTGGTGCCGTAGTCGCGTGCGAGCTGGCGCACCTCCTCGGGCGTGATGCCGCACACCTCGGCGGTGCGCTCGGGCGTCCAGGCCATCGCACGCCCGCGCAGTGCCGGCCAGCCCTCGGTGTGGCGCT
>Ga0073934_10011092_pt1 | contig 11009 bp, 9 predicted proteins | sample LarsenN4metaG_FD_76834 | JGI IMG/M metagenome (GOLD analysis project Ga0073934, IMG submission 76834) | Hot spring sediment bacterial and archeal communities from British Columbia, Canada, to study Microbial Dark Matter (Phase II) - Larsen... ...
GCCATCGGCCGTCCAGGTAAGCGGCGCGTGAGGATTGCGCTTGTCGTACGAGATGCGGCAACCGTCCCACTTGATTTTGCCGGTTCGGAGTTCGACGCAAACCAGACCGTTTTCGCGATCCAGGCAGTAAGCATGTCCGTCGCGAACCAGGGCCGTGGCCATGAGCATGCGCAGGCGTTTGCCGTCCCAGAGCACTTTCGGATTACGTGCGCGTTCATCGAGTTGCAGAGCGATGCTGCCGTTCCAGTATTCCGAAACGAATAACACTCCGTCGTGCCAGACCGGATCGACGATCGAGACGCCATAGGTGACCTTGTGCGGAACGCTCCATAATCGTTCGCCGGTTTCGGCATCGACTCCATGAACATGTTCCGGCGTCCACATGACCACCAGTTTCTGTTTTCCAACATCGATGCGAACCGGCGACGAGTAACCCGGTTCGTCCGTCAGGCTGCGCCAAAGCACTTTTCCCGTGGTGCGGTCGAACGCCATGAGACAAGCATCTTCGCCGCCCATCTGCACGAGCACTTTCTCGCCGTCGATCAACGGCGAACAGGCATGTCCCCACATCGGGATTTTCGATTTGAACTCGGCCACGCCGTCATGCTGCCAGATCACCTTGCCGGTAATCGCATCCAGGCAGAACAGATTGGCTTTGGCGCCGAAGGTGTAGACTTTCGAATCGTGGACCGTCGGGGTGGAACGGGGCCCGTTGCCGTAGTCGACTCCCTTGTAATTGACTGGATACTGGTGAACCCAAATCGGCTTGCCGGTGTCGAAATCGAGGCAAAGCACGCGTTCGACCTCGGCCGGTTTGGTTTGCCGGTCCATGACGTAGACGCGCTTGCCGACCACCGCGATGCCGCCGTAGCCGCCGCCAATCGGCCGCCGCCAGCGCACGGGCGGGCCTGCTTCGGGGAACGTGGTTGGAAGTTTGGAGTTGGACCAAACACTGGCTCGGTTCGGCCCATGCCATTGCGGCCAGTCGGCATCCGGTTCCGCGGCGGCGACGCAAAAGGCGCAGGCGAGGAAACATACAAAAGCGCGGCAAAGCATGACGCAGGGCTCCGAATCCTGCAATTGACAAGAGAGTGCTTGCCACTAGGATACGAAAGTCTTTCACGGGGCGTAGCTCAGCTTGGATTAGAGCGTTCGGTTCGGGACCGAAAGGTCGGAGGTTCAAATCCTCTCGCCCCGACATATTTCAGCTCGAAGCCCTTCGGCGAAAACGTCGAAGGGTTTTCTCATGGTGGGGACAAGAGTTACTTCATCGAGACGTGAGTTCAAAAACACGATTTCGAAGATTCGACGCTTTTCCGGTTAATCGGTAGTGAGCCATCGGTGCCGTTGGGTTTGCGAAAGTTCAAGAACTTTCGCCGCTAACTCCGCCGTTTCATCGTGGGAACGGTCCAGCACGTCGAGTTGCAGCTTGATCGAGGCGTGCCGGTCCCGCACTTCGGTATGCTTGCGTACGAACGTTGCTTCGTCGATCTCTTCGGCTAGCCCGCGAGGTCACTGCCACGCTGCGTGCCGCTCGCTGGTATACGCACGGAACGAAAAGTGCGTAATGGATTCACGTGTAAAGCTCCGAAGTGCCGGGAAAAAAAGGTCGGCGATCCCTGATGAATTAGCAGAAAGCCAATCTCGTCCCGCGTTTCTTGCTCGTGGTTGGCCTGGGAACGCTCCACCTGTCACATTTCTTCCCGCGACAGCATGGTCCAGCCCAGGGTAGGTTTCAGGTTAAGCTTGCTCATACGCACCACTCATTGAAGTTTGTCTCCCGCTTCGTAGCCGAGTTGCCAGAAATACATGTCCACGAGCTTCATGAGCGGGTAATGGTCGCCGTTGTAGTCATTTATTACAGACTGCTCGCGACGAAGCTCCGTTAAATTGGCAAGAGAGAAGTCCAAGAGTTTCTTGACGAATTTTGCATTCAGGTACGAATAACCCAACCCTGCACGTCTGAACCCGGAAATGAAATATTGATCGCACGCAGGCAGGCATCCGAAAGTTCCGAGGAGCACCTTCGTCACCAGGGTTTGTGTCGGCTCGCCGAACTGACTGTAGGTCTTGCGAATTTCCTGTGCGGCATCCAGGATGATCGGCACGAGTCCGACATCGTCTGCTTCACATCCAAACTCACGTTTCCAAAGCGGTGCGAAACGCGGCGAAGCAAGCAAATCGACAATGCCCAAATGAACGGTGTAAGCACGTTGAAGCAAAAATGTTGACCCGCGATACATCCCCCAACTTGCGAGGTAGAACCCAAGTTGTAAGGCGGCATTCTCTCGCTGGGCGGCTATCCCCGAAGGCGCCAGGTTCCGGAAAAAGCGGTAGCAATGTTCCCACGACCGATAGCGATGGTGCGGGTCTGCAACGACTTTCCCGAAGTAGGCGCTGATTTTCTCGTGGATCATAGCACACACCTGGAACCTCAGCCGTGAACGCCGGTCAGGAGCGCCGGAATCTTCTCCTTGCGGATTTCTTCGATAATGGCCTGAGAGGACTTCCAAGGATCGCCTGGAATTCGCCTGATCAGTTCTCCCCACACCCTGCCGAACGCCACGATGGCATCATCGTGGGTAAAGTTGACGCCCGCAGGAAGCAAGGGGGCGATATCCTCGGTAAGGCTTTGGTTGAGCTTCTTGAGCATTCGCTCTTCCGCGTTCGCCCGGCTGATGGGATGGCCCTCCATCTCGAGATAATGATGGAAGCACGCGATTACCCGGTCACAGTCCATGCCGAGTTGGAGCAAACCTTGGTTGAGATCGAACAGATCGCGGTTCTTGTGCCGCTGAAGCAGCGCGCGCAGCTTGGTCCCGAAGATTTCCTCTGCACCAAATGAGACAATTTCCGCTTTGGCCTTATGCCAGCCGCTGTTGACCTCAAAGGGATAGGTCTTCAGGCCGAGGAGGTTCCTGTGCTCGCGCGTGTTGATTTCGACCTTGAGCTTCAGCTGGCCTCCGCTATCGCCTTCGGGCGCGAACTTGAATACCAGATGCATACAGTGAGGGACCTGCTGCCTCTGGGGCTTGCCGAGCCAAGAAAGCGCCTTCCGCACGGCGTCAATGGTCTCCCCTATCGGTTCAGCCTGCGTCTGAACCAGGTCAATGTCCTCGGAATACCGCAGCGGTTTGGCGAACAACAGCTTGTTGATAGCGGTACCGCCTCGAAACGCGATCTTTCCTTGTAGATGCTCACTGCCGAAGAGATCGCACAGCGCACGGCATATTATCAGGTCTTGTTCAACCTGCCTGGGATCAGGCCATGGCGTATGGGCGCTCCATTCCTGCAAGTAGGCGGTTGGGATCAAGCGTCAATCTCCACTGGCACGTTGATAACGAGCCTCCACTTCCGGTTTTTCTCGTCGCCCTCGCTCAAGGCCGCAACAATCGGTTTTACTGCTGGGTCAAGTTCCTTGAACGACTTCGCCTTCTCGGCAAGAACTTCGAGTGCGCTGGCCTGCCGGTCATGCCCAAATCGCTCCAGGAGATAGCCAAGTCGTCTGACCGCGGAATTCTCGTAGGCGCTGGCCGCCTTGGCGAGGGTGCGGGGATTGGCCTTCTTGCCCAGGTCATGAACCGCCTGCGCGGCACCATTGATTCCCGCCGCCCGATGGTAGTAGCGGCATATGTCCAGCAGCGTCAATTCCACGCCGGCGACTTTGGCGAAGCCGGCATCTGTTTTCAGCTGCGCAAGCCATTCGGGACGGTTTGACGCAGCAAAGCCGGTAGGCGACTTGTACAAAAACTCGACGCGCTGGCGTCCGACGTTGATTTTCGGAATCTGGCGTGGTGCAATGACCTGAAAGACCATCGCCGCCTGGTGGGCCGAGCCGTGAAACGCGGCGGCACGCAGCAAGGAGACACGATAATCCAGCCCCAAATGCTTCATCAAAGGGTCGATCCATCGTGCCGGATCGGGTGCCCCGAGCGAGCGATCTTCAGGCCGGAGAATCAAATAGAATCCTCGCCGAGGGGACACCAGCAACCCCCTCTTCTTCAGGCGGGCCGCAGCTACCTGGAAAGTCTCCGGCGATAGGCGGAGTTCGTCCAAGGCGTCCTTCTTGGAGAAGTATGCCCGGCCTCGGATTAGCTGCAATTCAATGAATTCCTGGAAACTGCTCATCTCCCCAATCATATGCGGAACCAGACAAAAAACAACGGTTTTTAGATATGAGTGGGGACGCGTCGGAATATCGCAAAACTCGGTATTACATGGATTTATCACTTTTCTAGCCGCCTTCTCAGGCCACCATCCTATCTCCGTATGCCGGCGATAAAAAGTTCAATGTCCGTCCTCTCGCCCCGACATAACAGAACACGAGGACTCCGAGCCGTCTCTTTTGCCGGCGAGTCGTTCGGTGCGGTCCCTTCTGCCACGGTCAGTGCGTCGAACAGAGCCGCGTAGCAGTGCCCTGTTTCATCTTCGCAAAACAACGGACCGAGAATCCCGCCTCTTATTTGACAAAGAAGCCTATTCCTAAAACAAGGACGGCATTCCTTGCCCGCGTGTTGAACGGGCGTAAATAAGACTGGCGGGGTGGTGTTACCATTACCCAGGCGCCGGATGAAACCGATCACGTTTTCTTGTCAGGCAACACTCGACCTGGCGCCGGCAGAGATTGCCGGACAAATCCTCGATCTGACGAAGTGGCCCGACTTTCACGGTTACGGCCCCATCCCCGGAATCAGGGTTGCGGAGTTCGACGTTCAGACAACCGGCGTCGTCGGCACGCGCATTCGTGTGACGAACCTGGACGGTTCGGCCCACATTGAAGAGATTACCGATTGGCAGCCCGAACACCGGCTTCGGCTTGAAATGAAGGAGTTTTCTCCGCCGCTGTCCCGGTGGGCGACCACGTTTGTGGAGATCTGGGAATTTGAGCGGGTCGAAGGTGGAACCAAAGTCACGCGGACGTTTCAGCTTTACGCCAAATCGAAGTGGGCACGGACGCTGCTGTGGGCGATCTCGTTCTTTCTGAAACGGGCCGCTGTCCGGCACTTGCATGAGATGAAGGGCAAACTATGACCACAACGTACACCCATATACTCGATCTGGTGAAGGAATGCTGTTGGTGCTTCTGAAGTGAGAAAAGCTGAACCAGGGTGACAACATGCCGAAACTACAAAAGCCGAAGGATATCGACGGCTATGTCTCCGAGTTTCCTGCCGCCGTGCAGGCGATCCTTCAGAAGGTGCGGGCAACGATCCGCCACGCTGCCCCCGGCGCCAAGGAAGTCATCAGCTACCAGATGCCAGCGTTCAAGCAACACGGGATTCTGGTCTACTTCGCCGGGTGGAAGAACCATATCGGGCTGTATCCGCCGATCTCCGGCGACAAGTCGCTTGAGAAAGCAGTCGCTCGCTATGCCGGGCCGAAAGGCAACCTTCAGTTTCCACTGGATGAGCCGATTCCATACGACTTGATCAAACGGATCATAACGCTCCGGGTCAAACAGGATGCGGAGAAAGCAGAGGCAAGGCGGAAAAAGCGGAAGTAGGGCCGGCCTTCGAAGAAGTCAGTGGAAAAGCTGCTGCGAAAGCGAGGTCCGCAATGGCTGTCGAATTTCAGAAGACGATCCCGATCCTGCGCATCTTCGACGTGGAGAAGGCAAAGGAGTTTTACCTCGGTTTCCTCGGCTTCACGCTCGATTGGGAACACCACTTCGCGGACAACACACCTGCCTACCTCCAGGTATCCAGAGCCGGATTGACGCTGCACTTGTCGGAGCATCACGGTGATGCCTGTCCCGGCTCGACCGTGTTCGCGTGGATGAACGGCATTGAGGAGTTTCATCGGGAGATAACCGGCAAGGCTTACAAATACCTGCGGCCCGGAATCGAGACGACCTTTTACGATGCCAGGTGCATGGAGGTCATCGACCCATTCGGCAACCGTATCCGATTCAACGAAGACGTGAAGTCCGCACCGAAGAAGTGACTCCGATGGCGAGAAACATTCCAAGGACCGGCAAGAAGTCCCGCCCCAAAACGGCCGTGAAGGGCAAGCGCTACCGTTGTGCCATGTGCAGAAAGAGAAGCCCCAAGCCGGTGAAGACCAGTGCTCCGTGGTATTGCCCAACTTGCCTGAGGCAAAAGGAGGATTCGACTTTGGGTTCTCAATCGCCCCGTGACCGGCGCTTGACTCCGCCTCCGGCGTCACTTGATCCGCGATGACGTCGCCTGCCCTGCGCGGTAAACTCATCGATGGCTACGGTGAGAATTTCATCCGCAGTGGAAGTAATCGAACGCAAACTCGGTACTTGAGAACGGCCATGAAGTCGATTGGTTTCGCCGCCTTCGGACTTTTTTCATTCACGATTGCCTTGCCTGCCGCCGAGCCGCTGACGCTGGAGCATGCGCTCGTTCGCGAAGCGCCGAAGCTCGTGGCCGAACTGAAAAAGCGCGAGTGCAAAAACGTCGGCGTCTTGAAGTTTCTCGCGGCTCGCTCCGGCGACACAAAGTTCAGCGATAACGTCGGCGCCATCAACATCGAAATCGCCCGCCGGCTGGAACTTGCTCTCATCCTCGGCAACGATCTCAAAACGCCGATCGGCATCATCGAAAACGCGAGCGCTGTCGCGGCACGCACGCCGGGGGCGAACCATTTGACCAAGGAGGGCAGGCAAGCGCTTTTTGCCGCCCGGTTCCCGCTGGCCTGGGGAACCGAACAGGTGGCCGCCGACAGTTTCGTGACGGGAACCGTCGAGATCGCCAAGGATCTGCGAACGCTGACGATACACTTCGACCTGGTCGAAAAGAAAACGAATCAGGTCGTGCCGTTAGGTCAGCCGATTACCGTGCGCAATCAAGCGGGCCGGCTGATGGAATTGAGCGAGAGCTTCGTTCGCGGCGACGCCATTGTCGCCAGCGAAAAAGAACGCCCGAAGGTCGAGGAACAGAGCCTGCAAAACGCCGTCGCGATTCAAGCCGGCAAAGCGATCCATCCGCTCGAGGATCCCAAGGCGCCGATCGCGCTGGACATTCTCTACGACGATCAGCCGGTGCGGGTGACGGTGAAGGACGGACGGGCCCGAGTGCCGGAACCGAAAGAGGGCCAGCGCGTGAGTTTCGCGATTCGCCGGCTCGATGCGTCCAGTACGAATTATGCGGTGGTGCTGAAAGTCAACGGCGAGAATGTGCTCTTTCGCCAACGAGTGCCCGATTTCGAGTGCCGCTGTTACGTTCTTTACGCGAACTCGGCGCCGGTTCTCGTGCCTGGTTTCCAAAAGGACGACGGATCGGCCGAACAGTTTCTCGTATTGTCGCGTGCCGAGTCGAAGGAGAAAGAGATCCACTACGGCGCCGATGTGGGCATGATCACGATGACGGTTTTTCGCGAACTCAAAGGCCGGCCGGCGGTCGAAGTGCACGACGAAATGGCCGAAGTGGCCGTGTTGCAGCAGATGCCCACGTTGACCGCACGGGCGAAGAAGCCGAGCGATCTGCGCGCCAAGTTAATCGAAGACGCCAACCGCGGCCTGTTGGATGCCGGCACGGAAGTCAAATCGGAAATCCGCCGCGTCAAATTCGTCAAAGACCCGACGCCGGTGATGTGCGTCGCAATCCAGTACTACAAGCCGTGAACACCACTTCAGAATTCCGCCACATGCCGGGCCGCCACATTTACGCGAACAACATCGGCCGGTAGAATTGTCCGTCACGAGAAGGCAGCTAATCCAGTTCGCACAGTTTGCCCCCGTAGCTCAGGGGATAGAGCGGCGGTTTCCTAAACCGTAGGTCACAGGTTCGAATCCTGTCGGGGGTAGTTTCTTCAGTCCACCGCGAACGCGCGCCCCCGCGGGTTTGCGGCATACCGGCGATCGCGACAATTCGACGATTGCGGATAAACCCGATTCTTCGGAAGAAGTTACGGCATTTCGTTCGCATGCCTATGCGCTCCCGGATGGCGGTTGAGAATACGTTCCTCGGTTTATTAATCGCACGCGATCGCGCTTTCACACAGAAACTTTCGTTGTTACTGTGCACCGTGCCGGTGCGGGTTAGGCAGTGGTTTCGCCCCCATCATCGCACCGAACGAAATAAACTACTTTCGGCAACGGCATGTGCGTCGTCAATCCGGACTCACAGAAGAGATCGCTCTGTTGTTGCAGACGACATCAACGACGCCGCGTGTGACGCGATTTCCGGGTTTCTGGTGGTTTCGCTTCCGCAACGTAGGAGGATCCCGTTGAGAATCGAGTAAGTTCCGGCGGCACAATGTCCAAGAACTTGGGCTCGAACTTCTCGCCTGGCCGGTAGATATCAACCTTGACTTTCTGAAAGGTACTTTGGTACTTCTTCAGATCCAAGTACTTAATGTTATGGCTATACTCCTCAACGCAGACGCGCGCGGTCGCCGCGGCGACGGCACCTCTGAGCGCCTCCTGCAAGTTTCCCGCCCGTTGACGCACGTGCTCGGCCAGGAAACCCGCGACCAGTGAATCACCCGCCCCGACCCTTGTCTTCGGATCGACAAGTTCCGGCAGGTAGGCGTGGAGTACTTCACCCTCGTCCGTTGCGGTCAGGCAACCGCGTGGGCCAAGTGACAATAGCACCCCGACTTTGAATTTCTCCTTGATCGTCAGCACATTCTTCAACAATGGCTCCCAGTTATCACCGAATTGTTGCCGGTCCACGACGAAGCGCTTTGGTAGTGCCCCCAGTTGGTTGGTGCCCGTGAACAAATACTCCAGGTACTGCTCGTCGCCCATGCCCGGCGGCATCGCCTTTCCTTTCCGCCACAGACAGTTATCCTCGCCGGAGAGCTGTATGAGGAGGTCATTGAATTCCTTGAGATTTGGCTTGATATAGTCCGGTCGGTGTAGCGCCAGTGTCATGGCCTCTGCAGTCGCGGCAGCGGGTCCATCGAGCATTACTGTGCAGTGCGGATTCCGTTCCTTGAAGGTGCGAATGAGTTGGTTATAGAACGTCGGTTGCATATTGAAATTCAGACTGCCGCTAATCGCAACGGCGTCCGCGTCCTCAATGCGACTGGCCTGGTCGTATAGCAAATGGAATTTGTTCGGCGGGATTTCGCGCCCCGACGAGTTGACCCGAATCTCGCCGAGCACCTGCCGGCTCTTGCGGTCTTGGAGGACCAGAATAATATTCGTGCGAGTCTCGACACCAGACTCGATGAAGCCGTGGTCGATCCCCTCAGCCTCGAGCAGTCCCTTAACTATGTCGCCCGTCTGGTCGCCGATGAACCCGAGAGCCTTGGTCTCGCATCGGAGGCAGACGAGGGCTCGCGACACGTCGAGACCCTTGCCGCCCGGTCGGACTTTCTCGTGATCGTTTGGGTTGTCGGGGCGGTACGTTCCGTCGGAGAGCGAAGGAGCATCCACGTTGAGAAAGCGGAGAACGTCCAGGCACGGGTTGACAGTAACGGTGTAAATCATGGTGATCCTTTTCGGTCCTTTCAGAACCGTCCAATGGGAGAGAGAATAAGTATACAGGAAGCCCGGGCGACATCGCCCGGGAGGACATTGCTTTGTGTCAGTCGACTAACGCCGATTTCAAATGGCGGAGGAAAACCAAGAAACCCTGGTCATACAAGGTGCGCCGGCCTGCCAGGGGCTGATAGCGGGGACGAGACTGGCGCAAATGAGTGACCGAGTTGTGGTACTCGGCTGGCGACAGCGCCATCCTGGCGATGATGGCGGCACCGACCGCGGCCGCGGAGCTGCCAAAGTTGACTACTGGCAGATCGCAGACGTCACAAATGAGCTGGCAAAAGCTGCGCGACCGCGACCCGCCGCCCACGAGGTGGATCGCGGAGATAGAAACACCCCGGCTTCGCAAATCGTCAATGCAGTAGGCGGCAAAGTACGCAATGCCGCGTCGCATAGCGACAAGCGAGTGCAGGTCGTTCGGAACGAGCTCGTCACCCAGTCCGACGAAGCTACGCAATGGGCGATGGATCGGCGCGCGGACATGCACGCCGCCGAACGGGAGCGCAAAGACGCCCGCGTCGCAGGCGGCCTCCGCCGTACAGATCTCGTTCTCGAGCCAACCGTATTTGTCGGCCGCCTGGCATGATAGGAGTACGCGATCGTTCAAAATACGAATGCTTTGGGCACCAGCTTCGAAGCCGCCGAAAAGTGTCTTCCATGGGCCCGGGATGAGGTCCGAACGGAACGGCCAGTTGTTGATCGACGCTTTTTGAGCGTTGGGAATCATGTACACGCCGAGCGATGTGCCGACGCTCATGAGTAGCTCGCTGCCGGGTTCGGAAATGCCCGCGCCGGGTATCGACGCGGGTGTGTCGTAGGCGCTGTTTACCACAGGCGTGTTCCGCCGGAGACCGAGGTCAAGCAGTGCGCCCCGGCGGAGGACTCCGACTGTTTCGCCTACCGCGACGGGCCGGCGCGGCAATTTCGTCAACAGTTCGCTCATGCCTCTTCCTTCAAGGCCGCGCAAATCGAAGCCATTCCGCGCCGTCCAAGCGAACTTCGCCGCCAGCGTGCTCTTGTTGACCGCCAGTTGGCCAGACATCCAATGCCGCAAATAGTCGGCAACGTCGACGATGTACCGAGCTCGCCGAACGACGCTTGGAAAATCGCGGTCCAGTGCGGCCATCATGCGCGAGCCGCGGTTTGTGTTGTCTGGATTGGTGGCACCCTCGTCTGCGGTCGAGCACCACATAAACACGTTGCTCTGTGGCTCTCCATCTTCGCCAACGGCCAGCAGCGACGTCGTCGTCGCGCACAGGCCGATTGAGTTAATCGTCGTAAGGTCTTCAGACCGGCCAGCCTGTTCGGTTAGCAGAAGGATGGCGCGGCGGACATCGGTGATGTCTTGAATCGTCCATTTGCCATCTTTTCGGGTGCGGACGTCAACACGCTCGGTAAACGTAGTCGACGCGCCGTCATTGACGGCGACCTCGACCTTAGAGACTGTTTCAAAACCTCTGTAGAGCTAGGTGAATGAAACTTAGATACACCAAGCCGATGTACATGAACGGGTAATAGGACCAGCGAACCGACAGGCCGCGATAGCAATGGA
>Ga0073934_10011093_pt1 | contig 11009 bp, 7 predicted proteins | sample LarsenN4metaG_FD_76834 | JGI IMG/M metagenome (GOLD analysis project Ga0073934, IMG submission 76834) | Hot spring sediment bacterial and archeal communities from British Columbia, Canada, to study Microbial Dark Matter (Phase II) - Larsen... ...
ACCGCTTCATAGATCCCATGCCGGAACAAAACGACCCCGATCTCTCCCTCCAGGTTGACTTTTATCTGAAAGCCGTCCACCCACTCCAGGGTCCCTCGCAGGATCTCACCTGCCAGGGTTGTAAACTCTGCCGGGCTCTTTTTCTCCCGACATCGTTCCAGGACCATATCCGGGATCAGATAACGGTCAGTGGGTTTGGTGGCAGGGGCCAGGCCCTTAGCTCTGACCTCTTCGTTGATGGGAATAAGCTCCTTCAGCCTCTCAGCATGTTTGGCTTCGTAGCAATAGGTTATATGGAGTTTAGGGATGGTCTGGTCGCCCAGGTGGAAGTCATATTTTTCTATTTCTGTCAGGGGGCTTACAATGGACTGGCCGGTATAGAGGACAAAAACGAGAGGGGTCCGGTGCTGGCACATCTGCTGAAAGTACCAGGCTCCGACCCCTTCCTTTCTTCGGCGGATGAGGAGCTTTTTAGGCTTTAGTTCTTTGAGTCGTAGATACTCCTCGAGGCTAAAGCGGCCGTCCACAATTTGGTAGGCGATGCTGGGATGCAGGTTATGCTCTTGGACCAATTTCAGGGCTTTCCCTTTCCGCTCTTCTTTCTCCCTTTGCTTCTCTTGCCAGGCCGCGCGTTTGACGGCGAGTTCCGCTTGTTTATGGAGATGCTCCTCCAGGGTCAGTTTTCCATCTACGATCTTATAGGCCGCTGCAAAACTGATCTGGTGTTGGTTGGCCAGGTTACGGGCCGCCTCTTTTCGGGCTATTTCCGCGGGGGAAAGGGGTTTTCGTTTAAATCCTGGTTTTCTCTTGAAGGGCTTTTTGGGGGGGGCTCCAGAGGGCGTATGTGCGGACGCGCGGGCAAAGGGGCGGGTCGGCGAACCTGGGGCCTTTCCCTTATTCCCATATCGTCGGGGCTCTATACCTCTACCTTCTCCGGCGGTTGACCCCCGACCCTCGGCGCCCGGCCCGGGCCTGGGGGTAAAAGGTCTTCTCCCGGGGTCTTGATCCCGAGAGGGGTAGGGACGGCCCACGGGCCCGCTCCTACGTGGCGTCTCCAGATCTTTGCGCCTCCCAGGCGCCCGGTCCCCTGGTCTCTGCGTCCTGTCGATCCCACGCCCCCGCACCTCAGAATCCTTCGAAGGAGGCTCGGGACTCGGCGTTCTTACGGGAGAAATGGGCCCGGCGGAGTCTGAGCCCTGAAGGCCCAGTTCTTTTAATTTATCCTCCGCAAATTTAACCACCGAAGGGTCTTTGGCTCTTTTTTTCAAGTCCCTCAAGAGCTTAACTGCCGTCTCCCGATCCCCTTTTTGAAGAGCCTCGTTAATTTTAATGATCTGAGTGAGTTTGCCCATAACTACTCCTCTTCAGGCTTAAACCTTCGTTCCCGAACAGCCATGGCATGGGTAAAAAAATCCTCATAATCCGCCAGAGCTATTACAGGGTCTCTCAGGGTCTCAAACCCCTGCTTGGTTAAGTAACAGACGGAACTCCTCTTAAGAAAGTCATGAACCGAAAGAGCCGAGTAAGTTTTGGCGAATCCAGAGGTGGGAAGGACGTGATTCGTCCCGAGGGCATAGACCGGCGCCGAGATCGGGGTATATTTCCCCAGGAGGATCTCCCCGGCGTTTTTAACCCGCTTCAGGATCTCAAACGGCTCCTCGGACAGAATCTCCAGGTGCTCTGGAGCGAAGTCGTTGGCAAATTCGATGGCCTGATCCAAATTCTCCGCGATCACAATGCCTCCGTAGGTAGAAAGGACCTTCTCGCAAAATCCCCTTCGCCAACTGGGAATCCCTTCCAGAAGCGAGGGGATTATCTGGCCAGCCTTCTCTGCAACCCTCTCGGAACAAGTGACCAGGTAGGCCGAGGAGTCCGGTCCGTGCTCCGCCTCAATCAGCAAATCTAGACAGGCCAAGTAGGGGTCCGCCGTGTCATCTGCTAAAATGATCGATTCGCTAGGCCCTGCCGGTAGGCCTACATCCACCACATCGCGCAAAACCCGTTTGGCCGCCGTTACATACGTGCTCCCGGGGCCGATAATTTTAAGGACTTTAGGAATCGTCTGGGTCCCGTAAGCCAGAGCCCCCATCGCCTGAACGCCGCCAACCCGATAGACCTGCTTAATGCTACACAAATCGGCCACCACCAGGGTGGCCGGATCTACAGAACCATCCTTCAAAGGAGGCGTACAAACCACGATCTGAGGAACCCGAGCCACCGTCGCCGGAACCCCCAGCATCACCATGGTGGAAGGGAAAAAACCCTTTCCCCCAGGAACATAAAGCCCCACCGAGGGGAGGGGGGTAATTTTTTCACCCGCTTGAACGCCCGGAGCCAGCTCGGTCATCCAGAATAACTCCGGCATTTGTTTCTGATGAAAGGCCCGAACATGGGTGATAGCCGTTGAAAGCGCCTTGAGCACCGAGGGGGTGAGACGATCGTAGGCCGATTTAAACTCGGTTTCCGAAACCTTAAGCCGGTCCGGAGAAAGCTCCACCCCCTCATATTTTTTGGTATATTCCACCACCGCGAGATCCCCCTTTTTTCGAACCTCCTCCAGGATCGGCCTGACCGCCGAAGTATACTCCTCTGCGTCTACCCGGGTCCGTTCTAGCAAACGATCTCGCTCCTCCTTCGATAAGTCCCTGAGTCGACAGACCTTGACCTTCATAGCTGTGAACGTTCCACAGATAACTCCGCAGACGACGACTGCGCCGGCGTATCCCTTCGGCTGAACCCGGCGTGGCCCCTTGCGTCGCTTTGAAAATCAATTCCTTCAGAGCCTGCCTTGAACGCCACTGGGGGAGAGCTTGGGGCCGTCGCCGCTGCGAATTTATCGATGCCTATAGCGTGCAAAAGTGGTCGAGATTTACTTTTTTTACTACTTCCTTCGAGGCATGTCAATGGAAAGTTTTACTAAATACGATCAGATGTTTCCCTCCTTTCTACAAATTCCCCTCGATACAAAAAAAATAGGGATGTATATTGGTGGGGTAGATATAATACCCATTTACCAACTTTGTAGCGCGGGATCTACCCTTACGAAAAGTACTACGAGCTAAGGCTCGGAGGGAAGTGAAGGAGACGAAGCGATTTGTTTTTTGCGCCGCTCTGTTAGGGAGCGGGTAGAGTTCATTAGCTTTAAACGGGCCATCCCTCGCGGAGCTGGGGGGGTTTCTGTCCCCCGGGGTCTGGAAACATTTAAAATTTAGCCCATGAGAGTCCTAAAACTACGCCTCCTCGTACAATTTTTAATCCTGAGTCTCTTTTACTTTGGGGGAGGGTGTGGGAACCCTTCCAAATCTATTATACCTCCTTCCCAACCTCCCCGGGCCCAGTCCCCTTCGGCAACTCCCGTTCCCCCAACGGTTCAAGAGCCTGTCTTAAGATTGGGACGAGAAGAGGAATTTAAGGGCCTCCACTATATGCCGGATGGTAAGTCCCTGTTAGCGTTTACCTCCGATCAGCTACAGCTCTTGGATGCCGGGACCTTGCAGGACCTTCGCACCTTAAAGGCCACCTCGGAACCTTATACGGCGGTTGCCGTGAGCCAGAATGGGAATCGGGTCGCGGTGGCGCAGGGAAGTACTATTGTCCTTTGGAACCCGGGAAACGGAGAGATGCTTAGGACCTTGCGAGCAGATAAGAAGGTTTTAGCTCTCTCCTTTAGCCCGGACGGTAAACTTCTGGCTTCGGGGGGTTACGATGCCGGGGTGACCCTCTGGGACCCGGATAAGGCGGGAAAGATCCTCACCCTTAAAGGACATACGGGGTGGGTTCGCGGACTTTCTTTCCATCCAGACGGAAAGTTGCTGGCTTCGGGCAGCGACGATGGTAAGATTATACTCTGGGATATGGAAAGTAAAAAGCCCGTAGGCGTCCTGGAGCAGTACCCGTCAGAAATTCATAAGATCCTGTTCAGCCCTCAGGGTCGGTTCCTGGCCTCCCTGGATAAAAACCGGACGGTGGTCCTCTGGGATCCGATAAGCCAAAAGCAGGTAGTAACCCTGACAGGCGCGGTCCTTCAACAAGCTCAGGATATCGCTCCCACGCCGACCCCTATGGGTTGTGAAGGGGCACAGCCCTGTGTCCCCCCGCTAGGGACCCGCCTGGGGTATGATTCTGCCATCTCCCCCTCGGCGAAAATCTTATCGGCGGCCTTCAGTCCGGATGACCGCACCTTAGCCCTGGGCAGTGCCGATAAGAGCCTGGTCTTTTGGAGCATCCCCGAAGGTAGGGTAGTTAGAACGCTGCCGGGAAAAGAGGACCTCCCCCAGGTTATGGTCTACAGCCCGGATGGTCGAAGGCTGGGGGTGGCAGGAGGGACTATAACCCTCTGGGATATCGAAAAGGGCGAAGTTCTTCAATCGTTCCGGCAACATACGGGCGCCGTTCAATCCCTTTCCTTCAACGCAAATGGCCAGATACTGGCGGCGGGAAGCTTAGACAAAAAAATTACCCTCTGGAATTTAGTGGATAAAAAGCCGATAAAAGTTTTAGAAGGCCAGAATGGAGGGACCACTTCCCTGGCCTTTAGTCGGGGCGACCCGATGGGTAAGGATTCCCCTTCGGGCCGCTCCTACCTGGCCTCCGGAGATGCCGGCCCGGATCATTCCATCTTGCTCTGGGATCTGGAAAGCGGGAGGCTCGTGAAATCTTTCAAGGGACCGGCTCGGAGGGTCCGTAATCTGGTTTTTCGGCACGACGGACGACAACTGGCCCTGGTCTCAGAGAACGTTTTGCTGTGGGACGTTCAGACGGGGGAGATTTTTTCGGTGGTCAACTCCAGTCTCCCCGAAAATGCCCCTCTGGCTTTTAGCCCGGATGGACGCCTCCTGGCCCTGGCCACCGGTGATAACCGGATCCTCCTCTGGGATACAGAAACCAAAAGGGCGGCCAGAACGCTTTCCGGCCATAAAAATCCGGTTCAGGCTTTTCTTTTTAGTCCGGATGGGCGGAGGTTGGTTTCCTCGGATAATTCGGAGTTCATCCTTTGGGACCTTCAGAACGGAAACGCGGTGGTAACCTTTGCGGAACCGGAGCTTCCCAGTAGGCTCCTGGTCTTCAGTCCGGATGGTAAACTGTTGGTTTCTCCCACGGGCCCCCAGCGTAACCTGATAGCCCTTCGAAGCGTAGAAACCGGTCAGGTCCTAAAGACCTTGCAGGGGCACGATACGTCGATGACGGACCTTTTGTTTAGCTCGACCGGTTTGCTGGCTTCAACCAGCTATAATAAAATTATCCTTTGGAAGGGAACGACCGGTCAGGTTCTGAAAACTTTCGAGGCGAGTCGCCCCTTTGACTTCCTTGCCTTTAGCCCTGAGGGTAAAATCCTTGCCTCGGGAGCCTACGATAAGGTGATTCTTTGGGATGTGGACCGGGGGGACGTCCTCGCAAGCCTGGAAGGGGCCGGATTTTCTTCCAATTCCATCAGGTTCAGCCCGGATGGGAGATTCCTGGCCGCAATCTTGCAAGATCGGGTGGCTTTCTGGGAGAGCCGGCGGGGAAACCTCCTTAAAACCTTAGAAACGCCGAATATTCCCGTTTCTTCCCTTCTCGCCTTCGCCCCGGACGGTCAGGACCTTGCGGCGATAGGCCGGCTAGAATACCAAAATTTTGCCTCCTGGGATGTGGGCAGTGGCAAAACGAGGATGCTTTTAAACGGTACCGATCATAAAATCACTTCTATGGCTTTCGATCCCGCGCATCAGATCCTGGCTACGGGGAGCGAAGAGGGTTTAGTGCTTCTCTGGGATGTAAAAACGACGAAGATCGTTAAAGCTTTGGCGGGCCCTGCCGGGGACATTCTCTCGTTAGCTTTCAGTACAGATAACAGGGTGCTGGCGGCCCGCAGCTCAAACTCCGTCCTGTTCTGGGAGGTAGAAGAGGCCAGCCTTATAAGGATGCTCCAAGCTTTTCCCCTCTACGCCTTTTTCTTCAACCCCACCCACGGTAGCTCCCGCGTAGAGCTCACGGCGATAGGAAGCGTCCAGTATATGGACTTTAGCCCGGATCTGAAAACCCTGGCCCTTATCAACCGAGATAGCTCTGTAACTCTGCTGGATGCCGAGAGCGGGCGCGTTCTAAAGAATCTAGAGAAGGCCGGCTATTCTTCTACCTCCCCGGCCTCTGTAATTTTTAGTCCGGATGGCAGGCTGTTTGCGCTCAGGGACCAGTTGGGGAAGGTGACCCTCTGGGATGTGGAAAGCGGAAAGGTCCTGCGGACTCTCTTTAGCACGGGGAAGATTTTATTTAGCCCGGATGGGCGTCTCCTGGTATCCGAGGGCGTAGACGAGGGCCATACGATAACCCTCTGGGATGTAGCCCGTGGCCAGGTACTTAAGACGTTACCGGAATCCGGCTATAACGTCGCGTCCCTGGCTTTCAGCCCGGATAGCAAGCTTCTGGCCGTGGGAGGAGAAGCGGGAGGTATTACGGTATACAACGTTCCGTAGAGGAACGATCATCCGTGCCGGGTGTTTTTTAGTTTTTTGTGATTTCCCCGAGGCCCTTGTGCGACCCCTATCGATTACCGGCCTCCCCGTCGGGGAGGCACCGGAGCCGGGGTTGGGGTGGGCACCACCACCGTCAGGCCCACCGGGTCCGATTGGACCAGGACGCCTTGGAGTTCTTCCGGGCTTGGGATAGGATTGGAGCCGGCCTGGGTTTCGATTCCCCCCTCTCGCTCTGCGATCACGGCCTGAATATTGAGGGTGGCTCCGTTACGAACGGGGATATTTTCGTCGTCCAGCGTGGCGGTAGCTGACCACTGGCCGTCACTTTGCACGGTAGCAGCCGGCAACTGAATGAAAATCCCCCCTGCGGAGGGCCTTATCGGTTCCACCAGCACGTAGATTCCCACATCCGGCTCGGAAATGACCCGGGTGGAGGTTCCGCTAACATCGAATGTGCAGGGTTCTGGGACTGCTGCCGTAGTCTGTATACAGGTAATCTGGCTCTGGGGCTGGGTGATGGCCACATCAAGAAAAATGGGAGTTGTGGGTTCCTGGGGACATCCGGAGAGAAAGCCTAGTACAAAAAATATGGCGAGCGCCGTTAGAAATCGGATCTTTATCATAGGCCCTAGAATCTTTTCCGGAAGACGACCATAACTCCTTCCCGCGCTAACTGGGGGTGTACCTGGAGGCCGGCGGTACTTTCCTCAACGATGACCTCCGAGGGCGGTTTTTTCCTTAAAAATTGTTCGTAAAGAAAGTAGCCCCCGGCGGCGCCTGAGAGGATCTCAAAAGTTATGGTAAAAACTCTATTGCGGTGAAAATCGTCGTCAAATTGCTCAAATTCACTCTCGGTTCGGGCGGCTTCTGCGCTTTCCCGACTATCATTGGCGGCCTGGAAAAACGCCGCCGCCGCGCCTGCGGCAGCCAGACTCACTCCCAGGGAGATCCATTTTCGGTAATTGGGGCCTTCTGTGGGGATCAGGTTCAAGATCAGAGCCCGCTCACGAGCCTGTACGGATTGGATCAGGGTTTTGAAGCCCTGCTTCTCCACGCGAATTCTCACCGTCTCCCCTACGCGGAGGGGCGGATCAAATTTTAGCTTAAAATTGCCCGATTCCTCCGAGGTCGATGAAAACCCTGCTCTTTCCATCAGACGAACCTCAGCGCCTTTAACGGGCTGGTTGTTTCTGAGGTTGAGAACTACTCCATTCAAAGAGTCTACGTTTTGAGCGGAGACCAGGAGCGTCTCCAGGAGTAATCCGATAACCATTAAACCAAACGCTAGGGTCTTGCCCATTTAGTTTTCGAATCCTTGCTTGAAGCGCGTACGATCTGTTAACCGAAATCCCACTTCCTTCAAAAAACCGCAGAGGGTCATCGGTCAATCTCTCCGTCAGAGGATGGATAAGTTGGAAAAATAGAAGGCCAACCTATAAACCTGGCCGGGAACTACTCATAGGTTTGATTCTACCCTATAATTACTTTTAATAAGGAGGACAGATAGGTTGCTAAATATCGTAAAACAGCGTTGGGTCTAAAGCAGAGATTAAAATTCCTCATAAACCCGCATCCGCCAGGAATCCACTTTATTAAACTGACCGCTACTGATGAGTTGGTTATATTCTTCAAGTCGGCGAAGATAGATATCCGTTTTATTACATCGCTCCAGGGCCTCTTCCAGATCGTATTCGTCGATAATTCCGGTTTCTTTTAAGAAATAGCAGAACTCCCTTAAAGATTCGGCAACCTCGTTAATGTAAGCCGGGGTACAATTGACCACTTTGCGAATGATAAACTCTCCGAGGAAACAGTGAATTTCAAACCCATCGATCTCTTTGGCGCTTTTGGGTTCAAATCCGTAAGTCGTATAAAAAAGAGCATACTGACTTGCATTTTCTACATGCCTTCCTACCAGACTTTTGTCCATACCTTTCCGCTCCAGGAACCTCTTAAATTCTTCTATGAGCCGCTCATTCTCTTTGGTAACTCTTTCCAAGTCTTTCATACTCATTATTTATGACTCCTTTAGACCCTATCCGTAGCTATGATCCCTATAGAAATCCTGTCTCCCATAGAGGTTTATTAACAGGCACTGTAGGTGATTAGTACTACGATAGCGAAGTCTTAAACGCTAGTCAAGAGAATTCTCAAATTAGTGCGCTTAGGATGCCTGCAATTCTTCGGCTTTTTTATTTTTCCCCTTGACAAAAAAACCTGAGGGCTTACCTTTTAGTTATTGTACTAAGTACAATATGATCCCCCTGTGGGCGAAAAGGAGTTTGGTCATGGGAAGAAAAAATTCTGATAAGAACCCGAGTCCGGCAGATCTTCAGGCTGTTCCGCCGGATAGGCCGTTGGTTGCAGTAGATATCATCATATTTACCGTCTTTGAGGAGGACTTGAAGGTGCTTCTCGTCAAGAGGAAGATTCTTCCGTTTAAAGGGATGTGGGCCATTCCCGGCGGATTTATCCACATGGATGAGTCCCTGGACGATGCAGCCAAGCGGGAGCTGAAGGAGGAGACCAATGTATCGGAGGTGTATCTGGAGCAGCTTTATACCTTTGGAGATCCTCACCGGGACCCGCGGACCCGAGTTATTACCGTAGCTTACTTTGCCCTGGTCAGCCCCGAAAAGTTAAATCTCCAGGCCGCCACGGACGTGGAGGAGGTTCGCTGGTTTTCCATGTATAAACTTCCAGACCTGGCCTTCGACCATAAGGAGATTTTGGACTACGCCCTGGAAAGATTGCGCAACAAGCTGAATTATACCACGGTGGGCTTTCAGCTCCTACCGGAAAAGTTCACCTTAACCGAGCTTCAGAAGGTCTACGAAGTCATCCTGGACAAAAAACTGGACAAGCGAAATTTCAGAAAAAAGATCCTGTCTATGGGAATTTTAAGGGAGTGCGAGGGGGAGACGAAAATGTATAAAGGGTACCATCGGCCTGCACAGCTCTATTCCTTTGCCCTGGACCGGTTTATTAAACTCAAGGATAAAGGTATTCTGTTTCCATTTTAGAAAGCGCTCCGGCGACAACAACCTTTTGTTATCCTTTATCCGTCGCTCGTTATCCGTTGTAGGAGGGAGATCTGGTGGTTCACTCCCTCCCGTCAACAACGGACCACGGACTACGGACCACAGACCACTATGACCAGTCAGCGATTAGATCCAACCGTTTTTAAAGTTCCCATCGATAAAATTCGGGAAGGTTATTACTCCGATAAGTATTTCTTGCGCGTAACTGAAATTCTACGGAAGGAACATTATAATCCTTCGGTGACCTATCAATTCTTTGTACGGGAGCCTGCGGTGGTGGTCGGGTTAGATGAAGCGATTGCCATCCTGAAGTACTGTACAGGCTACTATACGGACCCTGAAAAGGCCGCGGATCTCTATGAAAAGCTTCGGGCTGTCGAGCGACAACTTCACCGGGTTGTGGTAGAAGGCAATGAGGATGAGATCCTTAAACTGACAGCCTCTCGCACGAAAATTCGCCAGGAGCTTAACAAACTCTGGGTCAACTGTTGGGACCAAATCAAAGTGCGGGCCCTCTATGATGGGGATAAAGTGGAGCCCTGGGAACCTTTCCTGGTCATCGAAGGTCCCCAGCAGTATTTTGCCTATTTAGAAACTGTGCTGTTGGGGGTCATAGCGAGACCCACTGCTACGGCCACCGCCACCTATAAGGTGGTTAAAGCCGCCCGGGGGAAGCCCGTCCTCTTCTTCCCGGCGCGCTTCGATCATTTCTGGGTCCAGGCGACGGACGGCTACGCAGCCATGAAAGCCGGCGCCTTTGGGGTCAGTACGGACGCCAACGCCAATTACTGGGGCTCGAGGGGCCTGGGCACCATTCCCCATGCCCTTATCGGCGCTTACCATGGATCTACCAGCGCCGCAGCCCTGGCCTTCGACCGTCAGATTGACCCCTCCATCAGCCGGATCATCCTGGTCGATTGGGATAACGATTGTATCGGTACGACCCTGGAAGTTATCAAAGCCTTCTACAAGGAGTATCACGGGGGAGGGGTTGATCCAGGCAACCCTGACCGCTGGCATAAGGTGGTCGGCGATGGAAAGAATAAAATCTGGGGCGTTCGGTTCGATACTTCCGGCTACTTGCGAGATAAATCCGTCATGCCCCGGGATGAATCCAGCCTCGGGGTCTGCCCGGAGCTGGTCCATACGGCCCGCAAAATATTTGATCAGAACGGGCTGGAAGAACTTAAAATCGTGGTCTCCGGCGGATTTGATTTGAATAAAATCGAGCTCTTTGAAAAACTGGCGGTCCCTGTGGACGCCTATGCGGTAGGTTCCAGCCTCTTTAAGAATAAAATCGATGTGACCGCCGATGTGGTGGAGGTGGAAGGGACTCCCTGTGCAAAAGTGGGTCGGAAAAAGGGAGACTTCGGCAGGCTCTCGGTGGTGGAGTAATCGATAGGGGGGAGTCTTTCTTATCCCGGCGCTTATGCCCCGACTCCCCCTATCCCTTAATCCCTCCGGCGCCCCAACCCTCGATGAGATACTGCTGGATAAAAACGAAGAAAAGGAG
>Ga0073934_10011094_pt1 | contig 11009 bp, 10 predicted proteins | sample LarsenN4metaG_FD_76834 | JGI IMG/M metagenome (GOLD analysis project Ga0073934, IMG submission 76834) | Hot spring sediment bacterial and archeal communities from British Columbia, Canada, to study Microbial Dark Matter (Phase II) - Larsen... ...
AAGCAAAGCGCGGCTCATAAACAATCACCGAAGCGCGGTCGAGGTATTCTGTCACCTCGGCATCTTCGCCAACCCCTTCAAACGGGTAGCCAAGTCGCAGTAGTGATTCAGCAGTGGTCGGATAGTTGTGGCCGCCATTGACCGTCCATTCCCACGGTCCCCAACCGAGGCTGAAGGGACGCAGGAGGTTGCGGCTGCTCACCACCCGCAGCCCAAACGAGGGGCGTTTCAGAGCATCCTCTTGGGCGTGTTTGTAGCCGAGTCCGTAGGCCCTCAGCGATTGGGTGCGCAGATAGTACTCGCAGTTGGCCTGAGGCTTCTGCTTGAAGCATAAATCTACCAGATTCAGAGGGGCGACCTTTGGCAGAAAATCGGCCTGAAGCCACTGAGCATCGAGTGCTCCCGTCAGGTCGTAGGCTAGGGCGTAGGATGTCTCCAAATCGTGGTATGGCGCAGCGTTGCCCCCACTGCCTACTTCCAGGCTCACTCCCAACCTCAGGGAAGGGCTGGCACGGCGGGTGAAGTAGATTCCCTGATAGTAAGCGCCGTCTGCAACAACGCTTGAGCCAAACCACTCGTTGGCTGCATAGAGCGGCGTGGCGAGTTTAGCGAGCCACTTCCAGTCGGTGCCGCTGCCCAAGAATTCTGGATTGGTGAGGATTTGATAGCGTATAGGCTGCCTCCCAGAGCGCTTGACGGCATACTGAGCAAGTTCCTGCTGGAACTTCAACCACTCGTAACTGACAAGCAGATCGAAGAGGGTCAATTGGGGATCGTGGAACCACTCCTGCTGGGGCTTTCCGACATTTGCAGCAGCACTTTCTTGAAGGCGCTGAGAGGGTGGAAAGTACTCGTTCCACGAGCGAATTTTCAACAACGGCCCGAGCCAGCCAAGGGACGGGCGTTCGCCCAGATAAGTGGCTGCGTACTGAGCAAAGCGTATTGTTTGCGCCCGACCATTCGTATCGTACACCTGCAGGCCTTCGTCGGCTCCCTGTAGATCGGTACGAAAGGCCTGAACAGTCGGAGTACTGTAGCCTGCTCGACCAGGAATCGAGAGAGTGCCCCAGGGCCAGACGGAGTCTGGATAGCCGACACCAAACACATGGTTCAACTTTGCAGCATTGCCCAGCCAGCTTTTCCAGATCTCCCGATAGGCATTCCCAGTCATTGCAGCCATGTGCATCGTTCCGCAAAGTCCGGGTGGTTGACAGCATTGCTGAGTGGCTGGGCTCAGGGCTTCACACTGCACCCGTTGATCCGACCAGTAATCAGCTCTTTCCCAAACAATCCCTGGTTGGTTCTGAGCACCTTCACCAATACTCTGAAACAAGCCTGACAACTTCAATTGCCCAAGGGCACCATCGATCTCGCGTACTTGCTCAAAGGATAATTTTGCAGGAACAATTAAAACGGGCCGCAGGCTCGGATGCTCCTGCTTGAAAAGACGGAGCGTTGGCTGCATGTCAACATTTGTCACGATCGAATGATCCATGCCCAACCAAAAGCCATCGTTTTCACGGGCGAGTGCGGGCTGTTGAAGCAGCAGAAGAATACTGGATGCCCATATGGTTGCAACTCTCATCAGCACTCTCCAGTTCCGTATACCAATGTGCAGCAATGCGGCACACTTTCTAGAGTTGGCCGTCAGATCGCAATGGTTGATTTCCCATTTCAGAAAAGGGCTTGCTGCGGCGACCGAGCCAGTAGGTAAGCAGCAGCAAAGCGGCCTGCACGTAGATGATGAAGAAAATATTCGTCGATGTGAACGCCTCCAGAAACGACACCATCAGGAAAACCGTCGAAAGTGAAAACACTTTGAGATCTCCACGCTGGCTGAAGAGTAGTTCGTTGAATTTCCCCTGAATGAATGCGTAGCCGATCCCCAGAATGATGCCGAGAGCAATCACACCGATCCACCCAAAATTCAAGTACCACTCGCCGAACCGAGAGGCACGTAGTCCGAAGTGAGTGTCTACTGGGAGACCTACAATTGTGTTAGTGACACGAGAGAAGGTGAATTCTTCCCGAAAAGGTAAGACAAAGGAAGGCAAGAACCCAAGTGCACCTGCCAATATTGTTTTACCCTGGTAAAACTCTCCATTGAACTTCGATAGAACCCAGCTAAAGTCTCTAAGGTCTGAGAAGGTATCACCAGTGAAAGCAAAAAAAGATGAAAAGAGCAAGAAGCTGCCTGGATCGCCTACAAAACTATTAATAGTTTCTTCAAGGCCACTGACACGTAGTAAGCCTGAAACTCCGCCAGCAATCACAAACAAAAATTGATAGGCAAGCAACATCAAGAAGCTGATGCGAAAACGGCTCCTTTTCGTTATCCAAAGAAGCGAAAGTCCCAGGATCGGCCCTGTGATAAGACCCAGCAGGAAACTGCGCGTCCCGGTGAGAGAGCCAGCCAAAATTAGCACCGGAATCGGAAGTAAAGCCGCCTTTGGTACTGCCTTCCACTTCAGCACAACCATCAGTACAAAATAGCTAAGAATCGGAGAGATCAATGAACTTGCCAGATTGAATACAGGTCTGAGTTCTGGGTAGTTATTGATGAAGGCTCGACTCTCAAGAACCTCACCTGATAGCAGGGGGAAGATCCCCGTATAAGCCATTACGCCCAGCAAAATTGCGCTTGAAGCGAGTGAAGCGGCTGACAAAAAATAAAGACACTTTACGTCTGAAATCTCAGGGAAAGCAAATTGGGGTTCATCGATCTGCTGCCTGCCTGATTGCTGGCTAAATATTGGATATACAAGGTAAAAAATCACGCAAAAAGTTACTGTTCCAACCAGATTGAGAATCAACGCCTGATCAGAGGCGGCAGCAATTGCATCTCCTTCGAGCAGCCCAAAGCGTGTTGCAGAGATCGGAATAAAGTAGTAGCTAATTAACGAGATAACAGTGTTAAATAGTGTATTGACCCATGGGCTAATTGCATTGGTTTTCCTAAACTCTAAGGCTGCCAACACCAGTAGCAGCAAAATGAGAAGCAAGTTCAAAAAGCCCAAATCCATCAGGAACTCCTCAGCGGAACCTTAGCGGCTCTGGTACGACATGCGTCGGCAAAATCAAGTTCCTTACAGGTTTACATAACTGCCCAATTTTCTCAACAGCTTAGCAGAGCTTCGGCAGCCGGGAGCAGATGCAGACACTTGTTTCCAGGGTGTGACAAGGGCGAAAAAACAGGCGCATTTCATTGCGCCAAAGATACGGAGGTGCTAGCTACTCACGCGCTGTACATCACGCACAGAGAACCCTTTTGTTTGAAGCTTCGGAGTCAGGTCAAGCTGATTTTCAACCCGGTCAACGAACATCACCCCATCAAGGTGATCAATCTCATGTAAAATGCAGCGAGCGAGGAGTCCACTTGCTTCGATTTGCATCGGCTTACCACTCAGGTCGCGGTAGGTAGCAATAATCTTCTGAGATCGCCGCACATCAGCATAGACGCCAGGGACGCTCAAGCAGCCTTCCTGGTCAACAGCCAATTCGGCGCTTGCCTGCTTCACCTGCGGGTTAATGAGTACAAGAGGCGGGCGAGCTGAGTTCTCGGGATCGATATCAACAACGATGAGACGTTTGTTGACCCCTACCTGGGGGGCAGCCAGACCGATACCGTCGGCGCTATACATAGTCTGCAGCATCTGTTGTGCAAGCCTACGTACCTCATCGTTGATGCTTGTGACATTCTTGCTGCCCTGCCTGAGAACACGCTCACCCAGGGTATGAATCTCGAGAGGAGGCTTGGCCAGCTTCTGCTTGGAAACCTGAAGGGTCTGTGCCATTGGTGGTGTCTACGTACTACTGCCGTGGTCAGTCCATTATGGCACTGAAGTCAGACAATGCAGCTGAACGCCGCAACCTGCACGGCTTCGGCAGTGCAGTCATTGTTTTGTGGTAGGATTCCCGCAAGTAAAATTTTGCTGGACACGCTCGCCCTCACAGCACCTGTCGCAGAGGAATTCCCAGGGATGGCAGATATCGATATTCAGGCAAAGGAGCGCTCAGAGATTGAGTTCTGGCGTGATTCTCCTGCGGAAAGACCGGAAGCTGATTCGGTTGAGTCGTTCATTCATAAAATGTCTGAAGCCCGTGTCCTTTTGGAAGAACTTCAGTACCATCATATCTACTTCACACGAGCCAGCTCCATTCTCGAACTAGGTGCTGGCCAGGGTTGGGCATCCTGTCTGGTCAAAAAGCTTTTTCCAGGTTCCCGCGTCCTTGCCTCCGATATCAGCAGCTACGCAATTGCTTCTGCAGGCAAGTGGGAGGAGATCTTCAAAGTCAAACTTGACGGGACGTTTCACTGCCGTTCCTACGAAATTCCCCTTTCTGAGGGTGAAGTCGATCTGGTGTTTTGTTTCCAGTCAGCCCACCATTTTGTTCGGCATCGTCGCACATTGCGCGAGGTCTACCGTGTGCTGCGCTCCGGAGGCATTTGCCTTTACCTGTTCGAGCCGTCCTGTCGTGCCTTTCTCCACAAGGCAGCCCACGCACGCGTCAATCGCAAACGGCCCGAAGTACCAGAAGATGTGCTCATCTACAGCAAGATCTTGAAGCTTGGGCGAGAGGCTGGCTTTCGGTCAGAGGTGCGCTTCAATCCGACCCTGACCAACCGCGGTCCTAAGGAACTTCTCTACTACTATCTGCTAGAGAAACTACCGCCCCTCAGGCATCTGCTGCCCTGCAGCGCAGACTTCCTGTTCTTCAAGTAGGAGGCTCTCTACTCCAAGGTGGGGAGCAATCGGCCTGAGGGTCTAGAATTGGGAAGATGGCCGTAACACTCCTTCACCGACACGGAGCCTGAATGGACTTTGGCATTGGATTCCTGACCAACAACGTCATGCTGCCGATCCTCGACTTCCTGTACGGGATCGTGCCCAACTACGGCGTGGCGATTGTGCTGCTCACCCTCATCATCAAGGGGGCGCTCTGGCCGCTCACTGCAGGCTCCATCCGCAACATGCGCAAGATGCAGGTGGTGCAACCGGAGATGCAGCGCCGCATGAAGGAAGCCCAGGAGCGCTACAAGGACAACCCCCAGAAGCTCCAGGAGGAAACGGCGGCCATCTACAAGGAATTCGGCAACCCGCTGGCAGGCTGTCTGCCGCTCCTGGTCCAGATGCCGGTACTGTTTGCCCTGTTTGCCACCCTGCGCGGCTCACCCTTCGGCGACATCGTGCACATGGCCACCGTGCACGTCAAACCAACCACCGAGTTGACCCAGGTGCAGCCCGAGGGGACCTCCTCGCCCCACGTCGTCTACCTGAGCAATGAACTCAAAGAGCGCGAGCAGATTGTCTTCAAACCCAACTCGGTGAACGTACCCGTCGGCCAGACCGCACGATTCGAGGTTCTTCAGACCAACGGCCAATCGTTCACCCCGCCCGCCAACCTCAAGCCCATCTTCGAGGTCGTCTCCGGCAATGACAAGGCGACCATCAACCCCGACACCGGCGTCGTGCAAGCCATCGCTACCGGCGATGCCCAGGTGCACGTCACGGTGCCCGGGGTGGCTGCCAAGAGTTCCTTCCTGTTCATTGAGCAGATCGGCCGTTCGGGAATCACCAGCAAAGACGGCATCCACTGGGACAACCTGTTGATGACCATCTTGTTTGGGGTGACGCTCTACTTCTCGCAGACGCTCACCTCCAAGAACAACCCGAACATGACCGAACAGCAGAAGCAGATCAACAAGCTGACGCCGTTCATCTTCTCGGGCATGTTCGTGTTCTTCCCGCTTCCGGCCGGCGTGCTACTCTACATCTTGCTCTCCAACCTCTTCCAGATTGTGCAGACGCTGATTCTCTACCGCGAGCCCCTGCCGGAAAACATTCAGCGGCTGCTCGATCAGCAAAAACGTAAAGAGGAAGGAGAGAAGCCCCTGCCCTTTGAAAGCAAGCCCCGCCGTAAGAAAAAGGCATGATCGAATCACCGGAAGAAGAGGCGAGAGCCTGGCTACAGACGCTGCTCCAGACCATGGGAATGACCGCCAGGGTGGAACTGGTGCAGCCACCGGCCACCTGCCACGATCCCCAGCAGCAGTGGCTCGAAATCAAGGACGACGACACCCGCACCCACGAACTGTTACTCGAACGCGACGGCGAGGTGCTCGACGCGCTGCAGTACTTGCTCAACGCCACCATGCATCAGCTCGACGATCGCAAGCAGATGTACACCATTGAGCTGGGAGGAGTGCGCAGCCGCCGTCAGGAGGAACTGGCGACGATGGCCCGTGAGGCGGCGGAGAAGGTGCGTACGACCAGCCAGGAATTCATCTTCAGCGGCAACCTGAACGCTGCCGAGCGTCGTCAGATTCACCTGTTACTCAGCAACGAGGCGGACCTCGACACCTTCAGCCGTGGCAAAGAGCCTGACCGTCGCCTTGTTGTTCGCCTCAAAGACGGCTCGCACTCTGGAGACGGTGAACCATGATCCGGCCCATCGAACTGCGGCAACTCGCCCTCATGCCGACCCGTCGGATCGATATCGCATTCGAAGAACCGGTCAGTGGCCTTGAAAGCCTCACTCCCGTGCAGGGAGACGTGCAGGTTGTGCACCGCGGGGACTATCTGGAGGTGGAAGGTACGGCCGACACGATCGTCACCCTGCAGTGCGACCGCTGCCTGCGCCACTTCAACCATCGCCTTGAGACAAGCTTTCAGGAAGTCCTCTGGCTCGACCAGCCGGGCGAGGTTCCCCCCCTTGAACAGGAAGTGAATCCTGGCGACCTTGAGGAGCATCTGCCTGCTGACGGTCAACTCGATGTGATCGACCTCGTCTACCAGCACCTGTGCCTGGCTCTGCCCTTCCGACGGCTGTGCGCCGAAGACTGCGCCGGTCTCTCGGAAGCCCCAGCGGTAAGTGAACGCATCGACCACCGCTGGGATGCCCTTGCCCGCCTTCGCCAACAGTTCTCCAACGAGTAGGGGCGCGCCTGCTAATCTGGATCGCTGACGTGCGCTGGAAAGAAACGTGGAATCGCTGGAACAGAAGTTGGCCAGTCCCGAGTTGAGCGATCGGCTGAGTGCGGTCGGTGCCCTGCGCGATATCGAACCCGCTCTGGCTGTTCCGCTGCTGCTCAAGGCCGTTACCGACGAAAACGCTCGGGTGCGCTATGCCGCGGTGAGCCTGCTCGGCCAGAAGGGCAGCACCGCCCAGTTGCCCCTGCTGCTCGATCTGCTCGAATCGGATCCGGAATTCGATGTGCGCGCTGCCGCCGCCGCCGCCCTCGGCGACCTGCACGCCCCCGAAGCCCTCGATAGCCTGATCGCTGCCTACGAGCGCGACAGCGAATGGCTGGTTCGCTTCAGTGTCGTCGCCGCCCTCGGCGAACTGGGCGACCCGGCTGCCTTCGACCTGCTCGAACGGGCCATGCAGTCGGAGCCACTCACGCGCACCGTTGCCGCCGGGGCCCTCGGCCAGATCGGCGATCGGCGGGCAGTTCCCCTGCTTTTGCGCCACATCGAAGACGAGGACTGGCAGCTACGGTTTCGGATCGCTCAGGCCCTCGGCCAACTGGGCGGCGACGAGGCCCGCAACGCCCTGCAACGCCTCAGCAGCGACAGCAACGCCCAGGTGGCGGCAACCGCCCGCGACGCCCTCGCCGAAGAGTCGAAAAAGTAACCCCTCTTCTCAGGGTGAAAATCTGGAAGCTTTCCTTAAGAATGCCCTTCCCAGGGCGAAACTGTATCGGGGAGAACTTTTTGCTGCCCGTCAAATGCGTGAGTATTTATGCTGGTTCTCCTTATACTCTGACACTCCCTTCGGGGAGTTTTTTTTGTGTGGGGGGTGGCACCGTGGCACCATAGAGCGGTGGCGACCCCTGGCGAAGCGATGCAACCCTTGCCCTACAACCTGTTCAGCCAGTGGCTACGTGACCGCTTCGGCGAGAAGGTCTACAAGGTGACCCTCGACGCCGGTTTCGACTGTCCAAACCGCGACGGCACGCGTGCCCGGGGCGGGTGTACGTTCTGCGACGCCTCCGGTTCGTCGGCCCAGGTAAGTCCGCCGGCGACACCCCTCGCCGAGCAGTTGCGGCTCGGGATGGAGGGCTGGTTCCGCAAGTCCGGTGGGCAGGCGCGCAAGTTCATCGCCTACTACCAGGCGTTCACCAACACCCACGGGCCGCTCGACCGCCTGCGCGAGGTGTACCGGGTTGGCGTCGAGCACCCGGAGGTGGTGGGCATCGCCATCGGGACCCGGCCCGACTGCGTCGGTGAGCCGGTGCTCGACCTGCTCTCGGAGATCGCCCAGCAAAAATATCTGTGGGTTGAGTACGGCCTGCAGAGCGCCAGCAACGAAACCCTCGCCCGCATCAACCGCGCCCACACCGTCGAGGAGTTCGTCGACGCCGTCGAACGCACCCGTAAGCGGGGGATTGAGGTCTGCGCCCACCTCATCCACGGCCTTCCGGGCGACAGCCATGCAATGATGATGCGCTCAGTGGACTTGCTCGCCGAACTCGGCGTCGAAGGAGTCAAAATTCACTCGCTGCACATCGTCAAGGGTTCGATCATGGCCGGCCAGTACCTGCGCGGCGAGATCCCCCTGATGAGCCAGCAAGAGTACGTCAGCTGGGTGGCCGACTCCCTCGAACGCCTGCCCTGGACGATGAAGATCCATCGGCTCACCGGCGACGCCCTGCCCCACCTGCTCGTCGCCCCCGAGTGGTCGCGCAACAAACTGGCCGTGCTCAACGCCATCCAGGCTGAGTTGCGCCGCCGTGGCACCCGACAGGGCAGTGCTTACGAACAATTAAGGAGTGTTTCACCTTCTGAACCATTTGCGGGTGAGGGCGTAGGATCAGGTCGACGCTAAGGACTCGACGGATGACCCTGTCTCGCTACGTGTACACTCCCGATCCCCAGGAGGGCACGCTCCTGACGCCGATCAACAACTCGACGGCGGTGCGCTTCTTTATCGACAACCTGCCGATCAACCGGCAGGGAATGGATCCGCTCACCCGCGGGCTGGAAATCGGCATGGCCCACGGCTACTGGCTGCTCGGTCCTTTCCTGTTACTTGGTCCGCTGCGCAGCGCCCCCGGCGAGATTGCCCTGCTCGCGGCCCTGATGTCGACCGTGGGGCTGGTGACGATCGCCACGATCGGTCTGTCGCTGTTTGCTTCGCTTGCCAAGGATGTGCCCGAATTCAGCCGTGAGGGCTGGAGCCGACTGGCGGGGGGCTTCCTGATCGGTGGCGTCGGCGGGGCCATCTTCGCGGCAGCTCTGCTGTTCATCTATCCGGTGCTGGTGCAGATCATCACCATTAAGTAGGCGACGGGCGGCCCGTGCGCGCCCGCACCGTCCTGGTGACCGCCGCCCGGATGCAGCGGGTGGAAGCGGAGATCTTTGCCCGGGGGATGCCGGTCGCTGCCCTGATGGAGAAGGTCGGCCTCGCCCTCGCAGCCGCCATCACCTGCCGCTATCCGGCTGCAACCCATCGCCGGGTCGGGGTGCTGGTCGGCCCCGGGCACAACGGTGGCGACGCCCTGGTTGTTGCCCGCGAACTGTGGTTGGCCGGTCGCCAGGTGGTTGCCTGCTTTCCGCTTTCGGGGGGCAAAGAACTCACCCTCGCCCACCGCCGCTACTTTGCAGGGCTGGGGGGCACGGTGGTGGACGGTGTCGAGAACTGGCCGACCGTCGATCTCTGGATCGACGGTCTTTTCGGGTTTGGCCTGGTCAGACCGCTTGCCGGAGCGGCGGCGGATGCCGTCGAACACCTGAACCGCTCGGAAGTGCCGGTGGTTGCCCTCGACCTGCCCTCGGGCCTCGACACCGACACCGGCGCGGTGCTCGGCACCGCCGTGCGCGCCCACTGCACGCTCTGCATCGGTCTGTGGAAGCGGGGCCTCTGGCAGGAGGGGGCATTGCCCTACACCGGCGAATGCGAGCGCATCGACTTCGGGATCACCGATGCCCAGCTTGCCGTCGGCCTTGCCGACGAGACGGTGCCGCACCTGCTCGACGACGGGCCGGTGCGTGCCCTGCTGCCGCTCGCCCGCTCGCCCCTCGCCCACAAGTACACCGTCGGCACCACCCTCGTGATCGCGGGTTCGGCCCGCTTCGGTGGCGCCCCCCAACTGACTGCCCTCGGGGCACGGGCGTCGGGCACGGGCATGCTTACCCTCGCTGTGCCCGCTCCCCTGCGGTCGGTGATCGACGCAAACTTTCCGGAAGCCGTGCTCACCCCCTGTCCGGTGGACGCCGCGGGGATCATCGCCGATCTGCCCGTCGAGCCGGGCGATTACGACGCTGTCGTCTTCGGTCCGGGGCTGGGCAAGATCGCGCCGACCCTGCTCGAACGGGTGGTGCGCTCTAGCCAGGGGGCGCTGGTGCTCGACGCCGACGGCCTCAACACTCTGGCCGGTCGTCTCGCACTTCTGGGTGAGCGCCCGGGACCGACCGTGCTCACCCCGCATCTGGGCGAATTCCGGCGACTCTTTCCGCAGATCGATCCGTCCGACCGCTTCAGCGCAACCAGCGAAGCGGCCCGCAGCACCGGCGCCTGGATCGTCTTCAAGGGAGCGCGTACAGTGATTGCCGCCCCCGACGGTCGGCTGTGGGTCAACGGTCACGCGTCGAGCGCCCTTGCGCGGGGCGGCAGCGGCGATGTGCTTGCCGGTCTGGTGGCAGGTCTTGCAGCGCAGACGAAAAACCCGGAATCCGCAGTGCTTGCAGCGGTCTGGTGGCACGCCCGCACCGGCGAGTGGCTGGCCCGGAGGCGCACGGTTCTGGGGGTGACGCCCCAGGAACTGGCCGCCGGACTCATCGATTTTCTGGGAGCCGAAACTTAGAAGTGGCCGACGAGGCAGCCCCAGTCGTCTTCGGTTGTGAGGGCGAGCGGCTGCCAGCCGACGGCACGGAGGGCGGTCTCGACCCGCCCGGCCTGACTGGTGAGTAGACCGCTGAAGATCCCCCAGGCCCCCGGTTTTGCAAGCCGGGCAAATTCGGGGGCAAGCGGCACGATCACATCCGCAAGGATATTGCTCACGATCC
>Ga0073934_10011095_pt1 | contig 11006 bp, 5 predicted proteins | sample LarsenN4metaG_FD_76834 | JGI IMG/M metagenome (GOLD analysis project Ga0073934, IMG submission 76834) | Hot spring sediment bacterial and archeal communities from British Columbia, Canada, to study Microbial Dark Matter (Phase II) - Larsen... ...
GCTGCTGGCAAGGATATTTTTGCCCGATATGATCCAGCGGAACCACGGCATATTCGTTTGTGTCTCCTCCACAGGGACGTCCTTTCTCGGTGGGTATGAGACGTTCAAGGCTGCACAGGTGCATTTGGCTAACACGCTGGATGCCGAACTCGAGGGCACGAACGTCATCGCATACACGATCGGGCCGGGACTTGTCCCCACCGAAACTGCATCACAAGCTGTTGCCATACTTGCGCCGCAAATGGGCATGAGCGTGGAGCAGTTCTTTGAGATGAACAAGGGCGCAGTTTTATCGGTCGAGGAAGCGGGTGCAGGCTTTGCCGTGTCGGTGGTATTCGCTGAACGGTTTCGCGGGCAGGAGATCTCGTCCATTCAGGCGCTCAAAGCAGCCGATATCAGCTTCGGCACGGCGGGAACGGAACATGTTTCAGCCATGGTCGATCTTGAGAAACGGGACCAAGCCCAGGCGTTGTGTGAAGCGGTGCTGGTCACTCTGAAAGAACAATCGGCAGGCTGGAAATTGCGCTCGCTGTTCGAACGTCAATGGGTTATCCGCGATTTCAAAAAAACTGCAGGAATGCCCGTGGAAGAATGGTTGGTGGGATTAGAACAATTGCAGAACGACCTTGGCAGCGAGCGAACGCTCACGCAGCTTCCGCTTGAAAAACTGGCCGGCTATTACGAACATCTTGCAGAGCTGGCAAAAGGCCATGAAAAAGATCGCACAAAGCTCGAAGAAAACCTACGGCATGTGTATGGCTGGCGTGACGAGGTGAATGAGCTGATCAAACTCCTTGCCTGACCATACTATCCAACCGACCAGTCCAAAACTCCCCTCCTGACGGGGGAGTTTTTCGTTGGAAAAATCTACAATGTAATCGAGTGAAGGAGATGACCATGTTTGAACACCCACTTACCCCTTTCTCAAATTCCACATTCTCCAGCGAGTGCTGCTCAGAAAAAAACCTGTATGCACGCCGATACAATACGGCGCTTAATCGGTTCAAATCCATTCAATTCAAAGGGACATTTTTGCGCATGTTTGCAAAAATCCTACGGCGAAGAACATGCCTGCATGACCTGAATGACATCAAGCAGAACCTGAACCTGCATGGCAGTTCCTACTCAGGCATCAAAGTGGTTCGCATTCGCTCGATCATCGGTTCGGAAGGTAAAGTGGCCGACTTTGACATGGGCTTTCACCCGATCAACGAATCGTCGCGCGAACGCTGGGTCAACATGGCGATGGCCTATCTCTCCTGCCTGCCGCTGCCGCCGGTTCAGCTGATCCAGATCGGTGACGCTTATTTCGTCCGCGACGGACACCACCGCATCTCGGTGGCACGCGCCCTCGGACAAACTTGTATCGATGCCGAGGTAGTCACGTGGAAGACAACATCATCTTTGCCGTGGGAACGGGAATCGGGACTTGAAAATATAGAGACATTGAAACAGGCCAAACACTTATACACCTAGGATCATTGTCCAATAATACGAGACTCCACAGATCAGTGGGGTCTTTTTTTGTTGCAAGATTCGAAATAAAAGCAGCAGACAAGCCTGTCTGAAAATCCTGCCGCTGGCTGTAACCTCTGCATGCACCATCATGATGAATGTCACATGACAATTAATATCCAGATAGTTATAGTATTTTTTAACCATTCAACGCCGGCTTTGGTGATGTTGAGAGAGGACATATATCATGAGACGCACATCGATATTCTCAAGACCAGGCAGGCTGGTCCTTGCCGTTGTATTCCTCCTGGGCAATGCCCTGACGACACCAATGGAAGTGTCAGGCACAAGCGCAGAACCGATCCCACTCTTCCAGAGCTACGACTGCTCCTCGGTCTCCGAAATTCCACTGACTGAATGTGAGGCACTGCGTGCCTGGTATCAAAGCACAAATGGCGATGGCTGGTACAACCACACCAACTGGTTTCTGAATAACACACCCAGCACCTGGTATGGTGTGACAGTAACAAGTGGGCATGTAACCGATCTTGTTTTCATTGGGAACAACCTTTCAGGGGTACTGCCGCACGAGATCGGGAACCTGACCGGGCTCAAAAATCTATCTTTGAATGGCAACTCCATTGGCGGTGAAATCCCACCCGAGATCACATCGCTCAGCGCCCTGCAATATTTGGAAATTGATTTCAACGCCCTCAGCGGCAGCATTCCAGCAGCGATCGGAAACCTCACGAACCTGGTCGTTATAGATCTTCAATATAATGGGTTGACCGGAAAGATCCCCGCCGGGATCGGGAACCTGACAAATCTTACTGATCTAAATCTGTCTGAGAACGGATTTTCCGGCGCCATCCCCACCTCGATCGGAAATCTAACCAGCCTACAGCGACTGTATTTGAACTCCAACCAGTTCTCCGGCGGGCTGCCTGCAGAAATTGGCTCACTAACAGCATTGACATACCTGTATGTCAATCAAAACCAATTTAGTGGGCAGATCCCCGCCCAGCTGGGCTCTCTGGTCAACCTGCAGCGACTATCCTTGTCCAATAATCATTTTAGCGGGGAGATCCCCGGAACGATCACCAACCTGAACCAATTGAAATCCTGGGGGACCGACCTGGGTCTCAATCATCTCACTTCAATCGATCAAAATGTTCGGAATTTCCTCGCCGCAAAAGATGCCGACTGGGAAAGCACACAGACCACGGCTCCCTATTGCGGATTTATAAACACCCCTGGCTTCAATGAATGTTCAACACTAGACGCGTTTTATACCAGCACCAACGGCTCCAGTTGGACGATAAGAACGAATTGGATGTCCAATTTGACTCCCTGCACCTGGTATGGAGTTACATGTACCGAAGGTGCAGTAACCAGCGTCGATCTACATGCGAATAACCTGACCGGAGCGATACCATCCGGGATCGGTTCTCTGCAGAACCTGACGTACCTTGACCTGAGTCAAAATCTGATCAGCGGGAATATTCCAACATCCATTGGCGGGCTGCAAAACCTGCAAACCCTGCGCATCGATCACAACCAGCTAACTGGCGCGCTGCCGGTTGAACTGTTCAGTATTCCGGGTCTTAATCGCCTCAATCTGTCTTTCAACAACTTCACAGGGAACCTGCCTGCAGAAATTGGAAACCTTTCGAATCTCCAATACCTGGATATTCAAAACAACAGTTTTACAGGAAGCATACCATCCACGATCGTAGGATTGAGCCTACTGGAGTTTAAGTATCAGAACACAGGTTTGTGTGAACATACATCTTCAGCATTCATCACCTGGTTGGAAGGCATTCCCACACTATCGCGAACCAATCTCCCCTGTGAATTTTCATGTGCAGCCATCGAGACCATCTCGCCTGAAGAATGTACTGCGCTTACGATGCTATTTAACAGCACCAACGGACCGCTATGGACAAACCGTACCAACTGGCTGCAGACCCTAACTCCGGGTGACTGGTTCGGTGTTGTGGTTCAGGATGGATATGTAAAGCAAATCAATCTCTCTGGCAATCACCTGACGGGTACACTTCCAGACACCTATGATTTCTATTTCACCTATTTATCCTCGATTGACCTGAGTAATAACCAGATCCAGGGATCGATCCCGTATCGTTGGATGTACATGTCCCAGTTGCAAACCCTGCGCCTGAACGCCAACCAATTGACAGGATTCATCCCCAACAACATCAACAATCTTTACTTTCTAAAAGAATTGGACGTCTGCAACAACTCCCTCAGCGGACCGTTGCCAGCATCCATCGGACAGGTTACCACCCTTGAAACGCTAAAGGTTTGCCACAATGATCTGCTGGGAGAAATCCCGGGCTCGATCGTGAATCTGGTTAATTTGAATGAAAATGCAGGCATCACTGACCTTGGCTCCAATCATTTATCGGCAACAGACCCGGCAGTGGTCAGTTTTCTCAACAACAAGGATCCCGATTGGTCCAGCACGCAATCAGCAGTGACAGGCGCCATGTATTACGTTTCCACTACTGGCAACGATTCAAACACATGTACAACGGCTGAGTCTGCCTGTGCCACAATTCAGGCGGCCATAGATAAATCATCAAATTATGATGTCGTGCAGATCGGGGCGGGAACATATACAGAAAATATTATTCTGCACAAGAGCATAAAACTGCAAGGGTCCGGTAAAACAGCCACCATCCTGAATGGAGGCGGAACAGGCCGTGTGCTTGATATCCCTGCTTCATTTGATATCCAGATCCATGATATGACCATCCAGAATGGAACAGGCATCGCCAGCGGAGACGACTATGGCGATGGAGGCGGCATTCGTTCCATGGGCGGCATCCTCTCTTTACAGAACGTTCTGGTGCAAGGCAACCATGCCGAGGCATCGGGAGGCGGCATATTTGTTTCCTATGAAGCCAGCGGTCTGTCGATCGTAAATAGTGAATTTCTGGATAACACAGCTGTCGGGTCAGGTGGAGGTGTGGGTAGTTTTCTCACCAACAGCAATGTTGTCATCTCTGGAACGCTGTTCACCGGAAATAGCGCTCAATCGGGCGGCGGACTCATGACCACTGGCGCCACATCGATCTCAAATACCGTATTCCAGAATAACACTGCCAGCAGCTACAATGGCGGTGCGATCGAAAATGGTTGGGGGTGGGGAGGTTGGGGAGAGCCCAGCCCGGCGATTCTGACAATCGATGACAGCAAGTTTCTTGCCAACCATGCCCAGGGTTCTGGTGGCGCCATTCACCTGGCCGAAGGAACGTTCAGTATCACTGATACGATCTTCGATGGGAATAGCGCAAACACGGGTTCAGGCGGAGCAATCTCGGTGGGAATCTCCGGTTACGATGCAACTCCGTCGATCCATGCCAGCTGCATCATAAAAAACTCTCCATACAGCATTGATGTAACAACCGATGGAGATGATCTTAACGCAACAGGCAATTGGTGGGGACAAGCCAGCGGGCCTTCTCTAAACGGGCCGGGAACAGGCGATTCGATCAGCACGCATGTGAATTTCTCCGGATTCCTGACCGCTTCGATTCTGGGATGCGGATCATCGGCAACACCCAAAGCCCCGCCCGCTCCCATCCCATTACTGCCATCCGGGACAGTGAGCGATTACAACCCGATCTATTCCTGGGCACATGTTCCCAGCGCGAACAGTTACATCCTGAATGTCAAAAACAGTGCCGGGACAACGATATTCACGGAAACATATCCGTCTGCACAGGTCTGCACTGATGCCGTTACCTGTCAGGTGGAACCCAGGGTCAAGCTTCTCAACGGGTCCTATAAATGGGCGCTTAAGAGTCATAATGTCGCGGGAGATAGTGCCTGGAGCATCTATCGTGGATTTGTTATCAATGCGCCACCACCGATAACGCGCTATGTCTCTCCCACGGGCAATGACGGACAGGACTGTCTATCACCAGCAACTGCCTGCACAACGATCCAATCGACGATCGGGCGATCCCTTCAAGGGGACCTGATCCATGTGCTTCCAGGGACCTATCAACAAAACATCACCATCGACCGCGACATCACTATTTTTGGATCCAATAAAGAGGAAACCATTATTGATGGAAGCGCCAGCGGTTCTGTATTCACGGTGGGCAAGTTTGATGTAAAACTTTCGAACTTAACCATCCGAAATGGATCAGCAAACTCCGGCGGCGGAGTTTTCAATGAAGGCAAACTCATCATTGAAAATGTTATTCTGACAAGCAATCAAGCATCGCAGGATGGAGGCGGGCTGTTCAATTCCTATGAGGCCGACCTGTTGGCTGTCAACAGTCATATTTTCCTGAACGAAGCCCAGCACGATGGCGGCGGGGCCATGCTGCAAGGACATGCAGTTTTTTCATCAACCGAGATCGATGAGAACACAGCAGGCAGCAATGGCGGCGGCATTTTCACTCATGGAGGAGACATCCTTCTGAAATCCGGAAGCAGCCTGAACAACAATTTGAACGGTGGCATCATGAATTGGTGGTCTGGCAAGATCACGCTCGAAGATTCCACGGTCGACTCCAACAGTGGCTATGGGGTATACAGCGGCGGTCCCTATGCTCTTGCCACCATCACGCGCAGCACGGTAAGCCGGAATACAGAGGTGGGGATTCGCAACAGTGATAGCGGTACAGTTGTGATATCGAACAGTACCATCAGCGGAAATGGCTCCAACGGCATTGAGACAAACGGAGGCAATCATGTGGACGCCTCCAATAGTACGATCGCCTTTAACACTGGCAACGGCATCTACGCTTATGACCCTGTAAACCTAAAAAGCACAATCATTTCAAACAATACAGCCGGCAATTGCAATACGCCAGTATTCTCCACTTATATTGTTTCACAAGGAAATAACCTGGAATGGGGGCACAGTTGTCAATTAAACAAGACCGGCGACAAGTCTGATGGAAATCCATTGCTGAGTCCATTGCAGAATAACGGCGGACCAACAGAGACACATGCCCTGGATATTCGCAGTGCCGCTGTGGATTCAGCCGGCAGTATAGGATGTCCCGCGGTGGATCAACGAAGCTTCAAACGTCCCATCAAGGCCAGCACAATTACGGCTTGTGACATTGGGTCCTATGAGCTTGCTCCATCCGCTCCCAGCATGGCAACACTGATATCGCCAACCCACAATGCGACCATCGACCTTGTGAAGCCAACCCTGACATGGAATGACATGACCGGCACGAGCGGGGCCACGCAGTATTCATTACAGGTAAATCTTCCTGATGGTACGCTTAAAACCACAGTCATTAAAGCAGCTGATTATTGTGAAAACGGAACCTGTTCCATTCTCTATCCAATACCGCTGAAAAATGGGGCACATCAATGGAAAGTCAGGACTGAAAATCCTCTCGGCGTAGCAAATTGGTCAAACACCTGGACGTTCAACATTGCGGCGACTCTCCCAGGCACCGCCACGGCGCTTTCTCCTGACAGCGAGCAAGTCTATGATCCCACGCCAACGTTTTCCTGGTCGGGTGCAGAGAATGCAGTAGAGTATGAACTTGAGGTCAGGAACGGAGGCGGGACAGTGGTCATCTCCAGCCGGCAACCTGCAGAGACCATCTGCCCGACTGGCGATGCATGTTCGGTGACGTTGAACACGCTTATCCCGACAAGCGGCAATTACAGTTGGAAAGTCCGGGCATGGAACTCAACCGGGCCAGGGGACTGGTCTGTAACGGCAGTATTTTCCGACTATATTTCCAAGCCGGCTGTTCCAATACCGGACTCTCCAAATGGAACCATCACCAACGGTCGCCCTGCCTATTCCTGGCAGGCTGTGCAACATGCCCTTCAATATCAGATCCAGATAAAGAATTCTGCAGGAGCGATCATCCTAACCCAAACCGTGGAAGATACCACCACCGGTACCCGTCCAGATTTCCGTTTGTCCAATGGGAAATATTCCTGGCAGGTGCGGGCCTGGAATCCAATAGGGTGGGGAACATGGAGCAATGTAAAGAGTTTCACCCTTGCCGCTCCTGCCCGGGTGGAATGGTATGTTGCCCCGGCAGGGAATGATCTTAACAGTTGTGTTTCGCCGCTCTCAGCTTGTAAAACCATCCAGGCCGCCATCGACAAGGCGTCAGCGGATGACATCGTGCATATCGCGGCGGGTACATATCAGGAAAACCTGCAAATCGATAAGGACCTTCGCCTGCAGGGAAATATGAACAAGCCTGTCATTGATGGTAACCAGGCAGATTCCGTGATCTCAACCTGCGCCAATTGGGGCTTTATCGAGATATCCAATCTCATCCTCAAAAACGGAAGCGCATCAGTGGGAGGCGGGATAGAATTCGGTTGCTTTGACTTCCTTCGTGTGGAGAGCTCAAAGATCATCGATAATCGTGCAGTTTCAGGCGGTGGAGGCATTTACAGCGCAGGCGGGGTAACGCTGCTCATGACTGACTCAACGGTGAGTGGAAATTACGTATCCAACGGGTCGGGAGCCGGGATCAATTTATCCACTGGCGGAGGTCAGGCAAAGATCATCAACAGTACCCTTTTTGGAAACCGAGCTGATTCAAGTGGATGGAGCAGCGGCGGAGCCATCCTAAGCTCCAAACCGATGCAGATCATCAATTCCACAATTACAAACAACGATGCCTACTTCGGCGGAGGGATCTGTATTAGCTCAGACACCCAGATCATTAGCAGCACCATCACCGACAATGGTGCCGGTTGGGGTGGGGGCATTGATAGTTTTGACCCGTGGATGTTCTGCTACGGCACGGTATCACTTAAAAACACAATCATTGCAGGAAACGGAGCGGCCGAACCATCAACCGCGAACTGTTGGGGGCCCACTGTCACATCAAACGGCTATAACATCGAAGACCAGAACACTTGCAAACTCAAGGGGGCCGGAGATCTGATCTATACGGATCCACTAGTAGGTCCATTGCAAGATAATGGCGGGCCGACAGAAACCCAGGCACTCCTGCAAGGCAGCCCAGCACTTGATTCAGGAGACAATGCTGGCTGTCCTTCCACTGATCAACGAGGCACACCGCGCCCGCAGGATGCAGATGGCAATAAAACATCCATGTGTGATCGAGGAGCCTATGAACGTCCAGATCTGATTTCAGATCAGGTCGTTCTAAAATCTCCTCTCACCAACTTTATTACGAACTCCACGGCACTCACACTAACCTGGTTTAGCGTGCTTGATACTGAATCCGAGGAAAAGTATCAGGTCCAAGTCGCGCGTGATGCAAATTTCAAAAATATCGTCCTTTCCAATGACACTACGGATAGTTGGTTCGACACGCCCGCACTGTCCGATGGGAAATACTATTGGAGGGTCAGAGCCTCACGTGGGCAGGTAATATGGGGCAAATGGAGCGTGTACCGCCTGTTTACCATCGACACCACAGCACCGGCTGCCCCTGTCCTGTCTACGCCACTGGCAGGCAGTCAAATACGCGGTACGCCTAAATTTGGCTGGAAGTCCAGCGCAACGGCAAACGCCTATCAATTCCAGTATGATCAATCCATGGATTTTTCATCGCCCGACTACACAACCACATTACAAGGCATCTCATTTATTCCTCCCACCATGTCGGTCGGGGATTATTACTGGCATGTACGGGCACGTGACGCTGCCGGAAATTGGAGCCCATGGAGCCTCCCCTGGAGCATTGCGATCCTCCCTCCTGTCCCGGCAACACCCATACTGGGTTCGCCCGCAAACAATGCCACTATCAACGACTCTACGCCCGAATTGACATGGTATCCAGTGCAATATGCCGACCATTATCAGGTGGATGTCGCCACTGATTCGGCTTTCTTGCAATTGAAAATTCATGCCGACGTTCTGAGTCCAACCTATACTCCAGTAAACCCATTCTCAGACGGGAAGTATTATTGGCGGGTACGATCGGTAAACATTAATAATGAATATGGGGCATGGAGTGCATATCGCATTCTGAATCTGGATACGAGCGCGCCGGCATCACCCATATTGACATCACCCCTGTCTGGAACCATCCAACGCATCACGCCCACATTCACATGGCAATCAAGCGCAACTGCCACACGCTATCAATTGAGCTATGATGATGCCAACGATTTCAGCACGCCTGTGTATGTTTCCAACGAATTGTCCACAACGTCACACCAACCTCCCACCATGCCTTTGGGACTGTTTTATTGGCGCGTACGTGCAAGGGATATGGCAGGTAACTGGAGTAATTGGAGCAACATGTCTACAGTTAATATCTATCCTCCATATCTTCCCGCCCCAACACCGTTATCCCCTTCTGCCAACAGTGTACTAACCGACAACACCCCTACATTCACATGGACCAGCGTCTCCGAAGCACAGGCCTATCAATTCGCAATCGCCACCGATTACGGTTTCTGGCTAACCATCGATCAGCGGGATTTGACAGAACTGACATACACACGGCTGGAAAGCCTGCCAGATGGAAAATACTATTGGCGTGTAAGGACCTACAATCAGTACAACGAACCGGGCAATTGGAGCATACCGCGTATTTTCACCATCAATGCCATACCGTGATACTTTTATACGCAAGGCATCATACTATCCACCTGGCTAGTAAATCCTCCCCCAGCGACGGGGGAGTATTTTTATCACCTCCCCTACAATCACGGAAGTAAAAAGGAAAAAATGAAACAACGTATTTTGACGTTCACTTTAGGTTTGATCTTCCTGCTCAGCGGATGCGCCTCGGCTCTTTCCACGCCTGTGCCATCCTCACCCACCCCAAACAATATGCCCCGCCTCGATCCCTCCCCCACGCCATCGGGCAGCACGCTACCATTGACCTGCCAGGTCACGGACTTGAACGTATACATCAACGAAGCGGACGGTTATTGTTTTGCCTTCCCAACCCGCTTCACACTACAAAACGAAACATCCGACCAACCCAATCTCCACGGACCTGCGCACGGGAACAGCCTCGAGCCGATGTATGCAACATTCGGCGTGGAAGTCACACCCGCCATACCGGAGCTTACCGCCCGCGGCGAAGCAGAACTATTCCTCAAGGATTTCACAACTGCCGATATCGATTCGCTGGCATGGAATCAGATAATGGTGGGAGGTGAATGGGGCTGGATGGTCGAACCGGTACCCACAATGGGCGCCTGGCGCTTCGTATTCGTTCAACACAACGGATATTTATTCCGCCTATCCTACTGGCCGGTCGATATTGCCGACCTCAGGGCCGATGTCGATGATTTATCTCAAACGACGATCGGTTCCTTCGCATTCACAAAATAGGAGACACAATGAAACAACACACCGCACTCAACTGGCTCGTTCCCCTGATCGCCGTAATCGCCATCATTATGACCGGTGCAGGTGTCTTCTCACAGGGCGGCGGCGGCCCGCGCATGTTCACCACCGTCTACGGTGACAGTGTTGAGATCTCCGGGCAGGGCATTTACAGTCACGACTCATCGTTCGTTGCCGCGCTCCTGAAAGGGACAGACCTAACCACCCTTTTCATCGCTGTCCCATTACTGCTGGTCGGCTA
>Ga0073934_10011097_pt1 | contig 11003 bp, 8 predicted proteins | sample LarsenN4metaG_FD_76834 | JGI IMG/M metagenome (GOLD analysis project Ga0073934, IMG submission 76834) | Hot spring sediment bacterial and archeal communities from British Columbia, Canada, to study Microbial Dark Matter (Phase II) - Larsen... ...
ATGATATCCGCCAGGAGATCGCCCGGGTCGAGCCCGCTGCGGTTCGGGACGAAGCCTTGGTGGATCTCGTCGATCAGGCCGAAGAGCAGCATGAGGTAGAGGGAAAGTGCAGCGATCCGCAGAGCGGAACGGGGAAGCTGGAGGCGGAGGGCTGCGGTGAGGAAGAGGGCGCCGATGGTGTAGGCGGCCGCGTGGAGGATCTTGTCGATCTCGAGAAAATCGGGCGAGATCGGCGAGGGGGGCAGCGTGGACAGGGAGGAGAGCGCGAAGATGCCGGCGGCCCAACAACCGAACAACACCCACCACGTGCGGGGGCGGGTCAGCAATTTCAGGGCTCGCAGAGGCACGGCGCTATAGGGGGGAGCGGACTCCGCGAAGGAAAGTCCAAAACGCGAGTGGCGCACGGTCGGGGTGCTGCCGGTTCCGCGCAGGGACCGCCGCGCGCCCGCGGTTTGGTCGAAAACCGCCAATCGGATGCCGCGAATTTCGCAGGGGCACGGGCGGCGCGGGCCGTGGGGCGGCAGCGCGTCCCAGGTTCCGGCGCAAGTGGCTCCGGATCAACGGGTGCGCGATTGCGAACCGAACCTGGCATGGCGAGTGCTTCTAGGAAAGGTGTTCGCCAAGTGCGGACAGGGGACTGCCAGAAACGCAGCCCGGCTGGAGGGATTTGTGATCCGTGACTTCTGGGGGGAAGGTTGCGGCACGCAGGGCCAGCCGGGCTGCAATTCTGTACGGGAGTCGGGGTAGAATCAGAGCTCTTTCTCGAGCCGCTCGCTGAGCCACTGTTTGATCATGCTCTGGTAATTGAGGTAGCGGGAGCGGGCGATGCGCTTGATGCGGGCGAGCATGCGCGGGTCGAAGCGCAGGGTGATCGTGGTGGAATCGCGCGTATCGGCCTTGAGCAGCGAGGCGTTCATGAGGCGCGCATCGAGTGTCGCGCCGGTCCAGAAAGCGCATTCGTCCCGTTCGTTCGCGAAACGCGGGACCTCGCTCCAGGACTTGATGAGGCGGGGTTGCGTCATTGGTAGAGCTCCGAGTTCTTGCGCTCGTAGAACTGTTCTTCCTCGGGCGTCATGGGTCGCGCGCAGAGCACGCGGTAACGTTTGCCGTCGGTCCAGAACACGCTGAAGATCGACTGCCCGCTCACCGAGCGGCCGAGGCAGAAATAGCGGGCCTCGCCGTGTTCTTCCGGGAGATCGGGGAGGATGCGGAGGCTGAAAGGGTCTTCGAACGATTCCTCGATATCCTTCGGTCGAAGGAGTGAAAAATCCACCGGTGCATCCAGCCAGTCGAATTCCATGGGAGGGTGTGGCTGAGGACGGTATCGGGTCTGGGATCGGAGCGCAACCCTTTGGGAGCAGGTGGCTAATGGGCGGCTCCCGCCGCGGGGGTTGTCGGGGGTTGGGGCGCGGGCGTGAGCAGCACCTTGTCCACGCGGTGGCGGTCCATATCGATGACCTCGAACCGCCACCCCTTCCAGAGCAGGTGTTCGCCTTCGGCGGGGACGCGTCCGAGCCTGCAGAAGAGGAAGCCGGCGAGCGTTTCGTACTCGCCATCCCCATCCTCGCGGAGGGGGCGGAGGCCGGTGAGTTTCTCGACTTCTTCGACTTCCAGCAGGCCGTCGGCGAGCCACGATCCGTCGGGGCGCTGGCGGGCGCGCGGCCGCAGGCGATCTTCGGGTGAGGGGACTTCTCCGACGATGGCTTCGAGGACATCGACGAGGGTGACCATGCCGATGATCCCGCCGAACTCGTCGGCGACGAGGGCGGCGTGGCGTCCGGTGCGGCGGAACGACTCGAGGACCTGGCTGACCGGTTGGACGGAGGGGAGGACGATCGGGGGCGTGACGAGGTCTTTGAGCCGGATCTCGATGCCCGCGGCGAGATTGGCGTAGATGGCCTTGACGCTGACCAGGCCCACGATGTTGTCGCGGTTCTCCTCGTACACCGGGAATGCGGAATGGGCGCTGACCACGATCTTGTGCCAGAACGCCTCGTGAGGCTCATCGACTCTGAGGAAGATGAGTTGGGCGCGCGGGGTCATGATCTGGCGGACGGGCGTGCGATCGAGGGCGAGCACGCTCTCGACCATCGCGGGTTCGGCGGTGGCGAACACGCCGGCCTCGACGCCTTCCTGGACGAGGCCGCGGATTTCCTCTTCGGAGACGTGGGCGCCGGGAATTGGGCGGAACCCGGCCCAGCGCAGGGCGAGATCGGTGGTTCCGGCGAGGAGATCCACGAGGGGGGATGCGATGCGGAGCAGGCGATCCAGCGGGAGGGCAAGCGTGGACGCGATCCCTTCGGGGTTGGCGAGGGCGATCCGTTTGGGGATGAGCTCGCCGAGGATGAGGGAGACGAAAGTGATACCGGCGACGACGATCGCGATTGCGACGGCATCCGCGTATTCGGCGAGCAGAGGGATCCCGGCGAGGAGTGCGGCGATTTCTTCGGAGAGGGTGGCCCCGCCGAAGGCTCCGGCGAGGACACCGACCAGCGTGATGCCGAACTGGACGGTGGCCAGGAATCGGGTCGGGTTTTCCGCGAGCTGGAGCGCCGCGCGGGCGCCGTGTTCGCCTTTCTCGGCCCGCTGCCGGAGGTTGCTTTTGCGGGCGGAGACGAGGGCGAGTTCGGCCATGGCGAAGAGGCCGTTGGCTGCCAGAAGGATCAGGATGATGAGTATCTCGGTGGCGATGCCCATGAAAACCACCAAACAACACTGCATGGGAGAGAGGGTCAATATCGGGGCGGGGAGGCCCGGTCGCGCCGGCGTGCAGGTCCGAAACCGTCTTGCGGTGTGGGGCGGGCAGGGTAGCGTTGGGCGCACGTAGCACTCCCCGACCCCATGATCACCCTTGGCATCGACAGCGGCACGCAGAGCACGAAGACCATCGCAGTGGATCTTGAGACGGGTCAGATCCTCGCTTCGGCGCAGAAAGCGTATGGGATGGTCGAGGGGCTTCCGCCCGGTCATCTGGAGCAGGATCCGGCGGTCTGGATCGATGCGGTGGAATCGACCCTGGCGGAAGTGGTGGGCGCACTGGGCGCGCGCCGTTCGGAGGTGGTCGGCATCGGGGTGAGCGGCCAGCAGCACGGGCTCGTGGTGCTCGATGCCGAGGACCGGGTGGTGCGGCCCGCGAAGCTTTGGTGCGACACTTCGACCGCGGCGGAGTGCGCCGATTTCGACCGGGCTTTCGGCGGGGCGGCCGGCCTGATCGAGCTGGCCGGCAACGCGATGCTGCCCGGATACACCGCGCCGAAGCTGCTCTGGCTCAAGCGGAACGAGCCGACGCGGTTCGATCAGGTCCGGTCGGTGTTGTTGCCGCACGACTATCTGAATTTCTATCTGACCGGGGATAAGCGGATGGAGTACGGCGACGCCTCGGGCACGGCGCTGCTGGATGTCCGCACCCGCACCTGGTGCGAGCCGTTGGTGCGGCATATCGATCCGCGGGTGGAGGCGATGTTGCCGGTGCCGGGGAGTTCGCGTCAGCCGTGGGGGCTTCTGCGCGAGGCGATCCGGGAGCGGCTCGGGTTACCCGCGGATGTGGTGGTGAGCGCCGGGGGCGGGGACAACATGATGGGGGCGATCGGCACGGGGAATCTGAGCGCGGGGGTGGTGACGGCGAGCTTCGGGACCTCCGGGACGCTCTACGCGTATTCCGAGACGCCGGTGGTGGATCCGCAGGGCGAGGTGGCGGCGTTTTGCGATAGCACGGACGCCTGGCTTCCGCTGGTCTGCACGATGAACGTGACGGTGGCGACGGAGCAGGTGCGCCAGTTGTTCGGCTGGGACCACGCGGCATTGGAGTCGGCGGTGCAGTCGGTCGCGGCGGGTTGTGACGGACTCCTGTTCCTGCCGTATCTCAATGGCGAACGGACCCCGAATCTGCCCGATGCGACCGGGGTGTATCACGGGCTCACGATGCGGACGATGCAGCCCGCGCATCTTGCACGGGCGGCGATGGAAGGTGCGACGCTCGGGTTGGCGTATGGTCTTGAGCGATTCCGTCAGCTCGGGGTGTCGCCTTCCGAGATCCGGCTCACCGGTGGCGGGAGCAAGAGCGCGGTCTGGCGCCAGATCGCTGCGGATGTGTTCGGCGTGCCGACGGTCTGTTTGTCCACGGCCGAAGGGGCCGCCCTTGGTGCGGCGATCCAGGCGGGGGCCACCGCGGGGGCGGCACGCGGTTCGGGCGAGTCGCTTGATCGGATTGCGGGACGGCTTGTCCGGGTGGATGCGGCAACCCGTTGCGTGCCGGAGGCGGCGGCGGCGGGAGTGTACCGGGAACAGCTCGACCGGATGACCGGTCTCACCCGCCGGCTGCACGCCGCCGGTTGTCTCTGAGGTTGCCCCGATGCGCTTCGTCCTCGCTTCCACGGGTGCCAGCGGCGCGATCTATCTGCAGCGCCTGCTCGATCGTCTCGCAGGCGGGGGTCACGAGCTGCACCTTGTGCTGAGCCCGTACGCGAAGCAGGTGGTGGCGGAGGAGTTGGGCGGACTACGGGTGCCCGAAGGGACGGTGCAGCACTCCGATCGCAGCATGAATGCGGCGTTCGCGAGCGGGTCCTCGCCATTCGACGGGATGGCGATCGTCCCATGCTCGATGGGGACGGTCGGCCGGATCGCTTCCGGATCGAGCGACAACCTGATCCTGCGCGCGGCGGATGTGTTCCTCAAAGAACGGCGCCCCCTCGTGATCGTGCCGCGGGAGACGCCGCTCAATCTGATCCACGCGCGCAATCTCGTCACGCTGCTGGAGGCGGGCGCGCGGATTCTGCCGGCGATGCCGTCCTTCTACAGCCACCCGAAGACCTTCGAGGAACTGGCCGATACCGTTGTGTGGCGCATCCTCGACCAGCTCGGAGTCCCGGTCCCCGACGCGTTCCGCTGGGGGTGTGCGGGATGAGGCATCACCGGCTGACCGCCCGCGCGGCGGTGCTCGCGATCCGGGCGCTCGGCAGGACGTTGCGATTTGATTTTCGCGACGAGGCGGGCCTGATGGATCCGGCGCGACCGGGTCCCCGCATCTGGCTGATGTGGCACAACCGGATTTTGCTGGTGCCATATGTCCGGCACCGATGGATCCGGCACCGGACGGGTGCGGTGCTGACGAGTGCGAGCCGCGATGGCGGGGTGCTGGCCGACGTGGTGGCGGCGTTCGGGCTTGCCTCGGAGCGCGGGTCGAGCTCGCGGCGGGGTGCGGCCGGGTTGCTGGCGCTCGGTCGCTGGCTTGAGCGAGGGCAGGATGTGGCGATCACGCCCGACGGTCCGCGCGGTCCGCGGTACCGGCTGAGTCCCGGGGTGGTGTTGCTCGCGCAGAAGACCGGCGCGCCGGTGGTGCCCATCGGCGTGGAATACTCCGCGGCGTGGCGGTTGCGGAGCTGGGATGGGTTCTTTATTCCGAAACCGTTTTCGCGCGTGCAGGTGATCTTCGGGCCCTGCCACGCGGTGCCGGAAACCAACGATGACGCCGCGTTCGAAGCCGAGCGCGTGCGCGTGGAGGCGGTGCTGGATGCGGTCTGCCCGACGCGGTGAGCAGATTGGGAGGGAGGAAGGGACGTAAGGGACAGAACGGACGCAAGGGCATGAACATAAAGGGACTGTGTGCACAGAGGGACAGACACTTAGTGTAACCGGTGGGCGCGGGCGCCTGTGTAGTCCTCTTGGGGTGTCCCTTGACCTTGGGTGGCCGAAGCAGTGAGGATGCGGCATGCGCCCCCAAGCTCTTGCCCTGTTGCTCCCGTTGCTGGGTGTGGGATCTCCTGCGTCCGGCGAACCGATCGACCTCACCGGGTTTCGTCCCGGCACGCCGGAAGAGGCGGGGGGTATCCGTCTCGCGTTCGATCTCGGCACGCGCCGCACGGGCTGGACGAATGCGCGTTGGTCGGTGGTGCGGTTCGATGCGCCGCGCGATTGGTCAGCGTCGGGCGGGTTGAAGATCCGTGTGGCGACTGCGCAACCGCGTCGGGATGCGGGGGTGTATGTGGCGCTGCTGGAGGCGGACGGTTCGTGGTATTGTCTGCCGTGGGCGGTGGAGCTGACCCGTGCGGAGAACGAGGGGGTGGCGCGTTTTGCGGATTTCTCGACGGCGGATTTCATCGCGCCGCCGAAAGCGGGGCCGGATGCGAAGGAGGGTTGGTTCGATGAGAACGGGAGGTTTGATCCCGGGGCGATTGTGGGGCTGGCGATTGGCTGTGTGAATCCGCTGGGGGTGGGCAAGGTGGAGTTCACGGTGCTCGGTATCGAGCCGGTGGGTGCGATGGGCGCGCCGGCGCCGGGGGTTGCGGAGGTGAAAGTCGATGGGCGGTTTCTGGACGTGAACGGCACGGCGACGGTCCCGGCGGGGCTGTTCGGCTCGTTCAACCTTCCGAAGGGGCACACCGCGCGCTACCGACTTGCGCAGGATCGCCGGATTTTCCATGAGGGTCTGGGTGGCGAGCCTTCGTATGGAGATGCGACGACCCACATGATGATCCAGACGATCGGGGATCGGGTGCGGCCATCGAACCGGCTCACGCATCCCGACTGGGAGGCGCGCAACCGGGCGTTCGGCGAGCGGTTCGGGGATGCGGCCAAGGCGGCGGCACGCGGCCTGACGACCTATGTCGAGTATTGGAACGAGCCGTATTTGAATTGGGCCAACCGGAACCGGGCGAACTTCAATCCGGCATTCTTCGACGAGGCCGGGGCGAAAGAAGGCGGCGAGGTGCGGATCAAGCATGATGGGCAGGTGGCGCCGCATCTGCGGTGGACGAAGGATTTCCGCGTGCCGCTCTGGGCGTGGTGTTCTCCGCAGGAATGGCGCCGCGGCCGGGATGCGGCGGGCAAGGTGCCCTCGACCTATGCGCCACCGTACAAGGGCATGGAGGGGATCTACGGGGGGAAATGGAATCCGGCGACGTTCCCGCCCGAGGGGGTGAAGGATGGGGAGAAGTTCACGGCGCGAGACGGGGCGAGGGATCTGGAGCTAACCGCATTCACCCCGTGGCACATCCACGACGAGACGCAGTTTTCCTACTGGTCGGGCAAAGGGATGCTGAAGTTCTACATCGAGCCGATGCTGGCGTTTGGCAAAGCGCTCAAGTCCCGGCATCCGGAGACGGTTTTCATCGCCGGCTGGGGGAATCGCCCTTCGGAGGATCACTGGGCCGGTTTCACGCAGCTTTACCAGGAGACGATCGACCGCGGGATCGCGATCGTGGACGGGGTGTGCGACCACGATTACGGGGGCGACCCTTTCAAGATGGCGGCCAATTACGAGTTCATCACGGCGTACGGAATGGCGAAGCACCGGAAGTGGCTCTACGGCTTCAACACGGAAACGGCGATGGGCTCCGATCCGCAGGCGTATCCGGAGAGCGAGGTGGCCAAGGGGGCGCTCGCCGACCGGCAGAAGTGTGCGTGGACATTGGCGAAGTTGGTGCACGCGCTGGCGGTGGTGCCCGACAAGGCCCGGTCGTTTGCGTGGTTCGGGTACGGCGGCGGATGGTTCAGCGATTCGGGTGAGGGGATCGCGCTCGATCTGCTGGCGAATCTGCGCGGGCGGTTGTTGCAGGTGGAGTCGGGAGATCCGGAGGTGTTCGCCGTGGCCGCGATCGACGGGAGCGATCCGCTCAATCCGCGTCCGGAGCGGCTCGGGCCCGGACCGGAGCTGGTGGTGGCGGTGCTGAACGCGGGTTCTTCGGAGCGGGAGGTGCGGCTGGCTTTGCGCGTGCCCGCGCCCGGTCCCGCGGGAGAGGCACGCTTGCGCCGGATTGTGCACGCGGGTCCGGGGGGGAGTCCCGCGATCGACGAGGCGGGAGTGCGTCCGGGAGATTCGGGCGTGTTCGTCCTGAAGCTCGCCGGTCGGGAGGCGGTGACGCTCACCGTGCCGATGCGCGGGGTGCCACCGGTCGATCTGAAGCAGACCGTGCAGCGCCGTCAGTTCTTTGCGGGCGAGTTTTTGAAAGCTGTCGGGCCGGATGCGCCGTTCGCCGCCCGGATCGCGGTGGAGCCCGGAGTCGTTGCGAAGGCCGGAAGGGCCTGGGTCCGGATCGTGGTGGAGCGCTTGGCGGAGGGCGAAGGGGTGCTTGTCTTCAACGGGAAGGAGATTCCGCTGCCCGCGGCGGTCACGCCGGAGAATGCGCCTTGGGTGCGGGATATTCCGCTCGATGCCGCCTTGATCAAGGCCGACAACCGGGTGGAGTTCCGGGTGTCCGATCCGGCGCGCGCCGGGTTTGCGCTCGCTTCGGCGAGTCTGGTGGTGGAGAGCCACTGAGCTCGATGCCGGCCCGGGTCCGGATCTCGAGGAGATGGACCGGTTCGATGGGTGCGCGATCCCCTGTGGATATGGCTCCAACGTGCGCCTCCGGGACGCGGGCGAGCGGGACGGGAGATGTGTGGCTATCGGAGCGACTTCGCGGATCCCTGGCGGCGGCGGGTGGAGAGGAAGGCGAGTCCGGTGAGAAGCGGGACGAGCCCGGTCGGCTCGGGAATGGAGACGGAGAGGATCCCGGTCGATTCGTCGAACGAGTAGCTGGTACCGCCCGAAGCGCCGGTCCAGACGGTGGCGTTCTGGCTGAAGGTGGCCCCGCCGTCGAATCCGAAGGAGAAACCGTTCCCGAACGATTCCGTGAGTGTGTCGACGTCGACGAGCAGGTGGTTCCCCTCGGGGATCGCGTTGGAGAGCGAGAGTTTGAAGGTGCCGTTCAGGGTAACATTGCCGGCTCCGGTGATTTTGTTGAGGGCGCCCGAGTCGTGCTGGAACAGGAGCGATCCGGTTTGGGCGAGCGTGAATGCGCTATGGACGGTGGTGTCGCCCCGGTAGGTGTTGTTTCCGGCCAGCGAGAGGGTGGCCGGGCCGTCGATCGTGAGCCCGTTGTCGCCGGCGATGGACCCGGCGATCGTGTGGATGGAGTTTCCGCTGGCGTTGCCGCTCACGTAAAAGACCCCTTCCACCCCGGTGGAAAGGACCCAGCTGATGTTGGCTCCAAGCGTCAGACCCGGCGAACCGGATACGCCGGTGTTGGTCTGCAGAATGAGACCGCCGCTGTTGAGGGTGATCATGGTGCCGGCAGACGAAAGGGAGCGGGAGGTCCGCAGGGCGTAGAGATTTTTGGTGTCGCCCTGGACGAGCAGGGAACCGGGGCCGACATCGCCCGAGGTGTTGCTGGCGGCCGCGACGCTCCAGGTTTCGGTGCCGTTCCCGGTGGTGCCGGCGGTGTTCATCGCTCCGGCGGCCGCGGCGTTGGTATAGCTGACCTGGGTGAAGCTGGTGGTGGGGCGCCCCCCCACGACCGCAGTGTTCCCGTAGGTAAGGAACGTCGCGTTGTAGGAGACGGTGTCGAGCAGGATGTGATGCGGTGCCACCATGCCGTTGGTCACGGCCGGCGCCGTGCCGGTTGCGGTGACCCATTGGCGGGTGTTCGCGGCGGTGCCGAGCGTGGTGGGCGAGTTGAGGCTCAGCGTGAGCACGCCGCGGCCGACGCGGTTCGGGTTCGCCTGCAGGACGAGTTGGGAATCCGCGTTGGTCCCGGTGCGGTCGAAGAGGACCCGGCTGCCGCCGCTGTAGTTGAGGTTCCCGATGGTTTCGAGGATGGCCTGGCCGGCCGTGACATGCGCCATGGAGAGCGTGCCGCCGTTGAGGGTGAGGGCGTTGCCATCGCCGTATCGCGTGTTGTTCGCGCTGCCGGTCCAGGCGAGGGTGCCGCCCGCGTTGACCGTGGCGGTGGTCGCGGTCATTCCTGAGGCGGCCCCGATGACGAGGGTGCCGTTCTCCACCGTGGTGGCTCCCGCGTAGGTGTTGGCGGCGTTGTTGAAAGTCTGGGTACCGCCCTCCACGGTGAGCGAACCCGCGGTGATGCCGTCGCCGGTGAAGGTGAAGTTTTGCGCGTTACCCGCGAAGGTGGTGGAACCCGGGCCCACGCCACCCGCTGCGATGGTCACGGCGGTGAGCCCGGCGGTGGAGAACGTCACGTTGGCTCCGTCGGTATAGACCGGGGCGTCACCGGACCAGTTCGGGGTGGTATTGATGTCCCAGTCGGAGGAACTGCCGTTCCAGGTGAGCGACTGGCCTTGGGCGAGCGCGGTGGCGACGAGGAGACAGGCGGCGGGGGTGAGCAGCGCTTTCACACCCTACCTTTAGTCTCGGGGGACATCGAGTGATATACCGATTTAATACATATGTTTTTCGCTTTTACGAAATCCTGCGTTTGAAGTTGTAGGGGTTCGATGGCATTTCTCCGGCATGGCTACGCGCGGCAGACCGGTTCGGCGGGTTGCGATCTTTGTCCCGCTCCGGGAGCATTTCGCCAGGGAAGTGTTCATGGGGGTGGTCTCGCAGGCGCGGCGTCACGGTTGGTTTTTCCGCCTCGTTCCCAACCTGACCACGGAGGTGTTGGGTCCGTTCGGGCCCGATGGCGTCATCGGATTTCTGCACCGGACACCGGAGAACCGGATTTTCGAGGATCTGGGGGTGGTTGCGGTGAACGTTTCGGCGGCCGATCCGCCGGAGGAGATTCCGCTGGTGACGCTCGACAACCGGTGGTGCGGGCGGCTGGCCGCGGAGCATTTGTTGGGGACCCGGATCCCGCGATTCGCATTCATCTCGGCGGTCGATTCCCACTATGCGCGGGAGCGGGCCCGGGGGTTTTCGGAGCGGTTGGCCGAAGCGGGATACCCGTGCGAGATCCTGCGGTTCACGCGGCCCGACGCGATCGATCGGGGCCGGGTGTCGATCCCGAAGCTGATGAACGTGCTGAGGGGGGTGCCGCGCCCGGTGTGCATCTTTGCGGCCCACGATCTCAACGGGGTTTCGGTCGTGATTGCGGCGAGGGAGCTGGGATTGGCCGTGCCCGAGGACATGGCGGTGGTGGGTGTGGATAACGACCCGATCGTGTGCGAGGCATCCGATCCCCCGCTCTCGAGCGTCGCGGTGCCGGGGCGTCAGGTAGGGGTTCGCGCGGCACAACTGTTGCAGACCTTGATGGATGGGGGTCCCGCTCCGGCGGCTCCCGTGCTGTTGGCGC
>Ga0073934_10011098_pt1 | contig 11003 bp, 6 predicted proteins | sample LarsenN4metaG_FD_76834 | JGI IMG/M metagenome (GOLD analysis project Ga0073934, IMG submission 76834) | Hot spring sediment bacterial and archeal communities from British Columbia, Canada, to study Microbial Dark Matter (Phase II) - Larsen... ...
ATCCTGCGCGCCGCGCGATTGCGGCCGGCGTTTCTCGACGCCGCCCATGTGATCCTGGTCGAGACGAGCGGACGATTGCGCCTCGAACAGCGCCGGCGCCTGAAGGACAGCGGCGTCAGGATCGACTGGAAGGACCGCTTCGCCGACGTCGAGCCGGCGCCGGCCTTGATCGTCGCCAATGAATTCTTCGACTGTTTTCCGATCCGCCAGTTCCGGCGCGGGGCCACAGGCTGGCGCGAGCGCCTCGTCGGCCTTGGGCCCGACGGCGCCAGCCTTTCCTTCGTGCTGTCCGAGGTGCCGCCGGAGCCGTCGATCGCGCTGCCGCCGAAGGATGAGGCGCCGGAAGGCGCCGTCTTCGAGATCAGCGAGGCCGCCGAAGCCGCAGCTGACGAGATCGCACGGGCGCTCGTCGAGCGCGGCGGGCGCGCGCTCATCATCGACTACGGCCATCTGCATGACGGCTTCGGCGAGACGCTGCAGGCTGTCCGGCGGCACCGGTTCTGGCCGGTGCTGTCAGCGCCCGGCGCGGCCGACATCACCGCCCATGTCAATTTCGAGCGGCTGACGCGCGCCGCGTTCAACGCCGGGGCGAGCGCGCACGGGCCGGTTCCGCAGGGCGCCTTCCTCGAGCGCCTCGGCTTGCCGTTCCGGCTCGAGCGCCTCAGCCATGGCAAGACGCGCGAAGAGGTGATGGCGCTGCATCAGGGCGCGCAGCGGCTCGTCAGCCCGAACGCAATGGGCGAACTCTTCAAAGCCTTCTGCATCTCGGCGCCCGGACTGCCGGCGCCGGCGGGCTTCCAGCCATGACGCCGCCCCGCCTTGCATCGCTTGCTCTCGCCGGCGCCCGGCACGGATTTTTCGGGCGCGCCGGCGGCGTTTCGGAAGGGATGTTCGCCTCGCTCAACACCGGGCTCGGATCGAGCGATGTGCCGGCCAATGTTTCCGAGAACAGAAAACGGTGCCGCGAGGCGCTCGGCGCGGTCCGCCTCGTCACGCTTTACCAGGTCCATTCGGCGGACGCCGTCATCGTGACGGAACCCTGGGACGGCGCCGGGCCGCGCGCCGACGCAATGGCGACAAGGCTGAAGGGCGTCGCGCTCGGCGTCCTCGCCGCCGACTGCATGCCGTTTCTCTTCATCGACCCGGAGGCGGAAGTCATCGGCGCGGCGCATGCCGGCTGGCGCGGCGCGCTCGCCGGGGTTCTCGGCGCGACGATCGCCGCGATGACGTCGCTGGGCGCGCGGCCGCACCGCATCCGCGCCGCGCTCGGGCCCTGCCTTCGCCAGCCGAATTTCGAGGTCGGGCTCGATCTCTTTGAGGCTTTTACGTCAAAACATCCGGATTCGGAGCAATATTTCGCACCGGGCGCGGCGCCCGAAAAGCGCCAGTTCGACCTTGCCGGGTTCGGGCGCGCGGAGCTCGTCCGGGCCGGCGTCGAACGCCTTGACGATCTCGGCGTCTGCACGCTTGGGGAAAAATCGGCCTATTTCAGCTATCGGGCGAGCCGGCGGGCGAATGAGCCCGATTATGGCCGGAATCTCTCCGCGATCGCGCTGCCGGCGGCGCCTTGATCCTTTGTCTCGAAACCGTCACAACCCCGGCGACTTCCTTGAGGGGCCGCACGCCATGAAGCTGATTTCGGGCAATTCGAACCGACGCCTCAGCGAAACCATCGCGAGGCGCCTCGCCACGCCTCTCGCCGAAGCGGAGATCCGCACCTTCAAGGACGGCGAGGTCTTCGTCGAGATCAAGGAAAACGTGCGCGGCGAGGACGTCTTCGTCATCCAGTCGACGTCGAACCCGGCGAACGACAATCTGATGGAGCTCCTCATCACCATCGATGCGCTTGCGCGCGCCTCGGCGAGCCGCATCACCGCCGTCATCCCCTATTTCGGCTATGCGCGGCAGGACCGGAAGGCGGGCCCGAGGACGCCGATCTCCGCCAAGCTGGTCGCCAACCTCATCACCACGGCGGGGGCCGACCGGGTGCTGACCGTCGATCTTCACGCCGGCCAGATTCAAGGGTTCTTCGACATCCCGACGGACAATCTCTATGCAGTCAAAGTGTTCGAGGAGAAGATCCGCGCCCTCCACAAAGGCGACATCAGCGACGTGACGGTCGTCTCGCCGGACGTCGGCGGGGTCGTGCGCGCCCGCGCGCTGTCGAAGCGCCTCGACAACTGCCCGCTCGCAATCGTCGACAAGAGGCGCGAGCATGCCGGCCATTCCGAAGTCATGAACATCATCGGCGACGTCAAGGGGCGCGATTGCATCCTTTTCGACGACATCGTCGATTCCGGCGGCACGCTGTGCAACGCCGCGCAGGCGCTGATCGACAAGGGCGCCAAGACCGTATCGGCCTATGTGACGCACGGCGTCCTGTCGAACGGCGCGGCCAGCCGCATCAGCGAGGCGAAGGCGCTGACGCGCCTCGTCACCTCGGACTCGATCCAGCCGAGCCCCGAGATCGACGCCTGCAAGAAGATCGAGAAGGTGTCGATCGCCGGTCTTCTCGCCGAAGCGATCCGCCGCATCGCCAACGAAGAGTCGGTGTCGAGCCTGTTCGACTAGGCGGACCCTCGTTCAGAGCAGCGCCTCATTGCGCGCGATCACGAAGTCGCTGTGGCCGGAATAGCCCCGCCACGCCGCTTCGGGGATATTGGCGGCGCGCAGCGCCCCCTCCCCGAAATCCCGCACGAGATCGTAGGTTTCAGGAAGGCGGAAAACAGCGCCGAGAGTCGCCTGAAGGTCGACCGGAGAAAACCGGCGGCAATGATCGAACTGACCGAAACGCTTCGCTCTCGCCTCGCCGCTCAACGCGGAGAGGTCTTCCTCATACGCCGCCCCGTAGATCGGTAGTGAAAAGACATGAAACCCGCCCGGTTTAAGGCGGCGATGAAGGCGCAGCATCACCGCCGTCCAGTTGCAGGGCACATGCTCTATGACGTGATTGTGGATGATGAAATCGAAGGGGCCGAGCCCCTCCAGCGCCTTGGGATTGCAAAGATCGATCCTGAGAATGTCCGCGATATGGGCATAGGCCGCTGGATCGATGTCAGCGGCGACGTAGCATCGCGCTCGCGCCCGCAGCCATTCCGAGAGCCCGCGTTCGGGCGCAAGGTGCAGGACCGCCGCCCCTGGCGAAACGCCGAGCCGGTCGAGCGCAAGCTTCATGACGCGCGTGCGCTCATAGGACCCGCACTCGGCGCAATAAGCGTTCGGACGGCCGTTCATCTCCCGGAATTCGGTCGATCCGCAAAGATTGCAGGCGGGAGTCATTGCGGTTTCCCGCAAACGATCACTTCAAGGAACTCGCCGAGGAGGCCCATGCGCCGCGACTGGAAGCGCGAGATTTCGACGTCGAAGGGCGCCCATTCGGCGATCTGCTTGTGGATGTCATAGCCGTAGTCGAAGGTGACGAGCGCGCCTTCGCCCGAAATCGGGTTGCCATGATATTGCGCGGGCTCAAGGTGAGTCACGGAACCATCGGCCTCGCGCCGCGCGCGCGGCTTCAGCGCTTCGACCTGCGCGCGCAGGATCGGGAAGGTGGCGATATAGACCCCGCCCGGCTTCAGCGTGCGCCAGATCTCCTTCATCATGCGGTCCGGATGAAAGACATGCTCGAACACGTCGAGCGTGATGACGATGTCATGGGCGTTGTCGGGAAAGGTCAGCGCTTCGAGCGATTCGTTGCGAAACCCGTCCACCATCGCGCCGAACGGCCGGTCCGGAAAATAATGCGAGGCGATGTAGCCCTTGCATTCGCGCCGGAGCTTCATGGCGACGCCGCGCGGCATCGGCGAGGATTCATGAATGATCAGGTCCCGCCAGGCCGGACGGGCGCGCGCAAGAACAAGCGCCAAAGCGCGCTCGCGCGGAGAAGAGCCGTTCTCGCAGGACTGGCAGAACAGGCTCCCGCGCAGCCACGAATGGCGCGCGATGAAGGTCGCCGGCCTCTCGCAGATCGGGCACCAGCCCTCGATCTCGAGGTAAAAGCCCTCGCTCATGACAGTCCCGCCGCGGCCTCTCGCAAGGCGAGCATCGCCGGCGCACTGAAAGCCTCGCTGACGAGGCGCGCATAATCCGGGTGGCGCCGCATCACGGCGTCGACCGCGCCCTTGATGAGCCTTTCCTTTTCCGCGCCGAAGCTCGCACTGCGCTTGTGGAAGACGAACGCATAGGGGCTGATGACATGGCGGAAGCCCGCCTTCAGCGCGCGCATGCAGAAATCGTTCTCCTCGCCATAGCCGCGCGGGAACGCTTCCTCGTCGAAAAAGCCGACGCGGTCGAAGACCTCGCGGCGGATGAACATGCAGAATCCCGAGCCCGTCGGAACGTCGACGGGGTCGAGCCGGCGCGTCCGCCCCAGGATGACGCCGGCATAGTCCTCATGCGTCATGAAGCCGGGTTTCGGGTTCGGCGCATCCTTCACCGGGAAGGAAAAGGCGCCCGCATTGTCGCTCATCGCGGTCGCAGCGCCGATGTCATCGCCGCGGCGCGCCGCCTCGAGGAGGCCGTCGAGCCAGCCGGGCGTCGTGATCGTGTCGCTGTTGAGAAGCACGACGTCATCCGCGCCCGCCGCCCGAACGCCGATATTGATGGTCTTGGTATAGCCGAGATTGCGCGGGTTCGTCAGAAGCTCGAATCCTTCGACGGCGGCGTAGCGGCGGAGAAGCGGCGCGATGCGCAGGTCGCTGCTGGCGTCATTGATGAGGATGACGCGCGCGGCGCGCGGGTCGATCGTCTTTTCAAGAGATTGCAGGCAGTCGGCGGTTTCTTGGGGTGCGTTAAATATCGGCACGATCACGCTGACGCGGCGCGCGGGCGCGCGCCGGCCGATGGCGACGCCCGCCGCCTCGGTGAGCGCGGCGCGCAGCGTGTCGACAAGACGCCCCGGCGCGAAGTCACGAGCGACCCTCGAACGCCCCGCCTCGCCCATGCGGGCGATGAGCGCCGGATCGCGGCAGAGCGCCGCGACGCGCGCCGCCGCCGCGTCGATGTCGCGGAAGGGCACGAGAAAGCCGCTGACGCCGTGCTCGACGATTTCCGACACCGCGCCATGATCATAGGCGACGACAGGCCTTCGCGCCGCCAACGCCTCGGCGACCGTGCGCCCGAACGATTCAGCAAAGTGCGACAGGCTCATCACGATAGTCGCCGCCGCCATCGCGTCCCGCGGCGTTTCGGCATAGCCGGCGAAAACGACATTGCCGGGCGCTTCGGCTTTCAACGCCTGTGTGACCGGATTGTCCGGCCCGATGACGAGGAACCGGGCGTTTGGGGCGAGCGCCTCGCAGCGGCGGGCGACTTCGACAAAATCAGCAACGCCCTTTTTCGGCAGATTGCTGCTGATAAGCGCGACATTGACTGTCTCGCCAGGATCGTTCGGCAGGTCGAGCGCTGCGAGGTCGACGACATTGGGCGCAAGATGGGTGCGGCCCGGCCGCGCGAAAACCCCAGCCGTCGCCGCCGAATTGGCGATGACGTGGTCGGCGAGGTCAAAGACGCGCGACACGATCGACGCCGGCGGCAGCCCGATCTGCGCGATGAGATCCTCGTCGCGATCAATGAGCTCCCGCGCATGAACGGCGGTCCGCTTTCCCTTGCGCCGCGCCGCCGCGAGCGGCTCCAGCAGCGTGATCGTATTCGCATAGACGAGATCGACGCCATGGTCCTCTATCAGGCCCTCGAACAGGCGGACGATATCCTCATCCGGCTCGCGCGCGTCCGCCCATTGCCGATAGGGGATCGCAGCAACGCCCATCGATCGCCGTGCGCACAGCTCACCATAAAAGCGATGCGCCGCGCTCGGCAGCGCGACGATGACGTTCACGTCGAGCGCCTCGAGCGCATCCAGCATGTCGATGAAGCTGCGCTCGCCGCCGAACAGCTTGTCGCTGACCCAATGCGCGACGAGAAGCACGGTCGGCGCGTCCTTCCGGGGCGCCTTGAAGCCCGGCGTCCAGCGAAGCCTCGGCGCCGCGAGCGGAAAGGCGGGCGCCGCCGCGGCGCTCCCGAGCGCGCTCTTCACCGCCGCAAGATAGCCGCGGCCGAAGCGCTGCGAGGGCTCCAGCGTCGTTCCTTCCGCCCATTCGTTCCAGGCGTTGATGAACAGGAGTGAAGTCGGGTCGGCGTTGTGCCGTTCCTCTTGCTCGACGATGCCGGCGAGCCAGCGCCGGAACCGCGCCGGGCTCGCCCCGGTGAAGATGCGCGCCTCGACATTGCGCCGCGCCGTGTTGTCCCAGTCGAGCATCACGCCGCGATGAACCGGCCACGGATAGGCGTTGTCGAAGCGCTTGAGGTCGGCATCGACCGCTTCGTCATAACCGTAAATCTGGCCGCGGAAGTCTTTGGCGAGATCGGCGACGACGCGGCGCTTGTCGGCGCCGAAGCTTTCATGCGGCGGAAACATGACGAAAGCGTCGAGGCCGAAATCCGCCGGCATGCCGTCGAGCGGTTCGGCGCCGCATCGCACTGCGCAGAGGTGAATCTCGCCGATTCCGGCGCGGCGGCATTCCTCGCGCCACATCGCCGCCGTTTCAAGCCAGTCCGGAATGAGGCGAATGCGATAGACGATCAGAACCGGCTTGCCTTTGTGCCGGATATAGCGCGGGTCGCGCATCATCCGGATGAATTCGTGGATCAGCGCGCGGTTCGATTCCGGCGAATAGGACTGCGCAAGGAGCACGTGTTTGTTCTGGCCGTCCCAGTTGCGCGACCAGTTCTCGTTCGCCCAGCAGACGCAGAACGGAAAATCGGGTTTTCCCGACTCCAGCATCTGCTCGATCGGACGGTTGAGCAGCTTCCTGCCGTCGAACCAGTAGTAATAATAGCAAAAGCCGTGGACGCCGAACCGGCGCGCGAGCGCGGCCTGCGCTTCCTGCGTCTCCGGATTGCGCAGGTCGTAATAGCCGAGGTCGGCGGGAAGCTTCGGCTGGTCATGACCGCGGAAGAGAGGCTTGGCCTTGGCGACATTGGTCCATTCGGTGAAGCCCTCGCCCCACCAGAGATTGTTTTCCGGGACCGGATGATATTGCGGGAGGTAGAACGCGATCGCCCGCACCTGCCGCGCGGCGGGCCTGGCTTCTTTTATCGCGTCGAACCTCGTCGCCGGCGCGCCCGCTTCCTCAGCAATCGCCGCGAGCGTCAAGGGGAGCAGCGGCGCGGCGGCGCCGCTGAATTCTCCATGCTCGATGCGGCAGGCGCGGAACTGGTGGATGATGAGGTCCGAGATCAGCAGCGCCGGGCCCGCCGGGACGGCGGCGACCTTCGGCGCCGCCCGCCCGAGCCTGTCAAACCACTCCCTGAGCTTCGGCGCCGCCGCGTCAGGCGCATCCTCAAGAGAGGCGGCCGCCAGCCCGTCAGCAAATCGCGCAAACGCGTCGGCGATCCCGCCGGCGTCAGCGCCCTCATCCGCCGTCACCGCGGCGACGCGGTCATATTTCGCGAGCGGCCCCGCATTGATGAGATGGGCGAGAATCTCAGACGCATTCGCCTGCGGCGGATAGGCGACGACGGCGCCGCGACAAAGGTTCGCCGTCACATGCGTTGCACGCTCTACCTGTGATGCATCCGTGACGGCGATGATGAGATCGCCGTCCGCGCGGACGATTTCGGCAAGCGCCTCGAGGCGCATGGCGCCAGCGCCCGGCGGCGCAATGAGGACGAGAAGACGCGACGAGGCCGGATTGCTGGCGCGCACCGGGAACAGGTCGGGGAACGCAGGTTCGATGCGGGCGCCTGGCTTTGACTGGGCCGCATTGAGCGGACGCCCCTCGGCGCGGCCCGACCGCTCATAATGGAGGAGCGGGTTGATCCCCGCCGAGGCGACGTCAGGATTGGCGGCGAGATAGGCCGCGCCGTCGAAATCAGGCGACGGATTGCGCCCGAGTTTGGCGCCGATCCAGAGATAATGTTCGGCGGCATCCATGCCGAGTACGGCAACATCAGGATGGCGCTCAAGATACCAGCGCGAGTCGAAGAGCTTCGACGCCCTGATGGTCGTGATGTCGGAGGACCTGTCCGTCAATGCGAGCCCGCCTGCGTCAGCCGCATCGCCTCCTCGACGGCGGCGCTGGGCGCGCGCCCTTCGCGGGCGCCGAATTCGACGAAATGCCGCGCCGGATCGACTCCGGCCTCTGCGACGTCCTTGTTGTGCGCTCTGTACCAGTCGGCGTCGAAAAGCCCGGCTTTCATCAGCATCACGACGCGCGCCCGCATTTGCCGCCCCTTGAACACCGGCGCCAGGGGCGCTTCGGCGATCGCCCGCGCCGCCGCGCCGGCGCGCAGCGCCGCCTCGAGCATGCTGGCGCGCCCTGCTTCTTCGGCCGCCTTCAAGCTGCGCTTAAGGTTGTCGGCGTCGGCGGCGCGGGCGGCGAACAATGCGTCGAGTTCGGCGTATTTGCGTTGAAAGGCGGCTTCACGCGCCGCGAGCGCGGCTTGGGTTTCTTCTCCCGCGGGGCGGCGGCCTTCGGGCGCCGCGACCATCCCCTCAAGCTCCTTGATGAGACGGGTGAGATTGGCGATTTCAGCAAATCTTGCCTGCAATTCGGATTTCATCGCCGTCGTGGCGGCCGACTCCTCCGCCGACGCCATCTTCGCCACGGCGAGTTCATCGGCAAGCGCGGACTTTTCACGCTCGAGGTCCTCGGCCTCAGCCGAGCGTTGCCGAAGCGCGCTTTCGGTCATTGCAAGGCGCGATTTCAGATCAGCGATTTCAGCGGCCGCAAGGGAGAGCCGCTTCTCCGCGTCAGCGAGCCGCGCCTCCGCCTCCGCCGATTTCTTCTCGGCGCCGGCGAGCGATTTTTCGAGCTTGGCGGCCTGCCCCTGATGAAAGTGCTGAAGGGCGACGAGACGCGCAAAGGCATGGCCGGCTTCGTCAAGGCGCGACCGGATGCGGTCAAGCGCGGCGTAGTCGTGCGAGGTTTCGCCGGCGGCGGCCCAGCGGTTGAGTATCAGGAAAGCTTCATTCGCCCACACATGGGCGCTGCCCGCGCTCGCATCCCGATTGAGCTTGTGATGGCGCTCCTTGTTCGAAAGGAACTCATCGATCACGGGCGCGGCGGCGCTTTGGCGCTTCGGCCAAAAGAGGTCGAGCGTCTTCGCCGCGCGATCAAGCGTTCCCTGCCAGTCGGCGAGGAGGGCGTCATAGGTGATGAAAGCGCGCTGGCGTCCGCGTGTCTGCGCTTCGGCGTCGAGCGTGTTGCGCAGCCACAGCAAAACGCCGCGCGCCACGTCGAAATTGTCCCGCTTCTTCAGGGAACAGGCGACTTCGAGCGGGTCGCGAAGCGTCGTGAGGATCGCAGCCCGCGCGCCGGTCGCTTCGATCGTCTGCGTCCACCAGCCGGCGATGCGATTGATGCGAGGGTCTTTGAGGACATAAAGCCATGAGCCCGCGAACTCATCTTTCAGCGCCGCGATCGCGCGCTCGCGAAACTCGCCGGATTTCGGCGACTGGAACCAGTCGGGATTGACCGCCTCAAAATCGTGCCAGCTGCTTCCGGCCGATTCGAGGAGCTCGTCGTTCAGGCGGCAAACGGGCGCCGGTTCCCAATGGCCAAGGTCATTCCCCGGCGCGGCGCCGACCAGGGTTTTCGGCAAATCGCAGCCGAGAAGGCTGAGCGTGCGCGTCAGCGCGCTCGTTCCCGAACGGTGCATGCCGAGCACAAGCACGCAGACCCGCGCCGAAGCGGCGCCCTTAAGCGACAGCACCCCGTTCGATTCCATCAACGACCCGTTCCGTCCCGGACGGCGCATGCCGCCACCCGTCCAAGGGTCCCTCTAGGGATTCGGGGACCCTTGATCCTACCTATCGGGAGGCGCCGCATCGGACAAGGCGCACGCCGCGCCCAGCGGTCAAGCGCCAAGAACCCCCGTGCAGGGCCGGAACCCGGATTTCCCTGCAAGCCTGCTTGCCGATATTTTACGTTGCACCGTGGAGCAAGGCGGCTAGGCTCGCCAGCGTCGAAGTTTCCCCATTTCATCGGCGGACGAGACGCGCGCTTAAATGGCAACGCAGGAGGATGAACAGCATGTGGACGGTGACCCTGGGGACGACGAGCGGCGTGTCATCGTCCATTCTCGCCAGCATCCAGCAGATCACGCTTGAGGCCGCCAACTACTGGGGCCGATACATCAATTTCGGCTCAGCCGTGATCGACATCCGGGTCAATGTCATCAATCTCGGCCCGACGACGCTCGGCCAAGCGGGGCCCGATTTCTTTCCAACCCGGGTCGTCGGCGGCGCGCAGGTCTTTCAGGCGGGCCCGATCCTCGAGCTCCAGACCGGCGTCGATCCGAACGGGTCGAGCCCTGACATCGACATTGATCTCAACCTCACGTCCGTCAACGACAACGAATATTATTACGGCGGGCTTGCAAACCCGAACGTCCCCTTCGGCCAGTTCGACCTCTTCACGATCCTCGCACACGAGATCGGACATGGCATCGGCTTCATCTCGTTCGACCCGGCGACCGCCACCGCCGATCGCGCCGAGTTCGATCTCTTCAAGAGCGGGAACGTCTTCACCGGGCCGCGGGCGGTCGCCCTTAATGGCGCCAATGTGCCGCTGCAACCCGGCGATGGCAGCCATCTTGTCGATTTCGACCTGCTCTTCCCGTCCATTTCCAACGGCGAGCGGAATTTCGTCTCCGCGCTTGATATTGCGATCCTCGCTGACGCCGGACTGCCGAGTCTTGAACCGACCGCCGGCGATGATTCGCTGTTCGGCTTCGAACGCTTCGCGGACGGCGGCGCGCTCATCGGAGGCAATGACGTCATTGCGCTCCTCGCCGGCGCCGACTGGTATGACGGGCTCAGCGGAACCGATTCCGTCGACGGCGGCGCCGGGAATGACACGCTGCTTGGGGGATCAGGCAACGACACCTTGCGCGGCGGCGCCGACAATGACCTGATCGACGGCGGCGACGGCTTCGACAGCCTCTTTGGCGACGAAGGCGACGATCTTTTCGCCAACGGCGGCAGCGACGCCTATGACGGCGGC
>Ga0073934_10011099_pt1 | contig 11002 bp, 10 predicted proteins | sample LarsenN4metaG_FD_76834 | JGI IMG/M metagenome (GOLD analysis project Ga0073934, IMG submission 76834) | Hot spring sediment bacterial and archeal communities from British Columbia, Canada, to study Microbial Dark Matter (Phase II) - Larsen... ...
ATTCCAGAGAAAGTTTGGGAAGCAGGTGACTGTCACATCTAGTATGTAAAAATTATAACCCCCGTGAATTCAATCGGAGGCTATTCGCCTCCCACCCTGTGGCTTGCAAGTGGTCCTGTGATGCCGCGTGCCACCTGGAATGTGCCCCGGTTGTACTTTTTCGCCTGGTACAAGGCGGCATCTGCGGCGCGCAGCAGGTCTGGACCGTTGCGGGCGTGGACCGGGTAAATGGCGATGCCGCCGGAGATGCCCAGCTTCAGCTTTTTCCCATCGGGGAGTTTGAACTTGAGCTTTTTCATTCCCTCGACGATCTTTTCCGCCACCACCTGTGCAGACGACATCTCGGTCTGGCTGAGGATCAGTGTCAGTTCGTCGCCTCCGTAGCGGGCAAGGAAATCTGTGTTGCGCACGCCGCGTGCCATTTGATTAAAGACCACACGCAGAACATCATCGCCGGTTGCGTGTCCGTAGGTGTCGTTGACAGCCTTGAAGCCGTCCAGGTCCATCATGATGACGGCAAAGGAATAGCTGCTGCGGCGTGCCGAAAGGACTTCCTCCTCCAGCCGTTCATCCAGGGCGCGGCGGTTGGGCAGCCCGGTGAGCGTGTCACTGTAGGCCTGACGGCTGATCATCTGGTGCAGGCTGGCATTGGAAATGGCCACCGCGGCCTGGTCTGCCAGCAGCCGCAGCAGGCGCAGTTCGGCTGGCTTAAACGCGCCCTTGATCATGCGCGAGAGGTTCATCACACCCACCACGGTGTCGCCTACCTTGAGTGGGATACCGATGATCGAACCATCCCAATCCTTGGGCGCTGTGCGGAAGAGGACATGCGCTTGCATGTCTTCGACGATGATCATCTCCCCGTTCGCGGCAACCGTATAGGTTAGCCCGTTCGAGCGCGGCTTTGACCAGGGTTTGTTGCGTGTTCCATCTGAATCGAGAGCCGCACCAAACGATAATTTGTGGTTCTTGTAGAGGAAGATGTTGACGTCACGCGTATTTTCGATCAGGCGCATGGCTTCGGTCACCACGGCGTCCAGCACATCGGGCAGGTCCAGGCTGGAGGTGAGGTTGATGCTCAATTTTTTTAACGCGTCGAGTTCGTCGGTCTGTTGTTTGAGCAGGAATAACAGGCCCTGATGGTCGATCAACCCTTGCAATACATTTTCCGCGGCAGCATCGGGATGCGGGTTCTTCTCAACCGCGGCTGCCAGAATATCGAGCAGCAGGATCAGCGAATCCCGCTCAGACTGGGACACTTGCTTTTGCTCCAGGATTTGGCGGGCATCAGACAGGATTTTAGTTCTGGTATCACCCATTCTTCTCTTTTATCAGGTAGCCATTTAATCACAAAAAAACGATACTCTTTGTAGTCCTTATATCCTATTAACCAAAAAACCCATGCCATTATAACAAGCCGGGTACGGCAAAATATTGCACGGGCGTTACAGCGATCAACAGTGGAGTTTGTTTTTGTGGGGATGGGCTGCGGTCTCAAAACCTGTCAAATGACACTGCCCGGACAGGAAAGGGGAACTGCATGGATATGTTAAAATGAATAAACCCCTACTGGAGGAAAACGTGTCAGATCTTGCACAATCATCGGGTCAGACTCAGCCGAGGCCTGCACCCTCCACACCACTCAATCCACGCCGGCGCGGCATCATCGTCGGTGCATCAGATGGAATCGGCGCTGCCCTGGCGCGTCGCCTTGCACGCGAGGGCATGTCCCTGGCGTTGATCGCCCGCAGTAAAGACAAGCTCATCTCCCTTTGCGACGAGATCAACCGGGCCGGGACCGCATCGTACGCCCGTGCGTATGTCCATGATGTTAGTGAGTATCAGGAAACGCCAGACCTGCTGCGAAAGGTTGTCGCAGAGCTTGGCGGGTTGGACGTGTTCGTTTTTGTGGCCGGTGTCAACTATCCACCCGGCGGGATCGCGAAATACAATTTTGAGAACGACCGCCGCATGATCGAGATCAACCTGATCGGCGCGATGGCTTGGCTCAGCCCGGTGGCAGAAATGTTCCAATCGGCAAAGGCTGGCCAGATCGTTGGCATCGGTTCCGTTGCCGGTGACCGCGGACGTGTGGGTAACCCCGGATACAACACATCCAAGGCGGGGCTGCATACCTATCTCGAAGCCCTGCGCAACCGCCTTACGCGGCACGGCGTCAATGTGCTCACTGTCAAGCCGGGCTTTGTCCGAACCGAAATGGTCAAGGCGGCCCAGGGCTCCACTCCCTTCATGATCGAACCGGATAAAGCCGCAGAAGATATCTTCAAGGCCATGAAAAAACGCAAGCAGTCGATCTACACGGCGTCCATCTGGCGCTGGATCATGCTTGCCATTCAACACACGCCTTCATTCATTTTTCGAAGGCTGTCGTTTTAGTCTGTTCCTTTTGTTGTTTCCATCGCCGCCCTCGACGATGGGGTAAAGATGTACACCATGTCTCTCACTCTCAACAACTTCACACAACTTGAAAACTTCGGACATTCGCTGCGGGCACCGTCATATCGCTTTCAGCCGAAATCCGCGGAGGATATTCTGGAAGTCTTCCGTCTTGCAAAAAAACACGAACTGACCGTCACGGCGCGCGGCGCAGGCCGCAGTTATAACGACGCGGCGCTCAATGGTGGCGGTATCATGCTCGACCTTACCGCCATGGACCAGATACTCGAATGGGACACCACTACCGGCCTGGTGCGATGCGAGCCAGGTGTCACGCTCGAAAAATTGTGGCAGCGGGTCGAACCCGAAGGCTGGTGGCCGCCGGTCGTCTCGGGGACGATGAAAACCACACTGGGTGGTTGTCTCGGGGCGAACATTCACGGCAAAAATAATTTCAAAATGGGGACCATCGGCGAGCATGTGGTTGAGTTCACCGTGCTGCTGCCAACCGGCGCCGAACTGACCTGCACGCCCAACAAGAATGCAGACCTGTTCCATGCCATGATCAGCGGACTAGGCATGCTGGGTATTTTCACGTCCATTACGATGCAGATGAAACGCATCGAGTCGGGACTTTTACGAGTCCATGCCTGGCCGGTGCATAACCTGCATGAGCATCTTTCCTATCTGCTCGACCGTGCTCCCGATCACGACTACATCGTCGGATGGATGGACACGATGAACGGCGGTAAAAGCATCGGGCGCGGACAGATCCACGCCGCCGATTACCTGCATGGAAATGAAGACCCGAATCCGCAGAAGACGATGCAGTTGAATAATCAGGTGCTGCCGCCGTATATTTTCGGCGTGTTCCCGAAGTCGATCTTGTATATTTTCATGCGTCCGTTTGCCAATAATATTGGCTGGTGGGGGGTGAACCTTGCGAAATATGTCGCTTCACTGCGTTCTCACACATTCACACAATCGCATGCGGCATTTCACTTCCTGCTCGATTACGTGCCGAATTGGGAGTTATCCTATGGGCGCGGCGGGTTGATCCAGTATCAGTCGTTCGTGCCGAAAGAGACGGCCGAAGATTGCTGGCGCGAGATGTTGAGCCTGTCGCTGAAGCGCGGCATGCCATCCTATCTCGGTGTGACCAAACGTCACCGCCCCGATAAATTCCTGCTCACCCATGCCGTGGACGGTTTTTCGCTGGCGCTCGATTTCAAAGTGACCGACCGCAACCGTGCAAAACTCAGCCAGATGTTGAGTGAATTCGATAAGATGGTCATTCAGGCTGGCGGACGTTTCTACTTTGCCAAGAATAGTGAAACATCTGCTGAACATGCCCGTGCATTTTTAGGTGATGACGCCATTGAAAAATTCAAGAAGTTGAAAAAACGCTGCGATCCAAACGGACTGTTGGAATCGGATCTATACCGCAGGTTATTTGGGTAGCAATCAGAGCGGGATGCACACAGCATCCCGCTTTATAATTAACAACCATAAGATTGTTGCACCAAGCCGCTAAAACTTTCATTGCATCTCATGAGTCTTGTATGAAACTTATTGTTGAAGACCTCGGTTTAATGGAATATGAACTTGCCTGGAAAATACAGGACGAATATGCGCGTGGGATCGCGGAGGGGAAACGCGAGCCAACTCTGCTATTGGTGGAACACCCACATGTATACACCTTCGGCCGGCGTGGCAAGCAGGAAAATTTGCTTTGGGGTGAATCGCAGCTAAAAGAAAAAGGTATCGCCATTCATTGGGTGGACCGCGGCGGCGATGTTACTTATCATGGCCCGGGACAATTGGTGGGATACCCTCTCATTCCCCTGAGTCCCATTTCTCATTCTCATGCAGCAGGGGATAAGGAGCAGGGGAGAATTCCAGATGCCGATTACGTCGGCTACATTCGTAAACTTGAAGAGACGCTCATTGTTGCCTTGGCCCATTTGGGACTCGTGGCTGGGCAGCGCGCCGGGCTGACCGGTGTGTGGGTCCAGGCGGATGTACATTCGCGATGTCCGCGCTGCAAACCGGAGGACCGCCAGAAACCGGCCAAGATCGCGGCCATTGGCGTTAAAGTGGATGCACGCGGCGTGTCACGCCATGGCTTTGCTTTGAATGTGGATCCCGACATGGGGTATTGGGATGGCATCATTGCCTGTGGGCTGCAGGATGAACCCATCGTTTCACTGGCAGACCTGTTTGTTGAGCCGCCATCGATGGAACGCGTAAAGCAGGAAGTGGTTAGCGCCTTCAAGGAAATCTTCCACGCAGACTGACGCCGTAACCTTTGGGTGATTGTGGGGGAATCTTGGCTTTGATACATTCCGGCATTATTTAGATGGGGCATGATGCACCCTCTGCCGACCTGGGACTTTTCCGTTCAATCTAGGATCGACCGGCATAAAAAAAACAGGCTCCGCGTCTTTTCGGGACCGGAGCCTGTTTCTGTTTAAGAAAAATGTTTAGGCTTGTGAGGAAGCTGTCGCCTTCGCAGGAACCGCGTTCTCCCGTCGCCAGAAAATACTGACTGTGATGAGATAGACCAGATACGCAAGTACCTCAGTTAACGAGGGGTTGCCGTTGTAGCCGAACAACGTCTTCATCAATTCGCCGACGATGGATGTCTCGTCGAGGATCATGTTCACATCCCAAACATGTTCCACGATGGAGGGGATCACGCCCGCTTCATTGAACTCATGCACACCATGAGCGACGAGTCCCGCTGCAAAAAGGATAAGCAGAATACCCGTAACCTGGAAGAAACGGCGCAGGTCCAGGCGCACCGTGGTGGCAAAGATCGTCCAGCCCAGCAGGGCAGCGGTACCGAGTCCAAGGATGGTACCGGCCAGGGTCTGGATCACGCTCGCTGAGCCTTCCACTTGATTCCCGGCAAAAAATGCGGCGGTGATGAAGATCGCCAACTCGATGCCTTCACGGACCACGGCCATGAACGCCAGCCAGAAAACCGCGCGTTTCCCGGTGGAAGCAGCGGCTTTGTTGACACCAGCTTCCAGTTCTCCTTTGAGGAAGCGCGCCTGTTTGCCCATCCAGAAGATCATCCAGGTCAGAATCCCGGCCGCGATGAGCATGGTGATGCCCTCGAAAATTTCCTCTGCTGCGCCCGTGAGCGAAGCTCCAATGCTGGTGAGCACAACCGCGGTCAGGATGCTCACACCAATGGCGCTTAATGTCCCCAACCACACGGCGGGAACAAGATCGTTGCGGCGAATTTTGCTGACCGCACCCAGGACGATACCGATGATGAGAGCAGCTTCCAATCCCTCGCGCAGGGACAGCAAATAGGTCGGTAACATGTATATGAATCTCCTAAATAAGATATTTGTTATCTAATTAGGGATGTTATAATCGAATCAACTGGAATTATCCAGAAACTTGCTTTAAACTAAGTTTCACCTAGGGTGAAACTTTTTTTTGGAGAACGAGTAATGGCAACGCCTGCAATGCAGCGATATGCGGCTGAAATTTATAGGCTCCAACAGGATGCCCCATTCGTAGGACTGAACGAATTATCTGAGAGCGCGAACTCTTCGCTCCAGGCAACTTCGCGCATGGTCGCGCGCATGAAGGAGCTGGAATATCTCGATCACGAGCTGTATCGCGGCGTGCGCCTGACGCCGAAAGGCGAAACGATCGCCATGCCGGCCCTGCGCCGTCATCGCCTGGTGGAAGTGTTTTTGGTCAAGGTGATGAAATACGGTTGGGATGAAGCGCACGAACTCTCGGACCAATTTGCGTTGGGTGTGAACGATAAAGTGGAGGATCGTATCGACGAGATCACGGGACATCCCACCCGCTGCCCGCACGGCGAACCCATCCCGGGCAAGGATGGTGTCATGCCGGTCGTCAACGATGTTCCCTTATTGGAAGTCCCCTCAGGCTCCGATTGTGTCATCAGCCGTGTGCGTACTCATGACGAAGACAAACTGCGTTATTTCGCCGAATTGGGATTGGTCCCCGGTGTTCCATTTCATCTGTTCAGCTGTGCCCCGTTCAAAGGTCCGCTGCGGTTGCTGATGAAACCGCAAGACCATTTGATCGGCTATGAACTGGCTGGTTCTTTGTGGGTGGAAGTGATAAAAGTGGGTGAGGGGAACAGCCCTGTTCCGACAAAAGGTAGATAAAAAAACGAGTTGCAGCCGCAACTCGTTTTTTTATCTACAAGATCATTTTCTCTTTTTTGATTTGCCTTGATAGGCAGGCACAGCGATCACCACGTAATTGCAGATCCGTTCATCCAGCATGCGGGTGATGATGCGTTCATCCACCTGGTGTTGCTCGATGCTTTCTTTAGCCACCGTGATAACGGTTGGCAATTCTGCGTTGTAGCGATAATTCAATAGCTGATGTAGTTTTTCTTTTGCCCACGGGGTAGCCGATTGAGATCCAAGATCATCCAGCACCAACAGGGGCGCTGTTCGTACCTCATCGAAACGGCGGTCATAACTGGTGCCGGCATTGGGGCTGAAGGCTGCGCGCAGGTGATCGAGCAGATCGGGAACCATCACAAAGAGGGGAGGGTCACCCAGCCCGGCGCGATAATTGGCAATGGCGGCTGCAAGATGTGTTTTTCCGCAGCCGTATGTCCCCTCAAATACAAGCCAGCCCCGTGGCTTTTCTGCAAAACCATGCGCGGTCTTTAATGCTTTTTGCAGAGATTTCAATTGGTCGCCCGGCAAACCTTCCTGTGCGCGGTCTTCAAAGGCACCGAACGTTCTGTTCGCCAACAGGTCGAGCGAGGAAAGCTCGGGATGGCTTGTATCCTCCATCGGGCGGCGAAAATCGGGCGCACTGATGCGGACCGTAGTAACCAGTTCCGGGTCTGACAGGCGTGAGCGAATGCGCGGCTCGATCTCATCCAGCGCAAGATTGGTTGTGATCACCGTGGAAAGTTTATTGATGTAGCGATAATTGATGATCTGGAATAGTTTTTCCTGCGCCCAGCCCGTGGCATTCTGTGTGCCGAAATCATCCAGCAGCAAAAGCTTTGCATTGCGGATCTCTTCGAATCGTTCTTCGAAGGATGTGTCCTGTGCACCGTAGGCAAAACGCAGGGCGTCCAACAGATCGGGTACGGTCAGGAATAGCGTTGGCACACCCATGCGGACGGCAAAGTTGGCGATGCCCGCCGCAAGATGCGTCTTGCCGCATCCATAGCCACCTTGTAGTAAGAGCCAGCCATTTAAATTCTTGGCATAATGCTGGGCATGGTTGTATGCCATTTCAAGCGATGCAGACTGCATTTCACCCAACCCCTGGCGTCCGCGTGGTTTGAATGTTTCAAAGGTCAGGTCTTTGAGTTCATCCAGGTTGCTTAGCGAATACAATTTTTCGCGCACCGCATCTGTGATATTGGCCCGGCGACAGACGCACACTTGAAGTTTGCCGAACTCCGGATGACCCAACGGCACGTCCGTACGCAAATATCCAACACCGCCGCAGTGTGGGCAGTTGGGATCACCCGGAAGGTCGTTATTGGGCGCGCTTGCGTAACTGCTCGATCTTTCGGTCGAGGCTTTGTTCGCCAGGTTTTTTATTGTCGTGTCGATCTTGCTTTTGGGCACGGCCTTCTTCCTTCCAGCGTTTCAAAATCGCTTCGCAGTATCTCCAACTGCGTTTATTATTTTTTACAGCAAGTTCAATCGAGTCGGCGATCCATTCCGGTGAATACAACTCTTCCGCATCCTTCAACGCGTCGGCGATCAAAGGGGTTAGTGCGCCGATGTTTTCCTCATATAACTTGAACACGTTAGGACGTTCGACCGGAACGACGACTCCTGTTTTGGGACTCCACTGCCCACTTTCTAACGCCTGGACCCCGGCTCTGCCTCTCGGAGAATTCAACAGGAAATAAACTGCCGCTCCTTTCTGGACCCGGAGCAGGCTTCCGCGCTTCACTGCTTTTTCCAGCCCACGAGTGATCTCGTCCGCCGCCAGCCCCAGCTCTTTGATGCCGAAATCCATGCGGCTCAACACCCGAAATGGACCTTCCATGTGCTCGGCACGCCACAGAAAATAAGTTGTGACCTTCAACTCCGCCACATCGTCAATGTCTTTCAATAATTGATGAAAGAATGTGTCGGGAAGCTGCGAGAATGTTTCTGCGTCTGTGAAGCCTTTGAATTTGGTCATTTTATTTCCGCAGGGACAGATGGCGATCCACCCCTACACGATCATTCATTCGGTTTAAATACCTTCGTCGCGGCATTCTCGAACTTGGTCTGTGCCCCGCGGAAGACCAGTTCCACGCTGCCCACCGGTCCATTACGATGCTTGGCTACGATGATCTCTGCCACATTCGCCTTGACCGTGTCCTTCTCATACTGGTCGGGACGGTAGATGAACATTACGATATCTGCGTCCTGTTCCAACGAGCCGGATTCGCGCAAATCTGAAAGCACCGGGCGTTTATCTGAGCGCTGTTCAACGGCACGCGAGAGTTGTGCCGCCGCCAATACAGGGACGTTCAGCTCACGAGCCAGCACTTTCAAGTTTCGCGAGATGTAGGAAACTTCCTGCACACGGTTGTCCGTTCGCGTGTCGCCGCCCATGAGCTGCAGGTAGTCGATGATGATCAGGTCGAGACCAAACTCCATGTGCAGGCGGCGGCATTTGGTCCGCAGTTGAAGCGGGGTAATGGCGGGAGTGTCATCGAGATAAATGTTGGTATCCGAAAAGACCTCGATGGCATGTGTGAACAGCGGCCATTCATTTTCCTGTAACTTGCCGGTGCGCATACGCTGCGAGTCGATGCCGGTCTCCTGTGAAATAAGACGCTGTACCACCTGGTCGTTGGACATTTCCAGCGAAAAGATGGCAACGTGTTTTTTGTGGGTGAGACCCGCGTTCTTGGCAATTGAAAGCAGAAAACCTGTTTTACCCTGACCCGGACGACCAGCGATGATGAGCAGGTCAGATGGCTGCAGTCCGGTCAGCATGCGGTCGAGATCGATGAAGCCCGTGGGCACCCCAACAATTTCGTCGGAACGTTTGGCCAGGTCATCGATACGGTCGTAGAAATCGCTGGCGACCTTTTTGATCGGAACAAGGTCATGCTTAAGACGCCGTTCGCTGACGTTGAACACCGCCTTTTCCGCCTCATCCATTACATTGTCAACGGTGGTGCGCTCGTCATACGCAATGGACGCGATCTGATTCGCGGCGTTGATCATCTTGCGGCGGATGGAATATCCCTCAACAATGCGTCCATAGGATTCGGCATTGAGCGATGACGGCACCTGGTTGATGAGCGATGTAAGGAACGCCGGTCCGCCGATCTCGTTCAATTGACCGCGCCGTTCCAACTCATCGGCAACGGTTAATAGATCGATTGGGATGCGCTGCTCATGCAGGCTGGTGAATGCCTCCCAGATCCATTTGTGCCGGTGGATGTAGAAATCATCCGGGCTCAGGAACTGGGCGATATCGTAATAGACTTCCTGGTTAATGAAGACCGCCCCCACAACGGCTTCTTCGGCTTCTCTGCTGTGAGGGACTGCCGTGGACGTGGCGGGGGCGGTGTTTGCGTCATCCCCAAAAGGGGCATCGGGCGGCAGGGTATCGATCATTTTTTCTTCGGCTTCTTCGGGCTGTCTGATTCGTCATCAGGATCGTTGCCTTCGGGTTTGTCGAAATCGAGTTTCTCCAAAAAATTCTCGAAGACCGATAGCCGTTCGCTGCTCTCTTCTGCCGACAATGGAGCCGGTTTGCTTTTTTCAATGGGCAGATTTTCCTCGCCCTCAGGCATATCCTGTTCGGGGATGATGCCCGCCTCATTCATCACCTCTGCATTGACCAGGATCGGTACGTGGGCGCGCACTGACAACGCGATCGCATCCGATGGACGCGAGTCCACCTCCACTTCGCGGCCGTCCACTTCGGCGATGATACTGCCATAGAAGATCTCGTTTTGCAGTTTGACGATCTCGATACGGGTAATGCGTGCATTGAACGCGCCAAAGACATTCTTCAACAGGTCATGCGTCAATGGGCGGACCATTTCCACTTCCTGTAATGCCACGGTGATCGCTTCCGCTTCATACGGTCCCACCCAGATGGGGAGGTAGCGCTCAGAATCGAGCTGCTTCAACACCACCAGCCGTTGCGGAGTCATCAAGTGCACGCGGACACTGTCAATTTGAACTTCGATCATTTCAGACATGGGAACTCCAACAGTTAGGGTACTGTTCTTCTCTCTCTTCTTTCGTTGGTCTGCGACCTGTCTTACTATTAACGACGTACATCATATTTTAGCATAATCAAACCCGAATGAGCGCGAGTTGCAAGAATATTCAAACAGTACTATAATGTTGCCCTGCCATCGGGGCGTGGCGCAGCCCGGCTAGCGCGCTTGCATGGGGTGCAAGAGGTCGGAGGTTCAAATCCTCTCGCCCCGACAGGAAAGACTCCAGAAATGGAGTCTTTTGATTCCAACAGGCAGTTGTTTCCCCATTGAGGGGGCGATGCAAACCCTCTCGCCTCGACAGGAAAGACTCCAGAAATGGAGTCTTTTGATTCCAACAGGCAGTTGTTTCCCCATTGAGGGGGCGATGCAAACCCTCTCGCC
>Ga0073934_10011100_pt1 | contig 11001 bp, 10 predicted proteins | sample LarsenN4metaG_FD_76834 | JGI IMG/M metagenome (GOLD analysis project Ga0073934, IMG submission 76834) | Hot spring sediment bacterial and archeal communities from British Columbia, Canada, to study Microbial Dark Matter (Phase II) - Larsen... ...
AGTGCGGGGTCGGGGCGGTAACCCGTGGAGGCGATCGCCTTGCGCACCCGTGCGGCAGTGGCGGCGGCCACCGTTGCGGGCCGGGTGAGCACGCGGGAGACCGTCATGTGGCTGACTCCGGCCCGGCGCGCCACGTCGCGCAGGGTGGGGCGTCCGCGGGGCGCGTCCGCCGTTCCGGTTTCGTCGGAGGAGGGCATGCGTTCCATGAAGCGCCGACCGGGGTGGGGAACGCAAGGCGGATGTGACTGTGAACATTTTCTCGGGGTGGTGCACGCATCCCACGTCCGGGCAGGCTGCCGGGCATGCAACCGCTCCTCTCCTTCTCCGGTGTGGTCCCTTCCCTCGCGCAAACCGCCGACTTCGGTCCGCCCCGCAGCGAGATCGGCGTGGGCTGTCTGATGCCGTGGTGCGGAAGGCTGTATGTGCTCAACTACGTGTCCCACCGGCGGGCGACGGGGACCGGGAGCGGGTTGCGGGTGATCGACGCTAATTTCTCGATGACCCGGCACGAGGTCGCCGTGGACGGCACCTATGCCAACCGCTACGTCCACACCCCCTCCAGCCAGTTGATCATCGGCCCACACCTCATCGACACCGAACACCGGGTCCGGACCGTCGAGGCGCTGGTCGATGTCCGGCTCTGCGGCACCGCCACGCATCTCACCGATCCTGACCGGCTGGTTTACCTGCTCGGGATGGAGGGTGAGTTGTTCGAACTCGACGTCCACACCCTCGAGATCCGTCTCCTGTTCGACCTGACCCGGACCCTCGGCACGTCCGGGGAAGGGAGTTGTCATTTCAAGGACTGCTACACCGGGTGCGGCCGACTCGTCGTGGTGAACAACGACTATCACGAGCCCGATTTTCTGGGCGAACGGGCGGAGGGAACGCTCGCGGAGTTCGACGGAGCGGCGTGGCGGGTGATCGAGCGAAAACCGTTCGTCGCGGTGAACGGGCTCGGCTACTACGGGAAGACGATCTTCGCCACCGGCTGGGATCGTGCGTCCGCGATCCTCAAGGTGTTCACGGAAGCCGACGCCACCTGGCGGACCTACCGTCTCCCGAAGGCCTCCCACTGCTGGGATCATAAGTGGCAGACCGAATGGCCGCGGATCCGCGCCGTCGAACACGAGCGACTGCTGATGGATCATCACGGGATGTTTTACGAGCTTTCGCCGTGGGCCTACGGCAACCGAGTCTGGGGCATCCGGCCGATCTCCACCCACCTCTGGGTCCACGGCGACTTCTGTTCGTGGAAAGGCATGCTCGTCATCGGCGCGGACAACGCGAGCCACGAGAGCGGCGGGAATGTGCAGTCCGCCGAACCGCAGTCCGGGCTTTGGTTCGGCCGGACCGATGATCTCTGGAAGCTCGGCAAGCCAAAGGGCTGGGGGGGGCCGTGGTGGGAGGATCCGGTCCGGGGCGGCCTACCCTCCGAACCTTTCCTGATGACCGGGTTCGAGAAGAAGGTCCTCCACCTCAGCCACGACGCCGGGCATGCCGTGAGATTCGATGTGGAGGTCGATTTTCTCGGGTCTGGAGCTTGGAAGCGCTACCAGGCCGTCGAGGTTCCGGCGACCGGCTACGTCCCCTTGGTGTTCCCCGACGGCTTCAGCGCGCACTGGGTGCGCGTGACCGCATCGGCCGACTGCCGGGCTTCCGCCCAGTTCCACTACACCTGAGAGTGCATTCCACCCGGAACCCGGCATTCGAACAGCATTGCGGGCCGGGCGCCCCGCGGTAAGATCTGCCGGTGATCGTCGGCGAATCGCAACCCCGCGGATGGCGCTCGAACTGGTTCGCCACGCGTGGCGGGCAGGTGCCCCCGGCACTTTGGGCCTTGCATCTGGCGCTGGCGGTGGTGGTCGGCAGCGGCCTGCTCGTGTGGGTTTTCACCACGCTCGCGCACTATCGCTGGGACTGGGCTCCGGTCTGGGAGTATCGGGAGAAATTCCTCCGCGGCTGGGCGATGACCGTGGCGATCGCCTCAGCCGCCCTGGTGCTCAGCACCCTCATCGGCATCTCGGCCGCCCTGCTGCAGCGCGCCCCGTTCCTCCCGCTCCGCGCCGCCGCCAAGGTGTACGTCGAAGTGATCCGCGGCACCCCGCTGATCGTGCAGGCGCTCGTGCTCTACTTCGGGGTGTTCCAGGCGTTCGGGTTGCAGAGCCCGTTCCTCTCCGGCGTCCTGATTCTCTCGATCTTCAGCGGCGCCTACATCGGGGAGATGATCCGCGCCGGGATCGAAGGGGTCGGACGCTCGCAACGCGAGGCCGCGGCCGCGGTCGGGTTCACCCGGATCCAGACTTACCGGTTCGTCATTTTTCCGCAGGCGATCCGGCAGATCCTGCCGCCGCTCGCCGGGCAGTTCGCCTCGCTCATCAAAGACAGCTCGATCCTTTCCGTCATCGCCATCGGCGAGTTCACGCTCAACGTGCGCGAAGTCAGCGCGCTGACCTACAGCGCCTTCGAGAGCTACCTCCCGCTTGCGGCCGGCTATTTCGCCCTGACCCTCCCGATTTCCATGGTGGCCCGCATGTTGGAAGAGAAGTTCCGCTATGAAACTTGAGGCCGAAGCCATCTCGAAGCGGTTCGGGGATCTGACCGTCCTTCGGGAGATCTCATTCTCCGTCGACGCGGAATGCCTCGTGATCGTCGGGCCCTCGGGAGGCGGCAAATCCACCCTGCTGCGGATCCTCGCCGGGCTCGAACCCCCGGACTCCGGCCGGGTGCGGATCGGGGGCGAGGAACTGCGGTTCGAGGAGCAGGCCCTCCTGGGCCATCGACGCTCGGTGGGGATGGTGTTCCAGGCCTTCAATCTGTTCCCGCACCTGACCGCCCGTCGGAACCTGACACTTCCCCTCGAGCACGTGCATGGCCTCTCCCCCGAGGAGGCCGCGGCGCGGGCCGATGAGGTCCTGGCCCGGTTCGGTCTGACCGAACATGCGGGACGACGTCCCGCCGAACTCTCCGGGGGTCAGCGGCAGCGCGTCGCCATCGCGCGCGCGGTCTCGATCCGGCCACGCATGATCCTGTTCGACGAGCCGACCTCGGCGCTCGATCCCGAGATGACGGCCGAGGTGCTCGACCTCATCGGGGAACTGCGTGCCGAAGGGCGCCGGATCGTGCTGGTCACGCACGAGATCGGGTTTGCGCGCGAGGTGGCCGACCACGCGCTTTTTCTGGCCGACGCCGGGATCGTCGAGTCGGCTCCGGCCCGGGAGCTCTTCGACCGCCCGCAGGCCGCGCTCTGCCGAGCCTTCTTCTCCAAAGTGCTGCGGCATTGAGCGGAGAGGTGGGGATCCGACGGCGCTGCGACTTTGGACCGCGGCAACCCGGCGCCGCTTTCAACCCGTGTGGCCGTTCCGCAGCGCCCCCACACAACGGACGATGCGGCTCGCGGAAACCAGCGGGGCGCATCGGTCGATGCCGCCGACCGGCGCCCGTCGCCTACTGGCCCCCGCTCATTCCATGGATGATCGCCACCAACGGGCCCGAGAGAGCTCTCCAGAGAATCAGCGCTTGAAACACCTGGAAGGCCGTAGCAGCCGCGATCCCGTAGATCGAATGGCTCGTGCGTCGGACGAAGAATGCCGCTGCGAATGGAAGGACCGCGAACACGAGGGAGGCCCCGACCCACATCGGTGCTGTTCGGAGCACAAACTGCGTTAGGTGCGGCAGCGGACGGCCCCCGAGCATGTCTGCAAAGATCGCGCCGAAACCACCGATAGACAAAGCGAGACGCACCGCGAAGTAGGAGAAGATCAGACTAACGACGCAAAACGCGACCCTGATGGCCCGGTCGGCGGACGGCGGCACAATGGTTCCCGGATACGTTTCCGTGGGGGTCATGTTGGTTTGTCGCATCCGCTTTGGAGAGCCGAAGCGTGCCGTGAACAGGGGCGGTCGCCGTTTGTGCTCGGTTCGGATGTCACGCTGTCACATCCAGACTTCGCATACCAGTCCGACGGTATCGGCATCGCAATCGTCTGATCCGGCCTCCGGGCCAAAGCTGCGCGACGACTCACGCCGCGAGCCCGTTGCGGCGGGCGATCTCGTCCGCGCGGGCGTCTTGTCCGGTGGCGCGCAGGATGGCCAGGTAGTTCTCGGTGATCGTGGCGAGTTCGGACGGATCGGGCTTCCCCTGGTTTTTGAGAATGACGTAGGCGCGTGCGTACAGGTTGCAGGCATCCTCGGTGCGACCGGCCTGGTGCTGGGCGGCGGCCAGGTTGGCGAGCGATTGTGCGACATCGGGGTGCTTGGGGCCGAACGCGCGTTCCCGGATGGTGAGCGCCCGGATGTGCCGCGCCTCGGCACCGCTGAGGTCGCCGGTCTGGGCGAGGAGCAGGCCGAAGTTATTCAGGATCGGGGCGAGATCCAAGTGGTCGGGACCGAGGCGGCGTTCGAGCAGCGCAAGCGCGCGCTCGAAATGTTGCGCGGATTTTTCGAACTCGCCGGCATGGCGGAGCAGCACTCCCGCGTCGTTCAAGAGCGTCGGGAGCAAGGGATCCATCTCGCCGTGCAAGCGTTCGAGGAGCGGGATGGCCTGTTCATAACAGAGGAGGGTTTCGGATTCGCCCCCGAGCAGATCGCAGATCTGCCCGAGGGAGCGGAGCACGCGCACGACGGCTTCGGGATCGGTTTCCTCGAGCGCGTTGTGGGTTTCGAGCGCAAGGCGATACGCATCCGCCGCAGGGCCCGCGTACCGCCGGGCACGGAAGAGATCGCCCGCGACTTCGGCAGCGTGGGCGAGGGCCGGGGAGGGGGTGGTCCCGACGGATTCCAGGGCCGCCTGTAGGGCGAACGCGGGTCCGGTGCCATCGGAAAATGCCTGGGCGACCTCCTCGAGTTGGCGCCAGCACTCCTCTGCGGCAGGGTCCATTCCTTGGAAATATGAAGCCGCCGATGGCGCGTGTGGAGCATAAAAACAGGGCCGGCGATGGGGACAGTCACTGGCAGTTGGTCGTCCCCTTTGGCTGTGCGATGCGGCCTCGGGGCGCCGCCGCGGCTCAGGAGAGGGAGACGATCAGTGGCCCGCGCGTGGAGGGGAGGCGATGCAGGTGGCGGACCAGGGCGCGCTCGGCGGGTTCTGAGGAGCCCGCAATCCCGAGCAGTCCGGCGAGGCGTCGCTCGAACCGGTGGAGCAGTCGGACCGAGGGATCGCGCGTTTCCAGATACGTCAGGGCGCGGGAGAGGAGTTCGTGGATCTCGGGGACCGGGTGTTCCGGTTCGGTGGCGAGCCGGACCAGTTCGCAGAGATACCCTGCGAGTTGGAGCGCGGGAGCGGAGCGCCCCAGATCGTCGTGCGACCGGATCAGGGCCGCTTCCCGAAGCTCCCAGAGATCGCCGCGTTTGGGGCGGGCGACGGTGATCTCGCATTCGCGGAACAGGTCGAGCAGGCCGCTGAAACGTCCGCCCGGTTTCAAGGCACCGCGCGCGCCGGTATCGATACGGCCCAACGAATCCGTGATCCAGGAAACGATCAGGCTCGAGTCGCCGAACCGGGAACGGCGCAGGAGGATGGCCCGGGCGGTCTCGCCGCCGGTGCTCATTTGAGCGCGTGGATGGCGCTGCCGCCGGCCGCGAGCGCGGCTTCCTTGAGCATCTCGGAGAGCGTCGGATGGGCGTGCACCGTCCGCCCGAGATCTTCGGCGCTGCCGGAGAACTCCATCACGGCGACCGCTTCCGCGATCAGTTCCGAGGCGCCGGGTGCCAGCAGATGGACGCCGAGCAGGCGGTCGGTCTCGGCGTGGGCGATCACTTTTGCAAGGCCGGCGGAATAGCCCGAGGCGAGGGCGCGCCCGTTGGCGCGGAGCGGGAACTTGCCGACGGAAACCGGGATGCCGCGCCGCCGGGCTTCCTCCTCATCGAGCCCCACGCAGGCGGCCTCCGGGAAGGTGTAGATGACACCCGGTATCACGTCGTAGTTCACGTGGCCGGCGCGTCCGGCGATGCATTCGGCGACCGCAACGCCTTCCTCCTCTGCTTTGTGCGCGAGCATGGGACCGGGGATCAGGTCCCCGATGGCGTACAGTCCCGGCACGGAGGTCCGGAAATGGTCATCGACCTTCACGCGGCCGCGCTCGTCCAGAGCAAGCCCGAGCGCGGAATCGACGGCATCGCCGAGGAACGGACGGCGTCCCACGGCCATCAGCACCTTGGTTGCATCGAACCGCACCTCCTTATCTCCGATCGAGGCGACCACGATGGCACCGGAACCGGATCGCTCGACGCGTTGGACGCGTGCGCCGAGGTGGAAGGCGAGGCCTTGCCGGGCGAGTTCGCGCTGGAGCTGGGTAGCGATCTCGGCATCGAACCCGGGGGCGATGCGCGGGAGGAACTCGAGCACGGTGACCTTCGACCCGAGCCGGGCCCAGACCGAGCCGAGCTCGAGGCCGATGGCTCCGGCGCCGATCACGACGAGCTGTTCGGGGACGGTCTCGAAATCGAGCGCTTCGGTGCTGGTGACCACGGTCGCGCCGTCCGGCTCGATGCCGGGCAGGGAGGCGGGGACGCTTCCGGTCGCAAGGAGGATGTGCGGTGCCGAGAGGGTCTCGGTGGTTCCGGACGCGGAGCGGACCTCAACCGTCCCGGCTTGCGGGACGCGGCCGGTGCCGTGCACGAGCGTGATCCCGTTGCGTTGGACGAGGGTGGAGACGCCACCGGCGAGCTGCGTGAGAACGCCCCGCTTCCGCTCGTGCATGGCCGCGAGGTCGAGATCGACCCCGCTGAGCCGGATTCCGTGGCGGGCGGCGTCATGCGTCGCGAAGTGGAAATGCTCGGAGGAGGCGAGCAGCGCCTTGCTCGGGATGCAGCCGATATGGAGGCAGGTGCCGCCGGGTTCTTTGCGGGATTCGACGAGCGCGGTCTTCAGACCGAGTTTGGCGGCGCGGATCGCGGCCACGTATCCGCCCGGCCCGCCGCCGAGAACGATGAGGTCGAGTGCCTGCGGGGCGCCCATGGTGCAGACCGGTTCAGGCGGTGGCGGGAGCGGGGGTGGAGGCAGGGGTCGGTTCGATGGAGATCCCCTGGTCGCCGATCCGGCTGAGCGTGAGGCCGGCGAGGGTCGGGGCCGACGCGCTCATCGCGCGGAACACCTCCTCGATCGTGGCGGGCCCGGCGATGCCCGTGAGGGCCGTATCGAGGTCGCGCAGGATCTCCCAATCGTCGCGGGCCGATCCCGGAGGTTGCACGGCGCGATTGAGCCGCTGGAGGCGGCCCTTCAGATTGATCATCGATCCCCGCTTCTCGGCCGGGGCGGCCCCGGGCAGCACGATGTGGGCATGCTTGGTGGCCGGGTTGGGAAGGGCATCGACCGCAACGAACAGATCGAGCTTCGCAAGGTCTTGCTCGGTGAGCCCGCAGGCGGTGGGGTCTTCGGAAAGCGCGAGCAGCCCGCCGATCTCGCCGGACCGGATCCCTGCGCGGATTGCCTCGAGCCGCGAGCCCGCAGGGCTGGCGGCGAAGCCGAGCAGAGCGGCGCCGCGGCTGTTGGGGTTGCCGTCTTCGCACACGAGGATCCCGTCGGCCTCCTGCGGGCGGGGGACGATGTCGGTGACGGCTTCGAGGGTGGCGGCGAGGCGTCCGGCCAGGAACAGCTCTTCGTTGGTCAGGCGGCCCGAGCCAAGCAGGGCGATGCGACGTCCTGCGGCGCGCAGGGCGCGGAGCTTGGCGGCGGCGGATTCGATCGCGGTTTCCCAGGTGGCGGTCTCGGGGGCCGCGCCTCCTGCAACCGTGGGGGCCAGGAGGCGGTGCTCTGCTTCGAACCGGCGGAAGTCGAGGCGGCCGTGGTCGCACATCCAGCACGCATTGACCGCGTCGTTCTCGCGCGGGGTCTGGCGGTGGACCCGGTCCTCGCGGCTGCCGATGACGGTGTTGCAGCCCGTGCCGCACGCGGTGCAGATGCTCTTGGTTTCCTTGAGGAACCAGACGCGCATCTGGAAACGGAAGTCGGAGGAGGTGAGGGCGCCGACCGGGCAGATATCGACGGTGTTCAGCGAGTAATTGCTGTCGAGCGTGCGGTCCGGATGGCAGGTGAGCGTGGAATAGCTGCCGCGCTCGACGAACCCGAGCACATCATCGTGCGCGACCTCCCGCATGAAGCGGATGCAGCGCGAGCAGAGGATGCAGCGCTCGTCGTCGAGGGTGATCCGCGGGCCGAGCTCGACGTTCTTCGGTTTCTTGACCTTCTCCTCGAGGAAGCGGGAACCGCCTTTGCCGAACTCGACGCTGAATTCCTGAAGCCGGCATTCGCCCGCCTGGTCGCAGATGGGGCAGTCGAGCGGGTGATTGATGAGGAGGAACTCCATCACGCCGTTGCGGCACTCGGTGACCATCGGCGACTCGGTCCGGATCGCCATCCCCTCGGAAACGTCCTGGGCGCAGGAGATCTGGGGGCGGGGGATCCAGTTGATCTCCGGGCGGCCGTCGGCGCCGGTGACGGGCTTGCGGTCCGGCCCCATCTTCGGCATGCCCATCTCCACCATGCACATGCGGCAGTTGCCCGGCGAGGAGAGCTTCGGGTGGTAGCAGTAATGCGGCACGAACTTGCCGGCCTGGCGGCAGGCTTCGATCACGCGGGTGCCCTTCGGGAACTGGAGCCAGACGCCGTCGATCTGGACGTTCAGCATGGGGATCTCGGTAGTCATGGGAAAGGGCTGAAGAGAGGAGCAGGAAGCCAGGAAACCATAAGGAGCTCAGCGGCGGGCGCCGCTCGTGAACTCGGGTCCGACCCGTTTGATCTGAAGCGTCGGCGCCGCAAAGTTCATCAGCAGTCCCGTCTCGCACCCGGTAGCTTTGAGGTAGGAACGGAGGATGGCGTAATGCACGGGTTCGAACCCTGTGATTGCCTTAAGTTCCACCACCAAGGTGCCCATCACGAGGAGGTCGAGGCGATGCTCTCCAACCACCTCTCCTCTGTACCGGATTGGGAACGGTTTCTGGCGTTCAAAGGGGATACCGAGGTGACGGAGTTCGATGGCCATCGAGTTCTCGTAGGGGGCTTCTACGTAGCCCGGCCCCAGTTCCCGGTGAACCGTGATCCCTGCCCCGATCACCCGCTCGATCAGGTGATCCAAGTCGCTTCCTGGGTTCCTGGTTTCCTGCTTCATGCCTGCATCCTATGGGTATAGTGGCTCGGCTGGTTCGCCCGCGACGAGGGCATCGGCGAGGTATTCGGGCGGGGTCGGGGGCGGCAGCGGTTTGCGGCTGCGGGTGGCGAACTCTTCGCGGAACTTGAGCACGAAGCTCTGGGTGGGCCAGGAGCAGGCTTCGCCGAACGCGCAGATGGTTTTGCCGGCGATGTTGTCGGCGACGTTCTTCAAGGTGTCCGGATCGCTCTCGACGCCGCCTCCTGCGAGGATGCGGTCGGTCATCTTTTTCATCCAGAGCGAGCCTTCGCGGCACGGGGTGCACTGGCCGCAGCTCTCGTGCGCGTAGAACTCGTTGATGTTGTTGAGGGTGGCGACCATGTCGCGCGAATCATCGAGCACGATCACGCCGCCCGAACCCGCCATGGAACCGACGGCGGCGAGGGTGTCGAAATCCATCACGATCTCCTCGATACCGATCTCGCGTTCGGCCATCGATCCGTCGGCCTGTTTCTCCTTGAGCTTGTAGCGCTCGTCGCCGCGCAACACCTTGGCGGAGCTGCCGCCGGGGATGATCGCCTTGAGCTTGCGCCCGGGCTTGAGCCCGCCGCAGAGGTCGTGCAGGACCTCGCCCATCGTGAGCGAGCCGAGCTCGACCTCGTAGTATCCGGGCCGCACGACATCGCCGCTGACGCACAAGATCCGGGTGCCGGTGTTGTTGGGCTTGCCGATCCGGGCGTATTCGGCGCCGCCCATCCGGACAATGTGCTTCACGTGGCAGAGGGTCTCCACGTTGTTCACGATCGTCGGGCACTGGTAGAGACCGAGGACGGCCGGGAAATACGGGGGTTTGATGCGCGGGTAGGCGCGCTTGCCTTCGAGCGATTCGATCAGCCCGGTCTCCTCGCCGCAAATGTAGGCGCCGGCGCCACGGTGGACGTAGATCTCGCAGTCGAACCCGCTGCCCAGGATGTTCTTGCCGAGGAACCCGTGCTGCCGGGCTTCGGCGAGGGCGCGTTCGAGGATGCGGGCGCCTTCGGGGAACTCGCCCCGGATGTAGAGATAGGCGAGCCGCGCGTTGACCGCAAAGCAGGAGATGATCATCCCCTCGATCAACTGGTGCGGATCCTGGTGGATGATGTAGCGGTCCTTGAACGTGCCGGGCTCGGACTCGTCGGCGTTGCAGATCAGGTAGACCGGCTTCTTCTCGTCGGGCTTGATGAAGCCCCACTTCACGCCGCACGGGAACCCGGCGCCGCCGCGCCCGCGCAGTCCGGAGACTTTGACCTCGTTGACGATCTCCTGCGGCTGCATGGCGAGCGCTTTGCGCAGCTCGGCGTAGCCACCGTCGGCGAGGTAGCAGGCGATGTCGTTGGTCCAGCCCGCCCGGTCGACGTTCCGGAAAATCATGCGCCGCTCCCGCGGGTGGGGCGGCCGGGTGTAGGAGATCGGGGCGTCAGGCATACCGCGCGAGGAGTTCTTGGGCCCGGTCGGGCGTGACGTGTTCGTGGAAGTCGTCGTTCACCATGCAGACCGGGGCGGAGCCGCAGCTTGCGAGGCACTCGACGAATTCGATGCTGTATTTGCCGTCCGGGCTCGTGTGGATGTGCGGGCCCGCGCCGACGTGCGGGTGATCGACCACGTGGGGATCGATCCCGGCCGATTTGCAGAACGCACGCTTCAACTCGTAGCTGCCGGCCATGGCGCAGGAAAGGGTGCGGCAGACGCGGATGTGGTGGCGTCCGGCCGGTTCGCGCCGGAACATCGGGTAGAAGGTGACCAGCTCGAGGATATGGATCTTCTCGAGCCCGAGGCGGGCGGCGATCCAGGCGATCGCCTCGTCGGAGATGAAGCCGAAATGTTCCTGGAAAAGGTGGAGCAGCGGGAGGGAGGCGCTCCGAAGGGAGACCGGGTA
>Ga0073934_10011101_pt1 | contig 10999 bp, 8 predicted proteins | sample LarsenN4metaG_FD_76834 | JGI IMG/M metagenome (GOLD analysis project Ga0073934, IMG submission 76834) | Hot spring sediment bacterial and archeal communities from British Columbia, Canada, to study Microbial Dark Matter (Phase II) - Larsen... ...
TGGCACCCTACAACCTTACTGTCGCTGCCACTCGCGTCATCAAGAAGGCCTTCGCCATGGCCCGGGCTCGCGCCTCCTGCTTCCTGACACCTGGTCCCTGAGCCCTGCTACTCGCTCCCGGCCACTTGCTCCTTGGGCTCCAATCGGAAATAGACCTTCTTATGAAGGAAGCTGTTCTCATGCCCGATCAGCAGCCAGTTCAGCGGCAGCGGGTCGGTCAGCCACAGGCGTGGGTTTTTCACATCACCGGGCAGGTCGAACACCAACATCGTCTCGTAGCTGTCTCCGGGGCGAAGGGGCTGGTCCAGTGGAATCATCTTTGCGGCCGGCGCATCGAGCGTCTTCAGACCCTCCAGCGACTGCGGGAACCATCGCCCCTGTTCACCCACCACACGCGCCATGCGCAGGTTCGGGAAGAGGATGCCGTTCCCGCGCTTCGCCGAGATCGTCCGCGGATCGAACCACGTCCGCAGCGTGACAATGTAGAAGCTCCCGCCTGCCGTGGCCTGCTTTTCCCCGCTACCCAGCGTCTTCGCCGCGCGCATATCCGCCACCGTGTACGCTAGGTGGCAATCCGCCTCGCAGAAGTATTTCCACTCCCCCGCGCCCAACACTCTTTCTTCGCTTCCCAGCGAGAACGCGACGAGCAACAGTCCATAGCCCCCCGCCACGCACGCCGCGCCCAGCAGGACTTTCTTCGCCCGCTCCAGTTGCGAACGCCACAGCGAGTAAATGAACGCCAGCCCGCCACGCCCAGCACAGACCCGGTGAACAGGAACATCAGCACCACGATGGGCGCATTCTTCGGCACAAACTCCATCGCTTCCTCTTTCACTGTCAATCACCGCCGGGGAGACAACTTACTGCGCGCCGCATGCCGTTTTTCCAGTCACTCCTCACGCGTCACTCGCCACTGCTTTCATCCTGCCGCCGCTTCCGGCAGCCGCCCAAATCTCCGCTGCCGCGTGTGATACTCCCGCAGCGCCGCTTCCAGGTCCGCCACGCCGAATTCCGGCCACATCTTCCGGCTGAAGTGCAGCTCCGCGTAAGCGCACTCCCACAGCAGGAAATCGCTCAGCCGCTGCTCTCCGCCGGTGCGGATCAGCAGATCCACGTCCGGAAATTCCTCGCCCGCGTGGCTCACCCGCGCCAGGATTTGCCCGAACGCCTCCTGGGAAATTTCTAGCGTCGTGTAGAAGCGCGTGGCCGCGCGCAGGATCTCCTCACGCGCCGAGTAGTCGAGCGCGATGCGCAATTGCATGGCGCGTCCCGCCGCGGTGGTCTCCTCCGCGGAGGCAACCGCCGCGCGCAACGCCGCCGGCAAGCGGTCTCGCCGTCCGATCACCCGCGCGCGGACGCCCTGCTCAGCCCAGCCCGCTGCTTCCGTGAGCAGGAATTCGCGCAGCACGCCGAAAAGCGTTTCCACTTCGCCCGACGGCCGTTCCCAATTGTCCGAGGAAAACCCGAAGAAGGTCAGATGGCTGATGCCCAGCCCGGGCGCCGCCTCGATGATGCGGCGCACGGCCTCAACGCCTGCGCGGTGCCCTTCCGACCGCGGCCGTCCCCGCCGCTGCGCCCAGCGGCCGTTACCGTCCGGGATGATGGCCACGTGAAGCCGATGGGGATTCTGGGGAGCGCTGGGCATGGCCCCAGCCTACGGAAAGGCCGCACAACTGTCAAGTACTTTGTGTTGTAAAGCTAACCCCCCCCCCGGCCCTCTACGAGGCACGCCGCTTCGCATAGCGGCCCAGCAGCCAGTTCCAGCGGATTTCCAGCAACTCCAAGAACATGCGCAGGCTATCGCGCAGCATGCGCACGCGCGTATCCGCATCGTGCGCCCAGCGCACCGGAACCTCGATCATGCGCAGCCCCTGTCGCTTGGCCAGGAACAGTACCTCCGGATCAAAACCAAAGCCCTCAATGCGCTGTTGCTCGAACACCGGCCTCGTCTTCGCCGTGATAAACGCCTTGAACCCACACTGCGTATCCACAACCGCAAGGCCGGTCACCAGCCGCACCATCAAATTAAAGATGATTCCCGCAAGCTCTCGAAACCGCGACTGGTGCACCTGGATCATCCGCCGGTCCATGGCGCGCGACCCGATGGCCACGTCGTACTTCCCGCCGCCCAGCACTTCCAGCAGCTTGTCCGCCTCTTCGATCGGCGAGGATAGATCCGCGTCGGTGAAGATGGCCAGGTGCCCTCGCGCCTCCAGCATCCCGTGTTTCACGGAGTAGCCCTTGCCGCGGTTTCGCCCGTTCTGCACCAGCCGCATCATGGGGATCTGCTTCTGCCACTGACGCACAATTTCTGCCGTGCAGTCGCTGGAGCCGTCGTCCACGACGACCACTTCGCCGTCCCATCCGCGCTTGGCCAGGTAGTCGCGGATCTGCGGCAGCGTTCGCGAAAGCCGCTGCTCTTCGTTGTACGCCGGGATGACTATGGAGATGGCGGGCCGGGCAGGGTTCATCAGGGTTGGTAGCTCTTCCAGCCGTGGCACCCGACCAGCGGCACAAATCGGCAGTGGTGCAGCGTTTCGGCGTTCGTCCGTCCGCTGATTTTGCGCACCAGCAGCAGCTCCTGCTCGAGCGACGGTCCCACCGGGATCACCAGTCGCCCGCCTTCCGCCAGTTGTTCGGTGAGCGGCGGCGGGATGCGCGGCGCCGCCGCGGTCACCACAATCGCATCGTAGGGCGCTTCCGGCGGCCAGCCCAGGGAGCCATCGCCCGCATGCACCAGCACGTTCAAGTATCCCATCTGCTCCAAGCGTACCTGCGCTGCCACGGCCAGCGTGGCCACGTATTCAACGCTGTGCACCTCTTTTGCCAGCAGCGAGAGGATCGCCGCCTGGTAGCCCGACCCCGTGCCCACCTCCAGCACGCGCTCTTCGCCAACCAGCTCGAGCGCTTCCGTCATCGCCGCCACCATGTACGGCTGCGAAATCGTCTGCCCTTCCCCGATGGGCAGCGGCTGATCGGCGTATGCCCCGCTCGCCATCTCCGCCGGCACGAACGCATGCCGCGGCACCCGCAGCATGGCCTCCAGCACCCGCGGGTCACGCACGCCGCGGTCGCGGATCTGCTCCGCGACCATCTCCCGCCGCCGCTCTGCAAACTCCGCTTCGGCCCGTCCGCTCGCCGTCCCGCCGCTGCGGTGCGCCACTCGACTGAAAGGACTCATCACTTGCCCGCTCGCTTTGCCTTCACGCGCGGCCTCGCCGCCGCCTTCGATCCAAGCTCTGCAACGGCCTGCTTCAGTTCGACCGCATTCTCCACGGCATACCCGTGGAAATCGTTGTTGAAATAGACGAATGCCGGCTGCTCCCACGCCGCCAGCTTCTCCGCCCACACGCGCATCTGCTCCTCCGCATAGCGCGATGCATATAAGCGCTCGCCTCCGTGGAAGCGAAGATACACGAAATCGGCGGTCACGTGTTCGCCCGAAGGGAATCGCCCGCCGCTGTCTGCGATGCACAGCGCCACTCCGTGCTTCGCGAGCAGCTCGAGCGGCTCCTCCTCCAACCAGCTCTTGTGCCGCGGCTCCACCGCGTAGCGCTTCCCTTCCGGCAGCCATCCGAGAAACCGTTGCGCCGGCTTCGACTCGAATTTCAGGCTGGGCGGAAGCTGGAAGAGGATCACGCCGAGCCCAGCGCCCAGCCCTTCCACCGATTCCAGAAACTTCTCCAGCGGATCTTTTTCCCTCAGCCGCGTCAGGTGCGTGATTGCCCGGTGCGCTTTCACCGCCCACAGGAAGCCCTCGGGCGAAGCCTCGCGCCAGCGCGCGAAGGTCGAAGTGCGCACTGAACGATAGAAGCTCGCGTTCAATTCCACCGTGTTGAACTTGGCTTGGTAGTGCCGCAGCCACTCGCTTCTGGGCAGGTCGTGGGGATAGAAGAGGCCTTTCCAGTGCCAGTAGTCCCAGCCGGAGGTGCCGACGCGTATCTGGGGAAGGGTCATCGCCACAGGGCGCGCAAGCCCATTATACTCCGCTCACACCGCTTGCAGGTGTCGCTCCCACGCGCGCGTCTGGAGAATCTCGCCGATCTGCTCCAGCGCGAAGTCAATTTCTTCATCGCGGTTGTAGAAGTGTGGCGAAAGCCGAATGCCTGCGTTCGGCCGGTAGTCCACCAGGATGTCCCGCGCCAGCAGTTCTCGCGTCACCTCCGCCGCGTGCGGGCAATCAATGCTCACCGTGCCGCCGCGCTCGGCCGGATCCTCCGGCGTGTTCACGCGCCACCCCCGTGACCGCGCGCCCTCTATCAGCCGCGTCGTCTGCCGGGTGGATTTCTCGCGGATGCGCTCCACACCTACCTGCGCAATGATTTCGAGCCCCGGCTCGCACGCATAGAACGCTGGAATCTGCGTCGTGCCGGTCAGAAAGCGAAAGCCGTCCTCGCGCCGGTCAATCGGCCCGGGCTCAAATCCGAACGGCCGCCGGTGTGCAAACCATCCCGTCACTGCCGGCTTCAATTCCGCACGCAAGTCCGGCCGCGCGTAAAGGTACGCCACGCCCGGCCCGCCGCACAGCCACTTCAGCACGCCGCCCACGGCGTAATCCACGTTCATCTCCCACACGTCCAGCGGCACAGTGCCGGTGGCCTGGAAGATATCCAAAATCACGTGCGCGCCCACGCGGTGGGCCCGCTCGATGATCGCCCGCGCGTCCACAATCGTCGCGCTGCGGAAAAGCACGTAGCTGATGGGCACCAGCAGCGTCTGCTCGTCAATCGCTGCAAGGAACTTTTCCATTGGCACGCGCAAGCCATCTTCGCTCTTCACCAGCTCCACACGCGCCCCGCGCGCCCGCTGCTCGAAGTAGAAGTACTGGATGGACGGAAATTCCAGGTCCACCATCACTACTTTGTTACGCAGCCCCCGAAAGTCGAAGCACGACGCGATCACCGCCTGTGTCAGCGTCACGTTCTGGTGTACTGAGACGTCTCCTGGCCCCGCGCCAATCAGCGCGCCAATGCGGTCGCCCACTTGCCCCGCCATTTCCCACCACGCCTCTTCCCACGCCCGTACGCCGCGCGTCGCCCACGTCTCCGCATACTCCTGCATCCTGGCGTACACACCACGCGGCATCGCCCCCAGTGAATTGCTGATCAGGTAAGTCGTCTTCTCGAGGATCGGAAACTCCCCGCGCCACTTCAGGAGTTCATCCATACGCGCCTTCCTATTTCGCTGGCAGTTCCGTCAAAGTAGCACACCATTGTGACTTGAGGCCACCCGACAAAGGGTTGACGCCTTGTAGAAGTATCCGCCTTCTGAAAGGAAGCAATGGAGTGGCAGCGCGTGGCCCCTGATCGCCCCACGCCGGAACACGGAACGGCTGAGCTGGTTCTGCCTGCCCCGCGCCATCGCGACTCTGGTGGACGCAATCTTCCGCTGGCCCGCCGGCTAGCTCCGACCGCGCGTCCTTACTCCTCCGGCCCAAGTTGCGGTTCGTTGCCGCTTGGTTTTATTTCTTTGCTTCAGAAGTGGGGTTTTTCTTGAACAGGTCCCACGCATGCCTCAGGTCGTACTCGATTCCAAAGTAGCTTTGGACGCTATCAGAACCAGGGCGCCCGTCCGCATCAACGACCATTTGGAAAAACACTGAAAAGCCCTTGCCCATCTCGCGCGCCAAGTAGCCGTCGATCTTCCAGCGATTGTTCCGGTTCTTCACAAACAGGTCGTTGCGGCCCTTGCCGACCTCGAGATAGCTGTCCTGGAACTTCCCGCGCGTCGACACCATGCCAATGGCCCAGTGGTGGATGTCCACCACGTCGTCCGGTCTTCCCGCAGCAGTGAGGAAACCAGCCTGACCCTTCAGGTAGAGACTCGCCGGCGACACGCTGCCAATCTGCACATTAAGCAACTCCAGTCTCACACCCGTGAACGCTTCCAACGAAGTTGCGTTCCGCAGGATGTAGAAATAATCCTGTCCGGGTGTCAGCACGCTGGGGAGATTGTTCGCGCAAGCGAAGAAGGTGCTGTTCTTCCCACTGCAATCAAAGTCCGAGCTGCGCAGTCCGTGAGCAGTTTCCCCGTACACCCAGAGCTGAGGACTCCAAATCGTGTGTCGGTTTTGGATCTTCGTAGCTGGTCGGCCGAGCACCCGGTACTCGAAATCAATCCCGCCCACCGCGCGTTCCTTCGGGCCGTTACCCGCGTCAGGATTCAAATAGCTGTTGGCCGGCCCGGAAGCGAACGTGTCAATCCCCATGCCCACGTAGAAGTTGGCCCCGAACGTGTCCCGGCAATCCACCAGTGTCCTCTGGCAGTACTCGCTTTCCTCATCCTCCTGTTCAGCCTCCTCCACCTCATACTCGGGCGACCATGTCCCTTCCGTGCCATCCACCGCCTGTTGGACCTGCACTTTGTCTCCTTTCACTAGCGCCCGGTCCATCCAGAAAACGAAAGCGCCACCTTTCGCATCAAAAACAGTCCGCTCTTTCGCCAGTTCGTTTTCCGAGGACTTCACTTCCTGGTCATTCACCTTTACTTTCACCAACACCTCTTTCGCGTTCTCCCGCTTTGGCATTTTCCCCGAAATGACGTAGTCCCACTGCCGCAGCTTCCCTTCAATGATGGCCGTCTTGGGTTCGTCATTCTCCTCTTCCGGATCTGTTGCCGCCCGCTTGGCTTCCCCAGCCTCGGCGTGTTCTGGTGCGAGAGTGGAGCGGGCTCCGGGATTCGTAGCCGCGTCCGTTCCTGCGGCTTCCTTCCTAAGGCTTCCGTTCGTGCCCGAAGAGACCATGGCTGTGGACGTTGGGTGGCTCATGGCCGCCGGCTTCGACTCCCCGTTCGTTTCCACATCATCCGGCGCCACCGGTGGCAAAATCTTCAGGGTTGCCGGCGGGAGCACTATTCGTAGAGGTGCGGCCTCAACCTTCAGGCTGAACCGCTGCGTAAATCTTTGCGGTGGTTCAGACGAGTCCGATACCTCGACGACAAACTCGTAGGCAGCCACGCGCGCTGCCGTCGGTACGCCCTTTAGCGTGCCCGTCGCCGCATCAAGTTCCAACCCTGCCGGCATCGCCCCTTCGATTGCTTTCCATTTCAGCGGCCCATGGCCACCCTCTGTGGCAATTCGGAACTCGTATTGCGTTCCCGCCCTGCCCGGCGGCAAGCCAAAGGTGTCATTTTCCTTTGCCAGGACTGGAGCAAGTTCCATCCCCGCCGCCAGAACGATCAGAAAGAACATGACTGCAGAAACAGTCCTTGTACGCACGCTAGCCTCCTCTCGGTGCTTCCCGAATCGTCGTGTAGCCCTGTCAGCGTGTATCGCTCAACCGTCATGCCGGCGGCAAAACCACCCCTAGCCCCTTGGCCGTCCGCGGGCCCACTTCGCCGTCCGGCGTCAGCCCGCGAGAAGCCTGGAAGGCCACCACGGCGGCCTGCGTCTGCGGGCCAAATTCTCCATCCAGCGGGCCCGGATTGAATCCCGCAGCCTTCAACTTAGTCTGGATTCCCTTCACCTGGGTGCCGCGCATCAGCGGCTTGGTCAGTCGGTAGATGATCGTCTTCGGCGGTGTGACTGGCGCCTCGACCTTGCCCGCTTTGAACCGGATGCCGGGGACGAGGATAGCCGTGTCCCAGCGCCGCCCGGAAAGCGTATGGGCGATGACGCCGCGCTTGGTCGAGTGCGCCTCCACCGTGCCGCCCTTCCCGTCGGACACCACGATGTGCCCGGTGGCTCCCGCTTGCGGTGCGCGGAGCACCATGGCTCCCGGCGTGCGCGCGGCCTCTTCCAAGCTCACACACTTGCCCCGCGATTTGGCGTCCCGCGCCCAGTAGCCGGTATAAGCATTGGCCGAATCCGGATCGCCGGAATCATTCTCACAGCCGTACAGAAAGCCGCCTACCTGAAACACCAGCCAGGAAGCGAACTCCGCGCAGTCCCACGGGCCATTCCAGTGGGGGTTGTCTTTGGGCGCCAGCGAACCCAGCACGTACTTCTCACCGATGTGCTTCCTTGCAAGTTGCAGGATAGCTGTGCCTGTGGCGGGCATAGTCCTCCTTCGCCGGCAGAAAGACCGGCACAAGCATTTGGACCGGAAAATTGCCACTTCAGGGAGCGCGATAGCAGGGCCCGATTATTTGAAAAACGACCGCATCCGCCCCGCATTGGGCCGCATGTTACACGCGGCGTTATCTTTGTCAATAATATAAATGGAATGGATGGCAGGCAAGGGCCTACTTGAATCGCTTCTTGAACTTGATGTCCAGTCCGAACGTCCCGTTCTGGTCGCGCAAAGCCACCACCGACACGTTCCGGTTCACGTTGTACTCCACCTGGATTACCTGCTGCTGTGTCGAGGTGACGTTGGTGATGTAGGTGATGGTCAGGTCGCGCGCCACCTGCTGTTCGATGGTGATCCGCGCCGACGCGTTCTGCTCCGTCCCGGTCCCGGCCAGGAAGGGGTCCACGCGGAACCGGCTCACACCGAACAGCCGCTCGATCCGCCCGCTTACCTGGCTCGAGATGGCCTCCGAAAGCAGCGTGGAGGCACCCATCTCCGGCGACTGCACGCGCGTTGGCGAGCGCAGCTCGCTCTCTTCGCCCGTGCGCCCCAGCGCCAGCAGTGTGATGATGTCCGTCGCCGGCAGAGGCGGGTCCGAGCGGTATCCCAGCACCGGCCGGCTGGCCGGCCCGGTGAAGTTCAGCGTAATCTCGTACTGCCGGATCGTCGTGGTGGCCTCGACGTTCAATTCCGGATCAATCCGGAACGGCTTCGAGAAATTGACGTCCCCGCGTGTCAGCCGGTAGCGGTTCCCGCGGAAACTCATCTCCCCGCCGAGCAGGTGGATGTGCCCCAGGAAAATCGGGTGCTCCCACGTGCCGCGCATGCGCAGGCTCGCCTCGCTCTCGAACTGCGCACCGCTCCACTCCAGCCGCGCGTTGGCCGTGGACGCCGCTTCGATGTCAAACTGCAAGTTGCGCAGGAAGGGCGAGGCCGTCGCCGGCGCGCGCACGCCTTCCCGCGCCGTCAGCATCATGGTGGCTAGGTTGAATCCCTCGGCCAGCAGCAGCCGCTCCACCGTCACGCGTCCGGAAAGAGTCGCCCCGCGCGTGGTCCCCGCCAGCCGCAAGGCCCCGCCCGCCAGCCAGCTCATCCCTTCGGGATACCGTATGCGTGTCCGCGTGGTCTGCATCGAAAGGTCGTAGCGCACCGGCCCGTCCCCGTAGCTCATCGTCCCGCTCAACAGGATTTCCCCGCCGCCCGCTTCCGCCGTCACGTTTTCAAACACCAGCCGGCTGCGGTCGAACACGAAATCGCCTTTCACTTTGCTCAGCCCGGCGGGGAAATCACCGTAGTTCGCCGATGCATTTTCCAGGTGCAGCCCGCCGGTGATGCGCGGGCTCACCAGCGTGCCCTCGATCGCCGCATTCACCTGCGCCGTCCCGTGCGCCTCCAACTCCGGCAGGAAGCCGCCCAGCAGTTGCAAGTTCACCGTTCCGGACGTGCGCAGGTTCACCGGCCGCTCCCCCGCAAAGCGCACGTAACCGGAAATATTCAGGTCCGTCTCCACGCCGCGGATCCGGGCCTGCTCCACGCGCACTTCCTCCTGCCTGTAGGCCAGCCGCAAAGGCCCCACATTCTCCAGCTTGATGTATTGGTAGTCGAAGGTCAGCTTCGCGATGTCCGCCTCAAGGTTGATGGTCTCCGGCTTCTTCAGTGACCCGGAGACCAGGAACTGCCCATCCACATGGCTGTGCCCCGTCAGGTGCTTCAAGCGCAGTGCCGTCTGGATGAACACGTCGAGGTCGAAGTCCCGCGCGGTCACTTCCCCCTGCATCGCGTACTCGCCGCCCAGCGTCACCTCCAGCTTGCCCTGCAATCGCCCCTCGACCATGGCCGACTTCATCTCCACGCTCGCGCGTCGCCCGTCCGAGCGCAGGTTGCCCTCAAACGTTCCAAACACCTCCGCGCCCACTTTGAAGTCCTTCACACGCAGCGTGCCTTCCGATTCCGGCGCCGTCACAGGCCCGCGCCCGTGCAGCGAAAAGCTCATCTGTCCGCCCAGCGGCAGCCGTTCCGTCTGGATTCTCTCGATCTTTTCGATGGCGATAGCCGTGCCATTCCAGTTGAACTCGATCTCCGCGGGCGCCTGCCCGCTGGCGAAGCGATAGAGAAAATCACCTGTCACGCGGCCAAGCCCTTGATGCACTTCCACCTTGGCGATCCTCACTTCGTCATTGCGCAGCGCGAATTGCCCGCGCGCGCGGTCGGCGCGGAAACCCCACGCCTCAATCGCCTCCAGTTCGAACGGCCCCTCAAACTCCGGGGCGCTCCGCGTCCCGCGTCCCTGGAAATTGCCGGAGAGCAGCGCGCGGACCGGATACGCCCAGCCCAACAGCGGCTGCAAGTCCTCTGCCGGCGTGCGCTTCACGTCCACCTGCATGCTCCACGGGCTCTCCGGCAGGTAGCTCCAATCGAACAGTTCCAGCCGCATGTCCAGCGCCACGCGGGACCTCCCGCGCCGCACCCGCGCCCGCTCGAGCCGGAACTCCTCCGGCGAGTACACCATGTCGCCTTCCACTTCATCCCAGTAGAGTTTCTCGTAGCTCGCTTCCCGCCCCTGGAAGTGCCCGGCGAACGTCGGCCCGCCCAGATCGCCGAGCACGCGGCCTTGCCATCCGACGCGCCCGGCCATGCACCGCGGCTCCGCATCTGCCCCGCGCAGCCGGTTGATGAAGTCGTTCCACGGCAGCAGGTCTTGCGCCTCGAGCTTCGCGTCCAACGCGGAATCCTTCGCGCCCAGCCGGCCGTCCAGTTCCAGCCGGCTCGTCGGTGTGATGATTTCGCTCTGCCGCAGCAGGACGGCGCGATTGTCCATCACGTAATCGAAATCCAGGCGCGCTGTAATGGGAATCTGCCCCGCGGTGATTTCCCCGGTCGGCTCCCACTGCGTCACGCCGCGTGCGGCCAAGTGCTTGAAGTCATGGTCCCAGGTGGTCACGCTGTCAATCGCCACCGTGGCGTTCCAGTGCAGCGGCACAACCGGAAAA
>Ga0073934_10011102_pt1 | contig 10998 bp, 13 predicted proteins | sample LarsenN4metaG_FD_76834 | JGI IMG/M metagenome (GOLD analysis project Ga0073934, IMG submission 76834) | Hot spring sediment bacterial and archeal communities from British Columbia, Canada, to study Microbial Dark Matter (Phase II) - Larsen... ...
CAGACACTGGCGTGTTTGATTTTCGATGCGGCGCTTTCCTGCTGCGCAATCCTGCTCCGCAGGAAAGCCCGGGGCGTGCATCCTCAGCACGCCCGTTCGCCGCTTCGCGGCTCACCCCGGTGGCGCCTGGCAGTTCGTTTCTCAACGAACTGTTAAAGAAGGCCGCTTGCCGTGGAGCCGCCAGGCGAAGGCGATCACCTCGGCGACCGCGCGGTAGAGTTTCTCCGGGATTTCCTCGTTGAGCTCGATGCGCGCCAAGAGTCGCGCGAGCTGCGCGTCCTCGTACAGCGGGATGCCGTGTTCGTGCGCCAGCCGCAGGATTTCATCGGCGACCAGTCCCTGGCCCTTGGCGGTGACCCGCGGCGCGCCCTGCCCGGCGTAGTGCAGGGCGACGGCGCGGCGCCGATCCGGAAGTTTGGGTTTGTCGTTCATGCGCGTTCGTCCAGCAGCGGGTCGAGCGCCGGCGGCGAGGGGGTGGCAGGTAGACCGGTCTCGCAATGCAGCTCGTGAGTGGCGAGCCCGGCGTGCTGCAATGCGCCGCCGAGCTCGGCGAGGTGTTCGTTGAACAGCGTGGCGGTCGCCGGCCGTTCTGCCCACAGCCCGACCGAAACTGTATCCCCAGTGAGCGCGACCCGCGCCTGCACCGGTCCGAGCGTCTCGAAATCAAAGCGTAGCCACACGCTCCACGGCCGTTCGCCGTTCTCCCGGTCGCCGCCCCCAGCGCCGTCCGACTCGATGCGCAATTGCACGACGCCCTGCCAGTTCGGCTCGTGCACCGGCAGGTCGGCGACCAGGATCGCCGGGGGCGTATTTTCGCCGCCGACCATCACTAGTTGGTTGTGCTCGATGCGCGCCAGCGCGGCTTCGGCCTGGCGCAGGAGCGGAAGCGCGGCGGGATAGTCCGAAGGCGGTGGCGGGGTCGCCGACCGGCTCATGCCGTCCGGCGCCAATCCGGCCAGCGTCCGCAGTTGAGAGAGGAGCTGTGCGAGGTTTGCCTTGAGGTCGGTCGCGACCGCCGGCAGCGTCTGGGTGTGCAGGGATTGCGCCAGCTTGGGTTCGAGAAAATCACCGCTGTCGGCCAGCGCTTGTTTGAGCCCAGCGGAGGTGGTGAGGGTTTTGAGGCGCGGCAGGCTGGCGTGCAGGCGTTGCAGGGTTTGCATCAACGCCGGCGGCAGCGGCGTCGCCGTGCCAGCGGTCGGTGGTTGTACCAGCCGCGCTATTTCGGCAAGCAACGGTTGCAGGTCACCGGCGCGCGGCAGGACTTGGCGCCAGGCCTGGGTGAGCGCGGCCTGTTCCGGCGATGCCGCCGGGCGCGCCTGGGAAGAATCCGGAAGCGCGGCGCTGTTGCCGGCGTGCAGGATCCGCAGCACCACCTGGGCGCCGGATTGCGCCACCTGCAGGGTCAACGGCTGGTCGGTGGCGAGCGCCAGGCCGGCGCGCGCCTGCACTTCCTGGTTGCCGATGCGCAGGGTCACGGTCCCGTCGAGCGTCTGCCGGACCACGGTCGCCTTGAGAATCTGGCCGATCGCCCAGGCGCGCACCCCGGCCGGGCCGGTATGCGACTGGACCGAGAGTTGCGAGGTGTAAAGTTCCGGGATCAGCATGGCTTAGGTCCGTCTGCGGGTTATCGACCGCGGCGGCACGGCTCTTGACCCGCTTTTATTAAAGGAATGGGTGAGGGCGCCAACAGGTCGAAACTGGCAATTTCCGCCGGACCGCGGTAGCTTGTCCGCCCTCAACCGTCCGTCCAATCAGGGGTTTATGTCCGGGAAGCTGTACATCAAGACCATGGGTTGCCAGATGAACGAGTACGACTCGGCGCGCATGGCCGACCTGCTCGCGGCCACCCATGGTTACGCGCTGACCGACAAGCCGGAAGACGCCGACCTGCTGCTGCTCAACACCTGCTCGATCCGCGAGAAGGCCCAGGAGAAGGTATTCACCCAGCTTGGATTCTGGCGCGCGCTCAAGGCCGCCCGCCCCGAGGTGATGATCGGGGTCGGCGGCTGCGTCGCCTCCCAGGAAGGCGCGGCCATCAAGACCCGCGCCCCGCAGGTCGACCTGGTGTTCGGCCCTCAGACGTTGCATCGCCTGCCGGAGTTGATCGAGGCGGCGCGCGCCGGGAAGGCGGCGATCGACGTGTCGTTTCCGGAGATCGAGAAGTTCGATCGCCTGCCGGAGCCCAAGGTCGAGGGTGTGCGTGCCTTCGTGTCGATCATGGAGGGCTGCTCCAGGTACTGCACCTATTGCGTGGTGCCGTTCACCCGCGGCGAGGAGTTCTCGCGGCCGTTCGACGACGTGCTGGCCGAGGTCGTGAGCCTGGCCGAACAGGGCGTGCGCGAGGTGACCTTCCTCGGCCAGAATGTCAACGCCTATCGCGGCGCGAAGCACAATGGCGGCATTGCCGACTTGGCCGAGCTGATCCGCTACGCCGCCGAGATCGATGGCATCGGCCGCATCCGTTTCACCACCTCGCACCCGGTGGAGTTCACCGATCGCCTGATTGAGGCCTATCGCGACGTCCCGGCGCTCGCCGCGCATCTCCATTTGCCGGTGCAGTCCGGTTCCGACCGGATCCTCGCAGCCATGAAGCGCGGTCACACCGTACTCGAGTACAAGGCCAGGCTCCGGAAGCTGCGGGCGGCGCGTCCCGGCGTGAGCATCACCACCGACATCATCGTCGGCTTCCCGGGCGAGACCGATGCCGACTTCGAGGCGACGATGAATCTCGTCGCCGAGGCCGGGTTCGACAATTCGTTCACCTTCATCTACAGCGCCCGTCCCGGCACGCCGGCCGCGGAGCTGGCCGACGACACGCCGCGCCTGCTGAAGGAGCAACGGCTCGCGGTTCTCCAGCGGCGTCTTGACCAGCAGGCCGCCGCCATCAGCCGGAGCATGGTCGGCACGGTGCAGCGGGTGCTGATCGAGGGGCCGTCGAAGCGCAGTCCGCAGGAGCTCGCCGGCCGTACCGAAAACAACCGTGTGGTCAATCTGCCGATCCGCGACCCCGGCCTGGTCGGCCGGTTCGTGGACGTGGAGATCACCGAGGCGCTGGCCCATTCGCTGCGCGGCCGTCTCGTCGAAGACGCCCCGCGGCGCGCGGTCGGTGCATAGACGGCATTGGTCACCGCGACCCTGACACGCGAATTCACCCTGTTGCCGGCCGATAACGCCCGGTTGGCGAGCCTGTGCGGACAACTGGACGAGCACTTGCGGCGGATCGAGGCGTACTTCAGCGTCGAGATCGCCAACCGCGGCAACCACTTCCGCATCATGGGCGGCGCGGAACCGGCGGCCGCCGCTGAGCGCGTGCTCCAGGAGTTGTACGCCGCCACCGAGCGCGATCCGTTTCTGAGCAGCGCCGCGGTCGAGCAGGTGCTGCGCCGCACCGAGCCGGAAGTGGCGGAGGCCGACGACCGCGATACCCACCTGCGCACGCCCAAGTGTGTGGTCAAGGGCCGCACGCCGCACCAGCGCGACTACGTCCGCAACATCCTCACCCACGACATCAATTTCGGCATCGGCCCGGCCGGCACCGGCAAGACCTACCTGGCGGTGGCGTGTGCGGTCGACGCCCTGGAGCGCGACCTGGTGTCACGCATCGTGCTGGTGCGCCCGGCGGTCGAGGCCGGCGAGAAGCTCGGGTTCCTGCCGGGCGCGCTCGAGCAGAAGGTCGATCCGTATCTGCGCCCGCTGTACGATGCGCTCTACGAGATGTTCGGCTTCGAGCGGGTCGCGCGGCTGCTGGAGAAGGGCGTGATCGAGCTCGCGCCGCTTGCCTACATGCGCGGCCGTACGCTCAACGAGTCGTTCATCATCCTCGACGAGGCGCAGAACACCACCACCGAGCAGATGAAGATGTTCCTGACACGCATCGGCTTCAACGCCCGGGCGGTGATCACCGGCGACATCACCCAAGTCGACCTGCCGCGCGCCCAGAAGTCCGGGCTGCGCGAGGCGATCGAGGTACTGGAAGGCGTCCACGGCATCAGCTTCATGCACTTCACCGCCCAGGACGTGGTGCGCAATCCACTGGTGCAGCGCATCGTCGAGGCCTACGGCGCGCGCGGCGAGCCGGGTCCGGGCTGATTGCACCGCCTCTGATGCGATTGCACCTCACCGTCCAGCTTGCCTCGCGCGCCCGGCCGTTGCCGGGCACCGCGTCATTCGCGCGCTGGGCGCGCGCCGCGCTGCCGGCCGGCGCGCGCGGCAACGCCGAGATCACAGTGCGAATCGTGGATGCGCGCGAGAGCGCCGCGCTCAATGCCCGTTACCGCGGCAAGCGCGGCGCCACCAACGTGCTGTCGTTTTCCCACGAGCCACCGCCCGGCCAGCCGGGGCTGGCTGGCGATCTCGTGATCTGCGCGCCGCTGGTGACGCGCGAGGCGGCGGCCCAGGAGAAGCGCCCCCGCGCGCATTGGGCGCATATGGTGGTGCACGGTATACTGCACCTGCGCGGTTATGACCATGTTCACGAAACGGACGCAAAAGTCATGGAAGCTCTCGAAACCCGCGTGCTGAAGCGTCTCGGTTTTGCCGATCCCTACCGTTTGGATAGATAGCCCGCCGTCACGATGGCTCAGGACGACCAATCTCGCACCGAAAACGGCAGCGCCGCACGCTCGTTCCTCGAGCGCCTGAGCCATGCCCTGCTTGGCGAGCCGGCGACCCGTGCGCAGCTCATCGAAGTGCTGCGCGACGCCGCCAGCCGCGACCTGCTCGACCGCGAGGCGCTCGACATGATCGAGGGCGTGCTGCAGGTCTCGGACATGCAGGTGCGCGAGATCATGGTGCCGCGCGCGCAGATGGACGTGGTCGATTTCAGCCGCCCGCCCGAGGAGTTCCTGCCGGTGGTGGTCGAGTCCGGCCATTCACGTTTCCCGGTGGTGGACGGCGACAAGGACAAGGTGATCGGCATCCTGCTCGCCAAGGAGCTGCTGCGCTACCTGCAACTCGACAAGCGGCGGCGCGCGAAATTCAACCTGCGCGACATCCTGCGTCCGGCGGTGTTCGTGCCGGAGTCGAAGCGGCTCAACGTGCTGCTGCGCGAGTTCAAGGCCTCGCGCAACCATATGGCGATCGTGGTCGACGAGTACGGCGGCGTGGCCGGACTGGTGACCATCGAGGACGTCATCGAGCAGATCGTCGGCGAGATTCGTGACGAGTACGACATCGAGGCCGAGGACGTCACCATCATCGAGCGCGCCGGCGGCGAATTCGTGGTCAAGGCGCTGGCCACGCTGGAGGATTTCAACACCCGCTTCGGCACCACGTTCCAGCAGGGCGAGATCGACACCATCGGCGGTTTCGTCATGGCCCGTCTCGGCCGGGTGCCGCGCCGCGGCGAGAAGCTCGAACTCGACGGCTGGCGCTTCGAGGTGTTGCGCGCCGACAGCCGCCGCGTGCATCTGCTGAAGGTGACGCGCCTCAGTGAGCCGGTTTGAATTGGCGCGGGCGCGGCTCGCCGACGAATTGATAAAGCCGCGCGCCGATGCGCTGGCGCTCGTGGCCGGGGCGCTCCTGCCGCTGGCGTTCGCGCCGTTCTCCTTTTATCCCCTGGCCATCCTGTCGCCGGCGCTGTTGTTCCTGCTGTGGCTCGATGCGACTCCGGGTCGCGCCGCCTGGCGCGGTTTCCTGTTCGGGCTCGGGCAGTTCGGGGTCGGGGTGTCGTGGGTGTACGTGGCGATCCACGATTTCGGCTATTCCGGCGTGCCGCTCGCGGTGTTCCTCACCGCGCTGTTCGTGGTGATCCTCGCCGCCTATCCGGCGCTGCTCGGATTCCTCGCGGCGCGCTACCTGCGCGGTCCGGAATGGATGCGGCTCGTGCTGCGGTTTCCCGCCGCCTGGACCTTGATCGAATGGCTGCGCGGCTGGCTGTTCACCGGATTTCCCTGGCTCAATCTGGGTTATAGCCAGATCGACGCACCGTTGCGCGGACTGGCGCCGCTGCTCGGTGTGTATGGCGTGACGCTGGCGGTGGCGGTGAGCGCCGGGCTCATCCTGGTGGCGTTGCGTGGCGGCGGCGTTCGGACGCGCGCGATCGCCGCCGCGGCGATCGTATTCCTGTGGCTGGGTAGTTGGGCCGCAGCCCATGTCGAGTGGACCGAGCCCGCCGGCGAGCCGTTCAAGGTGGCGCTGGTGCAGGGCAACGTGCCGCAGGACAGCAAGTGGCGACCGGAGCTCGTGCAGTACACGCTCGACCTCTACGCCGGGCTCACCCGCCGCCACTGGGACAGCCGCCTGATCGTGTGGCCGGAGGCGGCGATCACCGCCTGGTATCACGAAGTGGTGAACGATTTTCTCGCCGGCCTCGCGCGCGAGGCGCGCACCCACGGGACCGGCATCGTGCTCGGCATTCCGGTGCGCGAGCCCGGCACGCGCCGCTACTTCAACAGCCTGGTGAGCCTCGGCGAGCCGCCGGGTTTCTACCACAAGCGCCACCTGGTGCCGTTCGGCGACTATCTCCCGCTCCAGGACTGGCTGCGCGGTGTGATCCGATTCTTCGATCTGCCGATGTCGGGCTTCAGCGCCGGGCCGGCGCGCCCGCCGCTGCTGGACGCCGGCGGTCTCAAGATCGCGGCTGCGATCTGCTACGAAGACGCGTTCGGCGAGGAGTGGATCGACGGCTTGCCGGAGGCGGCACTGCTGGTCAACGTCACCAACAACGCCTGGTACGGCGATTCGTTCGCGCCGCACCAGCACCTCGAGATCTCGCGGATGCGCGCGCTCGAAACCGGGCGCTGGCTGTTGCGCGCGACCACCAACGGCGTGTCCGCCATCATTGATCCGCGCGGGCAGATTCGCGGTCGTTCGCCGCAGTTCCAGACCCACGTGCTGACCGGCGAGGCGCGCGCGTATCGGGGCGCCACGCCCTACGTCCGATTCGGCAACCTGCCGGTGTTGATGCTGGCGCTGGCGGCGGTGCTGGTGTCGATACGGTTCTGGAGACGCAGGCCGGATTGACTTGCCTGACGACGGCCACGCTCCTAGTCTTGCTTTAGCCCCCGACACACGCTTTTGAGCACGGGGATTACGACTTTCGCCGGTAGACAGGAAGCAACCATGCGCGAACGGACGGCCCGGTTTCATGCCCAATGCGCGCGATTAGCCGCGGGCCTGATGGCGGCCGGTGTGGCGACCTCTGCACTGGCGGCGGAACCGCCGCCGTTGCAGATGGGGGTGTTGCCGTACCTCAGCAGCGAACGCCTGTTCGAGTATTTCCTGCCGATGAAGGAGTATCTCGAAACACAGATGCAACGCCGTATCGTGCTGACCACCGCGCCGGATTTCAAAACCTACGTACGGCGCGCGGCGCGTGGCGACTACGACATCTACCAGACCGCGCCGCACTTCGCGTTGTTGGCCGAGGTCGAACACGGCTACCGGCGCGCGAGCCGGTTGACGCGCGAGCTGGATGGCGATGTGATCGTGCGCCGCGACGATCCGGCGTGACGTGTCGAGGACCTGCGCGGGCGTACGGTGATCACCCCCGATGCGCTCGCCATCACTTCCATGCTCGGTGAACGCCTGCTGAAAGACCATGGCATGAGTCCGGGACGGGATTACCGATTGTTGCGCGCCGCCTCGCACAACAACGCGATTTTGACCGTGCACCGCGGCGGCGCCGATGCCGCACTCTCCTCGGCCGCGGCGTTCGAGCAGCTCGCGCCGGAGGTGCGGCGCGAGCTGCGGGTGTTGGCCAAAACCCGACAGGTGCCGCACATGATGGTCATGACCCATCCGCGTTTGCCGATGGCGGACCACCAACGGTTGAAACGGGCGCTGTTGGCGTTCACCCGTAACGGGCCCGGAAAGAAATTTTTTCAGACCACCGGTTACGGCGACATGGGGCCGATCACCGACGCCGACATGGTGCGGTTGCGGCCGTATCTCCAGGACCTCAAGGACCGCCTGCAATGACCAAGCCGCGGCGTTATGGAGTGCACTCGCTGCGCTTCAAGCTGGTGCTGGCGAGCGTCGCGGTCGAGGCGCTGATGTTGACGGTGTTGGTGTGGAACAGCACCCGTATCACCGGTGACGCGCTGGCCGAGTTGTTCCAGAATCGTATCGAAACCCTGGTTCCGATGATGAATGCCAGCCTGGTCGACCCGTTGGCGCAGCGCGACTACGCCACGCTCGACGAGCGCCTCGGCCGCATCGTGCATCGGGAATCGCTGGTTTATGTCGAGGTGCGTGACGAACTCGGTCAGCTTGTTGCCGGACGCGGCGCGGTGCCGGAGCCTGCAAGACTCGATACGTCCTTTCAAGGCTCCGATCACGTGTACGATCAGGAATTCGACATCACTCTCGCCGGGCGAACCATCGGCCGCGCGCTACGGGCTCAACGTCAGCCTGCTGGAGGCGACGCTGGCCAGTCTGCGCAATCAAAGCGTTCTCGTGGCGTCGGCCGAGATCGTGCTGACAGCGTTGTTGCTTGTCACTGTCGGCGCGTTGTTGACGCGCCACCTGCAAGCGCTGGCGCAGGCCGTCGGCCGGCTCGCGGCCGGCGACTACGGCGTGCGCGTGCCGGTTGCCGGTCGGGACGAAGTCGCCGATGCCGCGCGTGCCTTCAACACCATGGCGGAGGTGCTGGCGCGGGATATCGTCGCCCGCCAGCGCGGTGAGGCGGCGCTGCGTGAGAGCAGCCGCCTGTTGCAAATGCTTTCCAAGCGCGTACTCGAAGCGCAGGAGGACGAGCGCCACCGTCTGGCGCGCGAGTTGCACGACGAGCTCGGCCAGGCGCTGACCGCGATCAAAATCAACCTTCAGGCCCGTGGCCGGTTCAAGGATCAGTCACCGGCCGAACTCGATGCCGAGAATGTCCGTCTCGTTGAGGACGCCATCCAGCAGGTGCGGCGCCTGGCGCTGGCGCTGCGGCCGTCGATGCGCGACGACCTGGGGCTGGCGCCGGCGCTGCGTTGGATGGCCAACCAGACCGCCGAGCGCGGCGGCTTCAGCGTGCAGTTCGGTGCCGATTTTCCGGATGCGCGGCTGGCCCCGGACCTCGAAACCACCTGTTTCCGCATCGCCCAGGAGGCACTCACCAACATCGTGCGCCACGCCCAGGCGAAGCGCGTGGCGATCGAACTGCGGCACGAGGGCGACACATTGTTGATGACAGTCCAGGATGACGGGCGCGGATTCGATGTCGTCGAGGCGCGTGCCCGCGCCACCGCCGGCGGCAGCTTTGGCGTGCTCGGCATGCAGGAGCGCGCCGAACTGGCCGGGGGGAAATCAAGATTGAATCGGCACCGGGACAGGGCACCGTGGTGCGGGCGCGCTTTCCGTGGCGCGCCGCCGGGGAGCTGGCCTGATGCCACTGCGCATCGTGCTCGCCGACGACCACGCGCTGGTGCGCGCCGGGTTGCGGAAACTGCTCGAGTCCTTGCCGGACATCGAAGTAGTGGGCGAGGCCGAAGACGGGCGCGCGGCGCTGGCCCTGGTCGCCAGCCACAAACCGGACTTGGTGCTGATGGACATCGCCATGCCGGGTCTCAACGGCATCGAGGCGGCGGCCCGTCTTTCCCGGGAACATCCCCAGGTGCGGGCGTTGATCCTCTCCATGCATCAGAACGAAGACTATGTGCGCCAGGCGTTGCGCGCCGGCGCCGCCGGTTATCTGCTCAAGGACGCGGCACCGGTCGAACTGGAGCTCGCCATCAAGGCGGTGCTGCGCGGCGAGACCTACCTGAGCCCGGCGGTGTCCAAGGGGGTGATGAGCGACTATGTACAGCGCCTGCGCGGCGAGGACACCCCGGGCGAGGCGTTGACGCCGCGCCAGCGCGAGATCCTGCAATTGATCGCCGAAGGCCACACCACCAAGGAGATCGCCCGCCGGCTGAACATCAGCGTCAAGACCGTCGAGACCCACCGCACCCAGCTCATGAAACAGCTCGATCTGCACGATGTCGCCGGCCTGGTGCGTTACGCTCTGCGTACCGGCCTCATCTCCACGGATAAGTAACCCGGGCACGTTTTCGGGGTTGTGGTGATTTCGCCATGACCGAATGGCATCGAACAACCCGCCCTCATCCCAACCCTTCTCCCGCAGGGAGAAGGGTTGGGATGAGGGCTCGTGTCGGTGGTTGTGCTTTATTTTGTCAGGCGTTCTGTAAGGGGTTTTCGGGTGTCGTCCGGCGATGCCTCGGGTGTTGACCCGATGCCACCAGGGCCGGCGAACGTCTAGATTTTCATCCATGCACCGTCCTGCCGTCGTAACTCCCGCTTCCCCAGGCCCCGGCCCATGACCCTCAGGATCCTGCTCGTGGACGACAATCATTCCTTCCTGCACGCCGTGCAGCGGTTTCTCGGCACGCTGGCGGATATCGAAGTGGTCGGCCTGGCGTACAACGGCCGCGAGGCCCAAGAGCAGGTGGAGCGCCTGCAACCGGACCTGGTGTTGCTCGACGTGGTCATGCCGGGAATGGACGGCTTCGAGACGGCACGCGCGCTGAAGGCCGGCGTCCGTCCGCCACGCATTGTCTTCCTGTCGCTGCACGACAACGCCGGCTATCGCGACATGGCCCGGCTGCACGGCGCCGAGGCGTTCGTGAGCAAGGCCGATTTCGGCACCGACTTGATTCCCATACTCCAGACGCTGGCGACCGCACCAAGCAAGGATCGCTGAGGTATTTCCGATGACCAAGGAAAAGGATTCCGCCGCGCAGGCACGGTTGCCAACGCCAACGCGCGCCGACGATTCGAGCCAACACCCGAGCATGGAAGAGTGGGTGCGCGAAAGCGAGGCGCGCTTCCGTCAGCTCGCCGAGAACATCCACGAGGTATTCTGGCTGTCGAGCATCGACAAGAACGAGATGCTCTACATCAGCCCGGCGTACGAGACCGTCTGGGGCCGCAGTTGCCAGAGTCTGTACGCCGCGCCGCGCTCGTGGCTGGACGCCATTCACCCCGAGGATCGCGAGCGCGTTACCCAAGCGGCGCTGAACGATCAAGCAGCCGGCCGGTATGCGGTCGAGTACCGCATCCTGCGGCCGGACG
>Ga0073934_10011103_pt1 | contig 10998 bp, 11 predicted proteins | sample LarsenN4metaG_FD_76834 | JGI IMG/M metagenome (GOLD analysis project Ga0073934, IMG submission 76834) | Hot spring sediment bacterial and archeal communities from British Columbia, Canada, to study Microbial Dark Matter (Phase II) - Larsen... ...
CACAGCCTCGGAGCGACGATTTTTCAGGGTTACACGACAACGCCCGGCGACGGCGGCAAGGCGACGATTGATGGTGGGACGACGGGAGCCTCCTACGCCATCCTAACCACCGGTTCCGTCAATTTCATCGTTCTCCGCGACCTGATCTTTCAAAACAACGGTAACAGCGGGAGCGAGAGCCTGGTTCAAATCACGGGCAATTTTGCACGCCTCGAACGCGTCGTATGCGCGCACGGCCGCGGACATGGGTTCGCATTGTCAGTCCCAAACGCCACGCTCATCGAGGCGGAAGCACTTGACTGCGGTCAGGGGCTGACCTCCGCCTCCGGCTTCCGGTTGAGTGGGAATGCGACTTTTATCAACTGCATCTCACATAATCACGCCGGCACCGACGGGCGGGGCTTCCACATCGACTCAACCGGCATAGGCACCTTTTGCGGATGCGTTGCCGAGACAGTGACCGGCGCGGGATTCTTCTCGGCGGCGAACATCGTGACCTATCAACATTGTGTCGCCTACAACTGCGGCTCTCATGGCTTCGACCTCTCGACGAATCACAACCTCATCGTGCGCAACTGCCTGGCGGTGAGCAACGGCGGTTACGGCGTCCAATGCACTTCGACCAATGGCCCGGGCCAGGCCATCGACCGCCTGGCGACATTCGGCAACACACTCGGTGCCACGAGTGGCGTCAACGCCTCGACGGTGATCGGCTCGATCGCGCTGTCCGGCAATCCGTTTGTGGACGCCGCCAACGGCAACTTTGGCTTGAACAATACGGCGGGCGCGGGTGCCGCCTGCCGCGGGGCCGGTCGTGGCGCCTTTACGCAAGACTCCGGCAGTTACTCGGCGACGACGACGAGCTTTCCCGACGTGGGCGCAGCGCAGCATCAAGAGACGGGAGCCGGCGGCGTGGTCCTCGTGCTGCCGCCGCGGCGATTCCGCGCGCTGGAAACGCGATCGCAACGGACCATCGTCTTCGTACCTGCACGGGCCGTGGAACGCCCCCTGCTGCTGCCCACCAAACGATCGCGCGTGATCCAGTGGCGACAGCGGCGCGCGATCGTGCCCGTGCCGCTGACATACTTCCTGGTGGCGCCGCTGTGGCTGCCACGCCGGCCGCAGCGGAGCATCGAGGTCCGGGTGCGGCGCCTGGTTGTGCATCTGTCGCCGGAGCCGGCCCGGCCGATCTGCTTGCCCGCGAAACGGCTGCGGGCCGTGGAGCTGCGCTCCTATCGGCGGCAGGTGGCGGTGCCGACGCGCGGCCTGCCGTCACCGGCGGTCTTTTTGCCCTCCAGGCGGCTGCGGATCGTCCAAACGCGGGTGCGGCGCTATACGCTGCCGCTACCTGTCATCGGGTCGGTCAACCCCATTTTCTTGCCACGCACAATCCACCGTGTCATCGAGCCGCGGGTGCTGCGGCGAATCGTCCGTTTGGCGTCGCAGACGCCGGAGAAACCGCTGCCCCTGGCGCGGCCGCGAGTCCGGGACGTGGTCTGGCGCAGCCGCCGGACGCTCGTCCAATTGCCGACGCCGGTCCTGCCGCCCTCCACGCTCTACTTGCCCCGGCTGCGCGTGCGCCGGGCTGAGCAGCGCACGCGCCGGATCGTCGTGCACGTGCCGGCTGGGCCCGCGGGACCGATCTGCCTGCCTGCCAGGCGACTGCGGGCGATCGAGCGGCGGACCCGCCGCCAGTTCGTGCACGTGCCGCTGCCGGCGCGACCGGCCCAGGCCCTGTTCCTGCCGGCCCAGCGCCGGCGGGCGATCGAACCGCGGGTGCTGCGCCGGGTAGCCCTCTTTCCGGCGCCGCAGCGCGAGCAGGTGCCGGTCGTGCTGCCCGCGCAGCGCGTGCGGACCACGGTGACCAGGACGCGCCGGGCGCTCGCCTATGTGCCAGCGCGTCCGGCGGGCATTCCCCTCTGTCCGGGCCGCCGGACGCGAGTCGTGGCCGAAGTGCGGTGGCTGCGGCGGCTGGCGCCAGTGCCCAGCGTGACGCCCGCCACGCCGATCCGTGTCCCGGGAAAGCGCACGCACACGGTCGAGACGCGGTGCCGCAAGCAGTTCATCCCCCTGCCCGCGGCCGCGGGAGCCCTGCTCGTCCTGCCGCCGCGGCGGCGGGTCGTGTCCGTCGAGCGGCCACGGCGCCTGACGCGGCTCTTGCCCCTGACGATCTTCCGGCCCGTGGTAGTGCATCCGATCAAGAAAACTTGGTAGCGGCAAGTCCGCCGATTCCTGAACCCGGGCGGGCGCGGTCCGCCCCCAACGAAAGTGAGGTTAGTGATGCGTGGCGTTTACTCTTCAGCCATCTCGATTGCCGGGCTCAACGCTCAGAAAACGTTGATTTACATCACCGCTCCCTCCGGGCGAGTCGTGGAAATCCTCGGCTCCACCGTCGGCGGTTCGGGCTCGAACGTCACGAATCAGCAACTCAAGTTTCTATGGCAGCGGATCACCACGCTGGGGACGCCCACCGGCACGACGATCACGCCGACGCCGACCGAAAAGGGGGACCAGGCGGCCGGCGCGACCGTCGTCGGGAACGTGACGGCGAGCGAGCCGACGTATGGCGCGGGGCTGGTGCACGGCCAGCGGGGCGTGCCGTCGCTGGGTGGCTACGACCCGAACTTTCAGCCGGAGACGCGGTTCTACATCCAGCCCAGCGACTCGTGGGGTCTGCGGCTGATGACAACGCCCACAGTGTTCGACGCCGAAGTGGAGCTTGTGCACCGCGAAATCGGCTAGGCCGGGTGCTCTTCGCCGGCGGTGAAGTTCAACGGCGGTAGGTCGACGACGACTTCCGACGGCTCCTCGATCGGGACGCCGACGAAGGCGCCCCGAGCCGGCAGGAAAATGACGCTTCCCTTCCCCAGCAAGAAGGCAATGGAGCCGGCCCGCGGATCGACGGTTGTGTCGGCCAACGGGCGTTTATCGGCGGACGTCTGGAGGCGAAAACGGAACATCGACGCGCCCCATTGCGGTGGTGCGGGTGAACGAACCTTTCTCGACTCACTTTCCCACATTTCCAGGAACCAAACCATGACACGCGAGCAAGCACTGCAGTTGGCAGCCGGCAAGGACGACGTGGAGCTGCAAGCCGTGGGGCGCAAGTACGGCCTCCTGAACCTGGCGTGCGCCGTGGACGGCGTCGACCCGACGGCCGAGCCGCACACCTCGGACCAGTTCACGCGGGACAACCCGTTCGTCCACCTGGCCATCCGCGAAGGCCACGTGCAAGCGACCAAGCGGGACGTGTCGCACCTCAAACGGGTCAAGGATCCCAAGAGCGGCCGGGAGGTCGAGGTCCACACCAGCAAAGCGCCGGAGCACGACGGCGGCGGCGAGCTGCCGATCGAGCAGACAGTCTTCAAGGGAGAGTGACGATCCCGCGCACCGGCGCCACCGCGCGACCAGGAGCGGCCGGCTGACAGCCCATGGAATACTCACCCCTGACCTATTACACGCTGGGGACCGTGTATCCGCGGGTGGCCACCCGCCGGCCGTACCCGCGGCGCCGCCGGCGACTGGCGATTCCTGTGATTTCCCCGCGCCGGCCGCATGTGCCCGGCGCGCCGACCTCCTGCACGGTCGCGCCCCGGGGCCTGGCTGGCAGGATCGGACCGGCCGGAATCGCCTGCACGCTGCGGCCGCGAGGACTGGTCTGTGAACTGGTGCTGGAGGAGTAAACCATGCCGGCGTTTGAGTTTCAGGAGCAGCGGTTGCTGGCGGGTCGGACGCGGCGACTGGCGTGGAAGATTTTCGACGAGGAGACAGGCCAACCGGTCGCGATCGCCCTGACGGACGTGGTGCGCGCCAAATTGGCGCTACGGCCCGGCGACGCGCCCGTGCTCGACCTGACGAGCAATCCCGCGGGCACCTTGCCGGGCGGGTCCACGGTGGTCATTGAAGACCGGGGGAGTGTCGGCAACCCCGACCCTACCAATGACCGGCCGGCGGCGGGATACGTTTACTTCGCGCCGGCCGACACGCTCACGATTCCGACGACGCCAAACGGGTGGCTGGCGACGGATCAAAGGAAGCGCTACGTCCTCGATCTGTTCGTCGTGGAAGTGGCGACGGGCGACTTGCAGCCCTTTGGGCGCGGCTTCGTCGTCGTCGAGCGAAGCCCCGGCGGGCCGACGACGCCTTAGGAATTCATCCTCCGAGGAGGCAGGCCGGATGGCGAACCCCAGCGTGATTCGTTTCGCGAGCGACCAGGTGACCAGCGTACCGGGTCAGGCGGTGTATCTCAAAGCCAGCTGGGATGGTCCGTGGACGCAAATGCCCGAGCTGTGGTGCCGCGAAGCGGTCTGGGCGATGTCACCTTCGCTGTCGACGGCCGAGCTCGTCTATCGCTACGGGGACGTGCTGCCGAGCGGAGCCGCACAGTTTGCTCAGCGGGCGCCGCTTGACCGGATGCGGTGGTACGTCCGGGTCGATTTCACCAACCTGTCGCTCGCGCAAACGCTAGAGCAGACGACGCGCTCCTGGTACGGCGTCATCGATGCGGAACTGGACGAGCAACTCGGACCCCGACCGCAGCCGAGCCAGGGAACTCTCACGGCCTGGCCCCGGGGGCGAAACCACTGGCTGGCCTATGGCCTGGAAGCGATCTTGGCCATGTCCTGGATCGATCAAGCCGCGGTGGCCCGCGGCGACGGGAAGGTGTTTGTGGGGCGGGCCCTGCCGTTCAATCCGGGGCTGGCCGGCTATCACGGGGACTCGGCCGAGATCACCGGTGCCACGGGCGAAGGCAACCGCAGCACTTTCGCGCCGGAGGGACCGTATGTGTTTCACGACCGGCGGACGGGAGGCCAAGCCTGGTCCACGGCCGACGCGGTGGAGTATTTGTTGTGGTATGGCACGCCCCGCGATTATCGCGGACTGCAGCGGATCCGATTTCGGCTCGAGGACGTCGATCAGGCTCTGCCGACCTGGGACCGCCCGATCGAGACCTGTGAACACCGCACGGTGTTCGATCTGTTGAACTCGCTCGTGGCGCGGCAGCGCTGCCTGGCGTGGAGGGCCGAAGTGCGGCCGGGCGGAGCCGGCGGGGACGAAGTTGCCATTGTGCCCTGCACGTTCCTCTCCGAGCCGCTGTTCACGGACGACCAGCAGGAACTCAAAGCCAATCCGCACCAGGTGATCCTGTCCTGGGAAAGAGACCGCGGGGCGGAGCCGGTCATTCGGCGCTCGGCCACGGACCAAGTCGAGCAGGTGATCGTCCGCGGCGATTTGCGCACGAGTACGGCCACGTTCAGTTTCGAAGATGGGACCTTGGACAAGGGCTGGCCGCCGGAACTCGAGACGGCCTACGAAGAAGCGGCGAGCACGGCCGCTGATTATCCACCCGCCACGGAGGGCGGAGCACGCGAGATCGCCAATATCCGCGCCCGCGCCAGCGAGAAATTTCGGGCGGTTTTCGCGCGGTTCACGCTGCCCGACCCGTTCGACGGATACGTGGGCGACGGAACCAGCTCCGTCTCCAATCGGGTGCTGATGCCCAGCGATGCCAATCCCGACGACCCCGTGCCGCACGCGCCGAACGACCAGCGGTTCCTCTCGTCACTGGCCCTACTCGAAGGCGTGGAATACGACGGCGCCAAGATCGGTCCGGACCCGCCCACGTTCGGCCCCAAGCCGCGCAAACACAAGCCGCCGCTGGTGCTCTTTCCGCATCCCAACGTGGACGAACAGGATACCACCCAGCGGTACATGCACGCGGATCGGATCGGGATGGTGGCCGCGCTGCCGCTGGCCTGGGAGGGCGCGCCGAGCGTGTCCGCCAGCGTCCGCGTGGAGGAAGACGACGGGGCGCTGTGGGTGGAAGTCGGCAACGGCTTCAACTTCGAGATTGCCAAGGCGGATTTCAATCCTCTGCCGGATGATTACACCCATGCGGTGGCCGCCGATTATCGAACGATGCTGGCCACGCTGACTGTGCCCTGGTCGTTTTTTGCGGAGGGCCGCTACCCGGAGCAGCCGGCGCCGGGAGGCGACGTCGCGCGAACGATGGTGTTGCGTGCGCCGCAGTACCGCGTCGATTACGTGGTGCCGGGCACGGTCGTCGGGCTCAATGAACTGACGGGAGAGTTGCTCCGGACCGAAACGGGCGGTTTTGTGCGGGATGATCGCCCGCGGCTCAAGGAGATCGCGCGTCTGGCCTTCGAGTGGTATGGCCGGCCGCGGAAGGCCGTCACCTTCTCGACGTCGCTCGTGAACAACCGGCTGCAGCTCGGGGACCTGGTGGTGTCGATCGGGGATCCCGAGATGGACGGGCAGGTGCATACCGAGCAGATCCACAGCGTGATCACGCAGATCCGCATCGTGATGCCGCTGGCTGAAGGGGAAGGTGCGCGGCAGTTGCGGCCGCCCGTGCCGCGCATCGAGTACCAGACGGCGTTTGGTGAGCTGGACGCGCTGGCGCTCGTCCCTCGACTGCGCCAGAGGTGAGCCATGCCCACGCCCACCAGCCTGATCCGCCGCGTCGAACAGCTCGAGGCGCTCGTGCAGCGCCAACAGCAGACGATTCAGGGGCTGCTCGGCCGGCAGCCCCGGGCCAGCACGACACGGTGGACCTATCTGGCCAAGACGGTGCCGCTGCCGAATCAGCCGTATCCCGCCACCGGCAACACGTTTGGCATCGTCTTCATTGACCGCGAGTTCACGCCAACGGTCGGTCAGCAGCCGGCGACCGATTATCCGCGTTCGGCGGCGGATCAGGCGATCGGACGGTCAATCGACGGGCGCTACATCAAGCAAGGCACCGTCGTCGTGGCCATTCCTGCCCCACCGCCGCCGGGCACCAGCGACAAGGGGATCTGGCACATCCTCCCAGTGACTCCCGAGCCGAATGACCTGGTGGTGTTTCAGCTCCTCCAGGAACTGCCGCTGGGCGGGGAAGCGGAGGCCTCGCTCTGTGAGCTCCAGGGCAATGCCTACGTCGCCACGGGCGAGCAGATCGTCGTCCGCGATCCGTCGTCGGGGTACGGGATGTGGGCGGGGCGGATCGGATTTCAGGGCGTCGCCAAAGAGGCCAGCGACGGCAAGTATGACATTCTGCACATGCAGCGCGTCGCGCTCATCGTCGCCTTCACCACCCAGGGTGACCGCAACCCATCGTCGGGCGTGTTCACTGGACGGCTGGTGCTGCCGTTTCAGCAAGGCGACCAGCCACCGACCGGAGTCGGCGAGCTGATCGCGATCCAAGACGTTGACGTGCTGTTTCCGCGGGCCCTGCACGGCGGAAAGGGGCTCGCGATTTGGAACGACGTCGTGGGGATTTATCAGTGCCTGATCGTGCAGCAGCAGTGCATTCTGGCGCGGGCGCTCGTGAATCAGCAGGGCGGATTCTCGGGCACCGGGCTGGTGGGCATCGACAATTTCGCGGCGATCAGCCCCGCACCGTTTAACCTGGTACCGGCGAATCCCCCACAACACGCGCTGAACTACTTTTTGCACCGGGGGAAGGACAACGATGATCTGCTGCTCGCCTGGGACGAGGCGGCCGACGAATGGATCATCATCGACGTGGAGAAGCGGCAACGGAAAGTGGTGATGGGGCTGCGGCTCAAGCCCGACAAAAAGTGGATCCAGGTGGAGGAAGCAGAGTGCGCAGTGGAGTTTGCTCAGGATCCGCAGTGGGTTGACAAGATCGAGCTGGGGACGTGCCAGGGGGAGAGCCAGTGACTAAGCTCCTTGCGCATCCCAGCGGCAAGCTGGTCGTCATCGACGGCAAGCTGACGACGGACTTCACTTGCTGCGACAAGAAGTTCTTCATCCTGATTTACAACAGCAACTCAGTTCGGGACGACAATTTCAAGGTCGTGCTCAATGGCGCGGACTTGGTCGCCGCGACGGGCGGGCCCTTCACCATCGACAACAACAGCAACACGTGCACAGGGCGATTCTTCGCGGAGGACGGCTCCATCACCGCCGCGAATTTCCCGAGCGTCGTCGCCTGTGCCACGCCGAACTTTCAATCGACGCTGGTGGACTCCACGGCCGACATGCTCGCCGCGGGAACACTGCTCATGGGCAACAACGTGCTCCGAATCCAATCGATTCAGCAGAACAACACCGGCAATTTTGGGACCGTAAAAGTGGGATTCGCCGTACGCGATGGGGCGACCCGATGGAAGGTGTGTTACCTGCTGCTGGACGCGTTGTACAGCTTCCTCGATGGACAGGGCCAGAACTTCAACTTCGTTTTTCCGGCCGTTCCATGAACTGCGAACCTTTCGTCAACGGCGACTATTGCATCTGCCGGCACTGCCAGCAGCGGATGACGCCGGGCGAGCACCGGCGATGTTCTCGCGAGCCCTACGACGGTTGCGGGCGGGCGGCGACAGCCACGGCTGGCGAGGAGCTGGCGTGCCGGCATCGCGGGGCTGTGCTGGAGGAGCGCGTCCAGAAGGTGGAACGGAAGGGGTGCGCGGATTGCGGCAGCCGGGGAGACGTCGTTGCCGTGTTCGCGTGCGGCTTCCATGGGCGCTGCACGCTGCGGCCCTGGCAGGTGGGGCAGGTGGAGGCGGTCTGCCGGGATTGTGACGATCGGGAGGGCTAGCCGGCATCCCTCTCCTCATAACTGACAAGGCCGGAACTGTCAGCAAGCGGATTGCAAATCCGCCATCGTGGGTTCAACTCCCACCAGCGCCTCTTCTGACATCCCGTAGCAAGTCGCGACAGGCTGCGACAAGTACCTGTCGATAAACGACTTGTGATCGGGATTGGCCGGCGGGGTGAGAACCTCCCTTGTGCCAGCTTCTGCCACGTTTTGACACCCTGGGACACCCGTTTGTGTCAAATTTTGTGTCAAATTCGGGCCGATCGGAAGCGGCGGTAACCCGTTGAGAGCGGCCGCTTTGTCGCCGACTTGGAGCTTGGTGTATGTGTCAAATGTCAGGACGATCGTCGAGTGGCGAGCAAGCTCCTGGGCGGCCTTGGGCGTGACGCCGCTGCGAGCCAGGGCGGAGATGAACTGACCACGAAGTGCGTGGAAGTCGAAGTACTTGCCAGCCTGATCCTGATACGGGATCTTGGCAGCAGCCAAATCGCACTTCAGCATCCCGGCTGCGTTGTTCTTCCAGGGTCCCGGCCAGAGCAGCCCCGTCTTCACGGCCAGCCACGGCGTCAGAAGCTCGACGAGATCGGCCCGAATGGGCTGACGATCGGTGCGGCGACGCTTTGAGTGAGCCGCCTTCACCTGGATGATGCCGGCCTCTAAATCGAAGTTCTCCGGCTTCAGGGAAGCAAGCTCGCCCACACGGAAACCCGTGTTCGCAGCCAGAAGGTAAAGCAATGCCCGATCCAGTTGCGAGAGGCCCTTGTATTCGGTGCCTTTGAGCGTGGCGGTGATCAGGCCGTCGAACTCCTTGTCCGTCAGCACCCGTCGCTCCCGCTTGCCGTCCGGCTCGGAGTTCAAGGGAGTGAACTTGGCAACGGGATTAGCCTCGGCACGGCCGGTATCCACGAGCCAGCCGCAGAAACTCTTGAAGTCGCGTCCGTAGTAGTTGCTCGTCCTGATCCCAAACGTGCCTTCCTTGCGCTGGCTGGCCAGCCAGTCCTCCAGCACCGTCAGTTTGATTTGCCGAACCAACTTGAACCCGCAGCCGTCGATCGCTCGCTGAATGCGTTCGTGGGTTTGTTCGACGTATTCGTCGCTTGCGTTCCGCGCCTCCAGGTGCCGCCTGTAGGCGTCGAGATGATGCGACATCGAAGTCCGCTGGTGCTTGAGCCAATGGCCATCGGCTCCTGCCTCCAACTTCCTGGCAAGCTCCCAGGACTTGGCTTGGTCCGTGTACCCGGCAGCACGGCGTACCTGCCCATCGGAGTCCTGGTACTGGATGGTGTACTTCTTGGCCTCGACAACCTGGCCGCCAACGGTGCGTTTTCGCTTGAACACTGATGCCATCAGTTGCTCCCCAATAAGTCGATCATTGCTTCGATGTCGGTCCGCCGCCAGACCGTCGAGCCTCCAAGTTTCGTCGGTGCAGGAACCTCTCCTGAAGAAACAAGTCGCCAGACGGTCCTGGAGGATTTTCCGAGGGCAGCGGCGACCTCTTCAATGGTCATCAACTCGCTGGGGTTCCTTTTCCGCACCCACGCATAGATGCGGCCGATCGCAACCATGCCCTCCTTCGCGGTCATCGTATCAGCGGCAGGAGAGACTGCTTCCGCCGCACCAAACCGGCAGGCAAGCCGATTTATCGAGTCCACCATTTCGGCGATCGCCATCTGGTCGCACCACTCCGGTGCCGCCCCAAAGATGCCTGCGTCGAGACTGTCGAGTGCATTCTCCAAATGCATCTCGAACTGCTTGATTGACCGGATTGGGGTGACTGGTTTCATTTTAGTATTATCGTTGATCTCGCTCACTTCATCGCCACGCTCGTTGAGTGCCTCGGCTAGTTCGGCGGCGCTTGCGGGAAGCTTCAAGTAGATTTCTTCGTCAAACATTTTCGTTTCACATAGGGTGACACTTCTGTGCACGTCTCTTAGAATCACGCTGCCTTCTCCTGCTGCATAATGCGACGGATCGTGTGAGGCAGTTTCTTGTTGCTTGGCTTCGTCACTTCGATCAACCCGCGCTTCGTGGATTCGGCAACGAGCGCGAGCAGTTCGGTTCTCGAAACCTTCAGCGCTTGCTTCGTCGCTGCAAGCACTTCCAGCTTGGGTTCCGGCTCAAGCGGCAAGGTGTTGAGAAAGGCGTCAAGCGTCACAGCAGGTCGTTTCGAGACGGCCACATTGTTGGGGTCTTTCCCAGGTGCCGCCTGCCACAACGGATAGGCGAACGTCAGACATAGGGGTTCGATCGGTTGCTGAGATCGCACGATTGCCTGTAGAACAACCGTGTCCTTATCCTCATGCTCCCGTAGCACGATATGGACATCGGCAGACCGACTTTGAGCGCCCGCGCCGCTTCCCATGTCGGAGACTGACTTCCCCTGCTGGCTGCCCTTGCTCGTGTGATGAACCACCGTCATTGCGCAGTTGTGCTTC
>Ga0073934_10011104_pt1 | contig 10996 bp, 2 predicted proteins | sample LarsenN4metaG_FD_76834 | JGI IMG/M metagenome (GOLD analysis project Ga0073934, IMG submission 76834) | Hot spring sediment bacterial and archeal communities from British Columbia, Canada, to study Microbial Dark Matter (Phase II) - Larsen... ...
AAAAGGCCGGCACGATCATCTTCGACAGCCAGCCCGATCCCGAGAGGACGCCGCCGGACCCCTCGAATCCCGACGGCCGCCCACGCACACACTGGCTGCCGGTCTTTTCCTATGGCAGCGACGGCGTGCTCAATCAGCCCGCGGCCCCCATCCGGGTGACCTATCAGATTCAGAACAACCGGCCCACCGACGTGGTGAAGGCGGACTACCTGACCCGGGAATTGATGACTGTGGCCCTGGGAGTGAGGCTTTACGACTTCGCCTCCGGCCAGCCCCAGCAGGTCGTCCTCACCCAGAAGATACAGGTGCGCAACATTCAGAGATAGGGCGCGGGAAAGAGGAAACCGGGCTGTGGGTTCTTCGGAGAGCCGAACCCGCGCCCGGGCAGCGGGGCGGTGCGGACGGATCGATCGCCAACTGACATGAGAAACGCGAGGACAACCAGGCAGAGCGGACAGTCGCTGATCGTGGCGGTCATCGCGCTCTTCGTGCTGCTCTTCATCGGCGCCATCTTCGTGGGGCTGGTGGCCCGCAACCTGCTCAACGCCGGGCGGGCGCGGGACACCCTCAGCGCCCTGGAGCTCGCCCAGGCCGGCATCGCCTACTGCTCTCACTATCTGGAGAACAGCCCGGAGGGTGCCGACTGGCGCCCGCCCATCGTCTGGGCGGAGCAGGTGGATCCGCGGGACCCCGACAGGCGGTGGCTCGTGGCCGGCTACAGCCGGATCCCCTTCGCCGGCGGGCGCGCCCTGGTGCGCGTCTCCTACCAGCCCCGGGACACGGACAGCACGCCTGGCCGGAGGGTTCTGGATCCCAACGGCAAGTACCTGAGAATAGAGTCCGTGGGCCGCGTGGGCACCGTGGACCCCACCGACCCCACCACGTTCAGCGTGCGGGAGCCCCGCCTCCGCCGGGAGCTGGTCGCCTTCAAGTCCGTGAGCATCACCGACTACCTGCGCTACGTAACCAACAAGGACAAGGACAGCAAGACGGTGGCCTATCTGGGCGTGCCGCCCCTGGGCCTGCCCTTGGCCATGCAGCTGGGCAAGCTCGCCGTGCGCGGATTCGGCACAAGCCTCCCCGGCGAGCAGCTCCCGGGAGCCCCGATATGGGTGAACGGCGACCTGGAGCTCATGGGCGACCTCATCCTCTCCACCGACCCGCGCAACGGCGAGGGGGGCATCCGCGTAGCCGGCAATATCCGCCTGGCCGATCCCAACAACCCTCCCCGGTACGTGGACCCGGTGACCGGCGGCAGCGGCCCCATCCGGGCGAGCGACGACCCGCAGTTTGAAACCTATGCCGGGAGCGTCCGCGACGCCAGCAGCCTCCCAGACGCCAAGGGCTACACACGCTCCATCAGCCGGCTGGACCCGCCGCGCATCGACGTGGCCGACCGGGCCAGCGGCGTCACCCGCTACCGGATGCTGACCCGGGATTCGGGGCGCATCCTGGGAACGGGGACGGGCGCAATCAACACCGGCCGGTTCGGGCTGGGCGAGGGGATCTACATCGACAACTTCCGGGACGACGAACAGACCTCCGGGCGGGTGGCGGGCGGTCAAACCGCGCGCTCCATCTGGCTGAAGCCGGGCTCAACACCCTCCTGGAACGGACCGTTCTACATCCCGCCCGCGGCGTTCATAGAGTTCGGCTACTTCGTGGTCCAGCGCCGCAGCGACGACGGCGAGCTGCAAGACGAGTTCGTCCACCGGCCGGGATTCCGCATCGTACGCGGCGACCGGCCCTTCCGGGACCCCGCGGGCGCCATCGCCCCCACGGAAATGGTGTGGACCTTCTTCATCTACAAGGCGCGGGGCCAGCGTCCGGTGATCAAGGCGGAGAACGAGTTCTTCCGCAGCTACCTCAAGAACAGCCAGGGCATGTCCGAGCAGGAGGTGGACCGGTTCCTTCCGCCCTTCAACGGGGTCCTCTTCGCCGAGGGCAACGTGCGCGTGCGGGGGCTCCTGCCCTCCAAGACCAGCGCCGACATGCCTATCCGCAGGGCACCCGACGATGGCGACACCGATTCGGCCGGCAATCCGCTCACCCTTACGGACGGGCAGGTGCGTGACGCCGTGGCGCCGCCAGCCGTGACGCTCGTCTCGGACAAGAACATCTACATCGAGGGCAGCCTCGTGCGCGAGAGTGCCGATTCCAGCATCGCCCTACTGGCCAAGGAGAACGTGGCGGTCAACACCACCGCCTTCCTGGCGCCCAACAAGCGCATGCCCTTCGTGGGGAGCCGGGCGGACGAGCAGCCCCCGTACCACGCCGCCATCACCACGGCCGAGGCGAGCAGCACCCCGCCGTTCGCGCTGGACTTCATCCTGGGGGACAACCCGGAGCAGTACACGCCCGCGCCTGGCAACTCCGCGGTTCCGTTTCACCTGCTCCTCCGGCACAACACCAGCGCTGGCAACACCTGGATCAACGTGTTCGTGAACCCGGCGCTGCCGCCCACGAACCCGGCGGGAGACTCGCTGTTCCGGTTCAACGCCAACACGCCGCCCTTCACGGACCTGAACCTCCCGCCCCACGTCTATCCCGTGCTGAACCGGGCGGAGGACGAGCAGCGGGAGTTCCAGATCCTGCCGCGGCTCTTCTCGGCCTCAACCTATGCCTTCAACACCCGTCCGGGGACGGTGAACCAGATCCGGCCCGCCATCGATCCGGACTTCACGGCCACCGAGGGAGTGCGCGACTACCTGTTCGCCCGGGCAGCCCTCTCGCCCATGGACATCCGGATCGAGGCCGTGCTCTACGCACAGGACGGGTCGTTCTTCGTGATCCCGGGCTATCCCATCAACCCGAATCCCTCGGACACCCGCGACGCGGCGCTGCGCAGGGCCCGGGAGCTTGCGCCCACGTCGCCCGCGGGCACCATGATCCGCCCCCAGGGCACCAGCGACTACTATCCGTTCTACGGCGAGCCCTTCGACTGCCGGATCACGATCGTGGGCGCCATCGCCGAGAACCGCACGGCATCCGTGGCGGACCAGGCAGCCTGGATGAAGCTCTGGGGGTACATCCCCGAGGTCCACGGCTCCACGGGCTTCTCGCCGCCCGCGCCAAACCCGGCCAACGAGCAGCTGGTGCCGCTGGAGCATCTCTACGTGTCCGACGTGGGATATGGCGGCACGCCGGCAGACATCCGGACGGAGCCGGAGAAGGCCGCGCGGATCACCCGGGGACTGAGGATGATCTATGATCCTCACCTTGAGGCGCCGTTCCCGGGCTACGACCCGAGCACGCCCGGCGCGCTCCTCCGCACGGCCAACTGGGCGGTGACCGTGAATGGCGCAGCGCGGCAGGACGACTATGGCCGGGCGCTGCATCCGGTGCCGCGCCTTCCGGTGAGCCCGGGGTACGTCTTCTTTGGGGAGGTGCGGTAGGACCCGTGCGGGCCAACGGGGCGACAGGTGCTGGTCTCTGGGCCGGCCCTGCGCTCCGCCTCCATCCGCAAGTGAGCAGAACATGAAGAACCGCCATCATTGGACAGCCCTCGCCGGCGCGATGGTCGGCCTCATGCTGGGGGCCCGCGCGGCCCACGCCGACGCCTTCACCTACGCCTCCGCGCGGAGGCAGGTGCGGGCGGGCATCATCGTGTCGCGCGCCCTGGACGTGGGCGGGCTCGGCCCGCTCAACTCCGATCCCCACGTCTTCCACATCGCGGACGCGCGGGCCGACATGAAGCCCACGGGCCTGGAGTTCGTCAACCCAATCGCCCCGCCCGTCATCACCACGGAGATCTACCAGCGGTGGGACCGGCGCCGGCGCGGCGGCGCAACGGACCCCTCCTTCGCCACGACCTTCCGCCGGGGCGCACGCGTCACCAAGAACATGGGGGCGTACTGGGAGGTGGACGTGGATGAGCTGAGCGCCGAGGACCTGCGCCAGTTCGACATTCTGTACCTCCACTCCCACAAGGAGAACATCAGCTTCCCGCCGGAGGTGCGCGAGAAGCTGCGCCGGTTCGCCGACGGCGGCGGCACGCTCTGGATCGAGAACTGCGGCGGCATGACCTTCGATGCCCGCAACCCGTTCCTCTACGACATCCAGATGAACTCCGGGGCCAACGCCAGCTCTCAGGCGGTGGTGGCGTCTCCCAATCACCCCCTGCTAACCTACCCGTTCATCCTCTCGCCCGAGGAGGCGCGGAACCTGGGCGACAAAGGGGTGAACGCCTACTATGTGCGCCATGCCCTGGTTCCTGACCGGATCCCGGGCGATTCCACCTTGACCCCCCTGCTCTGGAACACCCTGGGCTATGCGCCTGTGAGCGTGGTGAAGCCCAGCCCGGCCTGGCGGCCCCTGATTCTCGCGGGGGCGGTGGGCGCGGGGCGCGTCGTCATCAGCGCTGCGGCCGTGGGCTGCGCCGTCAACGACCGCGTGGGCGGAGCCGACGTGGGCTACGGCGGGAACAGCGGCGCAGTCAGCGGCACGCTCCTGCGGGCCGCCAGCGTGAAGGATCTGAAATTCCTCTACAACCTGGCCACCTGGAGCACGGCCCACCAGACCGCCAACGCCAACGGACGCCACTTCGGCGCATCGGAGGAGAGGGCGGGCCAGGTGCTTGCGGACAAGTTCAAGGCCCCCACCGTGGCCGGCCTGAGCAAGTCGGGGAGCGCGGTCTTCCACAGGAACGTCATCTACGCCATCGACGGCGCACTGGTGCTGCACTGCTTCGACGCCCGCCCGGGACAGGACCTGGACGGGGACGGCAACCGCGATGACGGCCTCCCCGACCTCATCACCGGGCTCTCCTATGACGAGGTCTGGCGCTTTGATCTGAAGACCGTGGCGGGAGGCGCGCCCCGGGGAGCCTCCACGCCCACCGTCATCGAGTTCTACGATCCGAACTACGTTGACGTGAAGGGCCAGTCCACCACCGTGGGCGGCGTGGAGTTCGCCAACTTCAACCAGCGGGAGCTGGTCGTGGTGACGCTCTCGGACGGCAGCGTTGTGGCCATCCGCGCCCTGCCCAGACTGGCCCGGAACACCCTGCCGCTGGCGCCGGCCACCTTCATGGAGTGGCGCGCCAACCTGCCCGCCGTGGAGTTCCCGCTGGAGACTATCGCCAGCGCCGGCGATGTGGCCAGGGACCTGCCCATCCCGTCTCCCACCTGGGCGGAAGGCGTACTGCTTGTGGCCGTGAACATGAGCGGCACGGCCGGCCCCACGGGTCGGATCGTGGCCATCGATCCGCGCCACGGCCTGAGCGCCATGCGCCCCGGCCCCACGGGCACTGAGGGCGATCGCGCGGAGCTGGCTGCCGTGCCCCCGGCCTCCGTGGCCGGCATCCCGCCCTTCATCACCTCTCCCACCGTGGGGCTGGTGAAGGACAACGCCTCCGGCGCGCTGGACCGCATGGTCTACGTGGGCTGCGCGCCCGTGACCACCGGCGCCGCACAGACCGCGCCCCAGGCGATCCGCACCTTCTGGTTTGGCTCCAAGGCGGAGCCGCTCACCTATGTCTCCGGGAACAAGTACGCCTCCCGCTCCACCGTGCCCTGGTTCACGCGCACCACCGGCAACGACAACCCCCTGCTCCTGCCCCGGGTCTTCTACAACTACAGGGCGGCCAGCGGGGCCGTCTTCAGCCGGGAGCTGGAGTACGACCCGGACCCCACCACGGCCCCGCCCGCGGCAGACCGGTTCAAGGTCACCTTCGACGCAAACCAGGGTGCACGGGTGCTCATCACCGCCGTGAATCCCCCCAACGGCGACCCGACCGTCACTATCGGGGCCAGCGACCCGCGCCAAGCCCAGCTCACCTTCTATGGCACCTACACCTTGGACTGGGCGACGACGGACCCCACCAGGACGGTGGTCAACGCGCGCAACACCCTGCCCGTGCCGGACGTCACCAACGGCGGATCCTCCCTGGGCGGGCCGCCCGCACTGTCGCCCGAGGATCTCCTCTACTGGACCGTGACAACCGCTGGCGGCGCGACCAATCCGGGCCGGGGCGTGCTGTTTGCTCTGAATGAGCAGAGCGCGGGCAAGTCCGTTCTAAAGTGGGCCTACACGTTCCACAACGGCTTCTCCATGCCCACGAGCACGACGCCGGTGGTGGTGCCGCCGCGCCTTCGCCAGACCGATCCCAATCTGCCCAGCCTTGGCGAGTTCCTCTACGACGTTCAGTTCTTCGGAACACCAGCCTATCGGGAGGGCGTGGTTTACGCCGCCGCCCGGGCCACCATCGGACAGGGAGGGACTCCGGTCTCCGTCCTGTGCGCCTTCAAGGCGAATCCCGAGTTCGTGATCCGGCTCAACACCCGGATCGACCGGGGTGCCCAGGTGCGGATTCGCCAGCTCAATCCGGTGAAGGGGCTGAACGTTCCCCTGGCCGACGGCACGCCAGCCCCCGGGGGAACCACGGGCTTTGTGGACCTGAACCCCGCGCAGTACACCATCGACCACGAGAGCGGGCTCATCCGCATCCATGCGTTTGCCCCCGTGGGAACGGCCACCGACTTCATCAGCGCCTCCCTGCCCTTCCTCGTGACCGTCAGCACGGGCGGAGAACAGGTGATCGCTGGACAGCAGGTGGATGTCCTCCCAAGTGGCCGGCAGGTGCGGCTGGTGGGTGCCGAGGGGGTGGACAACCTGCTCTGGTACGCCGTGCTCCCGCCGGAGCTGGGCGCGGTCTCGGCGTCGCCCAGCCTTCAGGGAGACGTGGTGTGGCTGGGGTTCCAGACCGGCTGGATCGCCTCCCTGCCCGCCGACCCGCAGGCCCTGGATCCCCAGTTCCAGGCCCGGGGGGCCCAGGTGCTGCTCAAAGAGCGGCCGCAGGTGGCCAACGGCAACTTCTGGCGCAAGCTGATCGCCGAGGGCGGCGTTCCCCTGAGCGCGCCCACGCTGAGCGCCGGAATCCTGGCGGCGAACACCCCGGTGGGCCTGGCCGCGCTGGAGGACACGCTCACCCTCATTGCCGACAGCCGCCGCATCCTGGAGGTGAACGCGGGCGGCGAGGCTGTCTGGAGTTCAGACGGCACCCGGAGCCATACGGTGGCGGGAGGGGAGCTGCCGGTCTACGTCCTGGACCCCGCCACCGGCGACGTTGTGGTGCAGAACCCCGGCAACGTCACGGGGGTGCCCGTAGCCAAGGCGGTGCCGTTCTCACGCCCCACCGTCGCCCGTCGCACCGGCATCAACGAGATCGTCGTGGTGGACACGGGCAACAACCGCGTCGTCCAGATCGACCGGGGCGGCAACACCGTCTGGGAGGTGCACCGCCTCTTCGACGACTACAAGGGCCTGCTGCGTCCCGGCGACCCCACCACCCTCAGCGAGCCCACGGATGTGAGCGTCTGGACCGAGTTTCAGCCGGGAGGGATCAACTACGTGGACTTCAGCGGGCGCAGGGTGACCTACCCGGACCCGGTCTTCATCGTCCACTACCTGATCGCCGACACGGGCAACTTCCGCGTGATCGAGCTGGTGGACGTCTTCGATCGGGGCGGCCACCCCGTGCGGCCCCTGGTGGACGGGAATCCCGCGACCTTCGTGCTCCTGCGCCAGGTGAACTTCGCGAGCAACACCTACGCCGTCCAGGGAAAGAAGTACCGCTACCGGAGCGTCCAGCGGGTGGTGATGCGCAATTCCGACCTGCCGGCCGCCTGGCAGCCCAATCCCTACGATCCCAGCCTGCCGCCGCTGGAGATCCGCAGCCTGACGCTGGCCGCGATCTCCAACTACCGGCTGGTGGGGGGTGCCAACTCCGCGGTGAATGTGGCCGGGGACGTGACGGAATCGGGGGGAGGCTCGCTGGTGGTTCTCAACGAGGCCGGCACCCTCATCTCCATCGTGAGCAACCTGCGAATCCCCGATGGGAGCGGCGGCTTCCGCCTCCAGCCCATCACGAATCCCACGTGGTTCTCCAAGTTCGATGAGGTGGACGTGACCACGGGCCGGCTGATCTACAAGTACCTGCTGGCTGACGAGAACGGCTGCTACCAGATGCGGGTGGGCGCCAGCCCCGCCTACATGGACGTGGAGTGGATGCTCTCCGCCGAGCAGTACTACCGGATGACCGGCAAGCGGCTGCGGGCGGCGTCCATCCAGCGGCTGACCACCGTGGCGGTCGATCCCCGCAATCCGAATCGGCGGCTGAACCACTTCCTCATCACCAGCCGGTTCAGCGGAGAGCAGGACCTTCGGGCGGTCTTCGGTGCGGGATGGAGCTACAACACGACGGGCAATCCGGCCAACGGGAACATCCTGGGTCCCAGCGCCTTCAGCGGCGAGGTATTCGAGCTGAATCCGCTGGCATGGCTCCTGACCGGCGCCTACCAGCCGGACTATCTGCTGCTGGATGCCACGGGGACAGGCTCCGGCCCGTTCGTCTGGGCGAATCCGAACGCCAGCATCGTGTGGCGGTCGCCCACCGAGGAGATTCCCCGGCCGGGCCAGATTGGCGTGATTCGGCGGCGCATCGGGGAGCCAGGGCGGGCGACCTCCACGGCCATCCTGGAACAGCCGGCCTACGCGGATCGTCCGTTCTAGATGGCGCCGTCGCCCCGACCCGCGCAGGCCCCGCCTTGGCGGGTGCGAGAAACGAAGATTCGATGGCAGAAGGTGACCTGATTCATGCGTCACACACGCGATAGACGCTGCTCCCGCCCCGCTCGAGCAGGCCGGGGCGGCCTGGTGCGAGGCGCCGGGGTGCTGGTGCTGGCGGCGGTGGCCACCGCTGCCGGTGTTGCCGGGCTGGCACAGGCCTTCCGGGCCACGGACTGGCCTCTCTACCGCGGCACGCCCACCCGGATCGGCGGAAACTCCGACCCGGGACTTCCGGCCGGCAAGCGCGCGCTCCGGACCTACGTCTACCCCGCCACGGCGGACCTTCCGGCCGAGATCGTCGCGGACAACGCCAATCGGGCGGTCCTGCCCGCCAGCATGTTTCCGCGAAGGAGCTCCACAGGCGACAGGCTCTGGAACCTGGAGGGCGGACCGCCCTACGACCGGCGGTGGGGCGGATTCGACGTGGCCGGCAACCGCTGGACCGTGCCGGACACGGGCGACCGCGCGGCAGGCGCCTGGCCGGTGGCGGCCGGCAGCGACGAGAACGCCTTCGACTACGCCTATGTCTTCGCCAGCCAGGACCCGGTGCTGCGTGACATCGCCAACATGGCCGACGTGGGCTCGGGCGGCAGCGGCCTGGAGCGCATGCGCGAGCTTCCCAACGTGGGCACCGACCTGATCGACCCCATCTTCGGCGGCAAGAACTTCTACAAAGCCATCGACGACCGGCTGATCGAAAGCGCAGACGAGGACGGCGTGGAGGACCGCCCCTTCGCCCGCTGGTCCTTCGGCACCCGCTACCCCAGCGGCACCCGGCAGGGCACCATCGACGTGGCCGGGATCGCGCTTCGGCCCAGGCAGCGCTATGCGGTCTACATCCGGTTTCCCAGCAGCGGCACCCGCATTGGAGGCAATGTCCACCCCAACGTGAACCACGTGTTCGTGAGGGTGAGCTGGGGAGACAACCCCCACGACCCCCGGTTCAGCCGGATATTCATGCTCAACTTTGGCCAGACCGGCGGGTTCTGGCAGCGTGTGCGCAGCGGACCCGGCGACGACCGCTACTTCCCCTTCGACGGCGAGCACCCGCTCACCGTGACGCTCTATTCCGTCACCCCCGACGATGTGAATGACCGCACCGAATTCGCCCAGCGGCCGCTGGTGGTCGCCGATGCCGTGCGCCTGGTGCCTGAAGCCATGCGCGGCGACATCCACGCGCCTGTGAGCACGGTGGCCTTCCCGCCGGGCAGCGACCCCACTTCCACGCCCGGCTCCAAGCAGCTCACCTACTTCGGACGGGACGAGACAACGGGACCCCGGAACGCAGAGTCCGTCGCCGCGGCGCGCACCTCGCCGCCCGGGGCCTTCCTGCCGATTCCCTTCGATCCCACGCGGCCCGCACATCCGGACACGAACCCGCTCATCGCCGACCAGTCCAGCAGCGTCCGCTCAGCCGTCTTCTACTGCCTGGAGGACGACCTGATCAACGGCCGTTACGCCAAGCTTCGCTGGCGCTACGTGACCCGGCCCACGCCAGTGGAGACCCGCACCTTCGACGACGCCGCGGGGGCGCCCGCCTTCGTGCCGGTCGGGTTCACCCGGATCAACGACCCCACCGGCGGCCTCCAGTCCTATGCGGGCGGCTACCATCAGACCACCACGGCGGCCGGCGGCACGGCCACTGCCACCTGGACCGCTTCCTGGCCCGTCTCCGCCTCCACGATCCGCTACTCGGTGTACGTGTGGATTCCGGCCGGCGACAACACCGGCCCGGAGTTCACCCACGAGGCCCGCTATCGGGTGGAGTCGGCGGGCGGGCCCATCTTCGTGCGGCTGGACCAGCGCAACACGGCGCTCACCGCGCCCGGCCGGCCGCGCCTGGGCACGTGGCGCAAGCTCCTCGGCGGAGTGCGGTTCCCGGTCACCACCGTGGGGGGCGTGGACCAGGCCACGGCTGTCGTGGTGCTCAACAACAACACGGACGACGGGGCCGCGCGGCGTCCCGTCGTGGCCGACGCCATCCAGTTCGTGCCGGAGTCCACTGTCCCCAACAGCGTAGTGGCCGCGCCGCTGGTCACCAGCGTGCGATGGCCCTCAGGCACGGTGCGCCAGGTGGTCTATTTCGCCACCACCGGCGGACAGGTCTACGCCCTGGACGCCCTGGGTGCCGGTGGCAACAGCACCCTTACCACCGCCTACTGGGTCTACCCCTCCGTGAACAACCCGGACCCCGACCAGCTCGCGGCCGTTGGCGACCGGGACGGCGTCTACGACGGTGTGGAGGACGACCCCAACTACAACCCGGACCCCTGGAGCAATCGGCCCCAGCAGGGCATCGACGGCGACCTGGAGAAGGTGGAGATTCCGGCCCCCACGCCTGGCGACCCCACCCGGAGGATCACGGTCTACCGGGTGGACGAGGAGACCCGCGCCCCGGCCCTGGGCTCCTTCACATCCTCGCCGCTCT
>Ga0073934_10011105_pt1 | contig 10995 bp, 9 predicted proteins | sample LarsenN4metaG_FD_76834 | JGI IMG/M metagenome (GOLD analysis project Ga0073934, IMG submission 76834) | Hot spring sediment bacterial and archeal communities from British Columbia, Canada, to study Microbial Dark Matter (Phase II) - Larsen... ...
CCAGCAGGTCCTCGATCAGCTTCGCCTGGAGCTCGGCGTTGCGGAACACCACGCGAAGCGCGTCGTCGAGCCTCTCACGCGGCACCGCGCCCAGGGCGATCATCTGCAGCCAGCCGAGGATCGCGTTCATCGGCGTCCGCAGCTCGTGCGACAACGTCGTCAGAAATTCGTCCTTCGCCCGGCTCGCCTGCTCGAGCGCCTCGCGCGCGGCGCGCTCCTCACGCTCGAGCGTGCGCCTCTGCTCCACGTCGCGGAACACAAGGACCACTCCGAGCAGCTCGCCGTAGGCGCCGCGGATCGGCGCCGCGATGTCGTCGATCGGCGTCTCGCGCCCGTCGCGCCGCACGAGCAGGCTCGAGCCGGCCAGCCCCACCGGTGCGCCCTGCTGAATCACCGCCAGCACAGGATGCTCGACCTGCGCGTGCGTGTCTTCGTGAACGACGGCGAAGACATCGGTAATCGGACGTCCGCGGGCCTCGTCGGCCGCCCACCCGGTCAAATCGCACGCGACATGGTTCATGAAGACGACGGCGCCCGCACCGTCCGTCGCGATGACGCCGTCGCCAATGCTGCTGAGCGTCGTGTGGAGCCACTCGCGCTGGTCCCGCAGATCGGCTTCGACGTGAATCCGCCGCCTGATCTCACGGTTCAGCTCGTCGATCTTGGCGGTGAGCGCCACGAAGCGCGTCGAGGAGACGTCGTGCCGGTTCAGCCGGAGGAGCAGCACGGCCGGCGCGCCGCTGCTGCCTGGTTGGAGGACGCCGCCTTCAAGACGAACGTGAACAGGTCCATCCGAGCCACCCTGCAGCGTGGCGCGTCCGATCAGGAATTCTCTCGTCCGCGAAGCCGCTTTCAGATAGGCAGCCAGCTCCGAGGCGGGCTCGCGACAGAAGTCGGCCACCGAGCGGCCTACCACGGAGGCTTCGGACCGCTCGAGCAGCGCGAGCAGCCGCCCGTTTGCTGCCAGGATCCGGCCTTCCGCGGAGACGAGCGCCATCGGCTCGGGCAGCATCTGCGCGAACGCCACGAACCGCTCGACCTCGGGAAACACCGGCCCGGTCAACTCTTGAAGTATTCGCGGCCCGACGGATCGGGTGTGGCCGGAGGCCTGAGGAAGACGACCACACGACAGCCCGCGTCGCCCCGGGCGATCGCCTCCTCGATGCGCACGCGTGCATATCCCAGGTTCTCAGCGGCAATGCTTCCGAAGACGTTCGAGGTCATCATGCACAGCGCGGGTCTGTCGATGACCTTGTCCCCGAACGGGCATCGCCGGTTGCCGAACACGATCTTGTCGTCGTCTTCCTCGACGACGAAGAAGTCCCCTTCGATGCGGCGCTTGAGATCGACCAGCACCTGGGCGACCTGCGCCCTGTCGAGCCGCTCGACCGCCAGCGCGCGCCGGTACGCCGCGTTCAGCTCATCGCCCATGCGCTGTCCGACGACGCTGACGAAGCCGGAGGCCTCCTCGAGACCGACGACATCCTGGAGCACACCCGAAAGGTGACGCAGCAGCGTTCGGAGAAACAGATCGCGCTGTAACTCCACATTCAGATCCTGAACGACATTCAGCGTGCGGCTCACGAAACGATCCTCCAGCGGCGCCAGACAGCGGCTGACTGAGTGTAAACGCTTCACCGGCGGACGAAAGCTCAGCCATCGAATTTTCAGGCGGGCATATGAATATGACGGCCGTCATACGCCGTGGAAAACCGGCGCGCGACACTGAAGCAGCCGCCATGGCGAACCTGCCGCTCGATCCCAGGCATCCCGAACGCATCTGCTGGGGATGCGACAGGTACTGCCCGGACACCGACCTGGCGTGCGGCAACGGCACCGTCCGCACGCAGCATCCGGTCGAACTGTTCGGGGACGACTGGCTCGAGTGGGCAGCACAGCGGACATCGCCGGCGTCCGATTCGGACGAGCGCACCGAAGCCCCGAGCCCGGCGCCGAAGCCTGCTCCCTGAACCAGCGCACTCGGTTCACACCCTGCAGCGGCATCGGCTCGCGGTTCATCCTGGCTCTGTCTTCGGCAAGGCGTACCGGTGCTCCCTGGCCCGGCGGACCTGAATGAAGTAATCGGCGATGCCGTCGTCCCGCGGCGCCCCCTGTGGGCCGTCGGGCTCCCACACGTCGCCGGAGCCAGCCCGATCAGATGCTTGAGCCGTTCAACTCGTCCCGCATACGCCGTCAGGCACGCACGGACCACGAGCAAGCCGGTTGAGCGCACGATGGCGTCGATCGGCTCGTCGGCATCGAGCCCAGGCCCATGCGCGGAACACCGCGATAGCCCGGCGCCCGCTCGTCATGCACGATGGGCACCATGTGTATCGTGTGCATCGCACTGCTTGGCGCGCCGTGCTTCGCGCCGTCCTCACGCTCGATTGATCGGTGGGGCCCCGCCGTGCGGGCGCTCGAGATTCGCTGGTATAACCTGAAGCCCGGCACGCGAGACGAGTTCCACCAGCTGTTTCTGCGCGAGGCGCTGCCGCTGCTGCGCCGATGGGAAGTGGACGTCGTGGCGTTCGGGCCTTCGGCGCACGATGCCGATTCCTACTTTCTGATGCGCGCGTTCGAGAGCCTCGACGACCGGCAGCGTTCGGAAGACGCGTTCTACGCCAGCAACGAGTGGCGGCACGGCCCTCGCGAGGCCGTGCTTTCGCGCATCGCCAGCTGCACGACGATCGTGGTCGAGGTCGACGAGGCGACGCTGGAGGGCCTGCGGCGCGCCGCGCGCGCCCGCGAGTCCGGCGAGCGCCACGAGTAGACGCCCCGGCCGGGCCGCGACTGTCACGTTCTTTCGGCGCCCGTTGCACGGAACGCCTGATGCTGCAAGAATGACCGCGCCCGGCGCAGACGGCAATGACTTCACGCACGCAGCTGTTCCGATCGCCGCTCGGACTGGTCGAACGGGTCGAGGGCGAGCCGGCGTCGCGGCGCCCCACCGCCGAGGAGTTCTCGCCAGATTTCCAGGTCGCATTCCCCTGCCGCGGCATGTTCGTGTGGCGCGTCGGGGGCGAGCTGGTGGTGAGCGACCCCAACCAGGTGCTCTTCGTTCGAGGCGGCGAGCCGTTCCGGATCAGCGATCCGCGGCCTGGCGGGTTCAGCGAGGTGATCGTGACCCCCGCGATCGATGCGCTGCGCGACATCGTCGAAGCGATGGGATTCGACCTCGAGAGCCACCCGTACTTCCGTGCGCGGCGGCGCCGTGCCACCCCCGCTCTGCAGCGCCACTGCGCGCGCGTGCTGCACGCGTTGTCGGAGCCCCATGCATGCGACGATCTGACCCGTGACGGCGAGCTGCTCGCCCTCCTGCGGCATGCGCTTCGGCTCGAGGGCGCGCCGGCCGCCGTCCCGTCCGCGCCGACGCGCCGGCTGATCCGGCGAACGAAGGAGCTCCTCGATACCGAATACACTCGCAGGATTCGGCTGACGCAGGTGGCCTCCGCCGTGGGCGCGTCGCCGGCGTACCTGACCGACGTGTTCCGCCGCTTCGAGGGGATCTCCCTTCAGCGCTACGTCACGCAGCTGCGGCTGGCGCGAGCGCTGACCGAATTGCCCCGTACGGACGGAATCACGGCACTCGCGCTCGATCTTGGATTCTCGAGCCACAGCCATTTCACGCTCGCGTTCCGACGAGCGTTCGGCTGCACGCCGTCAGAATATCGCCGGTCTCTGCGCCCGCGCTCGGGGCCAGCCGGTTGGCCGAGCCACGAACCCGAGCGACGAACCCGAGCCACGAACCCGAGCCACGAACCCGAGCTACGAACCCGAGCTACGAACCCGAGCCACGAGCCCGAGCCACGAACCCGGACTACGAACCCGGACTCCGAGCCCGAGCCACGAACCCGAGCTACAAACCCGAGCTACGAGCCCGGGCCACGAGCCCGAGCTCCGAACCCGCGCACGGCAGTGCGAACCGGCGGATGCTGCTGATCCCGTAGGGACCGGCATCGCACGACCCTCTCGCGAACGCGACAGCCGTCGGCCAGGTGCGATCCACCGGTGACCGCCTCGGACTCCTTTCACCATCGAATTCAACCGCTCGTATGTGATCATCGCCGCATCAGCGACAGATGGCCCGCGGTTCGGCCGCATGGCACGGAGACGGCGCGGACTCCCGCTGTCAGGCATTGAGGAGGCGCGGCGATGAGGCTCGCGATCGCGTTGCTGGGTGGGGCCGTCCTGGCCGGGACCATCGCGCTGCTGACCGCACGGTTGCTCTTCGAGCGGCGGCTCGCGCGCGAGATCGACGCCCTGCTCGCTGCAGCGACAGCCACGTCCGCCCGACTCGTCTCCGAACAGGATCTCGAACCGCTGCCCGAGCCGGTGCGGCGATGGCTGCGATATGCCAGGGTCGTCGGCACCCGGCGGCCCGCGGTCGTCAGCCTGCGGCAGGAGGGGGAATTCCGGCTGGAGGGTCGCGGCTGGATGCCGTTTTCGGCAGAACAGTACTTCACCACCGATCCCCCGGCGTTTCTCTGGAAGGCACGGTTTACCATGGCCCCGCTGCTGTCGATCGTGGGGCGCGACCGATATCAGGACGGCGTGGGAAGCATCGAGATGCGTCTGCTCTCGCTCATCCCCGTCGCGAGCACGAGCGGCGGCGGACTCAATCAGGGCGCGCTGCTGCGGTATCTCGGAGAGCTGCAGTGGTTCCCCGGGGCCGCCATTGCCGATTGGATCGCCTGGGAAGCACTCGACGCCGCTTCCGCCAGAGCAACCATGACCTACGGCGGCGTGACGGCCTCGATGACCGTCACCTTCGACCACGAAGGGAGACTGCTCGAAACGCGTGCCGATCGGTATAACGATTCGCGCAGGCGCCTCGAGGTCTGGGTGAATCGAAACCAATCCGATCGCGAATTCGGCGGACTTCGGCTTCCTGACGCGGGCGAGGCGCGCTGGGAGTACGAATCCGGCCCTTATCCGTATATCCGATGGCGGATCGTGGACGTCCGCCAGGATCGCGCACGCCCGAATTAGCGGCGCCCGGCCACGTTCGCCCCCCCCCGCGCGATCGGCGCTGCCGGCGGTCTCCGTCAGCGGGCCCTCCGATCTGGCTCTGACATTCAGTGACAATTTCACCGGGCGACGGGGATCGGTGCGGGATTTTTCGACGAACCGCGAAATCTTGAGCGGTACTTTCGCGCGGCCGCGCCGCAGGCGGGCGTGTTTATCCCCGGCGCGGACGCACATTCGCGTGAAATCCAGCATGCCGCCGATGGTGCGTCTCTTGCTCAGGCGCTCGAAAGAGTTCTGCCTGTCATGTACGCCGACGCCCTCGACATTCCGCGTAACAAGATCGGTGAGCCGGCCCAGCGCATCATCGATCGTGCGGTCGAAGAGCTGCGCCGCCACGGGCACACCGTGCTGCGCGGCGAGCATCTCCTGCTTGCCAGTGCCCTGGTCGAATGGGAGCTCTTTGCCGACGTCATGCGAAGCGTCGGCGTCAACCCGCACGAAGTGATTCGCGCCGTGGACGACCACCTGCTCGCCGACGAGACGTCGCCCGGCGGGGAGCTCCGGGTCGCGCCGACCACGAAGCTGGTGTGCCGACTTGCCCTGCACAGCGCCACGCGTGCCGGCCGGCAGACGATTGACGCGGCCGATCTCCTGGCCGCGCTCTTTGAAGATGCGAACGGCGTCGGGCCATCGATCCTGCGGCGCTACGGCGTGGAGCCGGACAGAGTCGCGGCAGCCTTCAATGCACGCATCCGGGATCGCGAGCTCCAGGAGGAGCACTTCAGGAAGCGCTTCGAGCTGCCGCCTCACCTGAAGCAGCTCGCGACCAATCTCAACATGCTCGCCCGTCAGGACAGGCTCCCCCCGGTCTTCGGACGCGATCGCGAGATTCAGCAGGTGCTCGAGGTCCTCTGCCACCGGGAGCGCGCCAACTCCGTCATGCTGCTCGGCGAGCCCGGTGTGGGCAAGACCGCCATCGTCGAAGGACTCGCCCGGCGGTTCGAGTTCGAGCCCGAGAGCGTTCCGCCACGGCTCCGCGACTGCCAGGTGGTCAGCCTCCAGATGAACACGCTCGTGGCCGGCACGATGCTGCGAGGCATGTTCGAGGATCGCCTTCAACACGTGATCGCGGAGCTCAGGGAACATCCCCAGCTGATCCTGTTCGTCGACGAGGCGCACACGATGGTGGGCGCGGGCTCTGCGCTGGGCGCGCCATCCGACGCGGCCAACATCCTGAAGTCGGTGCTCGCGCGCGGTGACGTTCGGATGATTGCGGCCACCACGCTGAGCGAGTACAAGGAGTACGTGCAGGAGGACGAGGCGCTCGCCAGGCGGTTTCGCACGGTGTACGTCGGCGAACCGACCATCGACGAAACGCGCGACATTCTCTACCGCCTCAAACCCCGCCTCGAACGAAACTACTCGATTCGCCTCCTGGACGAGGCGATTGAAACGGCGCTCGAGTTGTCACCCCGCTACATGCGGCATCTGCGGCTACCCGACAAGGTGATCGGCTGGCTCGACACCGCTGCCGTGCGGACGGAGATCGATCGACGCTGGGAGGTCACCCGCGAGGACGTCGTGTCGGCGGTGGCGCATGCGGCGAAGATCCCGACGGACATGGTGTTCCGCGACGTTACCGACCGATTCAGGGACATCGAGGCGCGCCTGCAGCGACGCGTCGTCGGCCAGCGCAACGCGATCGCCGCCGTGGCGAGGCGGCTGCTGCTCAACAAGGGACCGCTCAAGGACGGCTTCGACCGTCCGGACGGCGTGCTGCTCTTCCTGGGCCCGACCGGCGTGGGCAAGACCGAGCTGGCGAAGGCCGTCGCCGAGTTTCTGTTCGGCGACGACAAGAAGATGATCCGCATCGATATGTCCGAGTACCAGGATGGGATGGCGGTCGACAAGCTCATCGGGATGCCCCGGGGCATCGTTGGAAGCCAGCGCGGCGGGACGATCACCAACCAGCTGCACGACAACCCCTATAGCGTCGTGTTGCTCGATGAAATTGAAAAGGCCAGCCCCGGCGTGCTGAACCTGTTTCTGCAGGCGTTCGATGAAGGCTGGCTCACGGACGGCCGAGGCCGGCGCGCATACCTCAGCGACGCGATCGTGATCATGACCTCGAACGTCGGCTCGGAGCACTTCAGGAAACTGACCAATCCGCTCGGGTTCCTCGGCCGCGACACCGGCACCGAGCAGGTGGCCGGAGAAGTCAGGCGCGAGCTGGAGCGCCGGTTCGCGCCGGAGTTCCTGAACCGAATCGACGAGGTGGTGCTTTTCTCACCGCTGACGCACGACGAGGCGCGCGAGATTGCGCGGCACTATCTCGACCGGGTACGCGAGACGCTCGCCGCGTCCCACAAGACGCTGCATCTCGATGACGAGGCGCTCGAGCTCATCGTGCAGCAGGGCCACAACCTGGCGTACGGCGCGCGGTTCCTGAAGCGTGTGATCGACGAGCGCGTCAAGCTTCCCATCAGCGCTCGCTGGCGCGACGGCGCCGAGTTCCACGTGATCGCGCGCGACGGCGCGATCGAGGTGCACGTGGCGGCCAGGGAGTGTGAGCCTGCCGGCGCTGCATGAAGGCGACCGGCACGCTGCGGATTCGCGCGTCTCCGTTGTCCGTCACGCCGGCGGGCGCCCCCGCTGTGGTCGGAAAGTGCTCGGCGATGGCGTTCACTCCGCCTTGCGGCCTGGCGAGGCTCGAGCGCATCGCAGCGCTTCGGACTGTCCTCTGGCGCCGTCCCGGGTCAGCCTGACAGAGAACAGCCGGCGCGGCTAGGACGAGGGCGGCGCCTCGTCCTCGAACGGACGCAGTTCGCACTCCCCTTCGAACGTCGGCCAGTGCTTCAGGTGCAGCTCCATGAAGCGCCGCGCCAGCGCGACCGCCTCTTCGCGCGACTTCGCGTCGATGATGGCGTAGCCGCCGACGACCTCCTTCGATTCGGCAAAGGGTCCGTCGGTCACCGTGATCCTGCCCCCTTTGAGCCTCACACGAGCTCCGGCTGACGGCGGCTTGAGCCCGGCGCCTCCAATGAAATTGCCGCTCTTCGTCGTTTCCTCGATGAACTTGCCCATCTCATCGTAGAGGCTCGCCGGCACATCGGCGTGTTCGTAATCCTGGGTGCTTGATGAACATCATGTAGCGCATGGCTCGTGAGCTCCCTGCCGGCCCTCGGCCGCGGCGGCGTGCCGGCTGCCTGCCGATGTGCCGTTATCCTGAAGTCGATTGGAAAACGCCGAGATCGACACGTCCCCGGCCGGAACCTCGTGCCTCATTCGTCGGTGGCCGAGAACTGGTCCATGGCATCCCCGCGGGCGGCGCCGGGCTGGACTCTGATTGGGCTGAAAACCGCTGTGAATCTTTCGATGCGTCGCGCGAGGGCGTTCGCCAGAGCGGCCGCAGGCGTCAGTAGTGGGCGGCGCCGTCTCCAGGCAACGAGATTCTCGAAACGGTGACCAGTCAGGTTGTCGTGAATGGCGGCATCGGCCTCCTGGCGCGAGACCGGGACGGGCGTTTGTTCGCCGTCATCGGGTTGACCGTCGCCAACGGGAGAATCGCAGAGATGAACATTCTTGCGGACCCGGATCGACTCCGCCGGCTCGATCTCTCGGCGGTCGAGGGCCGAGAGCCATGACGCTCGACGCCGGGTGCCGCTCGTAAAGAAGAGTTCGTCCCACGCGTGCTTCCGGGTAACAATCGTTGGCCAGGCTGTCCGGCGTGGCGGTGCTGCCTGCGCCGGTGCCCGCGCGGCTGAGGGCCGTGGGCGTACGCCGGCCTCGCGATCATTGTCGGTGCGGCGCCGGTCGCACACGTTTCAGAGGCCGGCTGCCCGAAGGCGGGGCTGGCCGGCGGGAACGGCCGTACGCTGGGCGCTTCGTATTTGTGCCGGCGGCGGATCCAGGTCATACAGGCCAACGCATCATCCCTGGTGAGATCAGCGTTCCAGCAGGTGGACCGGCATGAAGACGACGAACGCAGGTGGAAGCGCGTTGGCATCGAAGCAGATCTCGAAGAGGATTGCGGAACTCGGAGACTGGCGGGGGCGCACGCTCAGCCGGATGCGCGCGCTCATCAGGGAAGCCGACCCCGACGTCCTCGAAGAGTGGAAGTGGGTCACACCCACCCGTCCGGGTATGCCCGTGTGGTCGCACGACGGCATCATCTGCACCGGCGAAGTCTATGAGAACGTCGTGAAGCTGACCTTCGCCAGGGGTGCGTCTCTGAAGGATCCGGCGCGGCTGTTCAACTCGAGTCTGGAAGGACACGTGCGGCGAGCGATCGACCTTCACGAAGGAGAAGAGGTCGATGCGTCCGCCTTCAGAGCGCTCGTCCGCCGGGCCGTCGAACTGAATCGATCCGGCAGGTCGAACCGGTCGAAGGTTTCGCGGACACCAACGCTCCTCGCCGGCGGCAACCCGCAGATTGCGAAAGCCGAAGGGAACGCTCCCGTGCAGGCCTATGTCGACGCGATGCCGGGCTGGAAGCGCGGCGTGGGGCGCCGCCTCGACGCGCTGATCGTGCGCACCGTGCCGCGCGTCCACAAGGCGGTGAAGTGGAACTCTCCCTTCTATGGCATCGAGGGCCGGGGCTGGTTCCTCAACTTTCATTGCTTCACGAAGTACGTCAAGGTGGCGTTCTTCCGCGGCACGTCGCTGCGCCCCGTCCCGCCAGGCGAATCCAGGCACACGGAAGTGCGCTACCTCGACATTCGCGAGGGCGACCACCTGGACGAGGCACTGATCGCGGGCTGGATTCGTCAGGCGGCCGCCCTCCCCGGCTGGGTGCCGTAGCCGGCGCAGCCGGCCGCAACCGCCCGCCCGGCGGTCGAGAGGAAGACACAGGTCTCGTCCTGCAACGGGTAGACGCCAGCGACGAAAGGTTGCTTCAGGCCCCTGCCGACACGCTCTTCACCTCGGCGATCGGGCTCGGCATCGAGCCGATCGGTTTGACATGCTCAATTGCCTTGAACACGGCGGGTCGGTCAGGCAGAGGCGTGGTCGTGTACACGCTCGTCACGTACTGCGCGACGCAAGTGTGGAGGTCGACGCTCAAGCCATCGTCAACCAGCCCTTGCTGGCCGGGATCGATGTCCACGGTGGATATCCGGATAAGGAGTGCCTCGAAGACGGCTTCTCCTGCAGCCGCCGATCCGAGCCGAGCGCCTTCGAGCGGCCAATCGAGGAGGACTGACCCCACGTGCACCGCGGATCCGAACTGTCCCGAATTGACGCGTGACGTGGCATCGGGGCCGTTACCCCGGAACTTGGAAAGTGGTCGGGGCGACTGGATTCGAACCAGCGACCCCCTGCGCCCAAGGCGAAGGAACCCACACAACTGGGGGCAGCGGGAGACTGCTGCCCCTCGTTTTTCTTAGGAAATTCTCAACTTGGGGCAACTGCAGGAAACCACGAGCCGCTACCGATTGTCAGCCAATTGTCAGCCAAACGCTGTTTGGCGATCCCCTTCCTGACGCTCGTACCAACCGACAGCTTCTGACCTGCAGTCGCCTGCCATCTCGATTCATCGAAAGGGTGGTACGGCTATGGATTTCGATCCTCGTTGGAATAATGACCCGCGCAACGACGATCGCCGCGACGATAGTCGAAGAGAAGAATCAAGACGTGAGCTGAACCAAGGCAGTCGAGGCGCCTCGTCCGATCCACTCGAACGTGACGCGCGTGACCCGCGTGATGTGTTCACTCGTGATCTCGATCTGCCGCGCGGCCCAGACGGCGAGCGCGTTGTGGTTCCGCGAGCACAGCGTCCTCTTGCGCGGCTCGGAATCGCGGGCGCTGGCGACGGCCGGCGTGTTCCGCGTCGTGCACGCCGACGACCTCCGGGACAGCCGCGGCCAGGGCTACGACCCACGCAGCGGCGAACTCCGGCACCTGCGTGAACAGAAGCTCGTGCGAACGATTCCGATCCGCGACGGCCGTGCGCTAGTGGTCCTCACCGAGCGTGGCCGCGACGCCCTCGAACGCAACGGGCACGAGCGCGAGCAGCACTTCTCCTCCGGC
>Ga0073934_10011106_pt1 | contig 10995 bp, 9 predicted proteins | sample LarsenN4metaG_FD_76834 | JGI IMG/M metagenome (GOLD analysis project Ga0073934, IMG submission 76834) | Hot spring sediment bacterial and archeal communities from British Columbia, Canada, to study Microbial Dark Matter (Phase II) - Larsen... ...
ATATCCTCTAAAACAGGAAATATCGCTGTGCCATTGGGAGAACCTTAAAGGGCTCACATGTGACAAGCTCGCCGTCCACCCTGACTTCGTAAGTCTCGGGGTCAACTTCGATATTTGGGGTGGCGTCATTATTCACCATATTCTTTTTGGAAATATCCCTGCACCCCGAAACAGGTACAAGCAATTTCTGAAGCCCCAATTTATCAATTGAACCCGATTCCAAAGCCACCTTTGAAACAAAGGTCATACACGTACTGTATTTTGCTTTGCCGAAAGCCCCGAACATGTTCCTGTAAATTACAGGCTGGGGAGTAGGAATAGATGCATTGGCATCTCCCATCCTGCTTGAAATTATAAACCCGCCTTTTAATATCATTTCAGGCTTAACTCCAAACATTGAGGGCTTCCAGAGTACAATATCGGCCATCTTGCCATTTTCAAGGGAGCCCACATATTTTGAGATGCCGTGAGTAACCGCCGGGTTGATTGTGTATTTTGCAATATACCTTTTTACACGTTTATTGTCATTCCTGCTGCTGTCGCCCTGCAGAGACCCTCTCTGCTTCTTCATCTTATCTGCTGTCTGCCAGGTTCTTATAATTACCTCTCCAACCCTGCCCATGGCCTGGGAATCGGAGCTCATCATACTGAATACTCCCAGATCGTGCAGTATATCCTCTGCAGCAATGGTCTCGGGCCGTATCCTCGAGTCTGCAAATGCTATGTCCTCCTTGACCTTGCTGTCCAGGTGATGGCATACCATCAGCATATCCAGGTGCTCATCCAGGGTGTCTACGGTGTAGGGCATAGTCGGATTGGTGGAGGACGGAAGGATATTGCACAGGGAGGCTATCCTTATAATATCAGGCGCATGCCCTCCACCAGCTCCTTCGGTATGGAAGGTGTGAATGGTTCTTCCGTTGATGGCATTCATGGTGTCTTCCACAAAACCGGCCTCATTTAAGGTATCGGTATGTATTGCCACCTGTACATCAAACTTGTCGGCCACCCGGAGGCAGGTATCTATGGCCTTTGGAGTGGTCCCCCAGTCCTCATGCAGCTTGAGCCCGATAACTCCGGCTTCAACCTGCTCTTCAAGGGGGATCACAAAGGATGCGTTTCCCTTGCCCAAAAAGCCCAGATTCATGGGAAAACCCTCTGCAGCCTCAAGCATCCTGTGAATATTGAAGCTGCCCGGTGTGCATGTGGTTGCATTTGTACCGTCCGCCGGCCCTGTTCCGCCGCCTATCATGGTAGTGACTCCGCTGTACAGCGCGGTTTCTATCTGTTGAGGGCAGATAAAATGGATATGTGAGTCTATACCTCCCGGAGTGGCTATAAGGCCTTCTCCCGCAATAACCTCTGTGGATGCCCCGATAACAAGCTCCGGTGAAACACCATCCATAACATCAGGATTCCCTGACTTTCCAATCCCTGCTACTTTTCCATCCCTGATACCTATATCACCTTTTATAATTCCCCAGGAGTCTATTATTACGGCATTGGTAATTACCAGGTCCAGGGCACCGTCACGTCTGGAGACTGAAGACGATTGACCCATGCCGTCCCTTACGGACTTTCCCCCTCCAAACTTGCATTCATCGCCATAAACCGTATAATCATGCTCTATTTCAACCAGCAGGCCGGTATCGGCCAGCCGTATTCTGTCTCCCTTTGTGGGCCCGTACATTCCGGCGTATTCCTTGCCCGGTATTCTCACGCTCATAATCTATTCAACTCCTTTAAAGTTCAGGCTTTTTGCTTTATCCAATGCCTTATTCAATACCGTGCCTTTATCCGTATACCCGCCGGTAAGATCATTCAAACCGTATACTGCTTTACTTCCGCCTATTGAAACCAGATCCACTTCCTTTTCCTCCCCGGGTTCAAACCTAACTGCAGTACCCGACGGAATATCCAGTCTCATGCCGAAAGCAGTCCTTCTATCAAACCGGAGGCACTTGTTAACTTCAAAAAAATGATAATGGGAACCCACCTGTACAGGGCGGTCCCCGGTATTTGAAACCTTTACCGCAGCCTTTTTTCTGTCACGGTTCAAAGTAATATATTCATTTTCAATTAAATACTCACCTGGAATCATAGTTCTTACCCCCTTGAAATCAACGGATTGGGTTATGTACTGTAACAAGCTTTGTTCCATCGGGAAATGTGGCCTCAATCTGAATTTCATGTATCATGGCATCTACCCCTTCCATAACATCCTCTTTCGTAAGGATCTTTGCACCAAAACGCATCAATTCGGTTACCGGTCTGCCGTCTCTGGCAGCTTCCATCAACTCCGAACTGATCAGCGCAATTGCTTCAGGGTAATTCAGCTTGAGCCCTCTTTCCTTCCGCTTCCTCGCCAATTCACCTGCGAAATGCAGCATCAGCTTTTCAGTTTCCCTTGGTGTTAAATGCACAACTCATCACCTTCCGATAAATAATTTCATTTTGATAAATAACAATTCATATCTAAGGAATGTAAGTGAAAATGGACAGCTATATGGCAATCCTCTCCTGAATCTTTCCTGCATCAGCGTCCCTGGTCTCACCTTCAAGTATTATTTTCCCTTTATCCATGACGTAAAAATAGTCTGCAACCTCCAGAACAAACTCCAGATACTGCTCAACAATGAGCATGGTTACATCTCCCTGCTGCTTCAGCTTTTTTATTACTCTGGCAATCTCCTGTATGATGGAGGGCTGAATACCCTCTGTGGGCTCATCAAGCAAAAGCAGCTTGGGTTTTGAGACAAGGGCTCTGGCTATTGCAAGCTGCTGCTGCTGTCCTCCGCTTAAATCCCCTCCCTTTCTCTTCAGCATGGTCTGGAGTACGGGGAAAAGACTGTAAATACTCTCATCCATAGGCTCCCTTTTATTCTTGTTTCTTTCACATCCCAAAAGAAGGTTTTCATAAACCGTAAGCTGGGGAAAGATATCCCGTCCCTGGGGCACATAGCCGATTCCCTGTTGCGCACGGCTGTAGACAGGCATCTTTATCATTTCGGTCCCATCCAGTGAAATTCTTCCTTTCGGTGTCTTCACAAGCCCCATTATGCTCTTCAAAAAGGTAGATTTGCCCACGCCATTTCTTCCCAAAAGGCAAACTACCTGGCCTTTGTTAATTCTTAAGCTTACATCCTTCAGAATAATGCTTTCTCCGTAGTAAGCACTGATATTTTCCACCTTAAGCATTTCTACTCACCCCCTCTGCCCAGGTAAACCTCAATCACTTTCGGATTCTTTTGAACATCTGCCATATTGCCTTCATCCAGAAGCATTCCCTCGTGTAAAACCGTTACGGTACCGGCACACTCCCTTACAAATTCCATATCGTGCTCTACCACTACTACAGAACACTCCTTTGATATTTCCTTCAGCAGTTCACCGGTCTTTTCGGTTTCCTTCCTTCCCATTCCGGCCACCGGTTCATCCAGAAGCATTATTTCAGGCTGCTGTACAAGGAGCATGCCTATTTCCAGCCACTGTTTCTCCCCGTGGGATAAAGCTGCGGGTGTTCGGTACCTTTTTTCATAAAGGCCTATGGTATTAAGCACCGATTCTATTCTTTCCAGTTGTTCGCCGCTGAGCTTTGAAAAGAGGGAGGAATAGATGGACCTCTTTTTTGTTGCTGCCAATTCCATATTTTCATGAATGGTTATGCCCATAAAAACAGAGGGTACCTGAAACTTCCTTCCGATGCCCAGTTCAACAATCTGGTGCTCCGACATTTTGGTCACATCGACGCCGCCTTTAAATATGATACTGCCTTCAGCAGGCTTGATACGTCCGCATATTGCATCAAGGAGTGTGGTCTTTCCGGCACCGTTGGGTCCGATAAAAAAATGTATATCTCCGGTTTTAACGGAGGTATTCAGGTTTCTCACTGCCTTAAACCCGTCAAAGCTTATGGTCAGTTGATTGATATTTAAAATGCTTTCCATAATAATGCACCTCCTGCTTAATATTGATATCTACAGCGTTTCGGAAGTATCAGGAATACCTTCGCCATATTTTCTTTCTTTCCAGGCCAAAACCTGTTTGATCTTTTGTTTGACCTGGGTTATACTCCCTGCCAATCCCAACGGCATGAACATTACCACTACAATAAAGGCAATCCCTATAAAATACGACCATATTGACGGGAAGCTTTCGCTTATACCGCTCTTTAAGCTGTTTACAAGTATTGCTCCGATAATTGCGCCAACAAGAGTGCCCCGCCCGCCTATTGCAACCCAGATAACCATTTCAACCGAAGGAACGATACCCATTTCGGCAGGAGAAATAATTCCGACCTGAGGTACGAATACAGCTCCTGCCAATCCGGCCAGCGCGGCTGAAATACAATATACGAAGGTTTTGTATACAGCGGGATTATATCCTGAAAACCTGGCCCTGTTCTCACCGTCTCTTATAGCGACCAAAACTTTTCCTGCACGGCTTTTTATAATGAAATTACAAAACAGGTATGCCAGCAAAAGCATTGATACCGAAACATAAAAGAGTCCCAGCTTGGTAGAAGTATCGGATAAAGAAAAGCCGAAAATGCTCTTAAAGTTTGTTATGCCGTTTGTACCGCCTGTATATGCCTGCTGCCCTACAAACAAAACGACAAATATAATGGAAAGTGCCTGTGTAAGAATGGAAAAATACACCCCGCGTATCCTGTTTTTAAAGGTTAAATACCCTATTACCAATGCAAGCAGCGCCGGTAATAATAAAGACATTAAAATTGCAAAGGGAGCTGCTTCAAAGGGCTTCCAAAACCATGGCATTGTTTCCTGACCGCTCCAGGACATAAAATCCGGCAGCTTGCCGCCGCTTGCCTCCAGCTTTAAATACATGGCCATACAGTAAGCTCCCAGGCCGAAATATACGCCATGCCCCAGGCTCAATATTCCTGTATAGCCCCATATCAGGTCAATCCCAAGGGCCAGAATTGCATATGCAACAAATTTCCCAAGGAGGTTGGTCCTGAAATCCGATAGGAAAAGAGGCATTATGCTTAAAAGAACAAATGTGATGATTACTGCAGTATTTTTATGTGCTATACCTGTCCTTAATTTGCTAATAAACTGTGTCAACCTTATTCACCCCCACTCACTCATCCAGTGCACGGCTGCTTATTTTGAAGAATCCCTGCGGCTTCCACTGGAGGAAAACGATAACAGTCAGGAAAACCAGTACTTTGCCCAAAGAGGCGTTGGTAAAAAACTCAAAGGCCGTATTTCCGATTCCTATAGCGCCTGACCCTGCTACAGTCCCGATAATTTTACCTACACCACCCAGAACTACCACCATAAATGTATCAACAATATAGCTGGTTCCCAGGGTTGGTCCGATGGAACCGAGCAGCGTAAGCGCACAGCCTGCAATCCCCGCCAGGCCTGAGCCCAAAGCAAATGTAACTGCGTCTATCCTTCTTGTATTTATTCCGAGACTCTGCGCCATGCTTCTGTTTTGCATAACGGCACGTATCCTTCTCCCGTTCCGGGTCTTGTACAGGAAGTAATAAACTCCAAAGATACAGCACGAAACCAGTACTATAATAAACAGCCTCTTATAGGGAAGCTGCAGGTCTTTCATAACAAGAATCCCGCCTTCCAGCCATCCGGGGCTTTTAACATCAACATTTGGTGCCCCGAAAATGCTCCGGGCAAGCTGCTGCAGCACCAGGCTGACACCCCATGTGGCAAGCATGCTGTCCAGAGGTCTCCCGTAAAGACGTTTAATAACGGTGATTTCCAGAAGATATCCTATGCATGCAGTAACAAGGAACGCTGACGGAATAGCTATAATGAAGTAAATATCAAATAAATCCTTGCTTGCGAATGATAAAAATATGTTTTGCACCAGATATGTAACATATGCCCCGGCCATAATCAGTTCGCCGTGGGCCATGTTGATAATCTTCATCAGACCGAAGGTAATGGCCAGCCCCAGTGCTGCCAGTAAAAGTATTGAACTAACGCTTATTCCGTTAAAAAATTGCAGTATGTATGTACTCATAGCTCCATTCACTCTCCACTATGATAACGAAGGTCAGAGTCCGTTATCTCTATATATTACCGGTGCAGAAGCATCATCCGCCTCTGCACCGGTAAAACCTCTTAAGAGTAGTCTGTTAATTACCCAGATCTTTTGCCCAATCGTATGTCTTCATGAAAGGATCAGGTCTGACAGTCCCTTCAGTACTCCATATTTCCTTAATCAAGCCATCTTCCTGAACCTCTCCTATCCTTACAGGCTTCCAGATGTGCTGGTTTTCTCCCTCAATCTTTACTGTACCCTCGGGTGCCTTGAATTCAATACCCTTTGCAGCTTCCTTAACCTTTTCTATATCGGTTGTTCCTGCCTTTTTAACTGCTTCTGCCCAAAGGTATACTGCTATATATGCAGCTTCAATAGGATCGTCCGTTACCCTCTTATCTCCGTATTTTGCTTTGTACTTCTTCACAAATTCCGTATTTTCGGGGGTATCGGTTGTCTGATAGTAGTTCCAGGAAACCAGATGTCCTTTAATATTATCAGCGCCTATACCGCGTACTTCTTCCTCTGCAACACTTACGGAACAGGTTGTAATATCCTTGGAGGTTATGCCTGCATCCTTTAATTGTTTGAAGAATGCAACGTTACTGTCTCCATTCAATGTATTAAATACAACATCAGGTTTAGCGGCTTTTATCTTATTTACTATAGTGCTGTAATCGGTATGTCCGAGAGGGGTATATTCTTCCGCAATAAGCTCTCCTCCCATTGCCTTAAGCTGTGCCTTTATGATTTTATTTGCTGTTCTCGGGAAAACGTAGTCGGAGCCCAGGAGGAAGAATTTCTTGCCCTTATTTTTAAGGAGCCATTCTACAGCAGGTATGATTTGCTGGTTTGGAGCCGCACCTGTATAGAATATATTGGGGGAAGCTTCCATACCTTCATATTGTACAGGATCCCAGAGCAAGCCGTTATTTTCTTCAAATACCGGTAATACAGCCTTACGGCTGGCGGAAGTCCAACATCCGAATACCGTAGCTACCTTGTCGCTTTGAAGCAATTTCTTTGCTTTTTCGGCAAATTTCGGCCAATCGGAAGCTCCGTCTTCAATAACAGGCTCTATCTGTTTGCCCAGAAGGCCTCCGGCAGCATTGATTTCTTCAATAGCCATCATTTCTGCGTCTTTAACCGACACTTCACTTATTGCCATAGTTCCGCTTAATGAATGCAATATACCTACCTTGATTGTGTCCCCGGATGGCTGGGGCGTACTTGCAGTCTCCCCTGCTGATTGTGCAGTTGTGTCTGTCTCCTGGGTGCCGCAGCCTGTCAAAATCAACGATACTGTTAAAGCAATTGTTATTGCAGCTATTAATGTTTTCCTAAATCCTTTAATTAATTTTTTATCCATCTCATGAACCACCTTTCGGATTAATAATGTAATTATTTTTCACACATACATTTCATGGCCATGAATGCAATGCTTTGTGATGACCTACTCAAACGCTGAAAAAACAACAGGCGCCATAAACAATGCACATACTTGCAAACATGCATTCTTCACAGCGCCTTAGCTATGTCTGATCGATTCGGTCCGGGAATCAGTCATCTTTATTTACGTATTATTCTACACATGAAACCGGAAAAAAAGAACACCACAAAACAGTAATTTAACACCACAAATCCGGCTTTTTGCAATTTCGTTTGGATAATATTGCATATTGCAGATGTTTTTCAGTGAGTTGGCTTTAGTTTTTGATAAGCTTAATCGAATTGCTGTACTATGGTAGTTAGGTTAGTGGTCTTTGTCTTAAACACAAAGAAAAAATTCTCAAGCCGGCACAACAAATACGTATATAATTTATTTTGCAAGTTTGATTTATCAATTATGCATTTTGATGTGTGCACCTTCTATATTCCATAGGTGTGTAGCCGGTGTAGCTTTTAAAAAGAGAGGTAAAATAATCAGGCTTGCGGTATCCCAATTTTTCACTTATTTCATAATTCTTATAATCCCCTGTTTTAAGCAGGTGTTTTGCATGCTCCATTTTAACCTTGGTAACAAAATCACTGAAATTGCAGCCGGTTTTCAGCTTGAAGCTCTTTCCTATATAATCTTTGTTTATGTGTAATTCACCGGCAAGTATATCAAGTTTTATATCTTCTTCCACATGGCTCAAAACAAACTCACAGGTCCTTCTAACTATGCTGTCTGTTTGGTGAAGCTGGTATTTCCTGATTATCCGGAGAAGTTTGTTTACATAATCCAGGAATTTGCTCTCAATACCGGAAAGCAGCTGCTCCTGCCCAAGGCTAATGCCGTCATCCATATCCTCGAACCTTTCCAACCAGGTAAATTCCCTGCCCATACCTTCCTGCAGCTCAAAAAGTATACTCTCCAGAATTCTTTTGATTTTAAAAACATCCCCCTCAAGTATTCCTCTCATTTCTGCCGTAACGCTCTCCGCCACCTGCACTGCTTCGGAGCTTCCCGAAAGAATCAATGCCATAAGCCTTTTTACCTCATTCCTGGGATAATATATTTTAAGGCTTTCAGCCAAATTGCTTCTTTCATCTTCAACTGCCATCTCAAATAAACGTTTTTCATCCAGATATGTTTTTACCCTCTCCAGTGCCTCACCAAGGGTAGGGTCATTTACGGGCTTTGTAAGATAATCAAACACTCCCAGACGTATGCCCTGTTTTGCGTATTGGAAATCACTGTGAGTGCTTAAAAAAATCACACATGTATCGTATTTTGTAATCCTGAGCTCGTTAAGGAACTCTATTCCGTCCATTCCCGGCATTTTTATATCGGAAATTATCAGGTCAAAATCCTGACCCTTAAGTTTTTTCAATGCTTCCTTGCCGTCGCACGCCTCATCCTTTATAACAAATCCGTAGGAATCCCACTTTTTAAATCTTTTAAGCATATACCTCACGGTCTTATCATCATCAATAATTAATACGCTGTACATGACTAAAGCTCACTCCTCTCATCTCTTCCGTTCTGCCCCGATACGGCTGATTGGCCTGTCCAGCCCGTCGGCAGCTTCTTCAAAATCATATGCAGTAATTTTGCTGTGCAGTTCCTTATACTCTAAATGGCTTAGCAGGCTTGCAATACTGTTTTTGTTTGCTTCAAAGAGATTTTTAGCCCCTGAATCCCCCTCCCTCAGCAAATCGTACAGCTTTAACAGCACAGCTTCGGTATTTTGCAAATCACAGCTTTCATCTCTTACATCTTCCGTACCGTGAATAGAGTCTTTAAGCTTGCCCGCGCAATCACAGGACTCTTTCAAGACTTTTTCAAAAGTATCCTGAAGCAGAGTCAATCCCCCGGACCATTCATTTCTTAGTGCCTTTTCCAGTTCTCCGGATATTTCCCTGAGGCCTTCCGCTCCGATATTGGCTGAAACACCTTTGATTGTGTGGACCAGCATTTTTGCACCGGCAAAATCTCCGCATGCAATCATCTGATTAAGCTTTTCCGCATCGTCAGCGTGTTTGCAGACAAACTGTTCAAGTAAATATTTATACCCGGTGCTCTTGCCGTTCATTCTCTTAACTGCCCGTTCATGGTTAATGCAGCCCTTTATATATCCCCCCTCACCGGTGAGTTGCTCCTGTATTTCCCCATGCTCCCGTACACTTATAACGCCCTTCAGGACCTCAAATAGCTTTACCGGATTCAAGGGCTTGGTCAGGTAGCCGTTCATTCCTGCTGTTATGGCTTTTTCGGCAACTCCCTCCACTGCATCGGCAGAGAGCGCGATAATAGGAATATCTCCGTTTTCCTTAAGCTGTCTTATATGCCGTGTGGCCTCGAAGCCATCCATTTGCGGCATCCGTATATCCATTAAAACAGCATCGAATCTTTTTCTCCCTACCATCTCTACCGCCATCCGGCCGCTGTCTGCCGTATCGGTATTAAAGCCCATACTCATAAGTATTTCCTTTGTCATTTGCCGGTTGATTGCATTATCTTCAACCAGAAGTATTTCCTTTTGCTTGAATATCCCCGTCACATCCCTGAGTTCACCGCTATCCTGTATAAGAGGAGCACGCTCCAGTATCTCGAACATAGCCGTAAAAACAAAGGTGGAACCCTTCCCTATCTCACTTTCCACAATAATCTGTCCTCCCATAAGCTCTGCAATCCTTTTGCTTATGGCCAGACCCAGTCCTGTCCCGCCATATTTCCGGGATGTTGAAGCATCTCCCTGTGAAAAAACCTGAAACAGGGACTTCTGCTGCTGTTCCGATATGCCTATTCCCGTATCAGATATGCTGAAGCGGAGCATAACGCCGGTTCCTTCCTTCTCCAGCTGCTCTACAAGCACAGATATACCGCCTTCATTTGTAAATTTCACGCCGTTTGACAGAAGATTGAGAATAACCTGCTTTAACCTGGTAATATCCCCTTTAAGATACCGGGGTACATCCTCATTTACCTTGTAATTAAGCCCTATTCCTTTGCGTTGGGCCTCAACTCCCACCATAATGCAAAGCTCCTCCAGCGTACTGTGAATGTCAAATTCAACTGCGTCAAGGACCATTCTCCCTGCTTCTATTTTTGAAAAATCCAGAATTTCATTTATAATTGCCAGAAGGTTTTCGGCAGACATGCCTATTTTTTCGGTATAGTCCTTTTGCCTGGGCCTAAGCCTGGTGTTTCTCAGAAGGTAGTGATACCCTATTATGGTATTCAAAGGAGTCCTGATTTCATGGCTCATATTTGCAAGGAACTCGCTCTTTGCGTTGTTTGCTTTTTCAGCTTCCTCCTTTGCGGTCTTCATGGTGTCTTCGGCCTGCTTACGCTTCACCAGTTCCTCCTGAAAGGAATTATACAGCTGGTTGAAGGTCTCTGCCAGCATTCTGAGCTCCTGGGTTCCCTGGGGTACAAGACTCAGGCTGTCGTTATTAAAGGAAAAGTCATGCAGCAGCCTGGTATAATTATTGACAGGATGGGTGACCTGTACAAAAAGTATCCTGATTAAAACG
>Ga0073934_10011107_pt1 | contig 10995 bp, 8 predicted proteins | sample LarsenN4metaG_FD_76834 | JGI IMG/M metagenome (GOLD analysis project Ga0073934, IMG submission 76834) | Hot spring sediment bacterial and archeal communities from British Columbia, Canada, to study Microbial Dark Matter (Phase II) - Larsen... ...
CGTCAATGATTTGTTGCCGGCCATCGTCGCCCTGGTGATCTACTTGCAAAGCCGGCAGCAACTGATGCATCTGGAGCAATCCGAGGAACAATCCAACGCGGAATACGATTTCTCGCAAGGGTACACGAGCCTGGAGCGCGAGGAACCGCCGCCCAAGCCGAAGCCGCCGCCTACCTGGTTCCAGCGCTGGATGCAGCAGCGCGCCGAACGACGCGCTCAGCGTGAACGCGAACGCCGCGAAGCGGAAGAACGCCGGCTCGACGAACTGCTCGAAAAAATCCACCAGCACGGCAAACAATCGCTCACCCCGGAAGAAGTGCGCTTCCTCACCCGCGTCAGCGCCGAGCGGAAGAATTCGAATCAGCAGAGTTAGTCCGTGGGCAGTTAGGCGGTGGCCAAGTTCACATTGTCCTCCCCACCATTTCGCCAATGCCTTCCTATTCGGCGAACCAAGTAAGGTCCGATACAATCTCATCTACTGACTACTGACCCCTGACTCCCGACTCCTGACATGAGTCTAATCAAGCCACGCACGCTGAAGGGTTTTCCCGATTATCCTCCCGAGCGGATGATCCCGCGCGAGCAGTTGATGGAGACGGCTCGCCGCGTTTTTCGTTCGTACGGTTACGCACCGATCGATACGCCGGCGGTGGAACTGCAGGAAGTGTTGCTGGCCAAGATGAGCGCCGACGCCGAGATCAATCGGCAACTGTATCGCTTTCAGACGCCCGGGAAGGATGATGTGGTCCTGCGCTTTGACCTGACGGTGCCCCTGGCGCGATTCGCAGCCCAGTTTGTCGGCCCGAATCCGGGGCAAATACCGACGCCGTTCAAGCGCTATCACCTCGGCACGGTTTGGCGCGGCGAAAGTCCGCAGTCGGGCCGCTACCGCGAGTTCATGCAATGCGATTTCGACACGATCGGCACCACGTCGAACGGCGCCGATATCGAAACCGCCCTCGTGATCCACGACCTCATAGTCGCGCTCGGACTGGAACAGTTTGAAATCCGCATGAACAACCGGCTGGTGCTGAACGGGCTGCTCGACGAGATGGGCCTGGCCGGCAAGGCAGAGAGCCTGCTGCGCTCGCTGGATAAACTCGCGAAACAGGGCCGCGACGCGGTGCTGAATGAGATGACCTCGACGGAACGCGACGGCTCCGGCATCGCGCGCGAGCACGCCGAACGCCTCGTCGCCATGGCAGAGACGAAAGGCGCCAACGATGTAGTCTTGGCGCAGGTCGATCGCGATTTTGGCAAGAACGCCAAGGCCGCCGACGGCATCGCCCGGCTCCGTGAATTACTGGCGGTCGCCACGACGGCGGGCATACCCGAGGAGCGCATCAAGATCGACCTGTCGATCTGCCGGGGGCTCGATTATTACACCGGCACGATTTACGAGACGTTTTTGCTGGGAACCGGCACCGAAAACGGCAAGGAGAAACGGCTCGAGAGTTTCGGCAGCGTCTGCTCCGGCGGGCGGTACGACAATTTGGCGAAAAACTACACGAAGCAGGAACTGCCGGGCGTCGGCGCCTCGCTCGGCCTCGATCGACTGCTTGCGGTGCTCGAAGCGATGGGCAGGCTGCCCAAAGTCGGCACGCCGGCGCCGGCGCTGGTCGTTCAGTTCGTGCCGGAGCGATTGGGCGATTATCAACGCATCGCGCGTGTGCTGCGTGGGGCCGGCATCGGAACTGAAGTCTATCCCGAGGCAAAGAAAATTGGGCAGCAGTTGCAATACGCGGAGAAACGCGGCTTTCAGGTTGCCGTCATTGCCGGCCCGGACGAGTTCGCCCAAGGCATGTGGAAAGTGAAGCATCTTGCGAGCCGGACGGAAATCGCCGTCGCGGAGTCCGAACTGATATCGTCCCTGAAGGCCCAACTGCAAAAGTGACCGGTATGCGCGCACTCCACACGTGCGCGCCACCCGTGAGCGCGACGCGCCAGCAAGTGCCTTGGTTGCACTTGCTGGCGCTGCGTGCTCACAAGCCGATTACTTCTCCAACCGCTTGAACTTGTCTGCCGCGCCGGCGCGTTTGTAGATCTCGGCCGTCCGGTCGAACGCGGGATCCTTGCTGACGATCGTCAGGGGGCGCGGGGCCAGCATGCCGAGCGCGTCGGGGATGTCGAGAACGCGCAGCACGTTCAAGAAGATCGGCCCATCCTTGTGCGAGGCGGGCGGGTTGATCAGGATCACTTCGGGAACGTCCGGCTCGAACAACGCTGCGTAAGCGGCGAGGATGCCGCCCTGTCCTTCGCCGCCGACTTGCCATTTCTTATTCGGAGCCGCAGCGCGGAAGTCGCGAAACGAGGCGGCGATGTCCCAGACTCGCCCTTGATCCACGGTTCGGCCGACCAACACGTGGGCACGTTCGACATAGTTGGGAGGATTCTTGCGCGTCCAGCGGGTAGGGCCATGGCCACGTGTCGAGATGAAGAACATCTCGCCCGGGAACCGCTCCTCGGTGGCCCATGCCGGCTCGCCGTTTTCCGCGTCATTCCAGCTTCGCACCAAAAAGGAAACCGTCTTGTTCGCGTTGCCTTCAACCCACGTGACGCGCGACTGGATTCCGGGTTCCGTATTCACCATCCAACCGCTGTTGGCGTCGCTGAGGCGCTCGGGCAGGTCGGCAACGGGGAAGCGTTCCGGAAAGCCGCGAAAGCATTTCTCGCGCAATTGCTGCATGAGCGTTTTCTTCCACTCGTCAAACTTGCCGGGTTCCGGCAACTCGACTTTTGCCCGGGCGACAAATGTTTCATCGATGCGATCATTCATCGCATCCTTGGGAAGGTCCTTGTCCTCGGGGAACACGCGCAGTTCCTGACCGGAGAGCGGCTTGAAATCGGCATCCTTCACCGTGCCCGTTTCGTTTTTCAAATGCTTGTTGATGAACTGAAAGATCGCCACCCGCAGATCGGGCCGATAGTCGTGTCCGCCCTGGCTGACATAATCGGCGAATAGATCGGCCTTGTCGTACATCGCGTAGAGCTTGCGAAGCCGTTCGGCGATGCGACGGTTTCCGTCCATGGGGAAAATGCGATCGTTGTCGGAATTGGCGAACAGCATCGGCCGCGGCGCGATCAGAGCGGCGATCGTCGTCCATTCCCAGGCATACGTGTTGATCATCAGCATGCAGTCGCAATGGCCGTCGATGATCCGGTTGGTCACGTAGCTTTCCAGGTCGCTCATCCCGCTGACCGGAACGGCGACCTTGACGCGTTCGTCCGCTGCGGCAATCCAGATCGTCGCGGCGCCGCCGCCCGAGATGCCGGTGACGCCGATGCGATCGGCGTCGACGTCGGAGCGAGTCAAGAGATAATCGATGGCACGGATGCCGTTCCAGCATTCGACGCCGGCCGGAGTGTACCCCGCCGCCTGCCACCACCAGCGATTCAGGTTATACGTGCCGTGATGTTTTCCTGCGACTTCGCCGAGTTGCAAGGTGTCGATGATCAGGCAGTTGTAACCATGGGACGCGAACCACATGCCATGATCCTGAAAGGCGGTCTTGTTGCCGTCGCGTCCCTTGTTCGAGTGGCCGCAGACGTACAGGATCGTCGGCAGTTTCTTGTCGTTGCCCTTGGGCCGATACAAGTTTCCGGTGACGTATAAGCCGGGCCGGCTTTGAAAATGCAGTTTGTCGATGAGGACTTGGCCGCGATCCACAGTGCCGGTGACGGCCGCATGCAGCGGCGTCTTTTCGGGCATCGGCGACAGGCCGAGCATCTCGAAATATTCCTGCTTCAACCGTTTGACCTTCGGCTCCCAGGCGGCTTTCGATTCGGCGCCGTCGAGGAAGTTCCTGCTGATCTTCGCCGTCTGGACCGCCAGCCATTTGGCAATGCGGTCGTCGCCCGGTTGCTTTTCGGCAGGCTTGGGCGGCTGGGCAAAACAACAGGCGGCGAACAGGAGTAGTAGAACGATCGCGAATTTCATTTTGGCACCCCGTAAGATCGAAAATGAGCCCCGATTGTAGCGCAATTCGCCGGCGCGCACGAGAAAAATCTTTGCTGTTTTATCGGTCCTATCAGGCTGATCCGTCCTATTTTGCTCTCGGTTTTCTAAGATAACTTCGTTCGCCCTCGCGATTTGCCGGAGATTTGTGATGCCTTTGGTTCCGATGCGTTTGTTGCTCGATCATGCTGCGGAGAACGGTTACGGTTTGGCCGCGTTCAATGTCAATAACATGGAGCAGATTCAGGCGATCATGGAAGCCGCCAAGGAGATCGATGCGCCGGTCATCGTCCAGGCTTCCCGCGGCGCCCGCAAGTATTCGCAAGACGCCTATCTCCGGCACCTGATGCTCGCGGCGGCCGAACTCTATCCGCAAATTCCGATCGTCATGCACCAGGATCACGGCAACGGTCCCGCGACTTGCCAAAGCGCCATCGAGCAGGGCTTCACGTCGGTCATGATGGACGGGTCGCTCAAGGAGGACGGCGAAACGCCGGCCGACTACGACTACAACGTCCGCGTGACCGCGGAAGTCGTGCAAATGGCCCACCGGTTGGGGATCTCGGTCGAAGGCGAACTCGGCTGCCTCGGCTCGCTCGAATCCGGCCACGGCGAAAAGGAAGATGGCCACGGCGCGTCCGGCACATTGACGCGCGATCAGTTGTTGACCGATCCGGCCGAGGCCGAAGATTTTGTTCGAAAGACCCGCGTCGACGCCCTCGCCGTCGCCATCGGCACCAGCCACGGCGCGTACAAGTTCACGCGCAAACCCGACGGCGAAGTCCTGGCGATGGAGCGCATCGCCGAGATTCATCGGCGTTTACCGAACTGCCACCTCGTCATGCACGGGTCGAGCAGCGTCCCGCAGGACCTGCAGGATCTGATCAACAAGTACGGCGGCAAGATGAAGCAAACCTGGGGTGTGCCGGTCGAGGAGATTCAACGCGGCATCAAGAACGGTGTCCGCAAGATCAACGTCGATACCGACAACCGCATGGCGATCACCGCCGCCATCCGCAAGGTGCTCGCCGAGAAGCCGGAAAAATTCGACCCACGCGATTACCTCAAGCCGGCGCGCGAAGCGATGCAAAAAGTCTGCAAGGAGCGCATGGTCGCGTTCGGCCAAGCCGGCCAGGCGTCGAAGATCAAGCCGGTGACGTGCAAAGAGTTTGCCCGATTCTATCAATGAACCGGATCAACGTGGTCCAAAGCTCACGCAAAGGTGCAATGGCGCGAAAAACGAATCGCGCAATCGTGCCCGAGCATGCTTGGCGCTTTGGCGACTTTGCGTGAGGTATTTTTTCCGAGCAGTGCACGAATTTGTTTTGCTTTTTCCTGCCGGAAAATCCATTCGCTTATTGACTTCCGGCATGAAATCGTTTAAGCCTGAAGCGAATTCCCCTCTCCGGTTTTCGTGACTCGGTTCTCAGGCCACAGTGCGTACGAACTGATGAGTCATGCCGCTTCGGTCTTTCTGGACTTCAACCTGCCGAATGCGGCATCGTGGTTCTATTTCGCGCTGATGCTGACCGTTGCCCTGTTCTTCAAATTCAACCGCTTTTTCAGCATTCGCAACTGGGACATCCTCTCGCTCTTTCTGCTCGTGCCCGGTTTCCTGTTTTTGCAGGAAGCTCATCGCCTGACCGGCGAGGCCGCCGCGGAACTGAAACTGTACGGCTACATCTGGCTGATGAGCGGGTCGCTTTGCTTTTTCGTGCGCTGCCTGGTGGACCTGGCGCTGGTCAGCCGGCCGGCGCTGTTTCCTAATTTGAACCTTGCCGGACTGGCGGCGCTCAGCGTGGCCATGTTCGTGGGCATGGCGGCCGTTGCCTCGCGACTGCCAGCCGATTTGCAAAACCCCGTCGGCAAACGCACGGCCGCGATGGAAGCAATCGACAAAGCCAGCAGCCAAACCATCGACCAAATGCAACAACTCGCCGGCAACGGCGATCGCGATGCGGCGCTGACGCGCTTCTGGGTCGAACGCGCCATCGCGTTGCTGTGCCACCTGGCCGTTTTGGTGGCCCTGGTCGTCATCGGCTCGGTGCATTTTCAAAACACGACCAGCGGCATGGCGGCGGCGACATTCTACTTGCTCTTGCCCTACACGGCATACCACATCGGCCAGGTGCACCACGTCATGCCGGCGGCACTGTTGATTTGGGCGGTTTATTGTTACCGCCGGCCCTGGTTGTCCGGCCTCTTGCTCGGTCTGGCGTCGGGCAGCTTCTTCTTTCCGGCGCTGACGTTGCCCATCTGGCTGAGTTTTTACCGGCAACGCGGCGCCGGGCGGTTCCTGACCACTTTCTTGCTGGCCGTCTGCGCCAGCCTCGCGGTCACCGGCATTGTTTTGCTCGCGGATGGCCAGTTCGCCGAAACGTTGCACACCGTCCTCAGCCTGTCCGACTGGCAGCCATGGATGCGCAGTAACCTGGAAAGTATTTGGAGCGGCGTCCACGGCGCGTATCGATTGCCCGTGTTCATCCTGTACGTCGCCTTTGTCGGCATGACCGGTTTTTGGCCGGCTCGGAAAAACCTCGGCCACCTGGTCGCTTTGTGTGCGGCGGTATTAATCGGCATTCAGTTCTGGTATGCCGACCAGGGCGGCGTCTACGTGCTCTGGTACTTGCCGCTTTTGGTGCTGCTCATCTTTCGGCCGAATCTCGCGGATCGGTTCCCGCCGCAACCGACGCCGTTGCCGAACTGGCCGTCGCGCATGGGCAAGCGCCTCGCCGAAGGCGCCGTGCGCTTCCTCAAGTCGCCCGACCCAGTCGCCAGGGTCTAAAGACTCCCATTGCATCCATTGCCGGTCTCATGGTAGTTGTGCCGAAAATGACCAGCAAGGAGGCCGGCATGCGCCGATTGGTTCAGGCAAGCGCGGGAGTTTTGTTGATCGCAATGATCGTCGGCGCACCCGTCTGGTATTACGCTTATCAGCGCAAACATTTCCGAAATTTCCGTACGGTTCGCACCGGCGTGCTTTATCGCAGCGGGCAACTGACGCGTGATGGGTTGAAAAAGGTGATCCGCGAACATAGCATTCGCACGGTGATCACGCTGCGGGCCGCCGATGATCCGAGCGAGATGCCGCCCGACTGGGAAGAAGAAGAATTCTGCCGAAAAGAGGAAATCTACCACTTCCGCTTGAGGCCCAAATGCTGGTGGGCCCCGGAAGGCGACCCGCCGGCCTGCGAGAACGTGCGAAGGTTCCTCGAAGTCCTCGACGACCCGAAGTACCACCCGGTCCTGGTGCACTGCTTCGCCGGCTCGCACCGCACCGGCGCATACTGTGCGATCTTTCGCATGGAATACGATCGCTGGGACAACGACGAAGCGCTCAACGAGGTCTTCAACGCCGGTTACGAGCACCTTTATCAGGAAGAAGATGTGCTCGGCTTTTTGCAGAACTACCAGCCGAGGTGGAAAGGCAGCGATCGGCACTCGGTGAGCACTTCACGAGCCGACACCCAATCACGTTGACCGTCGAGCCGTGATTCGGAAGAGGATTAAGAACAGGAGTACGATAATGATAATGAAAACCTCAACAGGTTTTCATTGTGATGCTCCCGATCCTGCTCGTAATCCTCATCGTGCTCTTACTCTCTTTTTTGTTGCGGAATCGTGCACGGTCATTTGGCCCGCACGATCCTACTTCTTCACGATCCAGATATTTCGGTACTGCACCGGGTGCCCGTGATCCTGCAGGAGGATCGGGCCGGGTGTGCTCGGATCGCTGGCGATGCCGGAAGTCGTTACATCTTTCGTGATCTCGACGTTGTCGTGAATCTTGATCCCGTTGTGAATGACCGTCATTCGCCCGGCGGCGACTTTTTTGCCGTTCTCGAATTTCGGCGCGGCAAATTCGATGTCGTAGCTTTGCCAGACGGTCGGCGCCTTGCAGGCGTTCACTTTCGGCACGGCGATGCCATAGATGGCGCCGCAGTCGCCCATGCCCGGCTTGAGGCCATAGCTATCGAGGATTTGCACTTCGTAGCGGCCCTGGACATAAACGCCGCTGTTGCCTCGGCCCTGGCCCTTGGCCTGCGGCTCGTAGGGCACTCGAAATTCGAGGTGCAACACGAAATGACCGTCAAACTTTTCCTTGGAGATAATGTCGCCGCCCTTTTCGACTTGCATGGCCCCGTCCACGATCTTCCAGTGGGCCGGCTTTTTGCCGTCGCGGTGAATCCAGCCGTCCAGGCTCTTGCCGTCGAAGAGCACGACCGCGCCATCGGGCGGCGGCGTGGATTTTACGTGTTCCTTGTCCTCCGGTTTGGCGACTTTCAGGTCGCTGATGTCGCCGTATTGGGCCCAGGCAGTTGCTGCTAAAGCAAGCCAAATCAAGCCGGCATGAATCAAGCGTTGCATAAACTGATTCCTCGCGTCCAGTGGCAAGAATGGATGAGTTTAATCGCGATTGTAGTGAAGTTGACCGCCAGTAGGTCGAAATACCTGCCCGCAACCTAAAATGCTGGTGGTCTAAATCAGGCAGCGCCGTCGCCTGTGCTGTCGACTCGGGGCAACGAGTTCGCATTGGCAGTTTGAGGAGCCGAACGGATAGGATGTTGCGGTCGGTCGCGATAGAATAAGGGTCGCGACACCTGCGAAGCGAAGGGTTGAACCATGGGCCAAACGCTAGCGATCTCGGATGAATTGCATGCGCGACTTGAAGCGGCAGCGCGACGACGCGGACTGGAAAGCGTCGAGCAGCTTCTGGAAGCTTGGCAGGCAAACGAAGAACAGATCGCACGGTTCGAACGGCTGGCACGCCTTTGGAAACAGGAAACCGCACATCTCTCAAATGTCGCAAAGAAGGCATTGCATCCCGCGTATCAGGAGATCATCGGCATGGGAGAACGAGTCGTTCCGATGCTGCTGGCCGAACTGAAACGCGAACCGGACGATTGGTTTTGGGCCCTGCATGCCATTACCGGCGCTAGTCCCGTTCCCGCTGAACGCGGAAGCCTTCGCGCCATGACGGACACCTGGCTCCAATGGGGGGCGGCCAATGGGTACCGAGTATGACCGGCGACCTGCCCCATCTTGAACAAGTCTTCCCGCATCTCGCCGCCGCCGGATACCGCCCCAAAAGCCCGAGATCGTCGCTATACAACTGCATTGCTTATGCGGCCGGCGACGAAACCCGAAAGTGGGGAGGATTCCGCGAGATCGGCTACCATTGGCCGGATGGCGCGATGGAAGGGCACGGTTTGGATGCTCTTATCAGCGCCTTCGAACATCTGGGCTATTCTGTCTGCGACGACGAGTCGCTCGAACAGGGATTTGAAAAGATCGCGTTGTACCTAGACAAAGACGGATTCTGGACCCATGCGGCAAAACCGTGTGAAGACGGCCAATGGACAAGCAAACTGGGTGACCTGGAAGATATTATTCATTCAACTCCTCAAGCCGTTGCCGGCCCGGACCTTCATGAAACGAAAGCGTCCAGCAGATGACGTAACCTGTAACCTCGGTCCTACGGCGCCATGAGTTATGGCCTCACCTTCTACAATACCGATATGGATCGATTTTCGTTGACTTTGCCCATTGCCAACGCAGAACCCGTCTTGCCGACATGGGAAGGCTTTACCGCCAGCGGCGCGCTGGCGGCGCCCGAACCGGATGCGCCACAGGGAGAGTACGGCGAGGACGGTTCGCCGCGTGTGCAATTGCAACTCGCCGGCGCGACGGACCGGCCTGCGGAACTCCTGGCCCCGGCCGGCGGTCCCGATGCCGCCTTTGCCGCATTCCAATACGGGGCCGATGCGATCTACCTCGGTTTGAAAAAGTTCTCCGCCCGAGCGGAAGCGGAAAACTTTACGCTCGACGAACTGGCCGAAGTGGTCGCCTACGCGCACTCTCTCACGCCGCGGCGGCGGGTGTTCGTCACGGTCAACACGTTGATCCGCAACGACGAATTGCCGGAACTGGTCGAAACTCTGGCGGCCCTCGACGAGATCGGCATCGACGCCTTGATCATTCAGGATCTCGGAGTCTATTGGCTCGCTCGCCAGCACTTCCCGAAGCTCGAACTGCACGCCAGCACGCAACTGTCGGTGCATAACCGGGCCGGGGCCGAGGCGCTCAAACAGCTTGGATTCCAACGGGTCGTCCTGGCGCGGGAGTTGACTTTCGAAGAAGTCAACGACATCACCGCCTCGGCCGGCATCGAGACCGAAGTGTTCATCCACGGCGCATTGTGCTACTCGTACAGCGGGTTGTGTCTTTTTTCGTCGCAGACGCTGGGCCGCAGCGGCAACCGCGGCAAATGCGCCTATTCCTGCCGCGACTCGTTCGAGGTCGTCGGCGCTCCCGAAACGCTTCGCGACGGCAGGGCGACCAAACGCGATCCCGCCACCGGCTTCCCGTTCTCGATGAAAGACCTGGCCCTGCCCGATCATATGCCGGCGCTGCGATCGGCCGGAGTTTCCTGCTTCAAGATCGAGGGCCGCAAGAAAAGCCCGCTGTACGTTGCGACAACCACCGACTTTTATCGAAAACTGCTCGACGGCAAACTCGACGACGAAAGCCGGCAGGCGCACGAACAGGAGTTGCAGACGGTCTTCAGCCGGCCGTGGACGCACCTGTTTACCGAATCGCACAGGGACAAGGAAGTCGCCGACCGCGACACCGTCGGCCATCGCGGCGCTGCCGTGGGGCGCGTCGAGGCAGTCACCCGCGATCGTCGCAGCCATCGCCTTCGTTTTCGGACCGCCCGAAACCTGGAGCGCCACGACGGCCTGCAAGTCGATCTACCAGTGCTCGGCAAGCCATTCGGCTTTCCCATCGACGAATTATGGCGGCTGCACAAGAACCGCGTCGAGCCCGTCATCACCGCGCCGGCAGGCTCGCTCGTCGAAGTCGGCCTGCCGGCGGATTACCCCGAGTTGCCCATTGGCGCTGTCGTGTACTGCTCGTCGTCGCAAGAAGTGAAACGCAAGTACCGCCACGATCGGCCCAAGCCCGGGGCGCACCGCGTTCGCCGGACTCTGGAAGTCGCCGTCCATCTCGATGAACAAAAAGCCGTGGCCACGGGCACG
>Ga0073934_10011108_pt1 | contig 10995 bp, 11 predicted proteins | sample LarsenN4metaG_FD_76834 | JGI IMG/M metagenome (GOLD analysis project Ga0073934, IMG submission 76834) | Hot spring sediment bacterial and archeal communities from British Columbia, Canada, to study Microbial Dark Matter (Phase II) - Larsen... ...
GTAGTGTTTCTTCTAAGGTGAGTGGTAATGTTGTATTATACCCTAATATGACTGACATAGAATCGCCCACCAAGATTAAATCTACACCAGCTACATCTAAAAGTTGGGCGATCGCATAATCCCAAGCAGTCAACGCCACAATTGGACGTCCTTGTTGTTTGTACTGAATTAATTGTCGAGTTGTAATTGCCATTTTGGTTGTTGATTGTTGTTGATTGTTGGTTGTTGGTTGATGGTTGGTAGTTGTGAAACAAACAACTATCAACGATCAACTACCAACAAAACTTCACTTCACGGCGCGAGTAAAAGCAAGATGGGGTTTTGCACTTGTCATTTTTGGCATCAACCAAGCTAGACCTTCGGTAGTACCAATCCACAATTTATTACCAACATCAGGGGCAAGGGCAAGTACACGACTAGAAGGAAGACCAGGAACTTCATCTAGCACAGCACCAGTATTTGGATTCAATCGTAACAAACCATTGTTTGTGCCGACCCATACACTACCATCTTTAGCAAAACGTATTGATTTGACGTCACGTCCTCTCAGAGGAGTAACTGATCTGAGTACAGCACTAGTTTTTGGGTTAATTACTAGCAAATTATTTGGCATCCCCGCCCAAATTAATCCATCCGGGCTAGTAGCTAAAGCTTGTACGGTCGTACCAGGTAAATTGTCAATTCGCTTCATAATCAAAGCACTAGCGGTATTAACTCGGACTACTCCATCCAATGTTCCTACCCAAAGTTGACCTTCCACATCTAAAGTCAAGGCGTTAGCACTAACACCAGGTAATTTTTTTAACGTGGTCATTATCAACCCTTGATCGGGACTGATTAGCGATAAGCCGTTATCTGTTCCTGCCCACAAATAACCCCGCTTGTCAACTAACAAAGATAAGACTCTCTTGGAAGGCAAAAATAAATTTTGAGCTGTAATTTCGTTACTACGAGGATCAACTCGCTTTAATCCTTCATAAGTTCCTACCCACAAGCGCCCGACTTTATCTTGGGTTAAAGCAGAAATAGCAACATTTGGTAAACTAACGCGGGCTAGTATTTTACCAGTATTGGGGTCTATGCGCGATAATCCCCGCCAAGAAGCCACCCAGAGATTGCCAATGTAATCTGCTTGCAATGCACTGACTCGATAATCAGTTTCTTGGACTTTGTCAATGAAATTTCGCTCATCTGGTAAAGGATCTACTCGTCCCGGTGGGGCGATCGCTGGGTAAGAGGGAGTTAATTCAGATGGATCAACATTCAGGACTTTGGGCGTAGGAGTATTGTTATTTTCTGCTGGATTTGCTAGCACCACAGTATCGAAAATTGTCAGGGCTACTAACCCCAGCCAGATAGAACTGATGAATAAACCACCACATTTGCCAAACAACAAGGCGATCGCATTTGCTTTGAAGAGAGTTTCTTGCATCACTTCACACCGAAAGGCTTAAGGATAAGTTCAGTGTTCCCTAATGGTATGAACATTTATCAGTTATCAGCGATCGCTAGTAGTTTGAAAAATCACTACTGAGAGCTTTAGTCTGCTTCATATAACTGCTTATGTCTTTCTGTAAAGTATCTGTAATATAAAGTTGAAATTATTCTTTAATAAGAAATTTAAATGTAAAAGTTAAAAACTTCCAAAGAATAACTTATTACATTCTTGATATATTGTGAAACAAGTTACAAATTACGTGGTGTGCAATTAAAGTGTCTGGCTCACCACTCCCTTAAATAAAGAACAAACTTAGGGGAGTGCGAGCAACAGATAAGTAAACAAAAGTTTATTCCTGGGAAAAGGGAAACGTGACAGCGTACAATAGTGCGTGCCTACAACGCAAGTACACTGGTGAGAAAATTTCCCCACAGTCCTTAGGGGTGAAGGCTCCAGTTCAGACTTAAGAGGGTTTCTACCAAGTCTTCTAAGTCAAAAAACCACTAACCCTAGTCAAAGACAACCTCATAACAGAAGATGTTCCGCATCTTCATTTCGTCCTTGAGGAAAACAGACAAGGTTAGAGGAAGTTGCACGCGGCGTGGTTTGTAAGTAGAAAGAGTGACTTCTTGGAAGGGAATTTATGTCTTACGCTCAAACGAAGACTCAGACTAAAGCAGGGTATCAAGCTGGGGTAAAAGATTACAGACTAACTTATTACACCCCTGATTACACACCAAAAGACACGGATATCTTAGCAGCATTCCGTGTTACACCCCAGCCAGGGGTTCCACCCGAAGAAGCTGGCGCTGCTGTGGCGGCTGAGTCTTCCACTGGTACTTGGACAACCGTGTGGACGGACTTACTGACCGACCTAGACCGCTACAAAGGTCGTTGCTACGATATCGAACCAGTTCCAGGCGAAGACAATCAGTATATTTGTTACGTTGCCTATCCCCTGGATCTGTTTGAAGAAGGTTCTGTAACCAATATGTTGACCTCAATTGTAGGTAACGTATTTGGTTTCAAAGCTCTACGGGCACTGCGTCTGGAAGACCTGCGGATTCCAGTTGCTTACCTCAAGACTTTCCAAGGGCCTCCCCACGGTATCCAAGTTGAGCGTGACAAATTAAACAAATACGGTCGTCCTTTGTTGGGTTGCACCATTAAGCCCAAACTCGGTTTGTCCGCGAAGAACTACGGACGCGCTGTATACGAGTGCTTGCGCGGTGGTTTGGACTTCACCAAAGACGACGAAAATATTAACTCCCAGCCTTTCCAACGCTGGCGCGATCGCTTCTTGTTCGTTGCAGAAGCAATTCACAAAGCCCAAGCAGAAACAGGCGAAATCAAAGGCCACTACCTGAACGTTACCGCTCCCACCTGCGAAGAAATGCTCAAGCGGGCTGAGTTCGCCAAGGAACTCAAAATGCCCATTATCATGCACGACTACTTGACCGCAGGTTTCACCGCCAACACTACATTGGCTAAGTGGTGTCGTGACAACGGTCTATTGCTCCACATTCACCGGGCGATGCACGCTGTTATTGACCGTCAAAAGAACCACGGTATCCACTTCCGCGTTTTGGCTAAGTGCTTGCGGATGTCTGGCGGTGATCATATTCACACTGGTACGGTGGTCGGTAAGCTGGAGGGTGAGCGCGGTATTACCATGGGCTTCGTTGACCTGCTGCGCGAAAACTATGTTGAGCAAGACAAGTCTCGTGGTATATACTTCACCCAAGATTGGGCTTCTATGCCTGGTGTAATGGCAGTTGCTTCTGGTGGTATTCACGTATGGCACATGCCAGCATTGGTAGAAATCTTTGGTGATGACTCCGTACTGCAATTCGGTGGTGGTACTCTTGGTCACCCCTGGGGTAACGCTCCTGGTGCAACCGCTAACCGTGTGGCTTTGGAAGCTTGTATTCAAGCTCGTAACGAAGGTCGCAACTTGGCTCGCGAAGGTAACGACGTTATCCGTGAAGCTGCTAAGTGGTCTCCTGAGTTGGCTGCTGCTTGTGAACTGTGGAAGGAAATCAAGTTCGAGTTCGAGGCAGTTGATACAGTCTGACGATTTTAGATTTGCGATTTTGGATTTTGGATTAATCTAAAATCCAAAACTCACAATCTAAAATTCACAGGGGCTGGGGTCAAGCATGAATATTAAACAAATTGCGAAGGACACAGCCAAGACGCTGCAAAGCTACCTGACATATCAGGCAGTGAGGGCGGTGTTGGCTCAACTCAGTGAAACCAATCCTCCCTTGGCACTTTGGCTGCATCGGTTTTCCGCACAAGACAAAATCCAGGATGGAGAAGCTTACATAGAAGAACTTTTCCGGGAAAAGCCGGATTTGGCACTGCGGATTATGACAGTCAGAGAACACATAGCGGAGGAAGTTACCGAATTTCTACCAGAAATGGTTCGTGCTGGTATTCAACAGGCTAATACGGAACACCGCCGTCAGCATCTTGAGCGGATGACGCAGTTAAATCAATCAAACCCCAGTTCTGAGTCAGAACAGCAAGCAACCTCAGATCCAAACAATGAAAAGTGAGCAGTTAGCAGTGAACAAATCATCACTGATAACTGAATAACTAATGTCAACCGCTACCATTTTGATTTAGCTATGCAAACCCTACCAAAAGAGCGTCGTTACGAAACCCTTTCCTACCTTCCTCCTCTCACTGATGCTCAAATTTCCAAGCAGATCCAGTACATTCTCAATCAAGGCTACATTCCGGCGATCGAGTTCAACGAAAATTCAGAGCCTACAGAGTACTACTGGACAATGTGGAAACTGCCTTTGTTCAGCGCTAGAAGCACTCAAGAAGTATTAAGCGAAGTACAAGCTTGTCGTTCTCAGTATGGCAACTGCTTCATCCGTGTTGTTGGCTTTGACAACATCAAACAGTGCCAAATTCTCAGCTTTATCGTTCACAAACCCGGCAGATTCTAAAACTGGTGAGCTGTGAGTAATTAATATTATTCCCTCAACTGGAGAGGTAGATCACTCTACCTCTCTTATTTACTGGGAAGTTGTTAGTTGTTTGAACTACAACAATCAACCATCAACAAATAACTCTTAATAAAGCTTTCAGGTATTTGTATCGTCACTAGAGACTTTTTCACTAGCAACCTGCCGAACTAGTTCAACTTCTATACCCAAAGCTTTAGCAATTTGCTCTACAGTTAATCCCAGTGTTAGCAACTGAGGTATTGTTTCTAACTTACCCTCTAACTTACCCTCTAACTTACCCTCTAACTTACCTTCCTGAAAAGCTTCCTGATATACCCGTGTTTGCTTTAATTCACCCAGTCCCAACATTTGCTCTATCTCCTCCCGACTCAGGCGCGGAAATTTATAGACTATGATCGTTTCTATTAATTGTATGAGTTCTCGTTGAGTAACTTCATTTGCTATCTGTTGTTGAGCAGAAGTTATTAGCTTCCTAGCTTTTGTTGTTGCAGTGTCTTCTGGTTCTACAATTAATTTAACAGTTTCTATTCCAAGAGATGGCTCTGTTAGTTGATCTAGATAAACACGATTTACCCGTTGAGAATTGAGTAATTCAATGTAGCGTTGTGTTTCTCCTGTATCTACATTGCTATTGGGGAATATAACTACACCGCGCCAATTATTTGTTAATTCAGTTTTATCAAGATAATTCAAGACTTCTGTAAAGAAGCGAGAATAGAATTTTTTATCAGGTTGAAACTGAACTTCACTAAAATATATAGGTAGTTCAGTAGAATTGGGAAGAAAAACGCCATCTATTCTAAATGACAGTTGTTTAACTTCAACTGATGAGAATTGATAAACATTGGCAAGTTGAGGTGGTTGTTGGATGAGTTCAAAGAAAATGCTAGGAAAGCTTTGGAAAAGGCGATAAAAAAATACTATCAGTTTTCACAAATGAAGACTTTTAACAAGTAACAGTGAAAAAAATCAACTTATCTATCTCTAAAGAAGAGTGACTATTTGTCACTAAAAAATTTAACATGATTTTAAGATATTCGATCTATCCCCAAGGTTTATGAGTTACTACATCTCTCCTCGCTTTCTGGACAAAGTTGCTGTTCACATCACCAAAAACTTTCTTGATCTCCCTGGTTTAAGAGTACCTTTGATTTTAGGTATTCATGGACGCAAAGGTGAAGGTAAATCCTTTCAATGTGAGTTAGTTTTTGAAAAAATGGGTGTGGAAGTAACTCACATTTCGGGAGGAGAATTAGAAAGTCCAGATGCAGGAGATCCAGCACGTCTAATTCGTCTGCGCTATCGGGAAACCGCAGAATTAATTAAAGTGCGCGGTAAAATGTGCGTACTCATGATTAATGACTTAGATGCGGGTGCAGGACGTTTTGATGAGGGTACACAGTACACAGTAAACACCCAGTTGGTGAATGCCACACTGATGAATATTGCTGATAATCCTACTGATGTACAGTTGCCTGGTAGCTATGACCCTACACCATTACATCGCGTACCAATTATTGTCACAGGAAATGATTTCTCTACTCTGTATGCGCCATTAATTCGCGATGGTCGAATGGAGAAATTTTATTGGGAACCAGACCGAGATGACAAAATAGGAATTGTTGGTGGAATTTTTAGTGAAGATGGACTTTCGCAACGGGAAATAGAACAACTAGTTGATACTTTTTTGAATCAGTCTATCGACTTTTTTAGTGCTTTGCGATCGCGTATTTATGACGAACAAATCCGCGACTTCATTTATGAAGTTGGAGTTGAACGCGTTTCTAGGCGGGTTGTCAACAGCTTAGAAGGACCACCACAATTTAGAAAACCAAATTTCAACCTATCTCATTTGATTGAGATGGGCAATGTTATGGTCACAGAACAACAGCGTGTTCTGACTTCTCAGCTAGTCACCGAGTACAATCGTGGTCTATATTCCCGTAATCTATCCCAACCTACTGCTACACCAACACAAGCTAATCAACCTGTTAACAATGGTGGTAACGGCTATCACAAATCACAGTCGTCAAACACTCATCTCACCCTAGAAACTCAAGCACAGATACGCGAACTCCTAGCACAGGGTTACAAAATTGGCATTGAACACGTAGATGAACGTCGTTTCCGCACAGGTTCTTGGCAAAGTTGCGCTGTTGGTCAAATTAATGGCGAGTCTGATGCTATCTCTACTCTCGAATCTTGCTTGGCAGAATACAGTGGCGAGTATGTGCGCTTGGTAGGAGTTGACCCCAAAAATAAACGCCGGGTTATGGAAACAATTATTCAGCGTCCGAATAGTTGATTGTTGATTGTTGATTGTTGGTTGTTGGTGGTTGCTGTTCCCAAGCACCAAACAACTAAAAACTAACAACAAATTACTGGAGTTTCAGAAACTTATCCAAAGCAGCTACCATACTCGGAGGCCAGCGACGGATATTTTTTACCCAGTTAATATCCTTGTAGCGAGGATCCAGTCCGTAGGCTGCTACCCAGTTACTTTCAGCTTCACCTTTTTGTCCGTTTACCCAAAGGGCGGCTGTAAGTGCAGCACGTGTATCGGCAAAATTGGGGTATTTGCGGACTATATTTTTCATCTCTCGGATGGCTTGGTCTATTTTACCAGTTTCATACAAAACCAAAGCATAGTTACCACGGGCAATCACTAAATTTGGAGCGATCGCCATTGCTTTTTGGTAATCTGCTATGGCTTGTTGCCATTCACCCAAACCTGCTTTGGCAGTACCACGATTGTTGTAAGCCATCGCATCGTTGGGATTGACTTCTAAGACATGATTATAGTCTGCGATCGCTTCTTCCCATCTTCCCAAACCTTCCAGCGCTGTACCACGGTTTAGATAAGGATCTGTAACATCAGGGGCAAGTTCTATAGCTTTGTTAAAATCTGCTAGTGCCTGTGGCAATTTGTTCTGACTTACCCTGGAGTTTCCCCGATTACTCCAAATCGCCGCATTATCTGGGAACCTTTCAATAATTTCTGTCCAGTACTGTTCAGCCTTGGCAAAATCTCCTTTACTTGTTGCTGCAAAAGCTGATTTTGCCAAGTTGTCCCATTTTTGTATTTCTTCCGGCGTGAAGTTTGGTGTTTGGGGTTGGGCGATCGCTGCTTGACTCGAGCCAAACAGCAGTAGCAGACTCAACAGAATTACAAATAATCTCATTATTCGGGTCGGGAATCGGGAGGAGACAGGAGGAGAAGGGGAGACAAGGGAGAAGAGGGAGACAAGGGAGATAGGGGAAAATCTATTAAAAATATTTCCTGTGTTCCCATGTTTTCTGTGTCCCTCGTTCTCAGTTCCTCATAACAACGATAACTGTTCATTCGGTGGCTTAAAGCCCATATGCTTATAAGCTGCTGTTGTCGCTACTCTACCACGGGGCGTCCGGCTTAAATAGCCAATTTGCATCAAATAAGGTTCATAAACTTCTTCTATGGTTTGGGTATCTTCACCTGTTGCAGCTGCGATTGTTTCTAATCCTACTGGCCCACCGTTGAATTGTTCAATAATTACAGTCAACATCCGGCGATCCGTCCAATCTAAACCACAAGGATCGACTTGGAATAATTTTAATGCTTCGGCTGCAACGTTTTCGCAAACTTGATCAAAGGATTTTACTTCCGCATAATCACGGACTCGCTTGAGTAGTCTATTAGCTATCCGTGGTGTGCCTCGCGATCGCCTAGCAATTTCTTTCGCACCATCTTCAGTGATAACAGTATTGAGTAACTCAGCACTGCGCTGCACGATCAAGCTTAGTTCTTCTACCTCATAAAACCTCAATTTTTGCACTAAGCCAAAGCGATCGCGCAGTGGAGAAGTTAGAGCTCCCACACGGGTTGTTGCCCCCACTAAGGTAAATTTTGCTAAGGGTATACTACGAGTTCGAGCGCTGGAACCCTTACCAATAGTGATATCTAATCTATAATCCTCCATCGCCGGGTATAAAATTTCCTCACTCATCCGCGATAATCGATGAATTTCATCGATAAATAGAACATCCCCTGGCTTGAGATTTACCAATAGCCCAACAATATCTCTAGGACGTTCGAGAGCTGGGGCGCTAGTAATTTTATAGTTCACTCCCATCTCAGCTGCTAAAATCATTGCCATTGTGGTCTTACCCAAACCAGGAGGTCCATACAATAGCAAATGATCTAGCACTTCTCCTCTGGACTGAGCTGCTTTAATAGCTATTTCCAATACATCTTTTAAATCTTTTTGACCAATATAATCGGCAAACCGTTGTGGTCGAATACTTTCTTCCTGTTTACCTTGTTCATCAATTGCAGCTTTGGGTTGCAAAATATTCTCTTCTGGAGATGTTTTTGCCGACTCCCGGCGCTGTTTTGGTTGCTTATCGCCTGATTCGTGAGGCTGTTTTTTTGAGGAGATAATCGCCATATTTTAGCTATTAACTTTTACTTCTACACTGATTGAGGGCAAGTGGTAGCGGCACCAACGCGTATAAATACGGAGGAAAATTTTCTTTGGATAAATACGCTTGCCAATTTAAAATTTAAATTCCGGGGAACTACTTAGGAGGACAAAGATTGTCATGCTAGCTAAGAGAATCTTACCGTGCTTGGATGTGAATGCGGGACGAGTTGTAAAAGGAGTTAACTTTGTTAACCTGCAAGATGCAGGCGATCCTGTAGAACTAGCAAAGGTTTACAACGAAGCTGGAGCAGATGAAGTAGTGTTTCTGGATATTACGGCTACTCATGAAGACCGCAATACCATTATTGACGTCGTTTACCGCACTGCTGAACAAGTTTTTATTCCCTTGACTGTTGGTGGTGGCATTCAATCCTTAGAAAATGTTAAAAATCTGTTACGAGCTGGAGCGGACAAGGTTAGTATTAATTCTGCGGCGGTACGCGACCCAGATTTTATTAATCGGGCTAGCGATCGCTTTGGTAATCAATGCATAGTTGTTGCTATTGATGCCAGACGCAGAAAAGATCCTCGCAACCCTGGTTGGGATGTGTATGTGCGAGGTGGACGGGAAAATACAGGCATAGATGCTCTCAAGTGGGCGCAAGAAGTAGAAAAACGAGGTGCAGGAGAACTATTAGTGACTAGTATGGATGCCGATGGTACCAAGGCTGGCTATGACCTCGAATTGACAAAAGCGATCGCCGAAACTGTACAAATTCCAGTCATTGCTTCTGGTGGTGCAGGTAATTGTCAACATATCTATGAAGCACTAACAGAAGGTAGAGCCGAAGCCGCCTTACTAGCTTCACTACTACATTACGGGGAATTAACTGTGGAGGAAATTAAAAATTATTTGCGCGATCATCACTTACCAGTACGAATGTACCAGTAACTTTAGCATAACTTGTCTGAAGATACATCTAGTACTCAACACACTTCCTGAAAAGGATGTTAAACTTGGTAAAGAAGCATTAAAAAATATTAATAAATATGTTGATTCCTATATTAGTTTTTGATGTGGCGCTGGTAGCCTGGTCGCTGCATTTGATGGAAAGAGCTTACGAAAGCAAGGAATTCTCCCTCATGTTGGCAGGTTTGTTAGTTGCGTTAGCCGCAGCTGCAATGATGGTAGTGTACTTTTTGATGGGTCATTGTATGAGCTATTTGCTGCATGTTTCTTAATAAGTAAAGATACTTAATTAAATAACAAGGCAAAACCAAAATCGCTTTGTGGCATTATTCATTACCCAATACTTTTAATGACCAACAAATAGAAAAATAAACTACCAATATTACATTCAGCCACATGTGAACTGAGAGTAAAAAGTTGGCAAAGTTTTTAGAAGCAAAGGTATTAGAAAAACCTATTCTAAGTATTTCTATTTATTATCGATAATAAATTCTCTATATATTTAATTAGCAGTAATTCTTAAAACCAAACCATATTTATCTAAAGCTGTCAAGCAAACATCCGGGAGATGGTTTAGCATGTCGTTCCAAGTTATTTAAAATAGAAGCATTGTTAACTTGAAATCATGTGTGGGGTAAATCTGCATGAAAGTCTCGTTTCTGCCGCTCAAACTTATCGCTGTAACTACTTTGGCGGGAATCGGCTTGGCTTCCTTATTAATGCCACAACCTAGCCTTGCTGAACCTAGCCAGATACCGAACTTGCCAAATTACGATCCGCAGAACAATACAGACGACCCATACAACAACAACAATAATCCTTTTTCTAACACTAACACCAGTGATGGTTTTAGTGTGTTCAACTTAATTCATCGTGCCAATTTAAGTGTGCCGAATCTAGATATCAATGCCCAAAACCAACAACTTGATGAAGAAGCAGAAGCTTTTAAAGCCAGACAACGAGCATTAACACAACAAAATCAACAGCAAACACCTAGTTTACAGATCATTACTCCAGGTGTGAATACTACTCCAAATCGATAACGTTATTTGTTGTTTTTAAGGCAAGTCAAACAATTTTCGATTTTAGATTTGCGATTTTGGATTCACTGCAAGCCACTTTCGCGATGCAGCTTGGAGATTTGAGATTGACAGTTTTAGTTTTTTTGCCCACAAGGGCGTGGGGCTTGAACCGAAAAAATAA
>Ga0073934_10011109_pt1 | contig 10994 bp, 9 predicted proteins | sample LarsenN4metaG_FD_76834 | JGI IMG/M metagenome (GOLD analysis project Ga0073934, IMG submission 76834) | Hot spring sediment bacterial and archeal communities from British Columbia, Canada, to study Microbial Dark Matter (Phase II) - Larsen... ...
CTGCCGCTTGCCGCCACGCTTGCCAGCGAGGAGATCTTCGAGGCGTTCCTCGCTCCCTTCGAACGCTTCGAGGCGTTCTTCCACGGCCACACCTACACCGGCAATCCGCTCGCCTGCGCGGTGGCGGTGGCCAACCTCGACGTGTTCGAGCGCGAGCGGGTGATCGAGCGCGTCCAGCAGCGCGCTGCGCACCTGGCGGCCCGCCTGACCGAGTGCTTCTCGCCGCTGCCGCACGTGGGCGACATCCGGCAGTGGGGGCTGATGGTCGGCATCGAGCTGGTGCGCGAGCGTGCCGGCCGCATCCCGTACGATGCGGCCGAGCGCATCGGCCACCGCGTCATCCTCGAAACCCGCCGCCACGGCATCATCCTGCGCCCGCTCGGCAACGTCGTCGTTTTCATGCCGCCATTGAGCATCACCGAGGACGAGATCGACCGGCTGTGCGAGGTCACCGCGGCGGCGGTGAAAACGGTGACGGAATAGCCCCCAAGATTCCGCTTCTCGTCCGGCGTAGGGTGCTGCTAAGATTCCTGGCGGAGCGTGCAATGACGGGGATGCCCGACGAGGGTTTTCGCCAGGAGACCACGGAGCTGCTGGTGCAGCGGTCACGAACGATGGGATGGATCATCCTGTGTTTCCTGGCCGTGTTCGCCGTGGCGGACTGGTTCCTCAACCCCGGCTACCTGACCGAGCTCTACTCGCTCAAAACCATCGCCGCGGTTTGGACCCTGCTGGTGATGTACTTGATCGGCCACCCGGCGGCGCGCGATTTCGTGATTTGGCTCGCCGTTTCGGCGGGCGTGGTCGTCTTTTTCAGCGTCACCGTGCAGTCGAACGTTCTGCAGGAGACGATCGTCATGCCCGCTTCCTGTACGTTCGGCACGCTGCTGGCGGCGGCCATCCTGCCGTGGGGTGTGACGGCGCAGGCGGCGTTCGTGGTCTTCCTGCTGGCGGCGACGCTGGTGAACACGATGGCGGTGGGTGGCGGCTTTGCGGCGAACTTCGGCTACGGCCACGTCTCGGCGCTGGCTTCGGCGACTGCGTCGATCTACCTGGCGGCCGCCTTCGACCGGCATCGCCACCTCAAGTGGTGGGCGGAGCGGGCGCTGCGCGACGCGAAGGAAGCGGCCGAGCGCGCCGCGCGCATGAAGAGCGAGTTCCTCGCCAACATGAGCTACGAGTTCCGCACGCCGATGAACGCCATCGTCGGCATGACCAGTCTGCTGCTCGACTCGCCGCAGACGGTCGAGCAGCGGCGCTACGCGCAGGCGATCCGCCGCAACACCGACGCGCTCATCACGCTGGTGAGCGACATCCTCGATTTCTCCAGCCTCGAGAGCAACGGTTTCCAGGCCGACGACCGCCCGTTCGACCTGAACGACTGCATCGACTCGGCCGTCGAGCTGATCGCCTACAAGGCCGGCGAGAAGAGCCTCGAGGTGGTGGCGTTCGTCGACGAGTCGGTTCCCGGCTGGTGTCAGGGCGACGCCACCTGCGTGCGGCAGGTGCTGGTGAACCTGCTCGACAACGCGGTGAAGTTCACCGAGCGCGGCCAGGTGGTCCTCAAGGTCACCGCCGAGCCGCTGGCCGGCGATGCGGGACGGTTCGAAGTGCGCTTCGCCGTGCGCGACACCGGCATCGGCATCACCGCCGAGCAGCAGGCGCGCATCTTCGACGCCTTTCGTCAGGCCGACGCCTCGCGCACGCGCCGCTTCGAGGGCATGGGGCTCGGGCTGGCGCTCAGCCGGCGGCTGGTCGAGCTGATGGGCGGCAGCCTGACGTGCGAGTCGGAAGGGGTGGTCGGGCGCGGCTCGGCGTTCACCGTGGTGCTGCCGTTGCGGGTCGCGGAGCGGCGCGGCGGCGAGCCCGACCTCACCGTGTTCTGCGGCCGGCGCGTCGCGGTGGTGGACGAGAACATCGCCAGTCGTCAGGCGCTGGTGAAGTACGTGCGCGCCTGGGGCATGGGGGCCGGTTCGTTCGCCTCGTTGCGCGAGCTCGCCGACGCCGTGCGGCGCGGCGAGCGCTTCGACGTGGCGTTGGTGGACTGGAAGGCGCCGGGCATGGAGGAGCCGGGCCTGCGCGCTTCGCTCGGCGGCGGCAACGGCACCGCGGCAGTGCAGCTGCTGCTGATGTGTCCGGCCGCGCAGTACAGCGACTCGGTCGGCTCCAACGGCGTCGCCGGCTACGTGAGCAAGCCGGTGGTGCGGCCGCACCTGCGCGACGTGCTCTCGCAGGTGTTGGGAGCGGCGCCGGAAGCGCGTACGGCGCCGATGACCGCCGTCGCCGCGGCGGCGCCGGGCAAGCGTTCGGAGTTCGACCGTCACCTCGGCAAGCGGCTGCCGCTGCGCATCCTGGTGGTGGACGACAACCGGCTGAACCAGGTCCTCGCCTGCAAGCTGCTGGAGAAGATGAGCTACACGGCCGACGTGGCCGGCGACGGGGTCGAGGCGATCGAGGCGCTGCGCCGCCAGCCGTACGACTTGATCCTGATGGACCTGATGATGCCGCACATGGACGGCGTGACCGCGACGCGCGTGATCCGCACCGAGCTGCCCGCCGAGCAGCAGCCCGGCATCATCGCGCTGACCGCCGCCGACACCGCCGACGACCGGCGTGCCTGCCAGGAGGCGGGCATGAACGGCTTCGTCCCCAAGCCCATCCGGGTCGAGGAGCTGCAGGCCGCCATCGTGCGCGTCGGGGAAGAGCGTGCAGGCTGGAAGCCCGCGCCCCAGGCTGCAATCCAGCACCACTGAGCGGTGGTGGGGGAGGCATGCAGCACGAGAGCTGGATGCCCTCAGCACCAACCATTGCCTGTCAGCTCCAGCAGTGGTGCAGGCCTCCAGCCCGCGCGAGGGCTTTGCCGCCGCCGTCAGAGCGCGGCCGCGAGCGGAATCCGGCACCCGGCCGAACGCTTCAAGGAAAGCGCGGGCAGGCGCTTCAGGGTCTGCGTGCGTGGGTCGACGATGAAGCCGACCGACTCGAGGGCCGTGACTCCGAGCAACGGCTCGATTCCCGACGGCCCCACCAGCACTCGGCCGCCGGTGATTTCTCCGAAGAATTCGATCTGACAGATGCCGAAAGGGAACTCCTGCGGGGTTCCGTCGGCCAGTTCGCACCGTGCCGATCCGATTGTCGACAGGTGCAGCGCTTCCGCCGCTTCGAGCGGGATCAAGCTGTCCTAGGCGCCGGTGTCCACGAGGAACGCCGCCGTGTAGGACTTCTCCGGGTCCTGCGGATTGCGAAGAGTGACCTCGATGTGTGTCAACTCCATATTGACGCAACTATCTAAGCGACAAGTAGTAAGTCAATCCCTTTGCGGGCATTTTCTGCGTGGCGAGGACGTACGCCTGCAGGCAAGCGTCCAGTTCGGTCATGGCACCGGTCAATCAGCGGGCGAAGAGTGACGCGCGCGAAGTTCTTCTCATGACACCACCGCGGCTTCTCCTCCTCCTATCGTGCCTCGTGGCCCTGCCGGCCTGCTCGGCGGAGGCCGTCGATCCGCCTGCTGCGACCGCACCGCCGCAAGCCATCGCCGCGAGTGCCGAGCACGCCGACCGCCTGACGCCCGGCCTGCGCTGGGCGGTCGAGCACGGACTGCGCATGCGTGTGGTCGAGCCGAAGCCGATCGTGGCCCCGCTCGCCTACCGCAAGGCGACGGAGATGCACGCCGGCAAGGTCGAGCTCGCCGCCGACGGCAGGTCCATCGAAGGCTACATTGCCGGGCAGCCGTTCCCCGACATCGACCCCGCCGACCCGCAGGCGGCGAACAAGATCATGTGGAACGTGGAGCTCAACTTCCGGGCGACCGACGACATCGCGGCGCTCAACGTCGAGATGGACACGGGCAAGATCGAGCCGCACAAGCTCATGCAGGTCGAGCGTCACTACGTCATCGGCGCGTATCGCCGGCTCTCGTACGTGGGTCGGCTGTACGTCGATCCAAAGCCGGCGCTGCCGAATCCGGATGGAGTGCAGTTCAAGGAGTCATTTCACCCGTTCGTGGAGCCTTCGGAAATGAAAAGGTGGGGATTCATTTCGAATCGCTATTCTTCCCCGGACCGCCCCGACGAGAGCTGGCCGTTTATGCCGTCGCTCCGCCACGTCCGCCGAATGAATGTTGCGCAGCGGTCCGATGCCATTTTCGGCTCGGACATCGACGTGGACAGCTTCTGGGGTTTCAACGCGAAGCTTTCCGCGATGCGGTTCCGGCTCCTCGGCGAGCAAACCGTTCTGCTTCCCATGCACGGCGAGAACTCACCGGTACGCTGGCAATCGCCCGAAACCTGGTTGTTCGACGACGTCTGGGAGCCGCGCCGAGCGTGGGTCGTCGAGGCGGTATCGACACTACCGATGTACGCCTACGGGAAACGCGTCCTCTACATCGACAAGGAGTCGTACCTCGTGGCCGCGTCCGACATCTACGACCGCACCGGCAAGCTCTGGAAGGTCTGGCTCGGCCTCTACCGTTTCGCCAAAGAAGGGCGGCCCGGCGCGAAGCTGGCGCGCTACGACGAGGAGATGCCGCTGTTGCAGGCAATGGTGATGATCGACACGCAACTCAGCCGTGCGACGAAGATGGCGGTCCCCAGCCCGAACCGTCCCGACGACGAGGGCTGGCTGATCAACATGGGAGCGAAGGCGGGGACGACCGAGGAGTTCTTCACCATCTCCCACATGGTTGGTGCGGGTGGGTAGCTACGAGATCAGATCGGGCGGCGATTGAACGGCAAGCTCCGTCGGGCCGCTGCTGTCGCTCAAGATCCGACTTGCCGCCTTCGAAAGATCTCGTTGAGCCGGCGCCAGTGACTCGCGTAGTCGGCGCGCGGGGGGTCGTCGAGAGCCATGACCTTCGAGAAATCCTCGCGTGAGCGCAGGATTGCCATGGCGCTGGCGCACAGTTCGGCGATCCATTCGCCGCGTTGCTCGAGAGTCAAAGCGCGCACCGGGGCGACCTCGTCCTCGAGCTCGACCGCTTTGCTGGCACGGGCTGCGTCGAGCCGGCGGATGAATTCGTTCGTGCGCTCGCGCTCCTGGGTGGTCATGTCAGCATCATAAGAAAGCCACAGGCAGCAAGGCAACCTGCCACCGTGTCGCGGAACGTGTGTTTACGGTCGGCCCCTGCCAGCCGCACGTCAGCGAGCGTGTCCCCGCCGTGGGCTTCGCCTCGCTGCTTGCCGCGTCCTGCAGGTAGGCGTTCGCGTACCAGTCGCGCGCGCCAGTCTGATTGCGCCGAGCCTCGGGTCATCGAAGACACCGCCTGTCAATCAGTGCCTCGAGAGCAGTTACGAACGGTGATCAGTCGGAGGACCGCCGCAGCGCGAACGCGTGCACCCGGCCGATGCCCTTGAGCGACTGCGTGGGGATGCGGCGCAGTTCGACGTCTTCGCGCGCTTCGAGCAGCTCGGCGGCTTCTTCGGAGACGAGCACGGTGCCGGGGCGGGCGACGTTGACGAGGCGGCTGGCGAGGTTGACGGTGGGGCCGAAGAGATCGCCCTCCCAGATGAGCGCCGGACCCCAGGCGATGCCGACCCGCAGCGGCGGCACCGTGGGCAGCCCGGACTGCGCCTTGCCCCTCTGGTCGCGGGCCTGGCCGTCGGCGCCGATCAGGCCGAGCGCGATGTCGGCGGCGGCGGAGAAGTCGTCGGCGGCGAACATGACCTCGTCGCCGATCATCTTGACGACACGCCCGCCGTGCTCGGGGACGTGATCGTAGACGATGGCCTCGAAACGCTCGACCACCGCTTCGAGCTCGTTGGCGTCGAGGTGCTGGGCCATGGCGGTAAAGCCGACCATGTCGGCGAAACCGACCGCGACGGGCTTGGCGCCGGCGGTGAGCTCGCCGGTCGAGGCCGCCTGCCGCCAGATGGCGGCGAGCAGGTGCCTCCGCCAGGTGTAGCCGAGATAGGTCTCGAGCAGACGCACCAGCTCCGGCACCAGGGTGGGGATGGTGTCGAGCTTGCCGATCATGTCGGGCGTGACGCCGGTGATGTCGGCGGCGACGGCCACCTGCGCTTCGGCCACCCGCGCCAGCGCCTGGCCGATGACGCGCGTCATCTGCAGCTGCGCCTCCGGTGCGACCACCTTCTGGTCGAGCATCAAGCGCACGCTCTGCAGGATCTCGATGTCGGTCTGCGTGAAGGCGCGGTGGTCGTCCGGCACCGGCGGCAGCCCGAGCGCCCGCCACATGCGCCGCGCCATCTCGATGTCCGTGCCGGCCCGCTCGGCGACGTCGACAGGAGTGAACTCCGGCTCGCCGATCAGGACGCGCGTGAGCTCGCGCAACGCTTCGGGCAGGGACATTCAGCCGTGCTGCGCCTCGAGCCAGCGCTCGGCGTCGATCGCCGCCATGCAGCCGGTGCCGGCGGCGGTGACCGCCTGGCGGTAGACGTGGTCCTGCACGTCGCCGCTGGCGAACACGCCCGGCACGCTGGTGTAGGTGCTGCGCCCGCGCGTGATGATGTAGCCGTTCTCGTCCATCTCCAGCTGGCCGCGGAACAGCCCGGTCGTGGGCTCGTGGCCGATGGCGACGAACAACCCGTCGCAGCGAAACTCGCTGGTCGCGTCGGTCTTCACGTTGCGCAGCCGCAGCCCGGTGACGCCGCCCTTGTCCTTGTCGCCCAACACCTCGTCGACCACCGTGTCGAGAATGAGCTCGATCTTCGGGTTCTTGCGCGCCCGGTCGAGCATGATCTTCGAGGCGCGGAACTCCTGGCGCCGGTGGATCAGCGTGACCTTGGTGGCGTGCTTGGTCAGGTAGTTGGCTTCTTCCATGGCGGTGTCGCCGCCGCCCACCACCGCGACTTCCTTGCCCTTGAAGAAGAAACCGTCGCAGGTGGCACAGGCGGAAACGCCGTAGCCCATCAGCCGCTGCTCGGACTCGATCCCCAGCAACTTGGCCGAGGCGCCCGTCGCGATGATGACCGCGTCGGCGGTGTACTCGTCGCTGCCGGCCACGAGCCGGAAGGGACGCTGCGAGAAGTCGACGCTCGTCACCTCGCCGTAGATGATCTGGGTGCCGAAGCGCTCGACCTGCTTCTTGAACAGCTCCATCATCTCCGGGCCCTGGATGCCGTCGGGGAAGCCCGGGTAGTTCTCGACCTCCGTGGTGATCGTGAGTTGACCGCCGGGTTGAAAACCTTCAATCACGACCGGGGCGAGGTTGGCGCGCGCGGCGTACAGCGCGGCCGTGTAGCCGGCCGGTCCCGAACCAATGATGATCAATTTGTGGTGAGGCATAGAGAGGTTCGTATACATGGTTGTTCCTCGCGACCGCAACATACAGGCTGACAACCCTTCCACTCGTGCTCGTGATCGTGCTCGTACTCGAACCCGTCGCGCAGCGGCCGCGACCTCCGGCGCCCGCACCCGCCGGCGCCCGGCGCAGCTCTCGCACCTCGACGAGCGCGGCCGCGCCCGCATGGTGGACGTCGGCGAGAAGCCGGTCACCGAGCGCGTCGCCGTGGCGCAGGCGGTGGTGTGCATGCGGCCGGCGACGCTGCGCCTGATCCAGGGCGGCAAGATCGCCAAGGGCGAAGTGCTCGCCGTGGCGCGCATCGCCGGCATCATGGCCGCCAAGCGAACCCCCGAGCTGATCCCGCTCTGCCACCCGCTGCCGGTCGAGGTGGCGGCGATCGACTTCACACCGCGCCGCGGCGGCAAGCTCGAGATCCGCGCCCGCGTCAAGGTGAGCGGCAAGACGGGCGTGGAAATGGAAGCCCTGACCGCGGTCAGCGCCGCCGCGCTCACCGTCTACGACATGTGCAAGGCCGTCGACCGCGGCATGACCATCACCGACGTGTGCCTGCTGGAAAAGCGCGGCGGGCGGAGCGGGGTTTGGGTGAGAGGCTAATGATGAATGTTTAATGTTGAATGTTGAATGCTCGCAGTGAAGGGATCCTAATCCGAAATTCAACATTCAAAATTCAACATTCAAAATTTCTTCTTCTTCTCCTCCTTCTCCTCCCCGATGCCCTCCCTCACTCTGAAGCCCGGCAAAGACCGCCCGGTGCGCTTCGGCCACCCGTGGATCTTCTCCGGCGCCATCGCGGAGGCGCCGGCGGTGGAGCCGGGTGAGGTCGTGCAGGTGCGGGCGGCGGACGGCGAGCTGCTCGGCAGCGGCTACTTCCACCCGGGAACGACGATCGCGGTGCGCATGCTGGCGCGCGGCGAGGTGGCGATCGACGCGGCCTGGATGCGGCGGCGCGTGGAGACGGCGCGGCGGCTGCGCGAGACGGTGGTGCCGGTTGGCACGACGGCGTTCCGCCTGGTGAACGGGGAAGGCGACGGCCTGCCCGGGTTCGTGGTCGATCGTTATGGCGAGGTGCTGGTCCTGCAGTGCCTGACGGCCGGCGCGGAGCGCCTGAAGCCGCTGCTGCTGGAGGCATTGCGCGAGCCGGTGGCGCCGGCGGCGATTTACGAACGCAGCGACGGCGCGGTGCGAAGGACGGAGGGCCTGACGGCTGCGGTCGGCCTCGTGCACGGCGAGATGCCGGCGGAGGTGGTGGCGTCGGAGAACGGCATCGAGGTGGCCGTGGACCCGGTCGCCGGCCAGAAGACGGGGTTCTTCCTCGACCAGCGCGACAACCGCGCCCTGCTGCGCGCGCTGGCGGGCGGACGCCGTGTGCTCGATGCGTTTTGTTATACCGGCGGCTTCGCGCTCGCCGCCCTGGCCGGCGGAGCGGCGCACGTCACCGCGGTGGACGCCTCGCAGCGCGCCGTCGAGGCGGCCGGGGCGAACCTGCGGCGCAACGGCTTCGAGGCGGCGCGCTGCGCGCTGGTGGTGGGCGACGTGCCCAACTTCCTGCGCGAGTCCGAGGTGGACTTCGACATCGTCGTCCTCGACCCGCCGGCGCTGGTCAAGCAGCGCCGCGACGTGGAGCGCGGCGCGCGCGCTTACAAGGACCTGCACCTGAGCGTCTTCCGCCGCGCCCGCCCCGGCACGCTCGTGCTGACGTTCTCCTGCTCGCAGCACGTCGGCCCCGAGCTGTTTCGCAAGATCGTCACCGGCGCCGCCGCCGACGCCGCGCGCGAGGTGCAGGTCCTGCGCCACCTCGGCCCCGGCGCCGACCACCCGACCGCGCTCGGCCACGTCGAGGGCGAGTACCTGTGCGGGCTCCTGCTGCGGCTGCTGTGAATGAGACTTGGCAGGGCGAGGCCAAGGAGCAATTAGCCGCGAAAAGGCGCAAACAGCGCAAAAGATTTAGACAGGATTCACAGGATTCGGAGGATTCACAGGATTGGTTCCGGGAATCTGTTCATCCGGTAAATCCTGTAAATCCTGTCTAGAAGTGCCTTAGCCTCAGCCCTGTTTCAGAGCGCCAGCGACACCACCGGGCCGGCGCTCGGCCTCGCCCGATACGCATTCGGTTTCCCCTTACCCCGGCGGCGGCAGGACGCTGTCGGGCTCGGGAAACAGCGGGCCGCCGGCGTCGGCGCCGCCGTAACCGAGGCGCTCGAGGCTTTCGCGCACGTTGGCGGGGAGCGCGGAGCTCTGTTGCGGCTTGCTGCGCAGCGGCAGCAGGCGCGAGTACTCGGTGCGGAAAGCGTCGAGGGCGTGCTCGGCGGCGCCGGTGAACGCCGACGAGTGCTGCTCGTCGGGCTCCGCGGGTGATCGCTCGAGGTCGATCCAGCGCAGCTCCTCGCGCCCGTATTCGGTCTGCGCGTGGCCCTCCAGGATCGAGCGGGCCGCCGGCGCCAGGTGGCTCGGGAACTGCGGCCAGCGCCGCGTGCGCGTGACTTTCGTCGGACCGAGCCGGAAGGCGTCCTGCACCATCACCTGGCGCACGGTGATCGGCGCGCCGGAGTCGATCGACGCCTGGCCCTCGAACATCATCACCAGCCGCAGCAGGACGCTGCGCGCCGGTGCGGGCGCCGAGCCGCGCAGCAGGGAAAGGAAACTGCTCGCGCCGGGTATCGGCGGCGCGGAGATGCCGAGCAGCTCGAGCAAGGTCGGTACGACGTCGCCGAGCGAGACCGGACCCGCCACCGCCGCACCGGCGGGCAGGACGCCGGGCAGCCGCAGCAGCATCGGGATGCGCGTGACCTCCTCGAACAACGTGCGGCGGTGGCCGATGCCGCCGTGCTCGAAGAACTCCTCGCCGTGGTCCGACACGACGATCACCAGCGTGTTGCGGTCGAGCCCGCGCGCCCGCAGCTCGCGCAGGATGTTGCCGACGTGCGAGTCCACCCACGCCACCTCGCCCTCGTAGAGGGCGATCAGGTGTTCGAGGTCGCGCTCGCCGATTGCCCGGATCAAGCCGCCCGGCCGCCCCGGATCGGGCGAGCCGACCTCCGGCCCCGCCAGGCACGACTTGCCGGTGACGGTGCCGCGGTAGTCGGGGTCGAACATCGTGTCGAACGGCGGCGGCGGCACCAGGTCGCAGTGCGGGTCGAAGAAGTGGGCGAAGACGAACCACGGCGCCGCTTCGCGCGAGAGCTCGTCGATCCGGGCGATGGCCGCCGCGGCGACGTGCTCCGAGCTCACCCACACCTCCGAGCTCTTGTTGAGCTCGGCCGTGATGGCGGCTTGCTGCCACTTGAGCTGGTCGTAGCGCGGCCAGTCGCGCGCCGCGGCCGCCTTCTCGATCTCGGCGCGCATTTGCGCGACCCGCTGCGAGGCAACGCTGAGCGCCTGGTCATAAGCGGCGCGGTAGTCGTCGAAGCCGCGCCCGAAGCCCCAGTGCGGCTCGAGGTACGGCGCCGAGTACACGCCCGCCGTGCGGTAGCCGTGTTGCTTGAGGATCTCGGTCAGCGTCGGCGTCGACTCGGGTAGGGTCCACGCCTCGGTCTCGACGCCGTGCACGAGCGGTGGCTGTCCGGTGAACAGCGAGATGTGCGAGGGAAGCGTCCACGACGACGGCGCGTAGGCGTCGAGCATGCGCACCCCCTCGGCCGCCAGCGCGTCGAGGTGCGGACTCGGCGAGCGGTCGGGCGCGTGGCGCGGCCGCCGCCCGTAGGCGCCGAGGACGTCCTGCCGGACGGTGTCGAGCGAGATC
>Ga0073934_10011110_pt1 | contig 10992 bp, 8 predicted proteins | sample LarsenN4metaG_FD_76834 | JGI IMG/M metagenome (GOLD analysis project Ga0073934, IMG submission 76834) | Hot spring sediment bacterial and archeal communities from British Columbia, Canada, to study Microbial Dark Matter (Phase II) - Larsen... ...
CGGCGCTGACCTTGTGACGCGGAGATTGCAGCCCAGACCGAGGTGAAAGGTGTCGTTCAGACCGCGCTCTGGCCAACGTTCCCCCGCCCTGGCAATCCAACGCCGGGCATTGAGCCCATGACGGCAAAGCGCAGCGAGCCTAAACGCCGCGCCGGCGATGGCGCCGGAGTTCGCGCGCTCAAAGGAGGCGGTGCGCGGCGGTGCTCCCGGCGCCCGGGCGGCACAGGGCAAAACGCCGCCGCTCCGTGGAGCGGATCGGCCTCAGCCAGACTTCTTGAGTTGCATCCCGCACTTGCACTGACCAGGTGTGGCCGAGACCGTGTTGCACGTGCAAGAGCCGCCACAGTTGCAGAAGTAGATTCCGGTTCCTTTCAGGCTCACCTTGCGAATCGCCTTGCCGCAGCCGCATTTCGTCGGGTCTTTGGCGTCGAGTGCGCACTTGCAATCGTCAACACACATGCACAGCAGCGCCACATCTCCCTCCACTTTGCGGAGGTGGCCGATGACCAGGTCGTGGCCACAGCCGCATTTGCCTGCTTTGGTGCTCGCCGTGTTGCACTTGCAGTCCGCGCCACATCCGCAGACGTAGAGGGTGCTGCCTGTTGTCTTACTCTGTGCCGAACCAGTTGCCTTACAGGCCACCAGCATCGAGGCACAAGCCAGCGCCAGCAGCGCTGCCAGCGATTTGATGGTTTTCATTGTTGGGAGGTTTGGGTGATTCGCCTTTGCCCGGCCCTGACACCAAGCCAGCACAACGCCAATCACGTTTCGGTGGGTCATGAATCCTATCATATGATTCCTCAGAAAGGGCGTCAATCCTGTCATTTCAATTGTCACCCACTCAGCAGCTCAGCTTCATTACTCCTTTAGCATTTAGCATTTTCCCCGATAGACAGAGTGTCCCACCCAACGTAGGGTTCCAAACGGTGCCTTTCTTTTCGAGAATCGCCACGGTGTCGGTGCTGGTCCTGTCTCTGGGCCTGCATTGGGCATTGCTTCAGACGGTGGCCTGGACCGGGATGATCGTCTCCTACTCGAAGGAGGGTTCTTTTCAGGAAGCGGTTTCCAAGACTTTCGATGGGAAACACCCTTGCGGCCTATGCGAGCTTGTAAAAGCGGGCCGCGCCGAGGAGAAGAAACAGGACCAAGAACAAGGCAGCCCCACTTTTAAGCTGGATTGGGGACCTGTTTGGCAGTCAACGGAGTTCACTCTTGCGCCCAATCACATCCGCATCCCGGCCACCGACCTTTTTGGCCATTCCCGCGCGGAGCAGCCCCCCAAGCCGCGACCGCGCGGCGTCTTCGACAATCCACCGCGCGTGTGACGCCTTGCATGGAGGCTGACACGGCGATTGCCCTGTTGGCTTTCCGGCTTCTGACACCGCCGCGGATTGTCATCTCTTCCTTCCGAAAACTCCCGGCTGGCCGCGACGCTGGACCCTCTGACGGAGCACCACCGCGTGCCGGGACTGCCTGGAGCAGAAACGTGCGGCCTGAATTCCAAAAGCCAAGACCATTTACGAAAAAAGCAGAGAAAGTTGTTATGAAAGTGAGAAACAGTGAATCAAAGGCACGGGTATTGATCGTGGATGACCATCCCGCGGTCCGCAGGGGCGTTCATTGCCTGGTCGAAACAGAGCCCGATATCGACATCTGCGGTGAAAGTGAGGGTGGAGTGGACGCGTTGAAGAAAGTCGTCACGTTGCAGCCTGACGTTGCAACCATGGATCTAAATCTGGGCGCCGAAAGCGGGCTGGATTTGATCCAGTTGATGCGGGCCCTGCGCCCTGCATTGCGGATTATCGTGCTGTCCACGCACGGCGAGCGCTCTTACCGTGAGCGCGCCGCCGTGGCGGGCGCCACCGCCTTTGTGACGAAAAGCGAGGCCACGCAAAGGCTGGTCCCGGCGATCCGAAATGTCATGTTGCACAAGCCCCTTCCCACTGCCTCCCGTGAGATTGTCCAAAGCGAACCATTCAGCCCAACCAAAGCGCCAAAGAGAAGCCAAATGCAGAGTACTATGAGCGTATTACGCACCGCCGCCGCCGTCCTCGTGGCGTGCGGAATTTCACTGACCCACGCCGCAACGCTGACCTCCGTCCCGATGCAGGGCGGCATGGCGATGCCCATGATCAGCTATCATGCCGATCACGGGCACTTGCACGTCATGATGCCCACGGAGGTTCCACAGCTCACGCCCTTGCTGGTGAGCAATCCCAACGACAACTTCGACCCGGCCGATCCTTGGTATGATTTTCTCGATCCGACCCGGCAAGGGTTGTCGTTCAGCCGCCGCTATGGCTTCGTCATGGATGCAATGAGTGACCCGCTGCCGGCCAACGTGGCCATCTGGCTGCGGAAGCTGTCGGGGCCCTCGGAATTGGGCTTCTACCGCTATTCCGGTTCCGCGCCAAAGGCTTGGGAACCGATCTTTGGCACTGCCGGCACCACCAATGCCCTTCACTGGAACGGCATGATGTTCCATCCCGGAGTGACCGCGCCGGCAAACACCAACTCGCTGACAGCGACGTTCGAGGCCTACCTGGTGGACACGACGACCGGGCAGCAAATCCCCGGTTCCAGCACCGACCCGATGGTGCTCGCCTTCACCAACATCTCCGATGGCCGGCCCGCCCTGAGTCTGGCGCAGAAGATCGTTGTGGCCTGGCCCGCGACAGCGACGAATTGGGTATTGGAAGCGGCAGACAGCCTCCCGTCTTCCAATTGGACCCAAATCACCAACGCGCCGGTCATCGTCGACGGCCAGCCGGCGGTAATCTTCGATGGCGTTCCGGCCCGGAAGTTCTTCCGCATGCGCCGCTCACCGTGAGTTTGCGTACTCCAAACGCGCGCGCGTTTCCCGGTTCGCCAGAGCCGGGAGCGCGCGGCGCTTTTACGCTGATCGAGCTCCTGGTGGTCATCGCCATCATCGCGATCCTGGCCGCGCTGTTGTTGCCCGCGCTGGCTCGCGCCAAGGAGTCGGCGCGTTCAACTCAATGCCTGGGCCAGATGAGGCAACTCGGACTTGCGGTTCGGCTCTACGCCGAAGACAACGCCGACGAGTTCCCTCGCAGCCAGCATTCCGCTTTCAGCCACGGCCAACTCACCTGGGGGCGAGCCGTCGCGCCGCAACTTGGGTCCGGCACGACCAACTGGACAAACTTGCTGGCGAGTGTCTACCACTGCCCGAGCGACCGGCGCACAACGCCGTGGAGTTACGGGCTGAATGTGTACTTCGAACTGGGGCCCGACGACGACTACGAGGGCAAACCGCAGACCTGGCGGCACATTGGGAGAGTGCCCAAACCGTCAGGCACCATCCTCTTTGCCGAGAACGCGTCCAGTGCTGACCACATCATGCCGAATTTCTGGACCGCGCCGCAGGATGCCGTGGACGTGCCCTCGCATCGCCACGGACAACGGTCGGTGTATAGCTTTGTAGACGGCCATGCGGCTTTGCGCGCTTTCAAGACCATTTACGATCCAGAGCGGAAGGTGGATTGCTGGCATCCGTCAAAAGCACAGTAACAGTTTCTAAGGCGGCGCGCTTCCCTCGAGGAAGCAGGCCGATCCTGGCCCTGTGACCCTCAGAGCGCGTCTTAGAAATGTGGGGCAGACATCCCGTCTGCCGGTTCCCTCTTCCTGCGGAGGAGGCGCCCCAAAGGCGCCGTCGGATCGGCACGACTCCCTAATTGGTCGTCCACGCCACCAGCCTGCCATCCCTGAAATGCAGGGCATAATCGCCTCCATACACGGTGACCTGCGAGCGCATCCTGGGTGCTGATGGCAAACCCATAGAGCGCATTTCGCTGATCGTCCGCTCGTAGTCTTTCTGCGCTTCCGCCTCCTGCCGCAGAGCCTCCCTGATGTTCTGCTTGATGCTTGAGTCTACGCTGCCGAGCGCCCTGCCCACCTCCCGGTAGGTCATTCCCGCGCGAAGCCGTGACGCAGCGTTTGCGTCGGCCATTCCCGTCTCATGGTGCGTCGCGCAACCCCCGAGCAAGCAGGCAATCACAATGAGAATCCCCGCCAATGCACTTCTGTTAGACTCTACCTCGCGGAAACTGCGGAAAAGATCTCTCACTTTTCCGGACTTGAATCCGGTTCGCCTTGTCGTCTTGCCGGGTTTCGTCTGCACTTCGGACTTCGCACTTCGGACTTCGGACTTCAATGTGTGTGATCTTCCAAATGTCAAATATCTTTGGCTGGTCTCCATTGTCTTCATTCGCGTGTGTTTTTTCCCGGAAGAATAGGGCAAAATCGACTTCCGCAAATAGAACCAAGGTGCTATCTGCGATACATTGCAACGAACCACCAAAGAATCTGTCATGTTTGAATGTGCGTCCTGAGAACAATACCCCTCTTGCTGGTTGTCATTTCGAATCCGGTCATGGCGCTTTTCGCCATTGAAACGCCCCGGAACCTGGTGAGTCGGGTCGGGGACGGCAGCATCGTCCTGCACTGGGACGGTGTGGCCGACACAAACCTTTCCGGGTATCGCGTTTACCGCGCGGCTTCCCTCAGCGGACCGTTTGGAGTTCAGAACCTGGCGTTGCTCACTTCTCCTTCCTATTGCGACGCGCGGGCGACAAACGGAGTCACCTGGTACTACCGCGTGACCGCGGTGGCCCAACCCGGCCAGGAAAGCGAGCCCTCAGCGGCAATCCAGGCCGCCGCGCGGCCGTTCGTCAGTGACGAGGATTTTCTCGAATACGTGCAACAGACTGCCTTCGATTACTTCTGGTACGAGTCCAATCCCGTCAATGGCATGGTTCGCGACCGCAGCACGCCCGCCTCCCCCTGCAGCATCGCCGCCGTTGGCTTTGGCCTGACCGCCATAGGCATCGGGATTGACCATGGCTGGATCACCCGCGCGCAAGGTCGCGCGCGCGTGCTCCAGACGGTGCGCAGCTTCTGGACCCTGCCACAAGGTGATCAAACGAGCGGCACGGCCGGGCACAACGGCTGGTTTTACCACTTCCTTGATATGCGCACGGGCCTGCGCTACACCCCCTTCCAGACCGAGTTATCCTCCATCGACACCGCCTTGCTGCTTGCCGGCATTCTCTACGCTGGCGAGTACTTCGACGGCCCACATCCCGACGAGGTCGAAATCCGGCAATTGGCAGAAGCCATCGCCAACCGCATCGACTGGAACTGGATGGCGCAAGGCACGAACGTGTTGTCGATGGGCTGGATGCCTGGCTCGGGGTTCCTCGCCTCCAAGTGGATTGGCTACAACGAGGCGAGCATCCTTTACATCCTCGGGCTTGGGGCTGAAATCAACCCGCTGCCGGCCTCGTCCTGGGACCGGTGGACCGCAGGCTACCGCTGGGCCACGAACTATGGTCAGGCTTATGTTCCATTCGCGCCGCTGTTCGGCCATCAGTATTCCCAATGCTGGCTCGACCTGCGTCATACGGCAGACAATTACATGCGCGGCAAGAGCATCACCTATTTTGAGAATTCGAGGCGCGCCACGATCGCGCAACGTGCCTACTGCGCCGCCAACCCCAAGGGTTACGGCTATTCCACGAACGTTTGGGGGCTGACCGCCTGCGATGGCCCCGGCGGTTACTCGGCTCGCGGGGCACCGCCTCCGGAAAACGACGACGGAACAATCGCGCCCACCGCGCCGGGGGGATCCATGCCCTTTGCCCCTGAATACTGTCTCCCGGCTTTGCGTACGATGTATGACCGCTACCGAGCCCAGATCTGGACCGGTTACGGCTTCCGGGACGCCTTCAATCTGCGGCAGAATTGGTGGGCCAGCGACGTCCTCGGGATCGATGAAGGCCCAATCGTTGTCATGATCGAGAACCATCGCTCTCAGAGTGTTTGGCGGCTCTTCATGAAGAACAAACAAGTCCAGCGCGGCTTGAAACGCGCCGGCTTCGCTCCACTACCCAGTGTCGCGCCTCGTGTGCGGGCGGTGCCGGAGCAAGGCAGTGTCACCCTCGAATGGGATTCCGTGCTGTCTGGAACCTACCAGGTGGAGTATTCTGCGAATCTTGCCCATTGGTTCCCGTCCCCGACAGGACATGTGCTTGCCGATAATGCACCGGTTGCGCGCTGGCTGGATACCGGTCCGCCGGCCACTCTCAGCTCACCTTTCTACGTGGCCGCCCGGTTTTACCGCGTCTACCAACTCGGGCCGCCGTGACCCAGCTCAGCAATTCACGTTGCGGATTTTTCATGCAAGGTTGCAGCGCTGTTCGGCGCGCTCGGAGAGACGCGCCCTACCCTTCGGCGTGCTCGGAGAGACGCGCCCTACCGTGCGGTGCGCTCGGAGACGCGCCCTACCGTTCGTCGCGCTCGGAGACGCGCCCTACCGCTTTACTGAAGTTTTCAAAGGTAGGGCGCGTCCGTCCCGGCGCGCCGAGGCCTGTCAGGCGGCATTATGAATTGCTGTCCCCGCCAACCACCGCTTGATCATCCGAACGGCCGCCCGCACCATACGCAAACATGGCTGAACCGCTGAAACTCGTCCGGATTCCTTCGCTCAGAACCGTCGCGGAATTCCGCCAGCATCTTGCGGCCCTCGGGCTCGAGTTGCCGTGCGACGAGGCGATCGCGACGGGCTCCAACTCGCCGCTTGCCCAACCCGTGCCTCACCTTGAACTAAACGGCAAACGGATCGCCAATCGTTGTTGCATTCATCCAATGGAAGGCTGGGACGGCACAACTGATGGCGGGATCACCGATGACGTTTTACGGCGGTGGCAGCGCTTCGGCGAGAGCGGCGCCAAGCTCATCTTCGGCGGCGAAGCCATGGCTGTCCGCCCGGATGGCCGGGCCAATCCCAACCAACTCATGATCCTGGAGCGGACCAAGAGCGGCCTTGCCAGATTGCGCGAAACGCTGCTGCGCGCCCATCGCGAGCGTTACGGTACGGCCGACGAGCCGGTTATCGGATTCCAACTCACGCATTCGGGCAGGTTCTGCAAACCCAACGAAAAAACCCGTTTTGAATCCAGAGTGGCCTATCGCCACCCGCTCCTGGACCGTCGATTCAATGTCGTCAGCGATGCCCAAGTCTGGACTGACGACGACCTCGACCGCCTCATCGACGACTACGTCGCGGCTGCCCGGGTTGCTCGTGACGTTGGGGCCGACTTCGTCGACATCAAGCACTGCCACGGTTATCTCCTGCACGAGCTCCTGAGCGCTCATACGCGTGCGGGCAAGTATGGCGGCTCGTTTGAAAACCGCACCCGTTTCCTGCGCGACACGGTCCAGGCCATTCGCGCCGACGGCAACAAGATCGATCTGGCCGTGCGGCTCAGCGCGTTTGATTTCGTTCCGTTTCGCCCCGACCCGGCGCTTTCGCAACCTGGCAAACCCGGTCCGGGGATCCCGGAAGATTACTCCCAATGTCTTCCCTACCTCTACGGTTTCGGCGTCAATGCCCAAAACCCCATCGAGTATGACCTTTCCGAAGCGCATCAATTTGCTGACCTCTGCGGCCGGCTCGGCGTGAAACTGCTCAACCTCTCCGCCGGCTCCCCTTACTACAACCCCCACATTCAGCGCCCGGCCGCCTACCCTCCCTCCGATGGATACCAACCGCCGGAGGATCCGCTGGTGGGCGTGGCCCGGCAGATCCACGCAACGCGGCAGATCAGGGCCCGAGCGCCGAAGCAACTCGTGATCATCGGCACGGCCTACAGCTACCTGCAGGAGTATCTGCCGCACGTCGCCCAGGCCGTGATCCGCCAGCAGTGGACGGACATGGTCGGGATTGGGCGCATGGTCTTGTCATACCCGTCAATCTTTATGGACGCCCTCCACTCGGGCCAATTGGCGTCCAAGTCGATTTGCCGGACGTTCAGCGATTGCACGACCGCCCCGCGCAACGGGATGATAAGCGGGTGTTATCCCCTGGACAGGTATTACAGCAGTAAACCCGAATTCGAGCGGCTCAAGGCGATCAAGAAAGCCGGGAAATAGCCGGGTTCTGGCACGGCAGGTGCTCTGTTGAGTCAGGCCTGGTTTTATTCCGTGGCTTAGGGCTTTTGGCAAGGTGGGGGCAGGCCTTGAGGACACTTGAACGCTTGAATCGCGTACTGCTAACACGGTTCGGTCTGGCACGCGGCCCCGGTGGACTACCCGGGGCGATCCCTTTTGCGCCCGTGGTTGCCTTGTTTTTGGCCATGCCCTGCCAATCAATTGGATCCCCGGCCGCCGCAACCAATGGGGTTGTGTCACCACCCCGGCAGGCAATCACCTCTCTGGCCGAGCTGCGCCGCACTGAGCCCCATTTCACGAACCGGCCCGTCTCCATCGAGGCGGTGGTTCTGTGCTTCGACCGGGAGTGGCGGCAGCTCTATATCAACGATGGAACCACCACGGAGTACTTGCCGGAGGAGTATTTTGGCGGGGATGTGACGGCCGGAGACGCCGTGCGTTTTACCGGCACCACCGAACTCCGCAACGGCAGTCTGGCCGTCAAGGGAGGCCGATTGGAAATCCTGGGGCGCAAGCCGTTACCCCCGGCGAAATCAATCCTCTTGCCACAGCTTCAAACGACCTTGGGTGAGTGGGTCAGTGTGACGGGACAGGTGCGCGTTGCCGAAACCTCGCTTGGGCGTTTGGTGCTCCTCCTGGAGGAGGCCGGGATGACGTGCGTGGTCCAGGTCATGGGCATTCCGCAAACCGGTGATCTCGGAGTCCTGATCGGCGCGAAAATTCAGGCCACGGGCATCAATACAAGCCGTTCCGAAGGAAGCCGGCTCCGCCGGAATGTCGTTGTCAGTGGCCGCAGCCAACTGCGAATCGTTGGCCGCGCTTATGACCATCGCAAATCGCGGGTCGCTTCGGTCGAATCGCTGCTCAACCGTCAACTGGGCCCCTGGACCAACAGACCGGTCCATTTGAGCGGCGTGGTTTTGGCGTACGAGCGCGGGTCGCACATCCTGGTGCAGGACCCTACGGGATCGATCCGGGCGCGTGTGCTGCAAGAGACACTCATTGGCGACGCCGAGCGTGTGGACCTGTGGGGCCGCCTCACCATAACTCCCGAGGAGGTCCTGCTCACGGAAGCGTGGTTCGAACCAATCAAGAGCAGGCCCGCCGAATCTCAGAGCGCTTCAATCGCAAATCCGGCCCCCCAACGCGGCGGTGCGGCCAATGCGCTGACCAGGGTGCAACAGGTCCGCGATTGTCCGAATGGCGCGGAGGTCCCCGTGAAACTGCGGGGAGTCCTGACCTACGTCGACCGGCAGTGGCAATCAGGATTCCTGCAGGACTCTTCCGGAGCCGTGTATCTCACCCTCGTCAACTCGGAAGCGCGCGCAGGCGATTTTGTTGAGGTCACGGGCCTCACCAAGGCAGGGGGTTTCGCGCCCATCGTGGAAGTCCAGGAACTGCGGATCCTCGACCGCACCAGCTTCCCTTCGCCGGTCAAAACCGATGTGTCAGATCTCACCGAAGGGCAATACGACGCGCGGTGGGTTCAACTGGAGGGCGTCGTGCGGCAGGTGCAACAGGACTGGGGCCACGCGCGGCTGCTGCTGAGCAGTCCTCACGGCCCATTCAAAGCCACCATTCCGGAAGTTGAACGCCCGGCTTTGACGAACCTGGTTAACGTGCTGGTCAGCGTCAAAGGAGCGTGCGGTTCGGACCTCAATGCCAAAGGACAGGTGACGGGGATCAGCCTGCACGTGCCCGGCTTGGAGCATCTCACACCACTCGAGCCCATCCCCTCGGACCCCTTTGAAGTGGACCTGGCACCCGTCTCCTCAGTCGCGACCTTCGTACCCGGCCAAACCGTCAGCCGCCGGGTCAAGGTGCGAGGAGTCATCAGCGCAGTTCTGCCCGGAGGCGTGTTCTACTTGCAGGATGAAACCGGCGGCATCCGGGTCCACCTCGAAACCGAGGGTCCGCTGGTTGCGGGAAGACGCGTGGATGTGATTGGTTTTCCCGCTCCCGGCGATCACTTTCCATTCCTGGACGATGCCATTGTTCGCAGTTGGAACATGGAACAAAAAGCCGTGCCGATTCGGACAACCGCGGAGGAGATCATTGCCAAAGGGACAAACGACTCCATGATGGTTGAATTGGATGCGACCGTGCTCCAGTACTCCGATCGCTCGGTCCGGGGCAAGTTTGTTCTTCAAGACGGAAATATCGTGTTCAGCGCGCTGTTTATGCGCCGGCTCGGCGACGGGACGTTGCCGGTGGTGCGCAGCGGCAGCAAAGTGCGGCTGCGGGGCGTTTGCCGCAACAACGTTGGCGGCACGCAATTGGGCGAGTCGTTTCGCCTCCTCATTTTCGATCCGTCGTCCGTCCAGGTTCTGGAGGGTGTCCCCTGGTGGACCGCCCGTCACACGCTGGGGCTCCTCGGCGGGGTAAGCCTGTTGGCCCTCATTCTCCTGGCCTGGACCGGCATGCTCCGCCGGCAGGTCCGGCGGCAAACCCAGGTAATCCGGAGGGAATTGAAAGCGCGCAACGCGGTAGCCGAATCTCTGGCCTACGAGCGCGACCTTCTGAAGACCCTCATGGACAACTCTCCGGATGCCATTTACTTCAAAGACCTCGAGTCCCGGTACGTCCGGTTTAGCAAATCGACGGTTGAGAGTTTCTATCGCCTTGCGCTCGAGCGCCACTCCCTCGCCCACGGCGGCAACGGGGCCGACTCGCTGCCGGCGGAACTGGCCAGCCTGGAGGAATTCGAGCAGCAGTTGGTGGGAAAGTCCGACTTTGACTTCTTCGACGAGGGGCACGCGGGAGAAACCCGCGAACAGGAGCGCGAGATCATCAGGACCGGCCGCCCTTTGCTGGGTCACCTGGAATACCGCGGTTCCGGTGCTGGCACCCCCTCATGGTCGCTCGTCAGCAAGATGCCCTGGCGCGACAAGCACGGCCGGATCGTTGGCACGTTCGGGTTCTCGAAGGACATTACCTCGATCAAAGAGGCTGAAGCCAAGCTGGAAAGCACGCATCGCGAGCTGTTGATCGCCTCCCGCCAGGCCGGGATGGCGGAGGTGGCCA
>Ga0073934_10011111_pt1 | contig 10992 bp, 11 predicted proteins | sample LarsenN4metaG_FD_76834 | JGI IMG/M metagenome (GOLD analysis project Ga0073934, IMG submission 76834) | Hot spring sediment bacterial and archeal communities from British Columbia, Canada, to study Microbial Dark Matter (Phase II) - Larsen... ...
CTACGTCACCTTCTTCCGCGGCACGCCGCTGTTCGTGCAGATCCTGCTCGTGCACTTCGCGCTCATGCCGACGCTGGTGCACCCCGACGGCGGCTGGCTGCTCGGCGGCGAGGTGGCGCGCACCTTCCGCCAGGAGCACGGCGCGTTCTTCAGCGGCTGCCTGGCGCTCAGCCTGAACGCCGGCGCCTACATCAGCGAGATCTTCCGCGCCGGCATCCAGAGCATCCACCGCGGCCAGACCCAGGCCGCCTACAGCCTGGGCTTGACGCACGTGCAGGCGATGCGCTTCGTGGTGCTGCCGCAGGCCTTCAGGCGCATGGTGCCGGCGCTCGTCAACGAAGGCGTCACGCTGATCAAGGACAGTTCGCTCGTCTCGGCGATCGGGCTGGCCGAGCTGGCGCTGGCGGCGCGCACCGTGGCCGGCGCGTACTCGCGCTACTGGGAGCCCTACCTGGCCATCTCGGCCATCTACCTCGTGCTGACGCTGGCGCTGTCGCTGCTGGCGCGCCGCCTCGAGGCGCCCGAGCACCTGCGCGGCCGCTAGGCTCCCCCGCAAGCGTTGCTGCGACGCAACAAATTCACCCTCGATTACGGGAGGGCCGGCTCGTCGCACCTAGACTCTGCGGGTTTCCACTCATCAAGAAACGCACCATGAAGAAGACGAGCATCCTGATCCCGACCGCGATCGCCCTGGCCGCCGCCGCGGGCGCCGCGCAGGCGCAGACCCCGGCGCCGAGTTCCTCGCAGCTCAACCTGTACGGTCTGGTCGACGTGAGCTACGGCAAGAGCCTGTTCGCCGACGTGTTCCGTCGCGAAAAGGCCGACTTCCACTCCGGTGGCGACAACTTCTCCAGCTAAGGCAACTCCACCACCCGGATCGGCATCAAGGGCGCGGTGGACGTGGGCTCGGGCTACAAGATGAACTTCCGCTTCGAGACCGGCGGCATCGACAGCGAAGGCGGCGTCAACCGCGACCCCGACACCGGCGAGAGCGGCCCGTTCTTCCGCCGCCAGGCCTGGCTCGGCGTCTCCGGCGGCTTCGGCGAGGCCCGCCTGGGCCGGCAGGACTCGGTGCCCTTCCAGGTGATGGGCGAGTACGACTTCAACGGCCAGTCCAACGGCGTCTCGGCGCTCGGCTACTCGCTGGTGGCGCCGTGGCTGCCGGGGCGCCAGTCGCGCTCGCTGCAGTACATCACGCCGACCTTCGGCCCGGTGAAGGCGCACTTCGGCTTCGTGCCCAAGGGCAACCGCGGCCCCAACGCCAAGGCGGTGGTCTCGGCGGCGGCCAAGGTCAACCTGGGTGACCTGTCGGCGGCCGTGGCCTACCAGAGCAAGGACAGCTCGGCCACCAAGGACTTCGCGTCGATCGCCGGCAGCTACGACTTCAAGGTCGTCAAGGTGTCGCTCGGCTACGCCGACGGCGGCAAGTTCGCCTCCGGCGGCACCGGCCATGGCCCGAGCCTGGGCGTGAACGTGCCGATCGGCAGCTTCAACGTCGGCGCGCACTACGGCCAGAACCTCGACGACGACCTGAAGATCCGCTCGGTCGAGGTCTACGCCAACTACGAGGTGTTCAAGAACACCTACGCCTACGTCGAAGCCGGCAACTGGAAGACCAGCCTCGCCGTCAACCCGCTCGACGCCGCGGCCAAGACCAAGGGCACGGGCTACGCGGTGGGCGTGATCTTCGTGTTCTGATCGGTCGCCCCGGTCCGCTGTTTCTGCAAGGCCCGCGCTGCTTCGGCAGCGCGGGCTTTTTCGTTTGCTCAGCCGCGCGGGTGGTGGCGGGCGTGCAGCAGCTTGAGCCGCTCGCGCGCCACGTGGGTGTAGATGGTGGTGGTGGCGATGTCGGCGTGGCCGAGCAGCATCTGCACCGCTCGCAAGTCGGCGCCGTGGTTGAGCAGGTGGGTGGCGAAGGCATGGCGCAGGGTGTGCGGCGACAGCGGCACCGTCACGCCGGCGCGCACGGCGTAGTGCTTGATGAGCTTCCAGAACATCTGGCGCGTCATGGCGCCGGCGCGCCGCGTGACGAAGAGTGCGTCGCTCCGGCGCGCGCCGAGCAGCACCGGCCGGCCCTCGGCCAGCCAGCGCGTCAGCCAGCCGTGCGCCTCCTCGCCGAAGGGCACCAGGCGCTCGCGCGCGCCTTTGCCGCTGACGCGCAGCACGCCCTCGGCCAGCCCGAGCTGCACGGTCTTGAGCCCCACCAGCTCGCTGACGCGCAAGCCGCTGGCGTACATCAGCTCGAGCATGGTGCGGTCGCGCAGGCCGAGCGGCGTGCCGGTGTCGGGCGCGCCGAGCAGCGCCTCCACCTGCGCCTCCGACAGCACCTTGGGCACGCGCAGCGGCTGGCGCGCCGCCAGCAGCTTGAGCGTGGGATCGGCCGCCACCCGCCGCTCGCGCAGCGCCCAGCGGAAGTAGCGCTTGAAGACGGTAAGCCGCCGGTTGGCCGTGCTCGCCTTGGTGAGCGCGTGGCGCGCCGAGATGTAGCCGAGCAGGTCGGCCTCGCCGGTCTCGTCGAGGCAGCGGCCGCGCTCGGCGGCCAGCCAGTCGGCGAACAGGGTCAGGTCGCGCCGGTAGGCCGCGAGCGTCAGCGTCGACAGTCCGTCTTCCACCCACAGGGCGTCGACGAAGCGGTCGATGCCGGCCGCGCTCGCGGCCGCCGGGCCGCTCACTCCAGGGTCAGCTTCTGCTGCGTGACGACGCGCTGGTAGACCTCGAGCTCGGCCTTCATCTGCGCGGCGAACTGCTCGGGCGTGTTGCCGATGACGAGCGAGCCGGTGTCCTCGATGCGCTTGCGCACGCTGGCGTCCTCGAGCGCCTTGCGCACCGCGGCGTTGACCTTGTCGACGACCTCGCGGTTTACGCCCTTGGGCGCCAGCACGCCGTAGTAGGCCATGCGGTTCACCGGCTCCAGGCCCACCTCCTTGAAGGTGGGCACGTTGGGCAGCTGCGCCAGGCGCTGCGGCGCCGCCACCACGATGGGCACGAGGCGGCCGTCGCGGATGAAGGGCAGCGCCGAAGGCAGGTTGTCGAAGATCACCTGCACCTGGCCGGCCACCGTGTCGTTGAGCGCCGGGCCGGCGCCGCGGTAGGGAATGTGCGTCATGAACACGCCGGCCAGGCTCTTGAAGAGCTCGGTCTGCAGGTGGCCGATGCCGCCGGTGCCCGAGCTGGCGTAGCTGTACTTGCCCGGGCTCTTCTTGAGCACCTCGATGAAGGTCTTGTAGTCCTTGGCCGGGAAGCTCGGGTGCACCGCGATGATGTTGGGCGTGGCCGCGATGTTGATCACCGGCACCATGTCGGTGGCGGGGTTGTAGCCGATCTTCGGGTTGATGGCCGGGTTGGCGGCCGTGGTGCTCACGGTGGCCATGCCGAGCACGTGCCCGTCGGGCGGCGACTTGATCATCTCGAGCGCACCGACCGAGCCGCCGCCGCCGGCCTTGTTCTCCACCAGCACCTGCTGGCCGAGCGAGGCGGACATGGCCGGCGCGACGATGCGCGCCACGATGTCGGTGGTGCCGCCGGGCGCGAAGGGCACGATCAGCCGCACCGGCTTGCTGGGATAGGGCTGAGCGGCGGCCAGGAGCGGCGCCGCGGCGAGCACGCCGCCGGCCACGATGCCGAGCAGGGTCTTGATGCGCATGGGGTGATGTCTCCGTTGTTCGACAGTGCTGGGGGTGGGGGGAAGTTCAGCCGGCCTCGCCGAGCAGGCCGGCGCGCAGGGCTCGGTCGTAGGGCCGCTCGCCGACGAAGGCGCGCAGCAGCGCGGCGTAGAAGTCCTCGCCCGCGAACGGGCCGCCACGCAGTTTGCCATTGACGATCAAGGCCATGCCGCGCCCGGGCTCGTAGTCGAGGTCGACCACGTCGCCGCGCGCCACGGTGCCGATGCGGTCCACGGCCTGGTGGAAGGCGGCCATGCGCTCGCGCAGCGCCGCCAGCGCCGCCGGCGGCGTGTTGCGCGAGACGCCCTTGTCGAAGGCCTTGCTGAACTCGGTGGCCGGCGCCTCGTGCAGCAGCACCAGGCGCAGGCGGCGCGCGCCGGTCTGCTCGAGGACCGCGGCGGCGCCGCGCACGCGCGTGGGCAGGTACAGCGCCGCCACGTAGCCCTTGAACCAGGCCACCTGGCGCACGCCGGTGCCGTTGAGCACGAGTTCGTGGCCGCCCAGCGTGATGCGGGCGTCCAGGCGGACGCCTTCGACGGTGACGGCATCGGGCTGGGCGCGCGCGGTGAGCGGCAGTGCCAGCGCCGACGCCAGCGGCAGCGCGAGCGGCAGCGCGAGCGGCAGCGCGAGCGGCAGCGAGAGCGGCACGAGCGGCAACGCGAGCGGCATCACCAGCAGGCGGCGGCGCAGGTGGCACGGGGTGGACGACATGGCTTCCTCAACGCGAATCATCGCAAAGCCGCCGACCCTGCTGCCTGTGGGAACCCACGTTGGGGTGAACCCCGAGGCAACCCCTGGCAGACTCGGGACGCCCATGCCCGACGCCCTGCTCCTGCTGCCCGACTTCGCCCTCATCGTCACGGGCTACCTGATCTGCCGCCACACGCCGCTCGACCGCAAGGTGTGGGACGGCGCCGAGCGGCTCGTCTACTACCTGCTGTTCCCGGCGCTGCTCTTCACCTCGATCGTGAAGAACCCGATCGCGCCCGGCACGGCGCTGCCGATCGTCTTGGCGGCGCTCGTCATCGTCGCCACCGGCGTCGCGCTGGCCTATGCGCTGCGCGGGCTGCCCGGCGTGGACGCGCGGCTGCACGCCTCGGGCGCGCAGACCGCGTTCCGCTTCAATTCCTACGTCTGCCTGGCGCTGGCCGAGCGCCTGGCCGGCGCGCCGGGCCTCGCGTGGACCGCGCTCATCGTCTCGGTGAGCGTGCCGCTGTGCAACGTGGCCGCGGTGTGGCCGCTGGCGCGCCACGGCGGGCAGGGCTACCTGCGCGAGCTGGTGCGCAACCCGCTGATCGTTTCCACCGTGGCCGGACTGGTGTGCAACCTGCTCGGGCTGAAGCTGCCGGAGCTCGCCGCGACCACGCTCAACCGCATCGGCGCGGCGGCGCTGCCGCTCGGGCTGATGGCGGTGGGTGCGGGCCTGCAGATGGGCGCGCTGCGCGAAGGGCCGGGCCTCGCGGCGGCGCTGCTCGGCATCCGCCACCTGGCGCTGCCGGCGGTGGGCATCGCGCTGGCGCTCACGCTCGCGCTCACGCCGCCGCAGCAGGCCATCGTGGTGGCCTACGCGGCGATGCCCACCGCCTCCAGCGCCTACGTGCTGGCGGTGCGCATGGGCGGGCATGGCGGCTACGTGGCCGGGCTGGTCACGGTGAGCACGCTGATCGGCATGCTCGGGCTGCCGCTGGCGCTGGCGGTGCTGGCGGCGCTGCGCTGAAGCGCGGACGCGCGGCGCCGCACGCCGCTTCAGACCGCGAGCGCCCAGTCGATGTGCTCGCGCACCAGCGGGTCGGCCGCCTCGCGCGCGTCCGCGAGCGCGGCGCGCACCGCGTCGTCCCCGGTGGCGCGCAGGGCATTGCCCAGCGCCACCGCGAGGTTGCGCCGCCAGCGCGGGTAGCCGATGCGCCGCATCGCGCTGCCCGCCGTGCGCCCGAGCCACTCGGCCTCGCTCCAGCGCCACAGCTCCAGCAGCCCGGCCGCGCCGAGGCCGTGGCGCTCGTCGAAGTCCGTGAGCGGCGTGCGCACGGCGAACTTGTTCCACGGGCAGACGAGCTGGCAGTCGTCGCAGCCGTAGATGCGGTTGCCGATCAGCGGCCTGAGCGCCGGCGGGATCGGTCCGTGCAGTTCGATCGTCAGGTAGCTGATGCAGCGCCGCGCGTCCAGCCGGTACGGCGCCACGATCGCCCCGGTGGGGCAGGCCGTGATGCAGGCGCTGCAGTGGCCGCAGTGCGCCTCGGTCGGCCCGTCGTGCGGCAGCTCCAGGTCGACGAAGATCTCGCCCAGGAAGAACATCGAGCCGCCCTCGCGGGCCAGCGCCAGCGTGTGCTTGCCGCGCCAGGCGATGCCGGCGCGCGCCGCCAGTTCCACCTCGAGCACGGGCGCGGAGTCGGTGAACACGCGGTGGCCGAGCGCGCCCACCTCGTGCTGCAGCCGCTCGGCCAGCTGCTGCAGCCGCGTGCGCAGCACCTTGTGGTAGTCGCGTCCACGCGCGTAGACCGACACCACCGCCTCGCCCGGCTGCCGCAGGCGCGCGAGTTCACGTTCGGCCCAGTCGGGCGGCGCGTCGCGCGGCAGATAGGGCAGCCGCGCGCTGATCACGCTCACCGTGCCGGGCAGCAGCTCGGCCGGGCGGGCGCGCTTGGACCCGTGCCGCGCCATGTAGTTCATCTCGCCGTGGAAACCCGCGGCGAGCCAGTCGCGCAAGCCCGGCTCGGCGGTGGTGAGATCGATGCCCGTGATGCCGATCTGGGAGAATCCGAGCTCATGCGCCCAACGCCGCAGTTGCGAGACGAGGTGCAAAGCGCGCATGAAGGCATTCTAGAAACGCGCGTCCTGCACTGGCCCGACGAGGCCGCCTGCGTGTCGTTCGCAGCGCGGCTGGCCCGGCACCCCTCGATCGCCGACGCCTTCATCGAACTGCAGGGGCCGCTCGGCGCCGGCAAGACCACCTTCGCGCGTCACCTGCTGCGCGCGCTCGGCATCGGCGGCCGCGTGAAGAGCCCGAGCTACGCGGTGCTCGAGCCGTACCGCGCCGGTGCGATCGAGATCTCGCACTTCGACTTCTTCCGCTTCGACGATCCGCGCGAGTGGGAGGACGCGGGCTTCCGCGAGGTGTTCGCGCGCGCCGGCCTCAAGCTCGCGGAATGGCCCGACAAGGCGCGCGGCATGCTGCCGCGGCCCGACCTCGTGCTGCACATCGAGCCGGTGGGCAACGGCGAGCGCGAGGTCACGGTGCAGGCGCTGAGCGCGCGCGGTGTGGAGCTGCTGGCATGAGGCACCCGCCCGCTCGCCGGCGCATGCTGCGCGGTGCGGGCGAGCTGCTGCTGCTGCTCAGCGCGCCGCAGATCGTGTCCACCGCCTGGGGCGCCGGCATCCTGGCCGTGCGGCTGTGGCCGGCGCGCGAGTACACGCGGCTCACCATCGAGTCCGACCAGCCGCTCGCCGCGCGCCACCTGCTCGTCGAGGCGCCGTCCCGGCTGGCCGTGGACATCGACGGCCTGGAGCTCGACGGCGCGCTGCGCGAGCTGGTCGGCAAGGTGCGCACCGACGACCCCTTCATCGCCGGCGTGCGGGTCGGCCAGTTCCAGCCGCGCGTGGTGCGCCTGGTGTTCGACCTCAAGCAGCCGGTGCGCCCCGAGCAGTTCACGCTGCTGCCGGTGGCGCCCTACCAGCACCGGCTGATCTTCGACCTCTACCCGGTGCAGGAGGCCGACCCGCTGCTGGCGCTGATCCGCGACAAGGAGGCGGCCAGCGAGCGCGCCGCGCAGGCCGTGCAGGACGCGCTCGGCGAGCTGATCGCGCGCGTCGACAAGCCGGGGCTGCCCGGCCCCGGGGCTCCCGCGGCGACCCCGGCCCCCGTACCCCCGGCCGCCGCGCCCGCCGGCCCGACCACGCCCGCCTCGGCGGTGCCGTTCACGCCCGCACCGCCGCCCCCGGCCGCCCCGCCCGCCCCGGCCACCGCGGCCGAGAGGCAGAAGATCGCGCGCCTGGTCATCGTCGCGCTCGACCCCGGCCACGGCGGCGAGGACCCGGGCGCCATCGGCCCCACCGGCCTGCGCGAGAAGGACGTGGTGCTGGCCGTGGCGCTGGCGCTGCGCGACCGCCTGAACGCGCTGCCCAACATGCGCGTCATGCTCACGCGCGACGGCGACTACTTCGTGCCGCTGCAGGAGCGCGTGCGCAAGGCGCGCCGCGTGCAGGCCGATCTCTTCGTCAGCATCCACGCCGACGCCTTCTTCAGGCCCGAGGCACGCGGCGCCAGCGTCTTCGCCCTCTCGACGCGCGGCGCCACCAGCGCCGCGGCGCGCTGGATGGCCGACCGCGAGAACAGCGCCGACCAGGTCGGCGGCGTGAACGTGGCGCGCGTCAAGGACCCGCAGCTGCTGCGCGCCATGCTCGACATGAGCACCGCGGCACAGATCAAGGACAGCCTCAAGCTCGGCGGCGAGGTGCTGGGTCACCTGGGCCGGGTGGGCCGCCTGCACAAGAAGGAGGTCGAGCAGGCCGGCTTCGCGGTGCTCAAGGCGCCCGACATCCCGAGCATCCTCGTCGAGACCGCCTTCATCTCCAACCCGGAGGAGGAGGCCAAGCTGCGCGACGCGCGCTACCGCCGGCAGCTCGTCGAGGCGCTGGCCGCGGGCATCCAGCGCTACTTCGCGCGCAATCCGCCGCTGGCCAGGCAGCGGCTGATGTGAGCGCGCGCCGCATGGACGCCTGAAACGGCAACGGCCCCATCGGGGCCGTGCGTTCGGTCGGCTGCCCGCGGGCAGCCGGAGAGGAGAAAGACGTTCAGGCGCGGCGGCGGCGTCCGACGGCACCGGCGGCGGCCAGAGCCAGACCCACCAGCGCCAGGCTGGCCGGCTCGGGCACCCGGGTCGGCGCGGTGATCGTCGCCCACAGGCCCACCGAGTTCGTGCCGCCTTCCTGGCTGTCGAAGAACGACTGGATGCTGTTCGCGGCGGTTCCGAAGCCGAGCAACTGGATCGTGTACTCCACGCCAGCGACGCTGAATGCCGAGGTGAGGTCGAGGTTCTGGAACGTGATGCGGTCGGCGCAGGGGTTGCCGGGCTGCGACGGGTAGGTGCAAGGCGTCACGTTCGGCGTCTCGTCGATCAGGAACCGGAACGAGAAGGTCTGGTTGACCGGGGTCGCCCCCGCCACCGCGGTGAGCAGGTTCAGGGTCACGCCCGAAGCCGCGCCGTTGATCGGGTTGTTGTAGTGACGAAGCGTGCCGAGCTGGAACACGGTGTCGGTGGCATAGGTGCCGGCCGGCGGGTTCAGCGGATCGAAGCCGAGGCCGCTCTGGCCGTTGGGCCCACTGCCCCAACGGATATCCCAGAAGGCGCCGTTGGCCCCCTCGGTGATGCCGGTCCCCCCGGTGACGTTGGTCCAGTCAGGCGTCGTGCTGTTGATGGTGATGTTGGCGGCGCCGGCGGCAAGTGACGCCGAAGCCAGCACGGTCGCGACGAGTTTCTTGATCATGATCCCCTCTTCTCCGATCTCGCGGGCTCAGGCAGATCGCCTGCCCCCACATGCCGCAAGAAACTCCATGCCGGGGCCAGGGTCCGAGATCACGGACCGTACCAGGCCGAAAAACGCGCCGCGCCACAACACCTTGCGGCGGCGACCGCCACGCGCGCGGCCTCCGCATGTCAAGCTCGCCGACAGGGGACCGAGCCTGCCAGACCGCCCCGGGCCTTGCAGGAGGCCGACGTCGGTCGGCCTCAGCAGCCCGTCCTGGCTGACGTGCGCCCGCTCAGCGCGTCGGTCTGTCAACCCCCCTGCTGAATCGTCAAGAATCGCTTCTGATCGAGCAACGCCTCTTGGCCGCACCGCATCGTCGACGCCGTCGAGGCCGCGCTGGACCGCCCGTTCGGGGACGCCCTGCGCCGGGAGCGCGCGCTGTTCCAGCAGGGCATCGCGAACCCCAACCGACAGGACGCCGGCATGAACCCCTCCTCCGCCTCGAAGCCCCGCTTCCACTGGGACGACGCGTTCCTGCTCGACGCGCAGCTCACCGACGACGAGCGCATGGTGCGCGACGCCGCCCAGACCTACTGCCAGGAGCGGCTCGCGCCGCGCGTGACGCAGGCGTTCCGCAACCACAGCACCGAGCCGGCGATCTTCCGCGAGATGGGCGCGCTCGGCCTGCTCGGCCCGACCATCCCCGAGGCCTACGGCGGCCCCGGCCTCGGCTACGTGAGCTACGGGCTGATCGCGCGCGAGGTCGAGCGAATCGACTCGGGCTACCGCTCGATGATGAGCGTGCAGTCCTCGCTGGTGATGGTGCCGATCTTCGAGTTCGGCAACGAGGCGACAAAGCAGAAGTACCTGCCCAAGCTGGCCAGCGGCGAGTGGATCGGCTGCTTCGGCCTCACCGAGCCCGACCACGGCTCCGACCCCGGCAGCATGGTCACGCGCGCGCGCAAGGTGGCCGGCGGCTACCGCCTCACGGGCACCAAGATGTGGATCAGCAACGCGCCGATCGCCGACGTCTTCGTCATCTGGGCCAAGGACGACGAAGGCCAGATCCGCGGCTTCGTGCTCGACAAGGGTGCCGCCGGGCTGTCGGCGCCGCTCATCGAGGGCAAGGTCGGGCTGTGCGCCAGCATCACCGGCGAGGTGGTGATGGACAACGTCTTCTGCCCCGAGGAGAACGCCTTCCCCGAGGTGCGCGGCCTGAAGGGCCCGTTCACCTGCCTGAACAGCGCGCGCTACGGCATCTCGTGGGGCGCCCTCGGCGCCGCCGAAGACTGCTACCAGCGCGCGCGCCAGTACGTGCTCGACCGCAAGCAGTTCGGCCGCCCGCTGGCCGCCAACCAGCTGATCCAGAAGAAGCTCGCCGACATGCTGACCGAGATCACGCTCGGCCTGCAGGGCTGCCTGCGCCTGGGCCGCATGCGCGAGCAGGGCATCGCCGCGGTGGAGCTGACCTCGATCGTCAAGCGCAACTCGTGCGGCAAGGCGCTGGACATCGCGCGCCTGGCGCGCGACATGATGGGCGGCAACGGCATCTCCGACGAGTTCGGCGTCGCGCGCCACCTCGTCAACCTCGAGGTCGTCAACACCTACGAGGGCACGCACGACGTGCACGCGCTGATCCTGGGCCGCGCCATCACCGGCATCGCGGCGTTCGCCAACTGAAGCGCCGCGGCAGCGACGAGGCCCGGCCATGAACCCCGACCGCGACGTGCACTTCAGGCACTGGCCGCCGCTCGTGCCGCGCCACCTGACGCTGCCGCAGACCCATCTGTTCCACAACGCCGAGGTGTCGGCGGCGCGTTACCCCGACAAGCCGTTCATCGTCTTCTACGACAGCACCCTCGGCTTC
>Ga0073934_10011112_pt1 | contig 10992 bp, 11 predicted proteins | sample LarsenN4metaG_FD_76834 | JGI IMG/M metagenome (GOLD analysis project Ga0073934, IMG submission 76834) | Hot spring sediment bacterial and archeal communities from British Columbia, Canada, to study Microbial Dark Matter (Phase II) - Larsen... ...
CATTGATACAGGTTGGTTGTGCGTACCGCAATCAATGTAGACGGCATGGGATCGTGATCGAAGATTGTGTGCGCCCAGAAGACCTCGCCCTTGTTCCAGCTCGAAACTACATACGTTCGTCCATCGGGGGCAGTAATCATGGAACGAAGACTGCCATGCGCGATGTAGAGCACATACGGCCAATTGTCTTCCTGATGGCAGAGGCTCTCGTCTTTTGCAAGAGATCTCCGCGTGGCCAGACGAGCCAAATCCCCCCGTTCTGCATCTGTTAGTTGCTCAAAGACCTCTACCCTCTTCAACAAATCAGCGAGGTGATCCATAGAACATCCCTTAGGCACGCGAGAGTCAAGGAATTCTTGACAAAAGTCAAAGCTTAACAGGAGCGAATTCTGTACACTCTTAGTGAATTCTATCACAAGGACATATTTGATAATCACTCGTGGAGGCTCATGCAATGTTGATTTCTACCCTCAAACAAATCCGCCTGATTGTGGTCACCCTCGTGGTGATCGCCGCGATTTTGATGATCGCGGTTGTTCCGTTCCTCGGGTTTGACATGGTCAACCCGATTGTCAAAGCCCAGCAGGCCCGCATCGAAAAGTTCACCGCCGAGGGGAACCCGCAAGCGCCGCTGCTGGCTTATACCGTCTGGCTGGTGAGTTTCTTCTTCCCGTTCTGGAGCACAATGTCGCTCATCGCCGGAATTGTGCTGCTGGTGATCGCGCTCCCGTTATATCAGGGTGAGAGGTGGACGCGCGGGCTGGCTTTGCTCTGCCTGACCGTGCCGTCCATCGGCGGCGCGTACATGGTCGTGCCATGGATGAATTTCATCGGCAGCGCCCAGGGCGGATTTCCACCTGCCGTCTTCATCATGACCGTGGGACTTGTCCCATACTTTGCAATTCTCCTTGCCGAAAAAGTGGATATAGTCCAGAAAGCCGTAGACTTTCTCATCTTCCTGATGCTGGGAGTCACGGCGGCGGAAAACTTCGCCAACGGCCATGCCGCCTTCCGTATCCTGTATGGACACCCGGCCCGGCCGCTTTTCGCGGAAGGCATCGCCATCACATTCTTCGGCTGGCTGGTGTTATGGGTCGGCATGGGATTATGCATTGCCGCTATCTATTTGCTGGGCGAGAAAAAAATCTCAGGTTGGTATGCCGGCCTGATCGGCGGACTGGTCACCATGGTTGCCAGCGCGGCCACCCACTATGTCCGCCATGCCACCAATGACTACCTGTACGGCGCGCTGATGGGCCTTAGCATCGTCGTCATGCTGCTCGTCCCGCTCTTCAAGAAGCGCTTGCTCGAAGACGCGCCGGAGACCGCCATGCTGCAATCCAAGGCTGTTCTTACTCCGAAGCCGATGTAACTGCGCGATACATTCTCCCTGGCAATCCGGGGCTGAAACACAGCCCCGGATTAGGCCGAAGCAGTGATTTAGATACCTTGCCAGGACTTATCTTATTTGCAGAAATAGCATTTGCTTTTACAAAGTTGCCAAACGATCAGAGGCGTCCAGAAAGGGGGATATAACATCTATCCTTTTTCTTCAGGGTAGAATCACCTTATGCCTCCGCTTACTCGCTGGTTTGTGAAAACATCATTTATCTACCTGGCGCTCGCATTGGTTGTTGGGCTGCTGATCGAAATCCAATCCACAATGAGAGCAACGGTTCCTGGTGGACTTTTCCCTGTTTATATCCATCTATTTGTGCTCGGCTGGATCACCCAGCTCATCTTTGGTGTAGCTTACTGGATGTTTCCAAAGCTCTCTGTCGAAAAGCCGCGTGGGAGCGAGACCCTGGGCTGGTGGACATATGGATTGCTTAATATCGGTTTGCTCTTGCGAGCAGTCGCTGAGCCGATCAACGCCATTCAACCGAGCATGCTCAGTGGATGGACATTGGTGATTTCTGCCGTCAGCCAGTTTCTGGCTGGACTGATGTTCGTGATCAACAGCTGGGGACGGATCAAGGAGAAATAGGTGCCGCGGCTTAGTCTTTGGTTTGTGCGCGCTTCGCTGATCTATCTATTGCTCGGATTCACCTTCGGCGCGTTGATGCTCGCTCAGAAAGGGATCCCGTATTATCCGCCCGTCTGGTATCTATTCGCTCTTCATGTTGAATTTATGCTGATCGGCTGGCTGGTGCAACTGGCGATGGGCGTCGCGTTCTGGATCATGCCGCGCTTCAGCATTGGTCAATCACGTGGAAACGTTCGTTTGATATGGGTTTCCTTTGTGCTGATCAATATAGGGCTGTTAATCAACACTTTGCAGTTCTGGTTTCCCGCTGCAACTGTGATCGGACGCAGTACTGAAGCCTGTGCGGGAATTATTTTTGTCAGCGGGCTATGGCGGCGGGTCAAGCCGCATGGGGTCTTGTAAAGGCCGCCGCCATGGACGATTTTGCTCGCTTCAAAAGTGTTTTGCAGAGGCTTCGCCATTTCGCAGATCTGCCAGAAGAAATTCAACAGGCGATTGCTGCCTCTGCAATTCAACGTAACTTCGAGGCAGGACAGGTGATCTACGTGGAAGGGGAGCCTGCGGATTATATTTACATCCTCGAAAACGGTTGGGTCAAGGCAACACGAATGACACGCGAGGGTCGTGAACAGGCCATGATGTTTTTGCGTCCCATCGAGGTGTTCGGCGATATTGCGGTATTGACCGGCACAACCTATCCAGGCACCGTCGTTGCGCTCGAAGATGTGAATGTGTGGATGATCCCTGCCGAGACGATCCTTGACCTCGTGGCCCGTCATCCCGCGCTTGCTCTGGCGGTCATTCGTCATCTGGGCGAACGTGTGCTGCACTATATCAGCTTGGTCGAGGATCTGTCCCTGCGAAGCGTGGAAGCACGCCTGGCAAACACGCTGTTGCGGTACGCCGAGCTGCACGGCGGGCAATGGATTGTGCCGCGCCACGAGTGGACCACCTTCGACGCGATGGCAGTCCGGCTTGGCACCGTCCGCGATGTGTTGAGTCGTGCGCTGAAAACGCTCGAAGGGGAGAATCTGCTCCGGGTGGAGAAGCAGGCCATCGTGCTGCTCGATCCGAAGGGTTTGGAAGAGCGCGGCAGAGTTTAAGCCCATACGACAAAAGTCGTACACAAACAACAGGTCGGTCTGTACACTCAAACAGACTGACCTGTTTTGATTTGAGGACATGTGAACCGAAAATCCAACCAAGTAGAGGATCAAAAACTAAGAGAAGCGATCCTTTCCTGCTTCGCAAGCGATGACCGTACTGCCTCGGCCAGACTGCGTGTGGGTGTATTGAACGGTGTTGCACATCTTGCAGGATCTGTTGGATCGCTAGAAATTTACAATGCTGCCGCGCAATTAGCCGAGGGTGTTTGTGGGGTGCGTGGGGTGGTGAACAGGATCGAAGCTCCCGGCGCGCCCAGACCATCGCGGACCATTGACCTATCTCATTGCCGAAGCGCATTGGACAATAACATCGCAGAAGGAGAATCCAGATGAAAAACAACTTTAAGCTTGGAGCCGTACTGGCCGTTGTAGGGATCGTGACCGGCTTGCTGATCTTTTATCTCCTCGCCAGCCAGTACAACCTCGTGATCCATGCAAAGGTGGAAACCGGGCGAACAGATGAAGCGGCCTCGGTAACCATCACTTACGCAGTACTGGGCTGGATTGGGATCACTGCAGGAGCGATCTGGGCGGCGGTGCTCTTTGGCTTTGTGCACAAAGAGAACTGGGCCTGGTTCTGGGGCGCAGTGGCTGCGACCATTCAACTGCTGGCGGGCTTTTTCCCCATGATCCCTGCTATGGATAGTCATCTGCCAACGCCAACGATGATCATCTTTTTGCTGGCTGCTCTTCTATGGTTTGGAATGCTCTTTATCGGCGGGGTGAACAGGAAAATCATCACATTGACATTCATTGCCGGGCTGGCCTATGTGCTGACGTTCATCGATGGCGTGGCGCCCATTGCGAAATTCACGACCTCGCACGATGATCCTTTCTGGAACGGCATGTATGTGATGTCGCAGCAGATCAACTGGTGGGGGGCAGCGGCCTGGGCGGTTTTCATCTTTGCTGCTCTCCGGAAAAAAACGTGGTCCATTCCCGTGGGCATCTTCGCTGCAGCGATGTCTATGATGGGCGGGTATCCTCTGGGGATCCATAATGCCCTTTTCGAAGTCCATCGATTCTCCATGTTTCTACCCGCGCCCCTGCTCAGCACCGCATTGCTCGTCTACCTGCTGCTTCCCTCTACAAGAAAAATACTCCAGGTAGAGACCTGACCGGTGTGAACCCAAACCTTACGAGCAGGTAGGTCTCCGATGTCAAATAAATTGTGATGTTTGTCACAGATTTTTAACACCCAATCCATCATAATTTAATAGCGTCTGAAACATTTCAAAAGGAGAATTCACAATGAAAGACACCCTTTTCCTGCTCTTGACCGGCCTGATTGCAGCTTACCTCTGCTGGCATTTTTACCAGCGCTATGCCCAGGATAAGGCATTGCACAACCTGTACTATCTTATGGGCTTTGTCGTGCTCCTCGTTTCCGGTCTATTGCTGATCTTCCTTGGCCTCGACATTTTGGCTTCGCCATATGTCTTGACCGTCGCCAGCCTGATCCCGTTGGGCATCTCGATGGGTGTGGCAGAGGAATACTATCCCGCCTGGAAGAAAGCCTTCAAGTGGTTTGCCGTGATCGGATTCCTGGCAATCGCAGTGACAAGTATCGCCGGGATAGAAACATTGAAAAAGATTGCCGTCCCGCTCTTCCACGGCGTTGCCGGGTTGGTGATCTTTCTGGGTCCCTTCTTTGCCAAAGGCGCGCCGAAGGGATTTTTCTGGGCGGGGATCGGCGGTTTGTTGATCGGTCTCGGCGGCATTGCCCTGGCATTTATTTCCATGGGCAAGCAGTTGCTGTTCTTCAGCCCCGCCGTTGTTGCACTCATTCTGACGCCTTTGCTATTCCTGATGACCGGCGCTTATGCGCTCGGCTTCGCAAAAAAGGGATGATTGGCTCGCAGAGGAACCCCTTTCCCGTACAGGAGAGGGGTTCCTCTAGAAAGAAGTCCGCTACGATTTAGCTTTTGTCAAAGACTCTCGACAGGCTTTGTGATATGTTCTTCACAGGCATGAGCACAGACTCGCAGGAGTAACATCCACATGCAATTCATCAAAGACCGGTTTAACTATCTCTTCAACTCGACCAAGGGCTTAATTCTGGTGGCGATTGCCATGGTGGCAATTGTCACGGCGATCTGGGGGATGCTCTCCGGCCCGATGGCTGAAATGGGGGTGCGTGAAATCGTTATCAAGGCACTCGGCATGGATATTGTCCAGTCGGAGCGTGAAGGCCGCATCATTATCCTGTACCACTCGATTGCCATGGCGATCGTGGCTATCGAGACGTACATGGTCACTGGACTTCTCAAGATGAAGCCATTCTTCAAGACCGCCATTAACTCCATCATCACAGTTGGCTATCTCACGACCATGGTCTTTGGGATGGGCTTTGCCTATTTTGGCCACAACTGGGCGTTTCACGGGCTTTATATCACGGGACTCTCGCTGATTTTCTTTGCAGGCGTGTTGTTGTGTATTGCGCTGTTTCCCTGGAATCCCGAATATTACGTTGCAGATAAGGATTACGCCCATACCAAAAAAGGACTGGATCTGGAACGTACTGCATTCTTCGCGACCGCGGTGACCACCGTCATCTCTGCCCTGTTCGGAGCGGTGCCAGGTTCATTCTATGGTCATGGTTTTGAGACCTTCCTGGCTGAGAACATCATCCGCTATCCCGAAAAGACGGTGATGCAGTACTCGGTCATCGGTCACCTGCACATTATGCTGGCGCTGATCGGCATCATGCTCACTCTGATCATTGGCCGTTGGCTCAACTTCAAAGGCATCCTGCACAAAATTGCCATGCCGCTGATGATCCTGGGAACGATCGTCCTGAACCTGGGTGTGTGGGGCGTTGTGACACCACTCGAACCCATTGCCCATATGATCATCTATGTCGGGGCAACGCCATCCATGTTTGCGGCATTGCTCCTGCTCATCTGGGACTGGAACAAACTGATTAAGGACGGCACCGCTCATATCCGGAAACCCAGCTTCTTCCAGAAACTTGGCGGTCTCGTTCATGATCCACTGAAATTTGGCCCCACCTGGCAGATGCTCTTTATGAATTTCACTACCAGTGGTATTGGCATCTTCATGGCGATAAGACTTGACGAGATCTTCCGTGTCTGGCCAGCCCGCGAGGAACGGATCGAGCTGACCGGTCATTGGCACGCGCTGTCCGCCATCATTGCCACGATCATCCTGCTGTACTACGGAGACATGATCGGGTTAAAGGGCAAAGTGCGGCAGCTATACGGCTGGAGCATTATCTTCTTTTCAGACCTTGCGCTTGGAGCGGTCACCATCTTTGAGATGAAGCGCCTGTTCATCAGTGAGGCGGAGCAGCAGCCTCTGGTCAATGCCCTGATGTATGCAATCGATTTTGGACTCGGCCTGCTGCTCGTCCTCCTTGGGACAGTCATGGTCTGGAGGTTGATCGATCTGTTCAAACCGAAAGGACGCTGGACGGAGGAAGCAAGGCATGAACTCGCGCGGGAGGTGAGCCAATGAAATCGATCTTTCTCAGCCTTGTTCTGGCCGCGGCACTCCTGTTCTCCTGTGCCCCTGTTGATTTGAACGCTCCAATTCCCTCCTTCAACACAGGTGTTGACCCAAGCGCCTGGGTGCAAGTCCCTGCGGGTGAGTTCTATTTCGGACAGCACGAAGCTCTCGAAAGCACCGGTGCGTATGAGATCATGGTCACCGATGTGACCACCGCACAGTATGCCGAATTCCTCAGCGCAGCTCTCGACGAAGGCTACGTCAAAATGGACGGTGAAAACATCGTTGGCTTTTATCCTGGTGACGAATTCCATGCGGTGAAGCACGAGGAAGAGATCCGGGCCGGGGACTGGCTTTTCATCCCTCTTGCTGATCCATCCCAGCGAATTGAATTTGACCGAACCACATTCACATCTCAGGCAGGTTACGAGAACCATCCGATGACGAGTGTCACCTGGTTTGGGGCCTGGGGATACTGCAAATATTATGGCTGGCGTCTCCCCACAGAGATGGAATGGGAAAAAGCCGCCCGCGGTACAGACACACGTCCCTTCCCCTGGGGTGAGAACATCCACCGCGAGAATGCCAACTTTTACTCCAGCCGCGACCCATTCGAAGATATGAAGACTTTCGGCTCACGTACCAGCCCCGTAGGGTTTTACAACGGACAGAAATACGGCGAGTACCAAACCCTCGATTCGGCATCGCCTTATGGGCTGTATGACATGTCCGGGAATGTCTGGCAATGGACAGGCGATGTCTACGAGGGGATGCACTACCGCTTTATGCGAGGCGGCTCCAAGGATACTTACGATATGGATCTGCGTCTGTGGGTCCGCAACAATGCGACCCCGACCTACTTTAGCCCGGGCGTAGGTTTCCGCTGTGCGAAATGACAGCATGACGAAAAGAGAACAGGTACACCACAGTGCCTGCCATTCAAACCGACCGGTGTACTTGATGATCGATTGCAATTTTATTTCCTCTTAGGAGTCTGGCATGACCACCCTTGCTGTCCAATCGCAAAGCATCAAACGTAAATCCAAAATCGCACTCTTCTGGCCGTTGATCAAAAGCATGCAAACCGGGCTGCTCCTGAGCACAGGCCTGGCTGGCTACATGAGCGCCCGCTGTCCTGTATTCAATCTGGGAACCATCGCCGGTTTGAGTGTCAGTCTGTTCCTGGCTATTGCAGGCAGCACTATCCTCAACATGTGGTGGGATCGAGATATCGACGCCAAAATGAGACGTACCAGCAAGCGTCCACTTTCGACGGGCGAAATCGACGAAAGGCAAGCTCTGCGGGTTGGTTTGATCGTTTCGATATTGGGGGTCGGGCTTGCTGTCGCAATGGATGCTCTTTATGGCTTGATCGTCTTTGCGGGGTTGTTCTTTGATGTTGTCGTATACACGATCTGGCTGAAACGCAGGACCTGCTGGGGCATCGTCTGGGGTGGTATTTCGGGCGGTATGCCGATTCTCGCCGGCCGCGCGCTGGGGGTAGGCTCGATTGACTGGATCGGGATTGTGATGTGTCTGGGGATCTTGTTATGGATCCCCACACACATTCTGACGTTCAGCATGCGATACTTTGACGATTACAAAACAGCAGGTGTGCCAACGTTTGCCTCCACATATGGCTTTGGCGCAACACGCATAACAATTGCAATCTCAAGCATCTTTGCCGCTCTTTCGATGGGTATTGCCGCCTGGGGGATCGGGATGACTCTAGGATACTTCAGCATCCTGATCGCGCTCTCGGTTGTGCTGCTGGCACTGGCTGCTATAAGTGTTTTCCGGCCAACCGAACGGATTAATTTTGGGCTATTCAAGTATGCTTCTATGTACATGCTTTCTTCGATGCTTTTGATGATGCTCTAGCAGCATCGGACAGTCATTCAACCATGTTCAGTCTTAAGCAGTTTTCTGTAAGCTTTCGATCATTACGCCTTGAGACAAAGAAGAGCCGGTTCAAGATCTGGCTGCGGGCCCTTTTGTTCATCCAATTTTCGACTATATTTACCTGTTACTTCTTTCGCGACATCTCGAAGGGCTACTTCCGATGGGAATGGGTTGCCGTGGTATTTATCTCTTGTGTTCCTATCGGATTGCTGATGAGCAGCCTTGTTCCCATGCGAGCAGACCTGGAGTCCAGAGCTGTTTTACTGTCTCTGGACCCTGTGTATCTGGTGCTGATTTGGGTTCTGGTGATTACAAAGCTCATCACTGCTCATTTCCCTTCCCAGGTATACATTGCCGATATTTGCATGGCCGTGATCCTGGGCATCATGTCAGGGCGATTGGGTGGTATCGGGTTACGGGTGCATAAGCTTAAGATCGAGCATGGGTTCCTACAGACGTAAAAGTCATAAGGTGACAGACTCGATACCTGTTGCATTTGTACAAAGAATTCTCTCTTTCATTAAGAGGTGATCCAATGTCTACAAAAAGCTTTATTGCGAAGTTCCTGCGCTTCATTGGAATTGTGCTCATGGGATTGACTGCCGGATTTACGCTGCTCGGCGGGATCGGCACAACCTGCGCGGCGCTGGCTCCCACGAACTATGAAAGTATGGCAGCACTGGCTCCATTCCAATGGCTATACATTCTGTTCGTTCTAGTGGGGATCGTGCTTGGTGTGATGGGTATCCGCGCCACCGTGATGCTGGTCAAAGGCGCGGATAAGTCTTACCGAGATGCATTGCTGGTTCTCGTGGCAGGTGTGGTTGTTGGCTTCATTCACATTGCTGCCTCGCGCGCCCTGCGAGGCAAATCCATGCCGGTCGATGCCGTCGTGTACACCACATTGTTTACGCTGGTGATTTTCCTGCTTTTCCGCATTCCGTTCATCTGGCAGGGTGTGAACTTTCAAAAGGGGAGCACGACAGGCAATCTGCCGGCTGGAGGTGTAGCGGCAATGCTTCTGGGCATTCTTACCCTCACCATTCAATATACAATGGCGGCGACTCACACGTGGGGCAGTGTGAATTATTCTGATACGTTCAATACATCAATGGGTGTGACCGGGTCTGGTTTGCTGCTGCTGGGCGTGACCCTGATGAGTCTCGGAACAAGAACAGGCAGATTGGCAGGCCGGAGATTGCTACCTGGTAGAGAGAAACTCCTGTACAAGCCGCGATAAGCCAGCTTTTCTGATATCGGACTCGAGTTGCGAAGCAATTGCGCAACACGGTCTTTCATTTCTTGCGTTGCAAGGGTGATTCGTTTTCACCAGGAGCCAACCGCGCGGCTTGCGTCGAGATATATTTCGAGCGAGGCGAGTTCTGTCTCCCCTTCGGCAGGCGCCTGGAAAAATTTTTATTTTGAATTAATCTACCCGCGCATTTGTTGGCTTCACGCCTTTCCCGGTCCGCGAGAATAACCATCCTGATTGCAACACTTACCAGACTCTACCTGCGCAATAGTAGAGATCGGTTCTCTTGGTTTTTTGCCGTGCCAATGGGATTGGAACAGCGACGCGTAACGAATAGGCACTCAGTGGATTGACCGATTTGCTCGATTATAAAAGTTCAACTCCAATGCGATCATCTGATGTCCAACCAATTGGGGTACCACAAACTCGACACGTCCATCCTTCTGTTCGAATGGCAGCGACTCTTGCTCGGGCACGCTCATCACGCTCATCACTGTTTTTATCTCAGGCAGTCTGATCGAGATCTTTACATTGTAGAGTGGGATCACATCTTCGATGATGTCGATTTCCTGACTGCGGCGCTCCGGGATATAGTGTAGCAGGTGGACGATCCACCGATTCTGATCCGGCTGTTCATTGACAGTTACCTGTAACGTCGTTGGACCATCATGTCGGACGAGGGGATCGGGCAGCAGCAGGTCGAGCGCATTCAAGAACAGTTGCTTTTCCCAGCGCGGTGCAACGGCATTGTATTCTGAGAAAATGGGATTTGCAAAATAGATGGCGCGCCCATTCTTAATCACTGCGGGCCCGCCGGCTTGTCCTGAAGACGGCGTCTGCCGATGCGAGCAAAAATGTCTGTAGGTGCGATCAAAGTAGGCTAAGATCTTGTTCGCCAACGTTTCAGACCCGGAGGTGGCTTCGACATCCATGCCGCGCATGTATAACACGTATTCGGTCTGCGCCAAACCCTTATCCAATTGTCCCGGCAAGATGTATTCGACATAATCGTTGCATGGAAAGCGTTTGCCGCGAACCAACTCGCTGTTCAAATCACGCGGTCCTTCGCTCTTGAGCTGGATGCCCAGCACCCGGCGGGCGAAAGTACTGGCATCTGCATTCATGCCTGATTCGAACGACGCAATCAATGCACCCCCGCGACCAAGGTATGCCTGCAATTTATGAGTCAGATCCACATCCACCGGAATCTTATCAGG
>Ga0073934_10011113_pt1 | contig 10991 bp, 13 predicted proteins | sample LarsenN4metaG_FD_76834 | JGI IMG/M metagenome (GOLD analysis project Ga0073934, IMG submission 76834) | Hot spring sediment bacterial and archeal communities from British Columbia, Canada, to study Microbial Dark Matter (Phase II) - Larsen... ...
GAAGCAACACCGCGCCCAAGGCGACCCAGAAGTTCAATTCGACGACGCTCATAGACTGTTTATTCGGGCAATGCGCAACCTGTCTTCTCGGCAAGTTTCGCGAGCGGGACTTCGCCGACTTCGCGGCTTCCATCCGGGAATTGCCACGTTGGATACGAGCTTACACCTGCATCCTTGCAGACCGGGAACTGGGCATTGCCGTCAGGAGTCGAACATTCGACGTACGGCAGGTTCTTTGCTGCGGATCCGAACAAAGCTTTTTGCGCCTGGCAGTGAGGGCACCAGAATGCGCCGTAGAAAATGGCACCTGAATCCTTGAGGCAGCTTGCAAACGCATCGTACTTCCCGGCAGGGACCGGCTGCGTCGTATCGGTGAACAGCACGAACGCAGCGGCGAGGATCGCGACCGCAACTATGCCTCCGATAATGTAGGTGTTGGTATTCATACGAGGGAGTATACCGTACCCTACGGCACCGAAGCTACGGAAGGAATCGGACGCTCTGCAGCACGTCGATGAAGTCGTCCCGGATGCGGTCCTCCTGCGTAAGGTAGGTCCCGGAGAACATATAGATCTTGCCGTTTTTCAGCACGACCGCGGAATCGCCTTCATACAGGCCCGACCATCGGTACGTGAACGCTGGATTCCCCTGTAGCTCCCCGGAAATCAGGTTCGTATCGGGCGACAAGTGGAAGTTCGATTGCGGACTCGTCCGCACCCACGATTCGAGCGTCTGTCCGGACGGCGCGGTATAGATATCGACGGTTATCGCGGTCGGACCCTCGGTCGCAGGTCCTCTCCCTTCGACGATATCGCGGTTCGATGGCGTGTCTTCGATGATGATGATCGCGTGGTGGTTCTGTGCCGGGTCGCGCTCAGTCAGGAAATAGTCGCCGGGATACGTGAACGAAACGCCATGAGTCTCGGAACTATACGTCTTCTCCTCCGTCTGCGCTCCCCCGTCCCCTGTACCGTTGCCGTTCGGCGGCTCGATCACCTTCTGCACATTCAGGCTCGCGACGATAAATATGATGGCGGTAATGATTCCCACGACCGCGATAAGGCCGAGTATCCATTTCATAAACGGGACTATACCAGATTCTGATGAGCGGCCGATGAGCCCTCCGGAACTCCCTTCTGAGGAGTATCACCCATGAACCGGCTTACCTGATACATGGCAAAGAGAAGCACCGCTCCTGCCGCATACTGCCCGACCGTAAGCACCGTGCCGTACAGGAAGTAGTCGAGAATGATAGCGGTCATAGGAAATGCCAGCTCGACGATCGCAGATACTGCGACAGGGGTTCGTTTCAATCCTTGGTAGTAGACCCAAAGCGCAAACATCCCCGTCGAGAGAGCGATACCGGCCAGGTACAAAAGGTGCGTTGCAGTAACCGAAGCTAATGACGGAAGCGCACCTAACCCTACGAGAAATAGAGCGGCGATCGGAACCGTGAGCAGGAATCGGAGACCCGTGATGAACGTATTCGAGTGCGAGAGCAGGGTGTATCGCGAAAGCGCGGTTGATGAACCCCACGCGACCGCCGCAAAGAAGGCCAAAAGCGCCGCGCTCACATACCCACCCCCTTCACCGAAGTTAACGACTCCGCCGGGGAACGTAACGAAGTATCCCGCGACAAGCGCTACGCCTGCCCAGAAAAGATACTGCGGTGTGACGCGCTCCTTAAGGAAGAGCGCAGCTGTTGCGATTGCGAATATCGGCTGCAGCTTCTGAATAAGGAACACGACCGAGAACGGAATGAAATTGATCGCAAGCAATGCTGATGTGAAGAAAAGAGTTCCAAGTACTCCAGATAAAAGCGCGACGACGGACATCGCTCCCCATTCGATACGCGTAAGCTTTTCCTTCGCCCACAGCTTCACGATGAACGGAAGGAGGATGATGAGGCCAACAACATGCTCTAAGAAGACGATAGTAATCGGCGGCAGGTCATAGAGCGCCCGCCGCAACACGCCGTCCAAACCCCACAGGACGGCGGCAACAAAGATAAAGAACGGTCCCCAATTCATGCGTATGCGTTAGCTGATATATAAAAACCCCGATTCCTCGGGGCTTGTCCGCCTTAGTTTTTGCTTTTGCAAAAAATTGGGCGGATAAACACAATGCAAAAAAGCATCGTGTGTCCTTCTTTCATCCCGACTCTACGGTCGCTTCCGGAATTGCACCGGATCGTGTCGAGCTCTAGTTTTTTCTCTGAAAACTAGGGCTCGGCTCGCGGAGTATACCGCCGATTGGGAATTCCTGCCTCGGCGAGTTGCGCGAGACGGGTCACCCTACCCCGAAGGAACGTTTCAAGTATATCCTACTCTGACGTACTTTTTTTGATACCCATCGCAAACTCTATCAGAATGCTCCCCGCATGCGCGTACACCCACTCTCTGAACCCCTCGTAATATATGCGGGCAAATACTTGATCGAGTTTAGGTTCACGCTTTGAATTTTGACAATATTCGCGCTTCACCCGAACCACAGGCTGAAAAGTCTCAGGTATCTCCTGCCCGTTTAACACCACGTCTTTCTTCTTACCTTGTATGTCTTCTACATAGATACGTTCCACCTCATCGTCATCATAAGCATAATGGTCTGACCAATAATCTGCGTGATACAAACCGCCCCGATCGGCAGTCTCTATTGCAGTTCTCTTCACATACCCTCGGTCAACCTGACCGACTTTTACCCCAACGGACACATCGGTATAATTTTTTTCTCTCGTTAAACGAAGTGCAAAAAGAGTCGCGAAGTGTTTGATTGAAGCGTTAATTGAATCGTCGGTGTAATACTGCGCATAATTTCCAAATACGTACCGGGCCCCCTGGAGAAAACGTATCGCCAAGTCCTTTTTCAAGTCGCGTACTTCTTCGGAGGCGGGGATAACCTTCAGAAGCTCCTGCTCCAACGCATATTTCCTTTCCAATGAATCGATATATTCGGACGAACTCATATATTAAAAATTACACTTCTAACGCCTGTAGCTTAAAATATCCTTGCAAATAAGATAATATTTGATATAATTAAGTGTAAGTATTTACAGCACTTTACATGGATTACCAAAAAACCCTTACAAATAGCGGTCTTTCTCAAAACGAAGCAAAGGTTTACCTGGCTGCGCTTGAGCTTGGCGAAACCCTCTATGCTCCATTAGCGGAAAAAGCGGGGGTCAAACGTGCCACTCTTTATTACGACGTACTTCCGAACCTTATCGAAAGGGGCCTTATCGTTCAGGAGATCAAAGGGAAGCGTAAATATCTCATTGCGCAGGACCCCGCGTCCTATCTCGAAAGCCGGAAAACTCAACTGGAAGAATTGGAAAGGAATGTCCCCCACCTACGAGCGTTGCTTTCGTCAGCTAAAAGCAAACCGACGGTACTCCTCTTCGAAGGGATCGATGGCATCAAGAAGGTCTGGCAGGATCACCTCACGCAGAAAGAGCCAATTCTGGAATTCGTCGGGATCGAGAATATTCATCCCGAACTTCAGAAATACCTGAAGGAGCACTACATCTGGAAGCGCGCCGAAAAAAAGATTCCGGTGCAAATGCTTATCAGCGGACCGACGATTGCGGGTGTATTCGATGTCAAAAGCGACAGGTACGAACTGCGCCAGGTAAAGCGGATCGACGGCTCTCATTTTCCTATCCCGCTCAGTTGCGACATCTACGGTGACAACGTTTCGTTCACTCTGCACCGAGAAGACAGCGAACCCGTGGGGCTCATTATCCGTTCAAAAGAAATAGCGACGACGATGCGGTCGCTATTCTCGATCGTGTGGGCACAAGCAAACGAGTAGCTTACTCAGGCGTGCCGTCAACAGGAGGAAGCGCTCCGATCGAAAGAAGCTTTTGATACGAATTCATAATAAACCTGTGTTCTTCCGGCTCTCGTCGTTCCAATTTCTGAAATACCTCCTGAGTTAATTCGCAGAATGCCTGCAGGTCGTCTGTCGAAAGCCCTTCAAGCGGCTTATGCCCGAGGTGAGCGATAAGGTTCATCATGTTCTCGCTCACCGCGCGATTGAACTTTTCCGGTGCCGACCGTTTCAACTGCTCTGCATTTTCGCGTACTTTTCGGTGCGCTTCGTGATGCATGGTTTATTCTTTTCGTTTTGCTTTTGATCGGTCGTTCTCGGTCAGGTACTGCTTCCGTAAGCGGACGGATGAAGGTGTGATTTCCAGATACTCATCCTCACTCATTTTCTCTAACCCCCGCTCGATGGTCAATGTCCAAGGGGGTGTAAGAACGATCGCTTCGTCAGAACCGGAGGCACGGACGTTCGTCAGGTTCTTTCCTTTGGTCGGATTTACGGTCATTTCCTCGCCTTTGGATGTATTCCCCACGACCATGCCCTCGTACACCTCGGTACCCGGGCCGATATACAGCACGCCACGATCCTGCAGGTTCCACAATGCGAACCCGAGCGCTTTGCCGGTTTCCATCGATATCATCGAACCGGTCTGGCGTTTCTTAATCTCTCCGGCAAATCCCTTGAACGCGATGAAGCGGGAGGAAAGGATGCCCTCTCCTTTGGTGTCGATAACGAACTGGTTCTTGTATCCCAGCAGTCCGCGCGTCGGACCTTCGAAAATAAGGCGCACCTGATTTCCATGCACGGTCATGTTCTGCATCACGAATCCGCGAAGACCCAACCGCTCGATGATAGCGCCCTGATATTCCGACGGCGTGTCGACGATGACTTCTTCGAACGGTTCGGTTCTCACGCCGTTCTCCTCGTGGAATATGACCTTCGGCTGGCTCACCATCAGTTCAAATCCTTCACGTCGCATATTCTCAAGCAGGATAGAGATGTGAAGTTCGCCTCTTCCCGACACCTTGTATGAATCGGCTGAATCAAAATCAACCTTGAGACCCACGTTCACTTCAAGCTCCTTCTCAAGTCTCTCGCGGATCTGGCGGGTAGTGACGAACTTGCCTTCGCGGCCGGCAAAGGGGCTTGAGTTCGGAAAAAAGTTAAGTACGATCGTCGGTTCATCGATCGCGATCGCAGGCAAGGGCGCGGCGCTTTCATCGGTTGTGATGGTTTCGCCGATATATATGTCGGAAAGGCCCGCAAGCATCACGATATCTCCTGAAGATGCTGATTCGGCTTCAACGCGTGAAAGGCCTTTGAAGGTAAAAAGTTTCACTATCTTCCCGCTCCGCATCTCCCCATCCGGCTTTTTGACGAATACCGACTGTCCCGTCCGTATCGTTCCTTGATAGATACGGCCGACTGCCATGCGGCCCAGGAAATTGTCATACGCGAGGTTGAAGGGTTGGAGCATCAAGGGCGCGTCAACAGACGCCGTCGCGGCGTTCGGCACGTATTCAAGGATGGTTTCAAGCAATGGAGTCAGATCCTTGGATTCTTCATCGAACTTCCGCTTCGCAATCCCCTGTTTTCCGATCGCATAGACTACGGGGAAATTCGACTGTTCGTCATTGGCCCCTAATTCCAAAAATAGCTCCAGGACCTTCTCTTCCGCTCGATCTGGGTCCGCTGCGGGCTTGTCTATCTTATTGATGACGACGATGGGCTTGAGTCCCAGTTCAAGCGACTTTTTTAGGACGAACCGCGTCTGCGGCATCGGTCCCTCCTGAGCATCAACGACGAGAAGTACCGAATCGATCGAACGCAAGACACGCTCCACCTCGGATCCGAAATCGGCGTGACCCGGCGTGTCGACGATGTTTATCTTGGTGTCTTTATAAAAAACTGCGGCATTTTTCGCATATATCGTGATGCCGCGCTCCTGCTCTAGCTTGTTCGAGTCCATCGTAACCCCCTCCTCCACCGCGCCCGTCTGCTTCAAAAGAGCGTCGGTTAACGTCGTCTTTCCATGATCTACGTGAGCGATAATAGCTATATTCCTAATTTCCATGATTTCCACCTGCCCCGTTAGATGCGAAGTTATCTAATGGGGTTGTTATGAAAAAAGCTCCGCACGGAGCTTCGTGAAGTGTATCGGAGAAGTACGGCAGAGTCAAAGAATGTCTTTGTCGATTTCTTCTGCTATTTATCCGGTCGCGGCCATCGCGTAAATATGCTCCCGCCTCAGCTCCGAGATTCTACTTTGGAGCCGCACTTAAATCTTGTATGGAGCAACATTCCGGTCGATGCGGGTCGCGATATCGCCCGATTCGTCCTTGATGAACGTTTCTCCTGTGAGTTTCTCGTAGATCTCTATGTAACGACGGGAAAGCTCGGCCACAAGGTCGGCAGGCGCTTCGGGAAGGACTTCGTCCTTGTAGGGATCGCAATTCTCTTTAAACCATATCCTTAAGAATTCCTTATCGAACGCCTTCGGCTCTTCACCTTTTGCGAGCTGGGAATCGTAAGAATCTTTCAGCCAATAACGGGAATTATCGGGCGTATGTACTTCGTCGATTAATATCACTTTTCCGTCATGCAGTCCGAATTCGTACTTGGTATCGACGAGGATGAACCCCTTCTCAGCGGCATGTTTCTGACCGAATGCGAACAGTTCCAAAGCCGCGCGCTGCATCTCGTCCCACTGTTCTGGCGTCGCAAGCCCGCGCGGCACAATCTCATCAAGCTCCAGATTCTCGTCATGCCCCGCCTTCGTCGTCGGCGTGATGATCGCTCGCGGAAGCGGCATGTTCTTTTTCATCCCGTCTGGAAGCGTGATACCGCCGAAACTTCGCTTCCCCTTCTGGTAGTTGGTCCAGATGGATGTGTCGGTAACGCCGGTCAGGTAGCCGCGTACCACTACTTCGACCAGAAACGGCTGCGCTCGCTTCGCGACAACGACGTTCGGGTCAGGCACGGCGATCACCTGATTGCCGACGATATGCTCCGTATTCTTAAACCACCACGCGCTTGTTAGGTTCAGCACAGCTCCTTTGTGCGGGATGTGTGCGATAATCCTATCGAAAGAGGAATGGCGATCGGTGGTGACGAGGATGATCTTGTCACTCTGTGTATAGATGTCACGCACCTTTCCCTGCGTGCGCTCTCCTAGGTTTTTGAAATCAGTTGATGTAAGTACGTTCATAGTACGGGAAATGTTAACTCACTCCCCGGGCTTTCGACCCCTTTACTCACAAGAGTGATGCCGGGTTCATCCACCACAACTCCCGCGACTTTCGCCTCGACGCCTTTTTCTTTTGCGTACGCCAGCACCCTCTCCGGCGTGTCGGTGATAAGCGCCATTCCTTGACCCATATTCCATGCGCGATATGCGTCCTGATCAGACACACCGCCCAGCTTCTGGCAATAACTCATGATTTCGGGCGGTTCATACAGATCGGTCAGGCGAGCGCCTAATTTTGAAACGCGGAGCACGCGACCAAGCTTTTCCGGAATCCCGCCGCCGGTTATATGCGCGACACCATGAAGGGGTGCGATCCCTTTCGTTTCAAAGCCGCCGTGGAGCCCGACAACGAACCGCGAATAGATGATCGATGGCGTGAGCGCAAGCTCACCTAACGTGGAACCGCCGTGCGCGACCGTGTGCCACTCTTTTCCGTGCGCTTCTTCGAATATTTTCCGCACCAACGTCCACCCGTTGCAGCGAAAACCGTTTTCCTTAAGCATAACGATAGAATCGCCCGCTTTGATCTCATTCCCCGTGAGCAGATTGTCTTTCTTCGCAAACCACACGCACGCCGCGCCCCAATGGAACGGAAACTCACCGTAGCCGTTTAAAAGCGATCCCATCTGCGCGATCTCACCATTTATGATCGCGACATTGGCTTCCTTCGCGGCCGCGACGTATCCCTTCGCCAGCTCTTTTACGATTTCAAGCTTCGACTCGTCGTTCCCGAGGGACTTCACATCCAAGGTCGTGCCGACAAGGACCGGTTCTCCTCCGCGAAGCAGAGCGTCATCGCACACCATCGCGAACACGTCATATGCGATCGTGTCATATCTCCCCACGCGTTCTGCGATCTCGACTTTGGTTCCTGCCGTATCGAATCCTACGGAAAAATACGTATCCGGCGGAAGATTGCCGACCGATACCATCTTCAAAGCGGCAAAATCGTCAAACGGCGCGATCACTTCTCCCAGCTTCCCTTTCCGGTTTTCGAAGCTCTGCTTCGATGCCTGGTGCATTATTCGCGACGCCTCCGCTTCAATGTCCACATTGACTCCGGTCTTGGCGTACGCGTTATCGCTCATATGAGCTGATTCTCCTCCATATATTTTCTAAAACCGCGCTCTTCGATCTTCTCTGCTTTCGCGACCACATCCTTCTCCATCTTCTTCTTATATTCGATGACTTTTGTTCTCACTGCCTCGTCCCCTGCGCCGATGATCTGCGCGGCAAGGATACCGGCGTTCTTGGCGCCGTTGATCGCAACCGTTGCCACAGGGACGCCCGGGGGCATCTGCGCTATCGCAAATAACGAGTCGATGCCGCCTGATGTCGAGCTTTTGATAGGAACGCCGATAACAGGGAGCGGCGTGAACGCGGCAAGCACTCCGGGAAGGTGCGCTGCGACTCCCGCTCCTGCGATGATGACTTTTAATCCCCGCTCGTGAGCGGTTTTGCCGTATTCGGCGACATGCTCCGGTGCACGGTGCGCTGATAAGGCGGTGACCTCTGATTCGATCCCGAACTCCGAAAGCGCGTCAGCTGCCGCTTTCATGACCGTCAGGTCCGAGTCAGAGCCCATGATGATACCTACCTGTGTTTTCATATGGACCTATCATACCCTGTGAGATAAGACTTTCCGAATTCGCTGTAGAAGCGCATATTGTTGAAAACGTGAAAACAGACGGGAGGAGGGAATTGCGCTATCTCATGTGGTCATACAGCAACCCTCGCGATATCCTCAAACGAAAAACGCCCCCGACGTATGCCGGGGGCGTATTCACGTTGGCCGCTTAGCGGGATGAACCCGAGCGACCGCGGCTTCCTCCGCCTCGCGAGCCGCCACGGCTGCTGTTGCTGCCCCATGAAGAGGAGCTAGAGCCTGACGAACGTGAACTGTTTCTTGAATTGGTCATACGCTTGTACTTTGAATCTTGTTAGGGTTGATATCGCACCGGCGTACTCAGCCGGTACAAGTGAGGACTCGTGCGTTATTCACGCGATGACGAGCTGCGGTCACGGCTTGAACTTCCTCCGGAACTGCCCCCGGAGTTACCGCCGGACTGTCCCGATTGACCTTTTTTGCTTGAGGAAGAGGTTGATTCCTCATTCCTGCTGTTGCCGCCTTAAGATTGCGATGTGCCTGAGTCCGAGCTCGATGATCCCGAGCCGGACGATGAGCGCTTATTGTCTTCAGTCATATGTTTTTTGGTACTGATTAAGCGAATAATTCGAATAATCGACCTGTACCGTCAGTATGCCTATCACGGCATGAGACGCGGGTTAAGAAAACACGATTTTTGAAAAATAAAATGCGTGCGATGCGTGCGTGTTTGTTAGAATTATCTCCCCATGCGTCACGGAAATCAGAAAAAACTATTTGATCTACCGCACTATCTACCGAACGGACTGATCTACCGTCCGGATTTCATTACTTCTAATGAAGAGACAGCTTTGCTTCGCATGTTTCAAAAGCTTCCGCTTCGACAACCGCTGTATGACCAATACGTCGCGAAACGCCGCGTCATAGGGTACGGATTGGGGTACGATTTCGAAAAGAAAAAGCTCGTCGCCGGCCCTCCGCTCCCCTTGTTCTTAAGGCCCATTGAGCGGAAGATCGCCATGTGGCTCGATATTTCGAATTCCCGAGTCGTCGAAGCGCTCATCACGGAATATCCGCCCGGGACGTCAATCGGCTGGCACAAGGATAACGAGCCGTTTCAACACATCGTCGGCGTCTCGCTTGCAGGGTGGGCACGGATGCGTTTCCGACCGCTCTCTCGCGTCCATAAAGCGAGCGACGTAGTGGCGCTTGAACTAGAACCGCGCGCTCCGCCTACATCATGCAGGGACCGGTCCGCGAAGCATGGCAGCACAGCGTCACACCTACGCGAACCCTGCGTTATTCGATCACGTTCCGTACCTTGCCGAAAGCCCCGCGCCGCTACGCTACAGCCGCTTCCGCTTTTTATACCGCTGAGTGCGGTTCCATCTCTTCCCCGAGAGCTGTGAGCTTCCGCGCTCCCAAGCGCCGCTCAGCATCCGGCAGAAGCTCTTCTTCCTCCTCTTTTACGTGTCCAAGCACCGTCTCCATCAACTCCGATAGAAGCGAATCCAGCTCTTCCCCTTCCGTGTCGCGGGCGCGGGCTATGAGCGACTTCATGTCGTTATGTTCTGCTTGCGCTTCACGTACCATCGCCTCCTCTTCATCCCCTTCTTCGCTAAGCGCGGGGTAGAAGAACGTCTCTTTCATCTTGGCGTGGTTATCCAAACTATCGAATATCTCTTTCGCTAGTAACTCCTTTTTCGACTCATCATGGCTTCCCTGGTACTCCGCGTACAAATCCTCGACCGCACGATGATCGCGCTTGATTACTTGAATTGCATCCATATGCGCTTATTTTTGCAAAGCGCACGTTAACGGCGGATGAACCGGGACTATCCGAGTGGTCCCCGGCTGAGTTTCGCGCGTGAGACGAGCGCGATCCGCGCGGCGGAACATGCCGGGTTCGGGCACGGGTCGCTGTGAAAGCCGTGAAAGCTCATCGGCTCGCCTCTCTCAATATATCCGTTTTTGCACTTCCCGCACCCCGTAAGTCGCTCTGCATGTGCTGATTCTGGCATAGTATGAGTATAATAGTTTTTAATTCCAACGGCTGATCTCGATTGACGCGGCAAACGACTCGATGTATTTGCGGGAAAGCCCGAGCGCCAGGCACTCCGGATTCCTGCATTGCCTTCCGGTATTGACCACGCCGACTCGATCCTTGCCCGGCAGGCGGTGGAATCGAAGCCTTGTTATGTACCCCGTCCCTTGGCAAGGGCACTCACGGTAAGAAACCGGGTTGGCTTCAGCGTTCCATGTCATACACGTGCTTTTTCCTCTTTATGCACGAGCGCTTTCAAATGCGCAAGGTCA